>Ga0316208_1000047_pt1 | contig 185851 bp, 178 predicted proteins | sample 3monopyrite_MG_FD_204944 | JGI IMG/M metagenome (GOLD analysis project Ga0316208, IMG submission 204944) | Microbial mat bacterial communities from mineral coupon in-situ incubated in ocean water Damariscotta River, Maine, United States -... | ecosystem: Environmental > Aquatic > Marine >... | reverse complement strand
CTGTTCGCCCATTAAAGTGGCACGCGAGCTGGGTTCAGAACGTCGTGAGACAGTTCGGTCTCTATCTACAGTGGGCGTTAGAAATTTGAGTGGATCTGTTCCTAGTACGAGAGGACCGGAATGGACTGACCGCTGGTGTACCTGTTGTTTCGCCAGAAGCATTGCAGGGTAGCTACGTCGGGAAGGGATAAGCGCTGAAAGCATATAAGCGCGAAACCCACCACAAGATGAGATTTCTTTAAAGGGTCGTGGGAGACTACCACGTTGATAGGTCACAGGTGTAAAGGCAGTAATGTCATAGCCGAGTGATACTAATTACCCATATGCTTATGTACATCGCTTCTCCCGCCGCAAGGCGGGAGGGCTAACTCTTTGAGTAGTATATTTAAGATTGTTATTTTCCTATCTCTTATTCCAATATGTTAAGATATTTCTTTGGTTGATGCCAAAGGATCTTTGTTTGCAATACAACAATGATCTAAAATTAAGGTGGTTATTGCGACGGGGCTCACCTCTTACCTTTCCGAACAGAGAAGTTAAGCCCGTTTGCGCCGATGATACTGCAATTGTGGGAAAGTAGGTCACCGCCTTCTTCAAGGTCCAATTCATACGAATTGGACCTTTTTTTATACACCAAATCCTACTGTATCACAACAAAGGTGGGTGGCCCAAACAGCTTTATGACACTTACATTGGGGAAACCTTCACTTTACTAGTTTTAAAAATCTATATAAAATGGACTTGGGCCGTAGGTTCTTATCTTCCGCCAGACAACACTTTTTTATACACCAAATCCTGACAAATCATAATTATACGAGCCTGGATTAGAATAGTTGAATAATTAAGAAATTGATCACTCATTTAATTATAAAGTTCAATACCTTTATTACATGTACACAGTTAAAGAAGAACGATGGAACACTTATTCACATGCGATTGGAATCGTACTCGGTATCATTGGTCTTATTGTTCTTTTAGTAAATGATTCTTATAAGACGGAATATAGTACCATCAGTATAATTTTATACGGACTGTCAATGATCATGCTTTATACTGCTTCAACCTCTTATCATGCTATACATAAGGCTAAGCTTAAGCCACTTCTTAGGAAGTTGGATCACATAAGTATTTATTTTTTGATTGCTGGAACTTATACGCCATTGGCTCTAATTTCTTTAGAATCGGGGAGTGGATGGACCATATTTTATATCGTATGGGGCAGTACAATATTAGGGACCTTTTTAAAGATTTTCTTCACAGGCAAGTTTGAACTTATTTCATTACTATTATACCTGTTGATGGGATGGTTAGTTGTGTTTTATTACGAGGATGTGATTGCGGCTCATTCTGTAAAAGGACTTAGTTTTCTGATAGCTGGAGGAGTATTTTATACATTAGGTACCCTATTTTATGCCTATAACAAGATTCCTTACAATCATGCTATTTGGCACTTTTTTGTACTGGCAGGAAGTGTTTGCCACTATTTATTTATTCTACTAGATGTAGTTTAAGATTTAATATAATCTTCATAGGTTTCCCAAAATTCTTCAAAAAGACTCATATTGTCTTTTAGAAAATACATGGTTTCTTGCCAGGTGTTTTTGTTGTGTATTGAAACACCCTCTAACGAAGTATAGAGCGATGAAATTTCCTTTCCATTTGCAAGTTGGTAATTAGATTCAATAACTAATTCTGGTACACTTGTTAAGAGTATACTTTTTAAAGAGATTAGTTTTTCAAAATAATGGACTCGATCTTGATCTCGAACGCATTCGATGTCAAGAGATACTTTGGCTTGTTTTGTATCGAAATGAAACTTAAAGGAAACATCTTTAATTTTAGTGTTATACAGTATCCATTTTCTGGGGAACGATTTTCCGAATGAAATCCAGAATTCTTGACGTAATCTTTTCGACTCTTCTTTGCTAAACATTATACAAAGTATGCAATCCCTACTCCAACTAATATAGCAAGTAACTTGGTTAAATTAAAACGATGATCCTTACTGGTTTCAAATAGGATAGTAGTTGATACATGTAAGAAAATACCAATAGCCACCGCATTAATTTCTTTTTCAAATTTAGAAATCGTTTCAATCTCACTTGCTAGGAAACTACCAAAAGGAGTCATAAGGGCAAAGAGTAAAAGAAAAGTTGCAGTAATTGATTTACTGTAATTCGCTTTGAGAAAAAAGAGCGTTAAAATAATGGCAATTGGGATTTTATGAATGATTACTCCTATCAAAACACTATGGTTGTCTACAATAGGCACACCTTCAATTAAGGAATGAATGGCTAGACTAATAAACAACAACCAAGGGAATTGACCAGTCATATCATCAAGGTGCACATGACCGTGTTCGGCTCCTTTTGAAAAGAAATCTAAAATAATTTGCAGCATTATACCACCCATAATATAGAGACCTAAAGTTTTGGACGGCATTTCAAATACTTCCGGAAGTAATTCAAATAAGGTAATTGAAAGTAAAAATGATCCGCTAAACGCTAATAGAATAGGTAATTGTTTAAATCCTTTTCTCACAAATAACAAAGCAATAACATAGCCAGCGGCAACCGAAAGGAATAATGCGAGGTAGTTCATAGGTAAATGGTGGTTGTTTTGTATTATAGTCGTTAGTTTTTCTTCGGAATATCAATACAGCTGTAAAAATAATCTATTTTTGCAGGATAGAATACGACACGGGATGGGAAAAAATTTTAAAATGGTCGCGAAGACCCTATATGGGTTGGAAGATTTGTTGGTTGGAGAGTTGCGCAAGCTTGGAGCTTCCGAAATAGAGAAGGGTACAAGAAACGTATCCTTTGAAGGGGATACAGGCTTTATGTATAAAGCCAACTTATGCTGTAGAACGGCCATAAAAATTTTAAAACCTATTACTTCTTTTAATGTTTTTAATGAAGATGATCTTTATAAGAAGATGTATAATATTCCTTGGGAAAACTATATGCAGAGTAATGGTAGTTTAGCCGTAGATGCAACTGTTTTTTCTAAGCAATTCACGCATTCTCAATATATTGCATTAAAAACAAAGGATGCAATTGTTGATCGATTTCGTGATAAAGATGGTGAGCGTCCAGATGTGGATTTAGATCACCCAACACTTCGAATAAACGTTCATATTGACAGAAATATTTGTACTGTGTCTTTGGATAGCTCGGGTCAATCTTTACACAAACGTGGTTATAAAGTTGAAAACACCTACGCTCCAATAAATGAAGTGCTTGCTGCGGGACTAATTATGCTTTCTGGTTGGGAAGGACAATGTGATTTTATGGATCCCATGTGTGGAAGTGGAACAATACTTACCGAAGCAGCAATGATAGCCTGTAATATTCCTCCTAATCTGAATAGAGATGAATTTGGGTTTGAGCACTGGCCTGACTTTGATGTAGATCTCTATGAACTTATTGAAAATGCTGCCTTAAAAAAGATAAAGGAGTTTCATTTTAAAATTTATGGTTTCGATAAGGATGTTGTCTCCTCCAAAAAGGCCAAAGAGAATATTAAAAGTGCAAACTTACAGGAATTTATAGAGGTGCAAACGACCGATTTCTTTACTACTAAAAAGGAAACAGATCGTTTTATGCATATCGTTTTTAATCCGCCTTATGACGAACGACTTTCTATTGAAGATGTTGATGCATTTTACGCCAAGATAGGGACAACGCTTAAGCATGGATATGCCGATTCGCAAGCGTGGATGATCACTTCAAATTTTGAAGCTTTAAAGAGTGTTGGACTTCGACCTTCAAGACGCATAAAAGTGTATAACGGAAAACTTGAAAGTAAGTTCGTTCGTTACGACATGTACGCAGGAAGCAAGAAGGCCAAGAAACAATAGTAATCTAACCTACTTCTTAAAAATGGGGATGAGATATGATAGTGTATATCCATAACCAACACCAAATTCACTAAAATCATTAGTGCGGTTAAAACCAGGAATAATTAAGTTATCGAAGTTGTCTGGTCTTTTTTCACTTACCAAACGTTTTAACTGAACGTTTAAAGACAAGTACAGATTGTTAATGAGTTCAGCCTTTACAGCTACAATAAGTTCTGCCCAATGTGCATTTAGGTCGTTGAATTCTTGTGGGTCTATGCGGATTTCTGTTGGGATGGTCTGTGTGGTCTGCGTTACTTCATAGGATAATAACTCTTGCGAAAAAGTAGAAAAACCATAGCGAAGTCCTACTGTGATGGCATTATTCATACCAAGCCAGTTATTGTATGCATTATAATCGAATCCAACTTTCGCGAAACTTCCTTTGGCGATAGCATTCAAATTTTCTTCATCCCATTCTCGCTCCTCATTTCCTAATTCGACGGCAGCAAAGAACTTTTTTGAAACCCTGAAATCACCTTGAATCTCGAAACCAGAGAAGTTATCATCGAATGCTGTGCGAAGCAGTTTAGATAAATCTACACCCAACCGCAAACCATACTTCTCATTGGAAGTGACTGTGTCTGCGACAGCGGTAGCTTCATTTGCCTCATTTTGCCCCATAAGAGTCATGGGAAACAGCAGCAAACTAATGTAAAATAGTAATATGCGCTTCATCCTCATTTTCTATGGTTGAATTCAATATGTTTATTCGACGTATCCAAGTATCGTCATCTGTTGTGGTGTCAAGTGAACCACTTAAATCATTATAAATAGTTTTAAAGGAACAGGCCCGATTGACATAGATATCTTCTCTTTGATAAGTTAAAGTGACTAAATCGATATTTTCATTATCTACTCCTGTATCCATGGTGAAAAACAAGCGAATCGCATCAGTACGCGTATCTAATGGTATAGATACCTGAGCTGTACTTGCTGTTGGTATTACGACCGTATTATTGGCATCCAACAATACGATGCTTAATCCAGAAACTGATTTTTCTACTTCAGGATTACTAAAGTCTTTAAAGTCTATTACAAGTAGTGGAGTAGTAGGGGTGTTCTCACTGCAAACGTCGTCACGAGTACAACCACCAAGCGCCAAGATCATTATAATAAGAAATGTACTATAAACTCGTTTCATTAATTTTCCTCAATTAACTTTTGTAAAATTAGCGAAGTTTCTGGGTTACTTGGGCGATATTCGAAATTACTTTCGACGATTTCTCCATTTTTATTAATGATGGTGTAGGTAGGAAAACCCTCTAGGTTCACTTGTTTGAATAAGTCTTCATTATCGTCTTTCTCTATAAAATAGTGTTTACCTTCTATGTTATATTTAGAAATCATAGGTTTCCAGTTTTTCTCTGGTGATTGATAACAGAAATAAACAAATTCCACTTGACCTTTAAATTTTTCTTTTAAGGCAGGAGTACTATTCTTAAACTCAGATCGGCAAGGCCCACACCAGGTAGCCCAATGATCAATATATACTACTTTGCCATTGGCGTTTTCAATGATTTCGTCGATGTATTTTTTGGAATCTTCGGTGTTAAAGGAAAGTAGCTCACTCTTATCACTTAGTTCAGGATTCGCGAGTAACTTTTCTATTTCTTGGACTTTTGCCAAATGTTTCTCTTCGAAAAAACTGCCTTTAACGATGGTGTTAAAAAGCGACTTGTTGTCATTGTAGACCTCAAGTTCATTGTTTGCGAACTTGTTTTTTAAATACTCATTAACTGTAAGCTGTTGCAAAACGGGATTGTCTTTGTTGCTCGTAGTTAAAGAAGCTAAACGCAAGGAATCCACATTTTCGCGAGTGACCTCAATTGTTTGTTGGTCTAAATACGTTGTATATCTATCGTAAGTGTAATAATTGGCAAAACTAGCTAAACTACTATTTACAAACATCACTTCCTTTAGGCGAGGCGTTTCATTTATTGTAGCTAGAAAATCATTAGACTTGATTTGATCTGGATACTTTCGCGCCATTGGATTAAACATTTTATAGGCTAATAGCGTTTCAATGGGTTCAATATCTCTTTCAACTTGTATCCAAGTCTTCAATTCTACAGGCAATTCATTTTCAGTAATAAATGCATCAATGTATTTATTTTTTCTATCGTATATACTATCGTAATATGCTTTATATTCAGTAGGTTCCATAGCATTTGATGTCTCATAGAAATTAGACATGTTTATGGGGTTACCAGCCATATAATTGAAGAGTGTATTATTTATATTTTCACTCTTACCGGTTACATGAGCTGAAGCGTATACTTCTGACGTTATTTTTTTAGAGCCATCGAATGAGAGGTCAAGTTTTTCTCCTCCCTTTACAATCACTTTGAGCCAGTTTTTATAATACACTCCAATATCCTGCTGATTATCGATAGGTAAAGATATACTGAAATTTCCAACAGAATCAATAGCCGTTTTAAACTCTTGCTGTCCCTCGACCCAATCGTGGATATAAATTGGAATTTCATAAATGGAGTCCTGAAGATTGTAATTAGTAATGTGACCGTTTAATAGCGTTACATTCGAGGCTATTTCTTCTTCATTGTTTAATTTTTGCTCGTCTGCACAACTAAAACAAATTGCGAGCACTGCAAAAAGTGCCATTACTTTTTTCATACTTATCTTTTTTCTAAAAGTACAACATTTTCTACATGATGAGTTTGAGGAAACATATCTACAGGCTGCACTTTTGTTATTATATAATGAGGGTCAAGCAAAGCCAAATCACGTGCTTGCGTAGCACTGTTGCAACTCACATAGACAATCTTGTTGGCCGAAAGATTTATTAATTGTTGTACCACATCTTTATGCATTCCATCTCTCGGCGGATCTGTGATAACCACATCTGGTTGGCCATGTTCTGAAATGAACTGTTCGTTAAACACATTTTTCATGTCACCTACAAAGAATTCAACGTTTTCAATACCGTTTAATTGCGCATTTTCCTTAGCGGCGATAATTGCATCAGGAACGGCCTCTATACCAACAACCTTCTTGGCCTGTTTTGAAACAAATTGAGCGATAGTTCCTGTTCCTGTATACAGGTCATAAACCAATTCGTTACCAGACAATTCGGCAAATTCTCGCGTTATTTTATAAAGCTCGTAGGCTTGTTCACTATTGGTTTGATAAAATGATTTCGCGTTGATTTTAAACTGAAGCCCTTCCATCTCTTCAAAAATGTGATCACGACCAGTGTAGCAAATCACCTCCTGATCATAAATAGTATCATTTCCTTTGCTATTAATTACATATTGAAGTGATGTAATTTCTGGGAATTGAGAATCAATTGCATCCATTAAGAGGGTGCGTTTTTCTTTATTTTCGGTAAAAAATTGCAACAATACCATAACTTCGCCATTGCTAGATGTACGCAACATAAGAGTGCGAAGCATTCCTTCCTGTTTTCGGGTGTTAAAGAAAGAGATATTGAGCTTTTCAGCTTCGGCTTTTATAAAGTCACGAATAGCGTTGCTTGGATCTCTTTGAAGATGGCATTTATTGAGATCTAATATTTTATCCCACATTCCAGGGATGTGAAATCCTAAGGCGTTTCTATTTTCTATAACCTGATCACTTTGTATTTGCTCTAATGTCAGCCACTTGCTATCACTAAAAGAAAATTCCATCTTATTTCGATAGAAGTACTGTTCTTTCGAACCGAGGATAGGTGTAAGCGTTGGAAGATCCAAACCACCCAATCTTCTTAAGTTATTTTCAACTTCCTTTTGTTTGAAAAATAACTGATGCTCATAACCCATAGATTGCCATTTACAACCTCCACAGGTACCAAAATGTTCGCATACGGGATCAACGCGCTTGTCCGAATATTTTGAAAATGAAATAGCTGTTCCTTCATAATATGATTTTCGCTTTTTAAAAGTTTGAACATCTACAACATCTCCAGGAATTGCATTATTTATAAAAACGACTCTGCCGTCTTCTGCGCGAGCTACTGCTTTTCCTTTAGCTCCAGCGTCAATTACTTTTAGGTTTTCGAGAACCACACGCTTATTTCGTCTTGCCATAACGGCAAAAATAAGCATAGCATTAGAGATAGAGAAGCGAATTGTTGGTATCTTATAAATTCGAAGATAAAATGAACCAAATAACTTTTGGTGCGTCTATGGGGTATACTAAATGATTGAAAAGAATAAAATAGTTGATGGTTATCTGGTTTTGGAAATCCAAGCTGGAAATAAAAAGGCATTCGCTATTCTCGTGAAGCGATGGCATAAACGATTGTGTCAACAGGCGTACTGGTATACTAAAGATAAAGAAGTGTCTAAGGATCTTGCGCAGGATAGTTGGACTATAATTTTGAATAAAATAATGGGTCTAAAGGATCCAAATAGTTTTGGAAGCTGGGCACTTAAGATCGTGACTCGAAAGTCAATTGATTGGTATCGTAAACATCGCAAAGAACGAAATTTAAAATCGAGTCTCTCGGTATCCAAATCAATAGAACCAGAAGATGTAGGCAAAGACACGAATAGATTACTCGCCTTTATGCATGCGGCTATTGGTAAATTACCTATGCGTCAACAAGAGATAATCCGTCTTTATTATATTGAAGAATTAAGTGTAGGTGAAATAAGCGATGTCTTGGAAGTTCCAAAAGGAACTGTTAAGTCTAGACTATATACAGCTAGAGAAAAACTAAAAAATGAACTTAAAAAACAGAAAACATGAAAAATAGTATGGAAGAAATTGATGAATTAATAAAAGAAACGCTTACCAAAGAAGAAGCCGCGTTTTACGATGAACTAGATGAACAAAATCTATTAGATATGGTTGGAGGCTTATTTAATACTAAGCTTAAATGGATAATGATACTAATGAATATTGTTCAAGTAATTGCTTTTGGGTTGTTTATATACTGTCTTGTAAAGTTCTTTGGTACTCAAGAAACCAATGAGCTTATTAAGTGGGGTGCTGGAGGGTTTTTGTTTTTACTAATGTCTAGTATGCTCAAATTTTTTAGTTGGTTGCAAATGGATAAGAACGCCATCCTGCGCGAAATGAAACGTTTAGAACTACAAGTATCCTCATTAAGTTCAAAAATCTCTTCATAGTGTTTTTGGAAGCAACGAATATTTAGTAATTTGCACCCAAGGATGATTTCTCTCCTCCGCTGAATTTTCGAGCTTTCGAAAGAATAAAGGTACAGTAGGAATTTTATTTATTTTTCACTTTAAAAATTTATGTTATGTCAGTAGCACAAGACACGCTGTCGCAACAAGCGATTGATTTGGAGAACAAATATGGGGCGCACAATTACCACCCATTACCTGTAGTACTAAGTAGAGGAGAAGGAGTATATGTTTGGGATGTAGATGGAAAACGTTATTACGATTTCCTTTCTGCCTATTCTGCAGTAAATCAAGGACATTGTCACCCAAAAATTGTTTCGGCAATGACTTCTCAAGCCGAAACGTTGTCTCTTACCTCAAGAGCATTCTACAATGATATGCTCGGAAAATACGAGAAGTATGCGAGCGAATATTTTAATTTCGACAAGTTATTACCCATGAATACGGGGGCGGAAGCCGTTGAAACAGCAATTAAAATTTGTAGACGATGGGCTTATGAAAAGAAAGGTATCGCTGAAAATGAAGCTGAAATAATTGTTTGTAATAATAACTTCCACGGAAGGACTACTACGATTATTTCTTTTTCTAACGATGAAGTGGCGCGCCAAAACTTTGGTCCGTATACCAACGGTTTTATTAAAGTTGCTTACGATAATTTGACTGCTCTTGAAACCGCATTAAAGGACAATCCGAATGTTGCTGGTTTTCTTGTAGAACCAATACAAGGCGAAGCGGGAGTTTATGTGCCTTCTGAAGGATATTTAAAATCAGCAAAAGCATTATGCGAAAAATACAATGTTTTGTTTATTGCAGATGAAGTACAAACAGGAATTGCTAGGACGGGTCGACTATTGGCTACTTGTGGTAATTGCTCATGTCAAGATAAAGGTTGTAGTGGTACGCCCGATGTTAAACCAGATATATTGATCTTAGGTAAAGCCTTAAGTGGAGGAGCTTATCCAGTATCTGCCGTTTTAGCCAATGATGCCATTATGAATGTGATTACTCCAGGATCTCACGGATCAACTTTTGGAGGGAACCCTATAGCCGCTGCAGTAGCCATGGCAGCTTTGGATGTGGTAAAAGATGAAAAACTTGCAGAAAACGCGGAGAATTTAGGTAATTTATTCCGAAGTGAACTTGATAAGTATATTGCGAATAGCACTATTTGTAGCCTTGTACGTGGTAGAGGGTTGTTAAATGCCATTGTAATAAACGACAGTGAGGATAGTGATACGGCTTGGAACATATGTATGCGATTGCGCGACAACGGATTGTTAGCTAAACCAACGCATGGAAATATCATTCGTTTTGCTCCACCACTCGTAATGAACGAAACTCAATTATTAGAATGTGTAGATATTATTAAAAGAACCTTGAAGGAATTTGAGGTTTAGTTAAAAGTAACTCTAATAAAAAAGCGACTCATACCAATGAGTCGCTTTTTTTATACTATGTTTTGTTCTTTTTATTTCTTGTTGAAAACTCGTGTTTTGTAGTCAATAGAAATATTATCAACAGTAGTAAGTTTTACTAAGTAAACTCCATCACTTAAATTTCCAGTAGGGAAGCTAAAGTTAGTGCTAGTTCCAACATTTTGGTCTGTATGTACTAATTTACCTGTTAGATCGTAAATTGCAGCATTAGCAATGTCATATCCTTCTGGATTTTTAACTTCTAGTATACCAGCCGAATTGTTCTGGAAGAAATCTACGTTCGACACAGCTTCCTTCTGATTAACTATAACTTGATCTCGTTGCGATTTGTGACTGTCCACAAAAGTAATAAAGAAACGATTTTCATATAAACCAGCCTCTAAAAAGACATCAGCAGAAGTCTCAGAAGTCATTTCATGATAAACGTTCTTTTCCTTATCAAATAAATATGCAGTTTCGGAAATGTTTATTTGCTCTACAACCTCCATACTTATTTTCGTTTGCTGATTAACCGTAAAGGTTAATGGAATAGTCTCGTCAGCAACAAATGGTACTGATTCAATTACTAGGTTTACCTGCTCATCACCTTCTCCTATAATGAAATAACAGTCTCCATTGACCGCATCCATTGGATGAATAGCATCCATACCTCTGTCAAATCCATGGGTTGCACCACTAGGGAACGCAAGAATCATGTCTCTAAAATGGCTCTCACCAAAAAATGTATTTAAACGGATGTGTGGTACCTGAGACACGGGATGTCCTTCCTCATTAGTGACCGTAGTAGAGTCATCATTTATGTCGGCACTAGCCGAAACATCATTATTATCTTGATCTCTAAATTGAGAAGAGTTTGCAATTCCTTCGGTAATATAGCGCCTGTGGCTGTCCTTGTAAATAATCATATCATTGGACGGATCTGCAGGCACCATGCCATGACCATTTACAGCTGTAGAGTCAGCAAAAATATTATAACCTTGTCCGATCGGAGCGAAGCGTCTTTGGGTCATCGCACCGTTAACACCCGTAGAACCCGTAGGAGCTCCTGAGTTGTCATAATTTAAGAAAACCGGCTGGGTGTAAAACCCAGGATCTGTTCCATTTGGGTCATTCGTTCCAGGTATCCAAGAGCCATAACCACCTTTGTTTTCTCTGTATAAGTGGGAGTTTATACTGCGATCTTCATCCCAAAAGCGAAATTGAACAATCTCAGAATTATCTTCGTCATAGAACACTCTATTTAAATCTAATGCAGAAGGGTAAGGATTACCAGAAAGCGTTACACGAGCGCTATCGGTAACCACTTCAATGTCACCCTGATTAGGCCGTCCTTGAAAATCGTATCTCTGATTGTTGGCATCCTCAGAAATTGTTGTCCCATCACCCACTACTGTTGTCACGTTAGTTCCTTTCATGATAAAACCATAGCCTGGAGCTACCGTAGAAGAGCTTCCAATAGGAATCCATGATGTATTAGCCTCTCTCCGATACAGCCAGCGATTCGATATAACCAGCGAATCAGGAGTTCCCATTCCAGAGCCTTTTGCATTATGATTTGCCGATCGGTAGGAAACAGTTGAACCAATGAGTGATGTAGAGTCTTTTACGCGAGTCATACCAAAGTTTTGATTGCCTGTTGACGTAGGCACACCAATGGGTGATCCCCAGAAATTGTAGTCGTACGAATCTGAACGGCTATCTTGGATCACAGAAATCGAACCTGTTCCTGTATTTGGATCGGTTCCAGTTCCTTGAATCAGTTGCGCCCCGTTCCTTAAATAAATACTTGCCGCAATAGTATCGGTCGGATTTTCAGTGAGGTCAATTTCATCTGTAACAAATAAAATGGTATTGTTAACATAGATGTAAGAATCGTCGCCATTGTTAGGTATGGCACTTCTTGGGATTACGGAAACTTGTGCAATACTAGTACCGATAGCTAAAAGTACGACTGTAGAGAGTAGTAGGTTTTTCATCATAGTATGTTCGTTAATGCAGTGTCGAATTGGGGGGGACACTACAAAATTATGTGTTAAAAATAGGAATAATTTTCAATATAATGAGAATTTCCCCTAAAAATCCTAGTAATTTAATATTGAACAACTTATATCTATCTTTGTAAAGATAAAAAATATTCAATTTTAGTAGGAAAATTCTTTAATAAACATGAAGATAGGAGACACTGTTTTCGTTACAAATGATTCAATTTCGGGTGAAATAACATCTTTAGATGGAGATGTAGTTATAATTGTAAGCGAAGATGGCTTTGAAATGGAGTTTTTACCTTCCGAACTTGTTGTAGTGGAGCACAATTTATTAGACGCTTCACTGGGAAAAAGTAATTTTTCGAATGTTATTTCGGAAAAGGAAGATTTTAAGAAAAATCCAAAACGTCCAATTAAAAAGTCAAAAGAAAGGAATGTGCCGCCTATGGAAGTTGATTTGCATATCCATCAACTTGTGAAGCATCATAAGGGAATGAATAATTACGATATGCTTACCATTCAGCTAGATACGGCCAAGCGACAATTGGATTTCGCTATTCAAAAAAGGATACAACGCGTTGTGTTTATTCATGGAATAGGGGAAGGCGTGCTGCGTGCCGAATTAGAATTTCTATTAAAGCGATATGACAACCTGAAGTTTTATGATGCCGACTATCAAAAGTACGGTCAAGGCGCTACCGAAGTATATATATATCAGAACAATACAACCTAATTTACAGGGAAGTCCGGAGTTACTGTCACTGTAGCAGAAGCTATGTTGACAGCTTCGCCAAAATTAAGAGTCTCGCGCGTAATCTGCTCTTCACCATTTACAAGCACCAAATCGGTTAACACAAGACGAATATCACTTGTGAAGTCATAGCTATGTGGTCTAAATTGATCGATTATATTTTCTGCTGTAACCGCTGGATTTAGGTAGTCTGCGCCCATTCCTGGATCCGTTTCATCGTCTGCCGGATCTAAATTCCCATCGGCATCCTCATATCTGGTTAAGATACCATCATTATCATCATCTGTGTCCAAGTAATCTGGTATTCCATCGCCATCAGAATCTCGAGGATTGTCTGGATCTGAACCAATCTCAACAGATGTTAAAACATTATCACCGTCGTCATCTTCGTCTAAGGAATTGGCTAAGCCATCGCCATCCGTATCTTCATCATCTTCATTAATTAACCCATCGTTGTCATCAAACACCGTAGTGGTAAACAAAGTGGCATTTCCAGATACAGCATTAAAGTCTTGTAATGTTTGTGGACTAGTAGGAGGAATGCTGCTGCAGAAGTAAGTGGCCGTTGGCGCTTCCGAAAAAGTCCTGTAGTTGGCGCTGTTAGTAGAGCCATCAATCGAAAAATTCTGTTCAGCAGACTCTGTAAAAAGAACATCAGTAGTTGTAAATTCTACCGAAATACTTTCGGCTGCATCGGTGCTGTTTATTTTAAAAAATACGTAGGAGCCAGGGCCACCACATACCTCTAAATTACTGTTCTCAAAATCAAGTGAGGTAACAATTATATCGCCGTCATCACAAGATAACAAGGTGATTAAACAAAATATAAGCAGCAAATTTTTCATAGGGAAAACAATTGTTTTTCTTATTTGAGACCAAAGTAAAGCATTTCTTTAAAAATGAACCACGCTTAACTTTATTTTAATGCTTATTTTTGCGTGTCTTTAAAAAAGAACAACAACTAACTGTAAACTTTTTGATCCAGTATGAAGAAAGTATATTTTGACAGTGCAGCCACAACACAGCTTCGAAACGAAGTGATATATTGCATGTCTGAAGTTTTAAAAACTGAATACGGAAATCCCTCATCTACACATTCTTATGGAAGATCAGCTAAATCTTTACTTGAAACTGCAAGAAAAGAAGTTGCTGGATTTTTGAATTGTGCTCCTTCCGAAATTATTTTTACTTCTGGAGGTACAGAAGCCGATAATTTAATACTCTATAGTTGTGTTAAAGACCTTGGTGTTAAAAGAATAATCTCGAGTAAAATTGAACATCATGCAGTTTTGCATACCATAGAAGACTTGGTAGAGGAATACAATATAGATGTGGAATATGTCGATGTCCAAACGGGATGTGGATCCATGGACTATGATCAACTTGAACGTTTATTAAAAGACTCATCTCAGAAGACTTTAGTTAGTCTCATGCATGTGAATAATGAAATAGGAAATATGCTTGATTTAAAGCGTGTAGCCGACCTCTGTCAAAAGTACGACGCTTTATTTCACAGTGACACCGTGCAGTCTGTGGGACATTTTGAATTGGATTTTTCCGAAATTCCTATACATTTTGCTACAGCCGCGGCACACAAGTTTCATGGCCCTAAAGGGGCTGGTGTAGCATTTGTGCGTAAGAACACGGGATTACGTCCTCTTATTCATGGAGGAGCGCAAGAACGCGGATTGAGAGCTGGTACTGAGGCTGTTTATGCTATTGCTGGTATGGCAGAAGCGCTTAAATTATCGTATCAAAATTTAGAAGAAGAAAGAAGTTATATCCTCGGATTAAAAAATTACTTTAAAGAACAGTTGATAGAACATATTCCAGGGGTAGTGTTCAACGGAAGTTGTGATGATAATTCGAAGAGCACCTATACCTTGCTAAATATATGTTTACCCGTAACTGCTCAAAAAGGGATGATGTTGTTGTTTCAAATGGATTTAAAAGGTATTGCCTGTTCTAAAGGTAGTGCCTGTCAGAGTGGTAGCAGCAAAGGATCGCATGTTCTTACTGAAGTACTTTCTGAAGAAGATCAAGGAAAACCATCGTTGCGATTTTCATTCTCCAGTTTCAATACAAAAGATGAAATTGACTACGTGATCACAGAATTAAAGGCCTTCGTAAATTCTTAGAATTTTGCCGTTAGTCGCACGTTAAACACACGCGGAGTTAAGAAGTTTGGCACTGCAAATTGTTGCTGTGTTGCGACATCGCGCACAAATGTATTGGTAATCGAGTTTCTAACGTCAAATATGTTAAAGATCTCCGCTCCAATGGAGAGTTCTTTAAAGGGTTTGAACAAACCTCGCTGTTTGCGTTTCTCTTCAGATACCAAGACATAAGAAGTTCCAATATCCACACGCGTATAATCATCTAGTCTTGATTGAAAATCGTACGGATCTGCATAGCTGGGCGATCCACCCGGTAATCCAGTATTATAGGTAAGATTGAGATAGAGTTTAAGATCAGGTATCACCTTTACGTAGTCTTGGAATAACATAGCGAATTTTAAACGCTGATCGGTAGGTCTAAAGATATAGCCTCTATCGTCTATGTTTTCTTCACTTTTCAAATAGCCAAAACTTATCCAACTCTCCGTTCCAGGAACAAATTCTCCAGCCAATCTCACGTCTAGACCATAAGCACGGGCTATCGCATTATTCCTAGCTCGATATCTAATTCTGACATTCTCCAACGTATACGGATTCACGTCGGTTAATCCTTTGTAATAAATTTCGGAATTCAAAGTAAATGGACGTCCCCAAAGATCAAAGCTAAAGTCGTTACCTAAAACAATATGAACAGACTGTTGCGCCTTTACACCAGGACGCACAGTTCCAGTGGAATCTCGTAATTCTCTATAAAAAGGCGGCTGATGATACAATCCACCCGATAATCGGAACAACATATCCATGTCCCAAGCAGGCTTCAGTGAAATTTGAGCTCGTGGGCTTACAACGGTTTGTGTCGTGCTTTCGACACCTTGACCGCTTACAGTCCAGTTATGAGCTCTAACACCTGCATTTAACCACACATCACTACTTCCTAAACTCGCTCGTTTACTCCATTGAGCGTAGCCGGAGATTCGATTGATTTGCACATCATTTTGAGCTCTAATCGTGTTAAACGGAACCAAAGGGGCGTCAAAAGCCTCGTAAGGTTGGTTATTAACAAAATCTGATATCGGCGGGCGTACAGAAAATCCAGCCGAATCTATAATTTCAAATTCTTCTACTCGGTCTCTGATATCTTCTCGTGTGTATTTTACACCATATTCAATCGTATTTTCTTCGACTTTAGCAATTCCTTTGTGTTCGAAATTAAAAATAAGCGCATCAAGATCATTTCTCGCGTGTGTCAGCTGCGATCCTATACCTTGCGTAAATTCTACCTCACCCAGGTCTTCATCGCCTATACTGGTATTGACTTGACCTAAGCGGTATTCTGCTAGAATATCAAAATACTCTTGCTCTTGTGTATGATAGGCAGAAGCTATGAATTTTGCCGTGTAATTATCGGAAGCCACATAGGTTGCTTTCAATGCTCCAAAATAGGTGTCATATCTATCCTGCTCTTGACCTTCATAAAAAATAAGAAGAGCAATTGGATCTGCTAATGTCCCAAAGTTCGTCTGTCTTGTCAAAGGTTCGTAGCTGTAGTCATTTATAGCAATGTTTCCTAAAAATCCTATTTCGAACTTGTTATTTACTTTGTAATTGAGCCAAGTTTGAGCATCTGCAAACGTAGGCCTAAAGTTAGTCTCTGTCTGCTTAGAATTCACAAAAAGACTGTTGTCGCGATATCTTAGTCCGACAACACCTGTAAGTCTACCGTTTTTGGATATACCTCCCGCAGATACACTAGCACCTAATAAACTTAAATCTGCAGTCGCTCCAAAATTGGTAGGCTTTCGGTAGGTTATATCTAATACTGAGGATAGTTTATCTCCAAATTTAGCCTGGAATCCACCAGCTGAAAAGTCGACACTCGATGTTAGATCACTGTTTACGAAACTAAGTCCCTCTTGTTGACCACTTCGTATTAAAAATGGACGATATACTTCAATTTCGTTGACGTAAATTAAATTTTCATCGTAGTTTCCACCACGTACCGCATATTGGGTACTTAATTCATTGTTGCTACTCACACCCGGTAAAGACTTCAATAAATTCTCAACACCTGCATTCGCTCCTGGGATTCTTCGAATGGCTTCAGGACTAATAGTTACAATTCCTTCTACTCGTTTGCGTCTCTTTGTGTCAATAATTACCTCGCTGATTTGTTCTACATCCACCTTCATCACTGGATTGAATTCGTAGTCCTCGTTTGGTTTTAAATTGAGTGTTAGCGTTACATTTTTATGACTCACATGAGAATAAACGATTTTCACTTCTTGGTTAGAAGGAATTTCCAGCAAATAATATCCGTCAAAATTTGAGAGGGTGCCTTCACTACCGTAAGTAACGTTTACACCACTTATTGGCACGTTGTTTTCGTCAAGGATAACGCCTTTTATGGTTGCTTTCTGAGCGAACAGGAAGCTATTAAGGCTTAAAATAAGAGTAAGTGCGAGATAGATTTTCGTTTTCAAAAGCAAAAATTATGACTGTTTTCTGAAAAATGTTGTTTCAAATGTAGTACTATTTCCCACATTATCGGTAACAATTACTTTCAAATTGTTTTCGGCTTCTGGGATGATACCATCATCAAAATCATATACCAAAACGTCTTTTTTGTAATCATATTCTGTGAGAATGTATTTTCCGTTTATCGTAGCTCGATATGAGCTTATACCACTAAGGTCATCTTCTATTTTTAAACGAAGCGTTTTATTTTTGCTAATCCATTTCTCATCTTCAAAATTAAGTGGAGTAATTGTAGGCGGAACGGTATCGGAAGCCAGGGCATAGTCACCAAAAGTTCTTGTTCTTGTAGTAAGTTTAGATCCTTTACGAGTGGTTCGGTTATAATAAGGTTCTCCTTTGTAATTAAGCCTTCCTATAAATAGGCGATCTAAATCGGCTTCATCATAATTATCGGCATCAATAGTAAGCGTAATGTTTTTGTGAATTGGAATTACATCTTCGTGAAGTTTCAAGGTGTCACCTTTGTCTTTGATATCTAAAAATGTGTCTTCATACAAGCTATTGGCTGGGATATAGACACTGAACTTACCTTTTGTAATTGAATGACCTTGATCTGCATAGATGTAATCCTCTGTCTCGTTTTTAGCTCGAAGTCCTAAAATTCCTTCTCGACTTCCTTTAATAGGAATAGTAACTGTGATTTTGTTGTCTTTATAATCTGTAATTTCAATTGTATAGCTAGCGCTAAAACCGTCTTCCACCGTTATTATACCGTTGTTATCTTCATAGGAAATAATGCTTAACGGGTTATTTGTTTCTCGGAATAACTTTTGAACCCTACGTCGATTATTCTTGTAATGCGCATAGTCTATGTATCGATTAAGATATCGTGTTTCTGCAAAAGAGAATTTTTTAAAGTCTACTTTAAACACCCCCGATCCATTGTAAGCTGATTTGATTTGGTATGCACCATTTTTATTGGAAGCACCATCCATTTGGTCATTAGTGCTAATCCCAAAACCAATCTCTCCGAAAGCAATAATATTTTCTGCCTTATAGGATCCATCTTTTTGAAGGATGAGTCTAAGTTTAACCGGGTTTTGCGATTTGTTAACCTGAGCATTCTCGCCAATCGGATATGCAAATACCTCGTTAATGATGGGCTTTTTAGAATCGGGGATATCAATACCGAAAAGCATCGGGTTCATGGGGCGAGAGCTTTTGTCTCGAATCTCGTAATGTAAATGCGGGCCGCCACTGCTGCCGCTGTTACCAGTATATCCAATAATTTCTCCTTTAGTGACAGGTAGTACGTCGGCTTCCGGGAAAAGCTCAATTTGATAGCTTTCCTTTTTGTATTGATGCGATTTCACATACGATTGAATGCTATCTCCATATTTTTGAAGGTGTGCATAAACTGTGGTGTATCCATTGGGATGCTGCACATATAAAGCTTTTCCATATCCAAAATGAGCTACTTTAATTCTTTTGACATATCCATCTGCAGGGGCATAAACAGGAATGCCTCGCCTGCGCTGGGTTTTTATATCCAAACCACTGTGAAAATGGTTACTTCGGAGTTCGCCAAAACTACCAGAGAGAATCAGAGGGATTTCTAAAGGGTTGCTAAAATAATCGGTTGGAAGGCTTTCTTGAGCATTGCAAAAAGTTCCAAAAAACAGAAATAAAAGAAAATAACGCATCATATTACTTGGTAATCGTCTTAAAATAAATGGGAGAGCGCTTGATTTATTGCATTGAAGATTCAATATTACAAAAAATAAGCCAAAACAGTTGCCTTATTAGCCCTTGTATGTTAACTTTGTGTCAAGCGTATTGAATTAAATATGTAATGAGCGATCTTTCAGAAATTGTTGACTCTCTTGAGAATAGAATAAGCAAATTGCTTCATCGATATGATAAGTTGAAGCATCAAAATGCAAAACTAGAATCGGAGGTTCTAAAATTAGAAGAACAACGAAGTCAATTTCAAGAAGAAATTGATAGTTGGCGAGAGAAATGCAACTCATTACAGTTAGCAAATTCGATGCTTGGCAGCGACCAATACAAACGAGAAACAAAGCTCAAAATAAATGCTTTAGTTCGGGAAATTGATCAGTGTATAACGCATCTTTCCGAATAAAAGAAACCAATGGCAAACCCATTAAAAATAAAACTATCGATTGCAGACCGGGTATACCCGCTAACAATTCAACCTGAACAGGAAGAGGGACTTAGAAAAGCTGCAAAGCGAATAGAACAAATGATTAAGAGGTTTGAACAAAGTTATGCCGTAAGGGATAAGCAGGATGTACTCGCTATGAGTGCGTTACAATTTGCAGCCCAGGTAGAGCAAAAGGTAATAGATACAGATAATGATCAGCAACATATTGAAGATAAGCTTAAGGCTTTAAATCAATTGTTACAAGACCATTTAGTATAACGTTCTTTAAATAATAAAGGTTACTGCCTACATTAGTATTATTTTTGGTAAACTCAACACGAATTCTTTAAAAAGGGTGAGTTGAAGTTGCAAAAGCGAGCCGTCTTAGAGCGGATACTTGACCAGCTTGTTAGCCCTAAACTTGTTTTTAAGGAGTTTATTCAAAATCACATTATTAATGTAGGTTTTTTTATGCGCTATAATTAGCGATTGTTTTTGCGAAAGCGTAAAAACACATTAATAAAACAATTCGTATGGACAACATAATCATCATTATAGGTAGTGCAGTAGGAGGCATCATAGTTGGCTTTTTAATAGCCAAAATTTTTGAAAAGAATAAAGCTTCTCACTTGTTAACAACCGCTAAAAAAGATGCCGCATCTTTATTGAAAGAAGCTAAAAGTGAAGCGGAAGCCTTAAAGAAAGATAAAATACTACAAGCCAAAGAGAAGTTTATAGAACTCAAATCTGAGCATGAGAAAGTTATCTTGAATAGAGATAAGAAGATGGCAGAAGCAGAAAAGAGAACAAGAGACAAAGAATCTCAGGTCTCAAATGAACTCTCTCGTAATAAAAAACTTAATACACAGATCGAATCCAAGCAAAAGGAATACGACGATCGTCTAGCTTTTCTTGAAAAGAAAAAGAACGAGTTAGATAAGATGCATAAAAGTCAGATAGAACAATTAGAAGTGATATCAAGTCTATCTGCAGAAGATGCTAAGACTCAACTTATGGAGAGCCTAAAAGAAGAGGCCAAAACGGGAGCAATGGCCTTTGTTCAATCTTCCATGGAAGAGGCCAAGATGACGGCACAACAAGAAGCAAAGAAAATTATAATAAATACAATTCAGCGCATTGGTACAGAAGAAGCCATAGAAAACTGTGTTTCTGTTTTTAACTTAGAAAGCGACGATGTAAAAGGGCGTATCATTGGTCGAGAAGGGCGTAACATTCGCGCTATCGAATCGGCAACTGGTGTTGAAATTATTGTAGACGATACACCTGAAGCCATTATTCTTTCATGTTTTGATTCGGTACGACGGGAAGTTGCTCGTTTATCGCTACACAAGTTAGTAACCGATGGTCGTATTCATCCTGCGCGAATTGAGGAGATTGTACGAAAAACTACCAAGCAGATTGAAGAAGAAATCATAGAGGTAGGTAAACGCACGGTAATCGATTTAGGAATTCACGGATTGCACCCTGAATTAATAAAAGCGGTAGGTCGTATGCGTTATCGTTCTTCTTATGGACAAAATTTATTACATCACTCGCGTGAAGTAGCTAGATTGTGTGGAGTGATGGCATCGGAGCTAGGATTAAACGCAAAGTTGGCGAAACGAGCGGGACTCTTGCATGATATTGGAAAAGTACCTGAAACCGAAACAGAAATACCTCATGCTATCTTAGGAATGCAGTGGGCAGAGAAATACGGCGAAAAGAAAGATGTGTGTAATGCGATTGGAGCGCACCACGACGAAATAGAAATGACTAGTTTGCTGTCGCCAATTGTTCAGGTATGTGATGCGATAAGTGGAGCACGCCCAGGCGCAAGAAGACAAGTATTAGATTCGTATATACAACGTCTTAAGGATCTTGAAGAGATTGCATTTGGTTTTAGCGGAGTAAACAAGGCGTATGCTATACAAGCGGGACGTGAATTGCGTGTGATGGTGGAAAGTGAAAAGGTAAGCGACGAAAAAGCGGCACAACTATCGTTCGAAATCTCTCAAAAAATTCAAACAGATATGACCTATCCCGGTCAAGTAAAAGTAACGGTGATACGCGAAACACGTGCTGTAAACATTGCGAAGTAATGATGTAAAATCGGCATTGGACAAAATCCGTTTTAATCTATAAAAAATCCCATTATGGTTTCATAGTGGGATTTTTGATTACTTACAATATGATTAGAGATTACTCATCATAAATATTTTCATACCCATTTCCAGGTAGCTCAAAGAACTTACCGTTGATAAAACGATAGTTCATATCTAAACGCGCAATAGAATCCATGTCATCCTGATCTAACTCAAGTTCAGCCGCTTCATAATTAGCTTTAATATTTTTAGGAGTTGTCGATTTAGGAATTACACCTGTACCTCTTTGAACGTGCCAGTTAAGCAATACCTTGGCAGGATGAACTTTGTGTTTATTGGCAATAGATTTAATAGTCGGTATTTCAAAAAGATTCGGCTCATTGGCTGCCTTCATTTCGGCACTACGATCTCCTGATCCTAGAGGAGAATAGGCGGTAAGGAGCACATTTTTGGATTGACAATATTCGTAAAGGTCGTTTTGCTGAAGTAAAGGATGTAATTCTACTTGATTCATCTCGGGTTGTACCTTTGCAACATTAACTAATGCATCTAGTTTTTTCTTACTAAAATTGGAAACGCCAATATGTTTTGCCAAATGAGATTCTTTCGCTTTTTCCATTTGAGTCCAAGTTTCTGAAATTGGCACCTCCGAAAGTGAAACATATCCAGAGGCGTCCTGTGGGAATATCTCCTCTTTCTTAAAAGCTACGGGCCAATGTATTAAATAAAGGTCCAAATAATCCAGTTGGAGCTTTTTAAGAGACTCGTTTAACGCTGGAAGTACGTCTTCAGATTTGTGCGCGTTATTCCAAAGCTTCGAAGTGATAAATAACTGGTCTCGCGTAATAGTGCCTTCTTTTATTAACTCTTGTATCGCTTCACCTATATCTGTTTCATTATCGTAAATTGCTGCAGTATCAATATGTCTATACCCGGCTCTAACCGCTTCTTTAATGGCATTTTTAACGGTCTCTCCTTTCGCTTTCCATGTTCCTAGTCCGATGGCATGCGCAGTATCACCGTTTCTAAATTGTAGATGTTTCATTTCCGTGTTTTTTGGTAAGAGAAAAATACAAAAAATACTAACCCTTTCTAGGGTGAAAAGTGTTAATGATTTTAGAAAGATGAGCTGTTTCAATGTGCGTATATACTTCGGTTGTGGTAATGCTTTCGTGGCCAAGCATTTGTTGTATAGCGCGCAAATCGGCTCCATTTTCGAGTAAATGGGTTGCAAATGAATGTCGAAAGGTGTGTGGGCTAATGGTTTTTTGAATTCCAGCAATTTCCGCCAATTGTTTCACTATCGTAAATATCATAGCTCGAGTAAGCCCCTTGCCACGTCGGTTTAAGAACAAAGTGTCTTGAGCGGCTTTTGCTATTGTTTGATGATTTCTCACTTCCGATCTATAAATTTCAATATACTTTATAGTGGTTTGACCAATGGGTACAAAACGTTCTTTATTACCCTTCCCCGTAACTTTAATAAAACCTTCTTGAAAGAATAAATCAGATATTTTAAGACTAATCAATTCCGATACACGAAGTCCACAACCGTAAAGTGTTTCAATGATAGCTCTGTTTCGTTCTCCTTGCGGTTTACTCAAATCTACGCATCTAATGAGTAAATCAATTTCGTCTGTAGAAAGTGTATCAGGTAGTTTGCGGCCTATTTTAGGGCTTTCAATAAGAGTTAACGGATTCGTTGTCCGAAACTCTTCAAAGACCATGTAGTTGAAAAATCCTCGAAGCCCTGAAATGATCCGACTTTGAGAGCGAGGATTCACCTCCTTAGCAATGTCATAAATAAATTGTTGGATGGTTTCTTCGGTTATAACAGTAGGCGACTGGCTAATTTCATGCAATTCCAGCCAATTCATTAATTTTTTAATGTCCAAACGGTAGTTCGCAATTGAATTGTCTGAAAGGCCGCGTTCTATTTTAAGATATTGGCAATAATCTGTTAAAGCTTGCGACCAGTTCATAGATGGATGGTAGGTTGATTTCAAAGTTAAATAAAAGCTTTTTAAAATATAGATAGTAACATTTTCGTTTAAACTGTATCTTTATAGAAACTATAAAAACACAATTATGAAAAAAATATGTATCGTTTTTTGTTTGTTCATTGGGAGCTTATCAGTTACTGCGCAAGGGATTGACTTTGGTATTAAAGCAGGGGTTAACTTCGCTAATATATCGGATGCTTCAGGTTTGGACAATAGAACTGGATTTACAGGGGGTATTTTTGCGGCCATTAATTTTAACGAAAAAGTAGGAATACAAGGAGATTTGCTCTACTCACAACAGGGAGCTGAATTCGATTCGGAAAAAATTGACCTTAATTATGTGAACGTACCTGTAGTGATTAAATATTTCCTCGTGCAGGGATTGAATATTCAAGCAGGGCCTCAATTTGGGTTTGTAGTAGATGACAATGTGAAAGAAGTTTTTAACAATGTGGCAGATTCAGAATCCTTCGATTTGTCTGGTGTTGTTGGTGCTGGTTATGACTTGCCGCTGGGTATAAGACTTGCGGCCCGATATAATTTTGGACTTTCCGATGTCATAGATGGCGCAGATGGAAAAAACAGCGTAGTCACCCTGTCGGTTGGATACTCATTCCTTTAAGGGGTAAACACATTATTGATTAGTTATAAAGTGCTTCGTAAGAGGCACTTTTTTTTTGAGATTCTGTAACCTGACATGACGATTTTTCCTTTTTTAGAATGATTCAAAAAAAGGCACAAAAACAAAATTTAGGGGTTTTCCCTGTTGTAGTAAAGGAGATTATTTACTAGATTCGTCTTAATAACGAACAGAGAAAAATTTATAAATTGAGTTGCTACTGGTTCATAACCTGTTAATATTAAGATGATTATCATTTTATTTTGTAGTTATTTTTTTTATAGATTTACTCGAACAACTAAACACAATTTATTATGAAAAAAGTTTTACTATTGGCTGCTTTCGCAGTTTTCGGAATGTCAAACATGAACGCTCAAGAGGAAGGTGGCAACGCTACCTCTGAAGGAACTTAGTTAGTAGAGATCAACACTGGGTTCGGAGAATCTTCCACTTCTAATACTGGATTTGCACTACGCTCAGTAGATGGGAATACAGCTTATGCTCTTGGTGGTGAAGTGGGTTACTTTATTTTAGACGACTTGGCTTTAAAAGCAGGTTTAGGGTATGGTGATTCAGGAATTGATGGAATTGATGGAATGTTTAACTGGAAAGTAGGAGGAAAGTACTACGTAGTTGGACAGTTCCCGGTAGCAGTAGATGTTAACGGAGCTTCTGGAAACGATGTTTCTCCACTTTGGTTAGGAATTCAGGCAGGATATGCTTGGTTTGTTGCGGATAATGTAAGCATTGAGCCAGGATTGCGTTATGGACTAGGAATGAATGAAGATGCCGGAGACGGTGACTTCAATGTATTCGGTGTGAATATTGGATTCAATTTATTCTTGAACTAATACATTAGAACTGTATATAGAAAAAGGCTTTCTTTCGGGAAAGCCTTTTGTTTTTTGATATATTTGAGTCATGAAAGTTATTATTATCAACGGACCCAATTTGAACTTACTTGGTAAACGAGAAACGAATATTTATGGGAACCTCTCATTTTCTGAATTCTTCCAGCAATTGAAGGAGAAATTCCCACAAGTATCGTTGGCTCATTTTCAGTCTAATATTGAAGGTGAATTAATTGACAAAATTCAGGAGGTGGGTTTTACCTATGATGGTATAATACTCAACGCTGCAGCTTATACACACACTTCTGTAGGCATTGGAGATGCTGTGAAGGCAATAGAAACACCAGTAGTAGAAGTGCATATCTCTAACACCTTTGCGCGGGAAGAATTTAGACACCAATCATATATATCACCTGTTGCGAAAGGAGTTGTACTTGGATTTGGATTACAGAGCTATGAGCTCGCCTTGCAAAGCTTTCTATAATTGCATAAAAAAAGCCCCGATTTACGGAGCTTTTTATGATTATTTGGTTTTCTATTTATAAATGAATAACCTCATCATAAGCATCTGCCACGGCTTCCATGACAGCCTCACTCATCGTTGGATGCGGGTGAATAGCTTTTAATACTTCATGTCCTGTCGTTTCTAATTTACGAGCCACTACAGCTTCCGCAATCATATCGGTAACTCCTGCACCTATCATATGACAACCTAACCATTCGCCATATTTGGCATCAAAAATTACTTTAACGAAACCGTCTTTAGCACCAGAAGCACTTGCTTTTCCGCTCGCAGAGAAAGGAAATTTACCAATTTTAAGATCATACCCAGCTTCTTTAGCTTGTTTTTCGGTTAAACCAACGCTCGCAATTTCTGGAGATGTATACGTACATCCAGGTATATTTCCATAGTCGATAGGCTCTACATGTAACCCAGCAATTTTTTCAACACAGGTTATCCCTTCTGCCGAAGCAACGTGTGCTAGAGCAGGTCCTGGTACAACATCACCAATCGCATAGTAACCTGGAATGTTCGTTTGGTACCAGTCGTTCACCATAATTTTGTTACGATCGGTAACAATACCTACATCTTCTAATCCAATATTTTCAATATTCGAAGCGATACCTACCGCCGATAGAACTACATCGGCTTCTAGCACTTCCTCTCCTTTTTTTGTCTTTACGGTGGCTTTTACACCTTTTCCTGAGGTATCTACACTTAATACTTCAGAATTGGTCATCACTTTAATGCCCGATTTTTTAAAGATCCGTTCAAATTGTTTCGAAACTTCTTCATCCTCTAATGGAACCAAATTTGGAAGATATTCTACGATGGTCACCTCGGTCCCCATGCTGTTATAAAAGTTAGAGAATTCAACTCCAATAGCCCCACTTCCCACAACAATCATGGATTTAGGTTGCTTTTTTAAAGTCATAGCCTCTCGATAACCAATTACTTTTTTACCGTCTTGTGGTAAACTAGGTAACTCTCTAGAACGAGCTCCTGTGGAGATAATGATATGATCGGCGCTATATTCTTTACCGTCAACCTCTACTTTTTTACCAGGCTTTAGTTTACCAAAACCATTAATGACTTCAATTTTATTTTTTTTCATCAAAAACTGAACTCCCTTGCTCATTCCATCAGCAACACCGCGAGAACGCGCCACTACTTTATCGAAATCTTTATCCACATCATTGGCAGTTAAACCATAATCTTCGGCATGTTTTAAATATTCGAATACCTGAGCGCTTTTTAATAAGGCTTTGGTAGGAATACATCCCCAGTTTAGGCAAACTCCTCCAAGGTTTTCCTTTTCAATAATTGCAGTTTTTAGACCTAACTGAGAGGCTCTAATAGCGGTTACATAGCCTCCTGGGCCACTTCCTAGAACTATAATATCGTATTTACTCATTTCGTACTATTAAAATCGGTTTTTGAAGGTCACGAAGTTACGAAATAAAGAACCATTAAAAAATAATTTCGCTCATCCTGTAACGCTTTTAAATAAATGAAGTATATCTTTATGTAACCACCAAAAAACCATTAATTGAACGCACCAACCGACACTCAACTAATGTTAGCCGTGAAGCGGGGAGATTCGCAAAAGCTCGGCACATTATACGAACGTTATAAAGATTGGCTTTTTCGCTTTTTTCTACAATTGCATGGAAATAGCGTATTGGGAGAAGATATGGTACAAACTGTATTTATGCGAATCTTGAAATATAAGCACACGTATACAGAAGATAGTAAATATGTTACCTGGATGTTCCAGATAGCTCGCAACGTTAATAACGACCATTTTAGAAAACGAGAGCAGAAACACGTAAAGGAAGAAATTGATAAAATCAACTTTAAACTATCTGATTATGAAACAGCAGATGAACGTATCGAAAAACAAGAATCGTCTCATTTGCTACACAGAGCACTTCAAAAGCTTCCTATCGATAAGAGAGAAGTGATTGTGCTTAGTAAGTTGAAGGAACTAAAATATCGCGAGGTGGCTACTATTTTGGGATGTACTGAAAATACGGCTAGGATGAAGGCGCATAGAGCGTTAATTGACTTAAAAGAGATTTACTTATCTATTGAAAAAAACTAATTATGACTATTGAGAAATTTAAAAACCTTTTGCCTGATTTTATTTTAGGTATGCTGTCGGAAGCAGAGGAAATTGAACTAAGAAGTTTTATTCAATCCAATTTGGAGGCTGCCTCTATCTATGAAGAATGGAAATCATTAGAAGAAGAGCTAGATACCATTTCTGAGCAACCTTCCAGAAAAATGGATGATCGTTTTTACCAATTTTTAGAGTCGGAGAATAACGACGGCGTAGATGAAAGCGCAAAGGTATATTCGATCAATCGACCGAAAAAGGAGTTAGGTTGGTTAAAAGCGGTAGCAGTGGCTGCCATTTTAGTGGTAGGTTTCCTTATCGGGAAGCAGTGGGAGAGTCCTTCGATTGTAAATACGCAAGAAATAACGAATTCTACTGCCTTACAAGAGGCGGCTCAGGAAACGGAAGCGGTACGAACCGAGTTAGTAATTTCGTTGGTAGATCAGCCCTCGGCGTCAAAACGTTTACAGGCCTTAAGTGAAGCCAGTAAACTTTCTGAAGCTACAGATCAAGTGATTAACGCTTTATTTAAGATGTTAAATAGTGATCCAAATGTGAATGTACGATTAGCGGCGGTCTCTGCTCTTTCTAATTATGTAGAAAATCCGAAAGTACGTGAAGGCCTTGTGTTGTCAATTACGATGCAAGATTCACCAATGGTTCAAATTGCATTGGCCGATCTTATGGTTACATTAAAAGAACAAAAATCGATTAACTCAATGGAGACGTTGCTTCAAAAACCAGATATAAATCAAGCTGTAAAGCAAAAATTAGAAGAATCAATCAATCAAATCATTTAAAAACGAACAATCATGAAAACAAAACAAATCATTTACCTGTGTATTGCACTTATTTCAAGTTCAATGATGAATGCCCAGCGTTTTTCAGAAACGCTTTCAGAAACCATGAATTTCCCAGGAAATTCGACCGATAACTTACTTGTAGTCTATAACATTGACGGGAGTATAGAAGTAGAGGGCTACAACGGAAGCACTGTGGAGATTACCGTAGACAAAGAAATTAAAGGGAACAACCAGCGTCAGTTAGAGCAGGGAAAATCTGAAGTAAGCATGAAAACGGCTTCTAACGGAAACATCATTTATGTCTATTTAGATTCACCGTATAGCGAATTTAATGTTGAAACGGGACGATTTAATCACCGTGGATCATGGAACGGTACTACTTACAGTCATACATTGAATTATAAAATTCGAGTTCCTAAGAATACCAATGTAGAATTAAGCACAGTGAATAGAGGGAACATTAATGTAAAAAATATTGATGCTCAAGATATCACTGTTAAGAACATCAATGGCGGCATAAAATTGGAAAATGTAGCTGGCAAAACGTATGTCGATGCGTTGAACAAAAATATTAGTATTAGCTATTCGAAAGTGCCAACAGCCGACTCTGTTTACAAATCACTGAATGGAGATATCGATATTACCGTGCCTTCTGGTTTAAATGCTGATGTGTCTTTTAAATCACTGAATGGAGACATTTATACCAATTTAGAAACAAAGTCATCTTCCAAAACATCGAGTAAAGTGAGTAAAAAAGGGAATAAACGAGGCACACGATATAAACTAGACAAACGAACCCAGTTTCAGATAGGAAATGGTGGCGTTCGAATGGATTTCGATTTGTTAAATGGAGATGTAACGATTAAAGGATAAACTATGAAGACCATAAAATATATATTGAAGAAATACAGCTGGTTGTGTTTGCTTTTAATCACTTTCCCAGCCTTAGCCCAGGGTGATGACCCTATAACAGTTCCCTTATCAAACCCTGGCAAAGCCGGTACGTTAAAAGTGCATGTTATCTCTGGCTCGATAACTGTGAGTGGCTATAACGGTAAGGATGTAATTGTGATGGGATCTGGAGGAAAGAAAAGCCGCAATTGGAAAAGCAAACACAAATCAAAGAACGGAATGAAGCGCGTAGACGATCAATCTCTAGCGTATTCGGTCGAAGAATTCAATAATGAAGTATTTGTTAAATCATCGGCAGCCAACGGAACGGTAGACTTTGAAGTGAAGGTGCCGTATAACTTTTCGGTAGATTTAAAAACAGTTAATAATGGAAAAATTACCGTAGAAGATGTTAACGGAGCCCATGAAGTGAGCAACACCAATGGAGGTATTACGATGAATAACGTAGAAGGTTCTGTCATTGCAGATGCTCTTAATAAAAGTATTGTCGTAAAATTTAAAGACGTTAATCCCAATGCTAATATGATGTTTTCCAGCCTTAATGGTGATGTAGATATTAGCTTCCCATCTTCCTTGAAGGCTACTGTTAAAGCGAGATCAGACAATGGTAGTGTTTTTACCGATTTTGATATTAGTTCTATAAAAAATACGGTTAATACACAAACTTCTCGTAAGAACGGAGTGTATAAAGTGAATCGAGAGAAAGGGATTTCAGGAACGATCAATGGGGGTGGAGCAGATATTGTTTTTAAAACATTAAATGGAGATATACTCATTAGAGAAAACTAACTAAATCGACCAACAAATGAAAAGGCAACCGTTAATTTGGTTGCCTTTTTTATTTTGTTATACTCGAACTAACACATATCCTTTGTGTGTTTTTCGATAGTGATTACCATTCCATTTGTAATAACGCTTGCCTTTTATAACCACAATCTTATGATTTCGAGGAGCTTTTTGAATCACCACAGTTCTTGAAGCCGGTTGCTTATAAACAACTCGTTTGGCATAACTTCCTAGTGTAAAGGCAAAGACGAATGTAAGTAGGATATATTTCTTCATACCAGCGTTTTTTAAGTTACTGATACTTTGACTTCTTTAACTTAGAAGGGTTTAATCCTTTTGATTAAAATCTACCGAAAGTGAGTTGACGCAATAGCGTTGTCCCGTTTCTGTTGGTCCGTCATTAAAGATATGCCCTAAATGACTACCACAGGTCGCACATAAAATCTCGGTACGAATCATTCCGTGTGAAGTATCTCGCACATATTCTACAGCACCTTCTTTAGATTTGTCAAACGAGGGCCAACCACAGCCACTATCAAATTTACTACCGCTATCAAATAAAGGTGTTTTGCAAGCACCGCATGCGTAATCGCCTTTTTCGAAAGTAAGATTATACGATCCTGTGAAGGGACGTTCGGTTCCTTTTTCTCTTAATATGCGATATCGTTCTTCACCCAATTCTTCTTTCCACTGGGCTTCCGACTTTTGAATAGGATAGTTTTTACTGTCCATCGTTCTCGGGAATAAAGTTAAGAGCTGCACCATTGATGCAGTGACGTTTTCCTGTAGTTTCTCTTGGGCCATCATCGAATACATGTCCTAAATGCCCTCCGCAGGTAGCACAATGTTCTTCAGTTCTTGCGTATCCAATTTTATAATCGGTACTGTATTCAACATTGTCCTTTACTGCTCTATCAAAGCTAGGCCACCCCGTTCCGCTATCAAATTTGTGATCACTCTTAAAAAGAGGTGTTTGACACGCAGCACAAACATAGGTGCCTTTTTCCTTATTAGCATTTAATTTGCTGGTAAAGGCTCTTTCGGTTCCTGCTTCTCGCAAAATATAGTACTCAAGTTCAGATAATTGAGCCTTCCATTCGGCTTCCGTCTTAGTGACGGCATACGTTTTGTCGGTTTTATCCTGTGCCTTACTATTACAGCTTATCGCAATAAGTGCAATCAATACAATGAGAATACGTTTCATGTTTTAGTCCAAAGTTAGTGTTTCAATTTGATTTTCAGAAACACTCATACTTTGTAATAGTGCTTCCATCGATAGATTGGTTGTACCGAATTCAGATGGTACTATTGCAATCCTAAACACTTGGTCGTTCGTAAAACCGTTCCCTAACGTTGTTAAGTCAATATCACCTTGTAAGAACAAAAGGGCGTCTAAGAAGGTATGATTAAAGGTATACTGAAATGAACCACCTCCATCTAAATATATAGTTTGCGGCAATTGACTCCATACATCTAATGAGCCTCCATTACCATCGGGAACCACTTCTTCCAACCAATACACCAATACCACATCACTTTCAAAAACTTCTATATTGGAAGGGAATACGAAATTTTGCTGAAAGTTGTTGTTTTGCGAGAAGGTTGCATTTACTTCAAACACTTGTCCTAATATATTGATACCAGGCTCACCAGGAGGGCCTTGATCGCCTTCACAAGCGGTAAACAATAGGGTAAAAATAGTAACGAAGAATAAGAGGGATTTTTTCATATTATTTAAGTTTCCGAAGCAACAGCAAATTTCATTCCACAATTGTTTTCGATCAAATTCATTGTTCTAACGATTTTCTACCAACAATTATTTCTTAAAAGATCAAAAATAGAATTATCTTTAAATTTCATAAATTAATAAAAAGAGTACCATGTATTTTAAAAGAACCATCTCATTACTAACCATTATTGTTTTTGCCGTTGGTTGTACGACCAATCCATTTACAGGTAAGAAGACCCTGGCCTTAGTGCCAAACTCTCAAATTTTACCTATGGCATTTCAACAATACGACACGTTTTTATCAGAAAACAAAGTCGTTACTGGCACAAGTGATGCGCAAATGATTACGAATGTTGGACAGAAAATTGCTACAGCGGCCGAACGCTGGTTAAATGCAAATGGATATGCGGGCTACACAAAAGATTACCAGTGGGAGTATAATTTAGTTGATGATGAAACGGTAAATGCTTGGTGTATGCCAGGAGGAAAGATTGTTTTTTATACGGGAATCTTGCCTATTGCAAATGGAGAAGCAGGTGTAGCAGCAATTATGGGGCATGAAGTAGCACATGCATTAGCGAATCATGGACAGCAACGTATGAGTGCTGGACAACTGCAGGCTTTAGGTGCTGTGGCTGGTAATGTAGCACTGAGTAAAGATCCTGAAAATCAGCAAATTTTCAATCAAGCGTATGGAATCGGAACGACCGTTGGGGTTATGCTGCCATTTAGTCGTAATCACGAATCTGAATCGGATCAAATCGGACTAACATTAATGGCGATTGCCGGGTATGACCCAATTGTTGCTGCAGATCTGTGGGAACGCATGAAGGCAAATGCAGGAGGACAAGCACCACCTGAATTTTTAAGTACACACCCGTCTAATGACACAAGAATTAGCAATATCAAGGCTTGGGCACCAACTGCCAAAGAAGAAGCTAGGAAATTTGGTGTGACCACTTTTAAAAAGTAGCACCACGCTAACATATTAATTCCTATTTTAGAGCCACGTACTTTTACGTGGCTTTTTTAATTTCTAATTCAATGACTGACTTACCTAAAGGATCCAAAAAATTATTAAACGCCTGGGCATTTTACGATTGGGCGAACTCAGTATATAGTTTAGTAATTGCTTCGGCAGTGTTTCCTATATTTTATGCGGCTTTATTTAAATCGGCAGAAGTGGAGACTGTGCAAATATTTGGAGGTGAAATTCGCAGTACACCGCTTATTAGTTATACCACGGCGGCGGCCTTTTTATTGATCTCGATAATTTCTCCAGTACTATCGGGAGTAGCAGATTACATCGGTAATAAGAAATTATTTATGAAGATATTCTGCTACCTAGGTGCGGTTTCTTGTATCGGCTTATATTTTTTCAGTTTAGAACACATATATATTAGTCTGTTTCTATATTTCTTTGGTTTGGTTGGATTTTGGGGAAGTCTCGTATTTTACAATTCTTATTTGCCAGATATCGCCCATCCAGAGCAACAGGACTCCATTAGTGCTAAAGGATATTCCATGGGATACATCGGCAGTGTTGTGTTGTTGTTGTTTAATTTGGCGATGGTTATGTTTCCGCAAGCATTTGGCTTAGGAGAAGGAGGAGAGGCTAGCTTACTTGCTATGAAAATTTCATTTGTTACTGTAGGGGTGTGGTGGATTGTATTTAGTCAATATTCATTTAGGCACTTACCCAAAGGGAATAGCGAAGGAAAGAAAATGCATTCACGTATATTTTTAAATGGAATTAGCGAACTCAAAGGAGTGTATAAGTCCCTTTCAGGAAATAAACGACTTAAGCGATATCTCGCTGCCTTTTTCGTTTATAGTATGGCAGTGCAAACGGTCATGTTGGTGGCTACATACTTCGGCGAACAAGAAATTGGTTGGGGAGATGACGACGCTAAAACTATGGGACTTATTGTAAGTATTTTACTAATTCAATTAGTAGCTGTGCTGGGCGCCATTCTAACGGCTCATTCTTCAGCTCGTTTTGGGAATATACCTACCTTGATTGTAATCAATTTGATATGGGTGGTTATTTGCATAATTGCGTTTTTTATCGAGACTCCAGTGCAATTTTATGCCACCGCTGGAGTGGTTGGTTTAGTCATGGGAGGTATTCAGTCATTGTCTCGATCTACCTATTCAAAATTCCTTCCAGAGACGGAAGACACAACATCGTATTTTAGTTTTTACGATGTTACTGAAAAGATTGGAATTGTAATTGGGATGTTTATTTATGGCTTTATAGATCAAGTAACCGGAAGCATGCGAAATTCCATTTTATTCTTGGTGGTTTTCTTTGGAATTGGGGTTTTATTATTAGTTCGAGTTCCGCGACAAGAAATAAAAAAAGCCGCCGAGTAGGCAGCCTTTTTTATTATTGATGATTGGATCTACATAGATTTAATGGAACCAGAACCTGAAACCTTAGTGTCACTCGTATCTGGACTTCCTTTATAACGAATATCTCCAGATCCAGCTACTCTTGCTCTTAAACTTTTGTAAGCTGTTACCCTTGCATCACCTGAACCTGATACAGATACGTCTGTGTTGTCAGATTCTAAAGATTCTCCTTTAAAATCACCACTACCAGAAACGCGAATCTCTGTATCTACTGCTTTTCCTCGAAGCATAATATCTCCAGATCCTGTCACTTTAGCGTCTAATTTTCCTGTATTGATATCCAAACGAACATCGCCAGATCCAGTTACACGAGCGGTAAATTCAGGGCTGTCTATAGTGTCTTTCGTATCTACATCACCCGAACCGGTTAATGATACCGAAGAAATGCTTTCGAAGGGAACAGTTACGTGAATCCCTTTTCGAGTAGATACATTACTATTTTTCTTTAAACGTACAACCAAGATGTCGTCTTTTACCTCGATAATTACGTATTCCTGAATGTTATCATCTGTGGTAACCGAAATAGTTCCTTCGGTTCCTCGTTCTAAGTGAACGTCCATAGAACCTACTCCGCGAACACCATCATAACTCCCAACGTTTACTGTTTTGGTCGTTATGTTTCCATTTCCTTTAACTCGTTTTCCCCACCATTGGGCATTGGCTTCAGAAAAACCAAAGACGGTAATAAATAATGCGATTAAAATTTTTGCTGCTGTTTTCATTTTGATGAATTTATAATTTGTTAGTATTTATTAAATGAGACTCTTCCGTATTCAGAATCAATATTGATCGTATTTCCGCTTCCTTTTTTCCCATGATATCCGCTATAGGCCTTATAGCTGTTGTCTTTGGCGGTTCTCATAACTGTTACTTCATCTTCTCCGCTAAAGCCTGCATATTCTAGGCGTAAATCGAAATCGAAATGATACCCACTATCAAAACCAATTTTTATACCGGCGTACTCAGATCGTATATCCACATCTCCACCTTCTTCGGTAATTCTATCTACCGAAACGGAACCGTGTTCGGCTGTGATATCCATCCGACCTCTTAAGGTATTAATTCGAACTGGAACATAATCACCTCCGCCATCAATATTTTTTACCGTGCCTATAGTTAGTCGCCCGTAATCACAACTGTAATCCAATACGTTAACTTCTTTTATATCAGACTTAGTATAATCGGCATTGAGCTCTAAGGCACCTACCTTGTCCAAGGTATAATTTGAATAATCGGCATTAATCTTTCCAGAGGCCATTGATGAAATGGACGCTGTCTTGGTGTAGTCAAAACTGAGGTAATTGTTTTCACCCAATAAGTCACCTAAATACAACTGTCCATAATCGCAACTTATGTTTGCTCTTCCTTCTAATCGATTAATAGTAATGGCGCCATAATCGTTGTGCAAATCAACCGAATTGGTTACAGGAATTTTTATGGTATAGTTAATTTCCATTCGCACATTGTTATTTTTTGATCCACCCCACCAATTCCAATTGGTCTTGCGTTCGTTAAATCGAGTTTTAGCACTAACTTTAGACGCACTTCCAGTAAATTCTATTTGAATGTCATCTAATTTACTTTGAGCCTTTTCTTCACTATTGGCGTTGGTTTTAATATGGACTTCAATTACTGTTCGGTTTTCGTTCCAAGTGCTAATGTCAATATTTCCATAACTATTGGAGACATATAGCTCCGCATCGCTATTTACGGTATATTCTTTTTGAACCGTCTTCTCTTTGGTATACTTCCCTTTAAACTTACCCATATCATTGGCGAAAACCAATGCTGGCAATAGGAGTAAGAGAAGTGTTTTAAAGTATCGTTTCATTTCTATTTGCTTTAAGTGTGTTTATTTCTTCTATTTTTTGATTCACTAACTGTAACATATCAATTCTACTCTGAAAATTGGCAATCATTGCCGCAATCACTCGCTTGTCGTTTCCACTTTGTTGTAGATCAACCTTGAGGCGATCGTATTCGCTTTCTAATACAACTAAACGCTCTATTGTATCATCGATAAGTACCTTAGTATCTTCGTTTTCTAATTCCTTTAGGGTCTGCAATTCTTGATTGATGGTTGTTGTGAAAAAAGATTGGGTTTGTTCCATTTCTGGTGAAACACTGGCTAAATCCAATGTATCTTCCACAGATGGTTTTTGAAACAACATACCAGCTGTAATCAAAAGAGCAATGGATGCAGCAATTGATAATGGCTTCCACCAGTTACGGGACTTTTGCACTGGCTTTTGTGCTGCATTTAGCTTGGCTAAAAACCGCTCTTCATGATGCGCAGGGCTTGCTACAAGATCAAAAGATCCTTCTAAGTTATTGAACATGGTATCTATACTATCTTTAGGCATATTGTACTGTTAATTTTTTACGTAAACTCTCTTTGGCTCGGGAAATAAGTGTTCGGCAGTTAGCATAGCTAATCTCCATGATATCGCAAATCTCTTCATAATCATACCCTTCTACAAAGTGCAGATTAAGAATATTTCTGTAACTGTCATGCAATGTATCCATGCATAGTTTCACTTGTTGGGCTCTTAATGAAGTAAATTCTTGATTAGATGCTTCACTAGTTTCATCTGCCACTTGTTCTAAAGGAACATTTTCCTCTGGAACAATTTGCAGCCGTTGAGCTTTTCGGTATTGAGCGATGCTATTATTAATAACAATTCGCTTTAACCAGGCTCCAAAGGTTGCTGTCCCTTGAAATGTATCCAACTTGCTAAAGGCTGTTATAAATGATTCCTGCATTATGTCTTCTGCTTCTGCGGTATCTTTTACAATACGTAAAGCAACATTAAACATCGCATTCTGGTATCTTTTATATACCTCCAATTGCGCTAACTGATTTCCGTTACGACAAAGAACGAGTAAGGTTGATATGTTTTCTTTGGTTAGTGTCAAAAAAACGAGTCTTTGGATGAATGAGAAGCCTTTTATAAAATTGTTACACTTGTGCCAGGATAATTTTATAGAACTGGCACAACTATTGAACTAATATAGTTGAAAAGCGTTATAAACAAAGGGTTTTTAACGAATTCAAGAAAATTTAAGATAATTCAAATAAATTATGGGCATGATGTCATTCACTTTCAATGACATTATGTCTTATCCAAATATATGGCTCGATCAAAAATCACCACGCTAGACAGTTTGTCACTGCAGGAATTACATGAGGATGCAGAATTGATTCCTTTAATGACTCCAGAAGATGAAGACGCAATGCACAAAGAGGACTTGCCTCAAACACTCCCTATACTTCCGTTAAGAAATACAGTTTTGTTTCCCGGAGTTGTTATTCCGATAACGGCAGGACGAGATAAGTCGATTAAACTTATTAACGAAACCAATAAAGGCAGTAAGGTTATTGGTGTTGTTTCACAGAAAGAAGAGAGTAAAGAAGACCCTTCTTCATCCGATATTAATTCAATAGGTACCGTAGCTCGAATACTTCGTGTACTTAAAATGCCAGACGGGAATACAACGGTTGTTATACAAGGTAAAAAGCGATTTGAGGTAGAAGAGGTAACGACGAACGATCCTTTCATGGAAGCTACCATTAAGGAAGTTGCCGAAGCACGCCCTGCTCCAGATAATGCTGAGTTTAAAGCAATTATTGATTCGATTAAGGAAATCGCATTCGAAATTATAAAGGATAGTCCGAGTATTCCTTCGGAAGCCTCTTTCGCCATAAAAAATATTGAGAGCAGTTCATTCCTAATCAACTTTGTGTCTTCCAACTTAAATATTTCTGTCGCTGAAAAACAAAAGCTTCTGGAAATTAATGATCTTAAGGATCGTGCCTTAGAGACGTTACGTTTTATGAATATCGAACTGCAAAAGCTATCGCTACGCAATGATATACAGTCCAAAGTAGAAAGTGATATCAATCAACAGCAGCGTGAATATTTTCTTCAACAGCAAATGAAAACCATTCAAGAAGAATTAGGTGGTTCTGCTCATGAAGTAGAAATTCAGGAGATGAAAGAAAAGGCGAAGACTAAGAATTGGAATGAAGAGGTCGGGAAGCATTTTGATAAGGAAATCGCCAAAATGATGCGTATGAATCCGCAGGTCGCGGAGTACAGTATTCAGCGTAATTATTTAGACTTAATATTGGAATTGCCTTGGGAGAAATTTAGTAAAGATAAATTTGACTTAAAGCGGGCTAAAAAAATTCTAGACAGAGATCATTTTGGTCTGGATGACGTAAAAAAACGTATCATTGAATACTTAGCGGTATTGAAGTTGCGTAATGATATGAAGTCTCCCATTCTATGTTTGTACGGACCTCCAGGAGTAGGTAAAACGTCACTTGGTAAATCTATTGCTGAGGCTTTGGGAAGAGAATATGTGCGCATTTCATTGGGAGGATTGAGAGATGAAGCAGAGATTCGTGGACACCGTAAGACCTATATAGGTGCGATGCCTGGGCGTATTATCCAAAGCCTAAAAAAGGCAGGTACAAGTAATCCAGTATTTGTATTGGATGAAATTGATAAGTTATCTGCGGGTAATCAAGGAGATCCCTCTTCTGCATTGCTAGAAGTTTTGGATCCAGAACAGAACAATTCGTTTTATGACAATTTCTTAGAATTGGGTTACGATCTTTCGAAAGTAATGTTTATCGCAACTTCTAATAGCTTAGGAACGATTCAACCTGCCTTGAGAGATCGAATGGAAATTATCAATGTTTCTGGGTATACAATAGAGGAGAAGGTTGAAATAGCTAAACAACATTTATTGCCAAAGCAGTTAAAAGAGCACGGTTTAACGTCTAAGGATTTAAAAATTGCAAAACGACAATTAGAACGTATTGTTGAAGGTTACACTCGTGAAAGTGGCGTGCGTGGACTTGAGAAACAGGTGGCAAAAATGGTTCGCTATGCGGCTATGAAAATCGCCATGGAAGAATCATATGAAGTAAAGGTGACTAATGAGATCGTAGTAGATGTTTTAGGCGCACCCAAACTACAACGGGATAAATACGAGAATAATGATGTGGCTGGTGTTGTGACTGGTTTAGCATGGACACGAGTTGGTGGAGATATATTGTTTATCGAATCGGCGCTTTCTAAAGGAAAAGGCCAATTAACCATGACGGGTAATTTAGGGAAGGTGATGAAGGAATCGGCAACTATTGCGCTAGAATACATTAAATCTAACGCGGAGACACTTGGTGTATCTGCCGATGTTTTTGAGAAATACAATGTGCATATTCATGTGCCAGAAGGTGCCACGCCTAAGGATGGACCTAGTGCTGGAATTACAATGCTTACTTCCTTAGTTTCGTTATTTACGCAACGAAAGGTGAAAAAGAGCATTGCGATGACGGGAGAAATTACTTTAAGAGGTAAGGTACTCCCTGTAGGAGGTATTAAAGAAAAAATTCTTGCCGCAAAACGGGCTAGAATAAAAGAAATTTTGTTGTGTGAAGCCAACAGAAAAGATATAGAAGAGATCAAGCCAGAGTACCTCAAAGGACTCACTTTTCACTACGTCGAAGAGATGAGCGATGTGCTAAACTTTGCGTTGACAAAACAGAAAGTAAAGAATGCAAAGAAATTATAGTACCCTCTGCCAAAAATAAATTATACTTGCAGTCGTTTTACATCTAGGAAAAGGTACTTGCGTTAATGCCCAAAAAAGTAATTTTAGTAATAGCCCTTGTTGTCTCTACTGCGTGTCTATCGCAAGTAGGAGGACGGGCTACCTATCAATTCTTGAATTTGGTAAATTCTCCCAGGCAAGCAGCTTTGGGAGGTAAAACAATAACAAACTACGATTACGACCCTACTCAAGGTCTTTACAACCCGGCAACGATCAATCCAGAAATGGACAATCAGCTATCGCTTAATTACGTCAATTACATAGGAGATATAAATTATGGAAGCGCCGCGTATGCCTATCAATGGGACCGCAGAAAAACACAAGTGCTTCACATTGGAGCAACATACATTAACTATGGGAGTTTCGATGGTTTTGATGAGCAAGGCAATGAAACGGCGAGTTTTAGTGGAGGAGAGGTAGCGCTATCTGTAGGACATGCACGTAATATTGCATTCACTAATTTTCACGTTGGTGGTAATTTAAAGCTAATTTCGTCTAAGCTCGAACAGTATACTTCGTTTGGAGCTGCCTTGGATTTAGGGGTCTTTTACTTATACGAAGATTGGGATTTACATATTTCGGCCGTGGCGAGAAATATTGGGACTCAAATTACGCCTTATGAAGATACATATGAAAAATTGCCGTTCGAGCTTATTTTAGGGATTTCTCAAACACTTGAAAATATTCCTATCCGTTGGCATTTTACATTAGAAAATATGCAGCGTTGGGAGGTGGCATTCGCCAACCCAAATCGGGATGAGAATGACTTGGAAGGAAATTCTACTCCAGAAAACATCAACTTTTTCGATAATGCGTTTCGACATATGATACTCGGCCTCGAATTTTTCCCCGAAAGTGGATTTAATATTCGCATAGGATATAATTTAAGACGTGCCGAAGAATTACGTATCTTAGAGCAGCGTGCTTTTGCAGGTCTGAGCGCAGGTTTCTCGGTTCGATTTAACAAGATTAGACTCAGTTATTCCTACGCCCAATATAGCACAGCGGCATCGACAAGTAATTTTGGTCTTAATATCAATTTGCAATAATGCGAAACATTACCATTGCCATAGATGGCTATTCTTCTACGGGTAAAAGTACAGTTGCAAAACAACTTGCAGACTATATAGGATATTTATACGTGGATACTGGAGCGATGTACCGGGCAGTAACGCTTTTCGCACTGCGCAATCAATTGATAGACGATTATCACTTCGACAAAGAAACTCTTATTGCCGAGCTGCCAACCATAACGATAACGTTTAAAAAGAATCCTGAAAACGATATAGCTGAAGTTTATTTGAATGGTGAAAATGTCGCTAAACAAATACGAACTATGGAGGTGTCAGAATTTGTAAGCCCTATCGCAACTGTTTCTGAAGTTAGAGCAAAATTAGTTGAGCAACAACAAGCGATGCGTACTGGTGGTATCGTTATGGACGGGCGTGACATTGGCACGGTTGTTTTCCCAAATGCTGAATTGAAGATATTTATGACGGCTAGTGCCGAAGAACGTGCAAAGCGTCGCTACAAAGAACTAGAGGAGCGTGGTGATGTTATAACTTTTGAAGAAGTACTCGAGAATGTAACAGAAAGAGATCACATCGATACCACTCGGGAAGATTCTCCACTTCGCAAAGCTGAAGATGCCATAGAGATAGATAATTCAACACTTAATTTAGAAGATCAATTCCATATCATACTTCAACTTGCCAAAGATAGAATGGCTGGTAGAATATAAGACTATAAACAAAATTGAAAAGGTATACTAGAAAGTTTATTTCTTTAAGTGCATTGCCAACAACTTTTCGCACATATCCTTAGAGGCTTTTATCGGCCAATCGTCATTTTGAAGATAGCTTTCGGCAATGGCCCCTTCATAGAGCAGATATACCTGATTGGAAATGTATTTTGATTCTATTTCGGTAATGGTTATTAAATTCCGCAGAATTAATCGTTTTATAAAAGTTTTAAGCGCCGACTTCTGTCGTTGAAGTTCTAACCGAATGGATTCGTTTTCCTTTGGTATTTCAGAAATGGTCTTTAAACACCAACAACCGTGGAATTGGTTGGAGTGGTAAAAAGATAGTAAATAATCGAATATGGACACAATTTGATCTTGTCCGCTATTGACCTTTGCGGTATAGGTTTCAAGATTTTTTAAGAATCGCTGCTCCTTGTATTGTAAGTAACTAACACACAGTTCTTCCTTTGATTTAAAATAGCCGTAGAGCGTTGCTTTGGCAACTCCAGCTTCCTTAATAATTTCATTAATTCCTGTTCGATTATAGCCGTTTTTATAGAAAAGACCAGCTGCAGTCGTAACAATCGTCTGTTTAATTGGCGTAGTAAGCATGTGCTAAATATATTGAACTTGAGCGGAGTAGACAAATTGGTCTACCTGTTAGGATCAAAAAAAAGAGCTTCATATAAATATGAAGCTCTTATACTTTTTAATTGTTTCCTATTGGAGGTGGACCTTCAGGAATCATAGCTTTATACACATAATCCCCCTTGCGTTCTTTATACTCTTCTTTTATTTCTTGCACTGCTTTAGGATCTTCGTACAGATCTAACATTGTCATGGCCATGGCTTTCGAGGCGTACAACATTCCTTTATGTCCAATAGACATACCTCCGCAAGCCACAACTGCCCACGAATGCCAAGGAGTGTCTTTTGGTGCTGTAGTGACGCCCAAATTTATATTCGCCACATTCCAGCTTACATCACCTACATCGGTTGAACCACCACCTGGATGTTCTTTCGTAGCTTCCAGCGGACGAATCTCACTGTCCATTCCAATTTGAGGTTTGCCAGTAACTTCCTGAATCTTTTTACCAAAAGCATCCTCTTGAGGTGTGTATTGTATAGGTCCTAAGATCTCTAGATTTTCTTGCATGATTGCTCCTCCACGTCTGTTTACTAAAACTTCATGTAGACCAGAAATAAGCGATACTTTATAATCAACATTTGCCATAATGGCTGCACCTTCGGCCATTTTACGGACTTGCTCGTAAACTGGCATCATTCCTTTTCGGTCGGTATTTCGAACTCGAACCCATAGTTTGCTATAATCTGGCACTACATTTACCACTTGTCCACCATCTTGTATATGATAATGAATTCTCACCGTTGGGCGCACATGCTCTCTATAATAGTTGATGCCAGTCGTATATAATTCTAATGCATCACTTGCGCTGCGACCATTCCACGGATCGGCACTTGCGTGTGCCGCTTGACCAAAGAATTCTACTTTAAAATCTACGAGTGCTAGTGAACTTTGAACGTCTGCCTTTGTTTGAGCCGAAGGATGCCAACTAATATTTACATCAACGTCGCTCCAAAGTCCGGCTTCTGCCATCCAGAGTTTACCAAAAAATTTCTCTTCAGCCGGAGTACCTAAAAACTTTACGGTGCCTTTTATTTTTCCTGCTACCATAAGCTCTTTAATAGCAATAGCAGCACCTAGGCTCCCAGTACCAAATAAATTGTGACCACAACCATGTCCACCAGCTCCTTCTTTTAAAGGAGATTTTGTGGGTTGTGCCTTTTGTGAAATACCTGGAAGCGCATCAAACTCACCCAGAATACTAATTACAGGTGCTCCGCTTCCATAGGTTGCTGTAAAAGCTGTAGGCATTCCTGCTACACCACGTTTTACATTAAAACCGTTGGCCTCAGCATAATCGGCTAATAGTTTGGCCGATTGCTCTTCCTGAAAAGCCATTTCTGCATTGGCCCAAATAGCATCACTAATTTCAATGAGCTTTTGCTCATGCTTATCAATAGATGCGACTAATGCTTGTTTATTTTTGGAAAGTTTTTTTTGTCCCCAGCTTACAGATACGCAAAGCAATAGGAGTAGTGAAAGTGTTTTTTTCATTTTAAATGGTTGTTTGGATAAAGATATGAAATAGGGACGAAATGAAACCATTTATACAGTGAATCAGAAAAGAATAAAACCCTTTGAAAATCAAAAAAGAAGCTGTACTTTTGCAGCCCTTTTAGCGACATTACTGAATTGTAAAAGGAAAAACAAAAAACAAACAAAACCCTTCTGTGGGATCGTCGCATAACAATTTAGAAGCACCGCAGAATACAAAAAATTTCGCCGAACGGCTTCGTAAAACAGAACTGTTCAGCGAATTAGGCTAATAATAAGATGGCTGAAGAAAAAACCAAAAAGACTGCAGCGAAAGCAAAAGCAGTTGAAGCAGAAGCAACTCAAGAAGCTGCTGTTGTTGTAGAAGAACCAAAAAAAGAGGTATCTCTAAAAGAAAGTAATCCTGAAAAATTCTTAGCAGATTTTAACTGGCACAACTACGAAGAAGGAATCGATCCTATCGATGATTCTAAACTAGATGAGTTTGAGAAGTTAGTATCTGAAAACTTTGTAGACACTTTGGATGACGAAGTTGTTGAAGGAGAAGTAGTGCACTTGACAGATCGTGATGCGATTATCGACATCAACGCTAAAAGTGAAGGAGTAATTTCTTTGAACGAATTTCGTTACAATCCGGATCTAAAAGTAGGAGACAAGGTAGAAGTATTAATTGATGTGCGTGAAGACGCTACGGGTCAATTAATTCTTTCACACCGTAAAGCACGTACCATCAAAGCATGGGATCGAGTAAATGCAGCTCACGACGAAGGAACTATTGTAAATGGATTCGTAAAATGTCGTACCAAAGGAGGTATGATTGTAGACGTATTTGGAATTGAGGCATTCTTGCCAGGTTCTCAAATCGATGTGAAGCCTATCCGTGATTACGATATTTATGTTGGAAAAACAATGGAATTCAAAGTGGTGAAAATTAACCACGAATTCAAAAACGTTGTAGTTTCTCACAAAGCGTTGATCGAAGCAGATATCGAAGAGCAGAAGAAAGAAATCATTGGACAACTTGAAAAAGGTCAAGTATTAGAAGGTGTTGTTAAGAACGTAACTTCTTACGGTGTATTCGTAGATCTTGGAGGTGTAGACGGATTAGTACACATTACAGATCTTTCTTGGTCTCGTATCAACCACCCGAATGAGATCGTTGAGCTTGATCAGAAATTGAACGTAGTAATCTTAGACTTTGATGAGGATAAGACACGTATCCAATTAGGATTAAAGCAACTGAAAGCACACCCATGGGAAGCTTTAGGTGATGAATTGAAAGTAGGAGATAAAGTAACTGGTAAAGTTGTTGTAATTGCAGATTACGGAGCATTTATCGAAGTTGCCGAAGGTGTAGAAGGATTAATTCACGTAAGCGAAATGTCTTGGTCTACGCATTTGCGTAGTGCTCAGGACTTCGTAAAAGTGGGTGACTCAGTAGAAGCACAAATCTTGACTTTAGATAAAGAAGAACGTAAAATGTCTCTTGGTATCAAGCAATTAACGCCAGATCCATGGACAGATATTACAACCAAGTACCCAGTAGGTTCTAAACACGAAGGTATCGTGCGTAACTTCACCAACTTTGGTGTGTTCGTAGAGCTAGAAGAGGGAATCGACGGATTGATTTACATCAGTGATCTATCTTGGACGAAGAAAGTGAAGCACCCAAGTGAGTTTACCAATATTGGTGACACATTAGAAGTGTTAGTACTAGAGTTGGATGTAGAAGGACGTAAACTAAGTTTAGGTCATAAGCAAACAACTGAGAATCCTTGGGATAAGTATGAGGCTGAATTCGCTCTAGGAAGCAAGCACACTGCATCTATCGACGAGATCGTAGATAAAGGAGCTGTGATTAACTTCAATGACGATATTTCTGCTTTTGTACCTAAGCGTCACTTAGAGAAAGAAGATGGAACTGACTTGAAGAAAGGTGAAGAAGCAGAATTCCAAATTATTGAATTCAATAAAGAATTCAAGAAAGTGGTAGCTTCTCATATGGCTATTCATAAAGAAGAAGAAGCGAAGATCGTTAAGCAAGCTGCTAAGAAAGCTCAGCAGCAAGCAGAAGAAGCAAAACCAACATTAGGTGATGCTAACTCAGCGCTTCAAGCTCTTAAAGACAAAATGGACGGGAAATAATCTCCTAGAAATTTTAAAATAATGAAAGCCCTTCCATTTGGAAGGGCTTTTTTTGTCTCATGATTTTCTAATAATGGGGCTTTTTTAGTTAAATTGAATGTACTTTCATCTTATGAATGTGAAAAGAAACTTATTGGTATTGATTTCAGTTGTTTTTTTAACAACTCAATTTACTTCGTGTAAAAGCAAAAATGCATCGTCCGTGGATGATTTAGCAGAAGTATTGGTGCAGTTTAATGAACAATACGAGTCAACTAATTTAGAAGAAACATACGTGGCTTACGAACTTAAAAAGAAGAAAGTAGTAAGTAGACCAATGCATATTTATCTTTTTACATACAATTCCAAGAAAATTAAACAAACCGAGCTTATTGAACTTTTAAAAACATCTGAACTTGTAAAAGAAGCTCAACCTAATCGAAATGTTCAAATTAGAAATTAGCAATGAAAATGAAAAAGTTACTACTTATTACCGGATTGTTCGTCGCCTTTAATAGCTACGCGCAAGAACCAAATTACATGCAAAATGAAGTATTGGTTCAACTTGACAAAAATGTGAACGCACAACAGCTATCACAAGAAACATCGGCCTTTCAAATTGAAAACGCCGTTCTTATTTCTAGACCCTTAAATATATGGCGTCTACAAATACAAGGAACATCTATGTCTGAGAATGACGCGATTATTGAATTGTATCGCAACCCAAATGTGATGGTGGCACAAAAAAATCACAAGGTTCGTTCTAGAGCAACAACACCTAATGATCCCTTGTTCGGAAATCAGTGGCAATACAACCAACCAAGTGATGGCGATATTGACGCAGATGAGGCCTGGGATGTCACAACTGGTGGAACCACATTAAATGGAGATGTTATTGTGGCGGCCGTATTGGACGATGGAATTGATTTAAATCATGATGATTTTGAAGATAATTTATGGACCAATGACGCCGAAACTCCAAATAATAATATTGACGATGATAACAATGGATATGTAGACGACCATAGAGGTTGGAGTATTGTTACCAATGACGACAACATTGCAGGAGGAGGACACGGAACCCCGGTTGCTGGAATTGTTGGTGCCAAAGGAGATAATGGTATAGGTGTAACAGGTGTAAATTGGGATGTTAAAGTAATGGTGATTAAAAACAACTTTAACACCAATGAAGCACGCGTAATCGAAGCTTATAGTTATGCACTAGAAGCGCGTATGCTATACAACTCTACAAATGGAGCAGAAGGAGCTTTTGTTGTTTCTACCAATGCATCTTGGGGAGTAGATTTTGGAGACCCAGCAAGTGCCCCACTATGGTGCGCATTGTATGACACGTTGGGTGAAAATGGAATTTTGAGTTGTGGGCCACGATTAATGGGAATTTTGATGTAGACGTTGTGGGTGACTTACCTACGGCTTGTCCTAGTGAATACCTCATTACCGTAACCAATACAAACATTAGTGACGTTAAGGTAACCAATGCCGGTTTTGGAGACGAAACTATTGATCTTGGAGCACCCGGAGCCGGAGCCTATAATACTGCCTTAGGGAATACTTATGGTGGTTTTGGAGGAACTTCTGGAGCGACTCCACATGTTACAGGAACTATCGCTTTATTATATTCGGCACCATGTCAAAATTTAGCTGATTTAACTACCAGTGACCCTGCAGCAGCAGCACGTATCGTACGTGATCTCATCTTGAATGGTGTAGATCCAAATGCCTCTCTAGCGGGTATTACGACTACGGGAGGTCGCCTTAACGTAAATAATGCTATGCAAGAATTAATGGCTGGATGTGCAACACTTTCAGCTGGAGATGTAGAAGGAATTGATAGTTTTGTTCGTCTATATCCAAACCCAGCCAATGGAATTGTCTCTATTTCAAACCCTGAAAACAGAGTTCTTGCGGCCGTTTCGGTTTATGGATTAGATGGTAAGTTGGTTCAGGACTTTACAAGCTTGGATACCAACCGAATCGATGTTACTAGTTTATCTCAAGGGATGTATGTTCTTCGTATTTCTTTTGAAGGTGATGATGCCGTTTACAACAAAATGTTGATTAGAGAATAGGAACGTTTATTGAATATATTCGGAAAACGTTTTAGAAAAACATATTGAAAAGAGCGGCGGCAATGCGAATTGTAACCGCTCTTTTCTATTGCATTCAATTTAGTCTCAATTACTGATTGCGCAGTTCCTAGTGTGAAATTCACGAAATCTAAAATAAAACACTTAAATTTGTCTCCTGAATAAACTTTCAGATCTTCTATGAGCCAAAAAGTGTTACTCAACGCAACCGAAGTGCACATCGCACTGCAACGCTTGGCTTGTCAATTAATAGAAAACCACGATACTTTCGAAAACACTGTCTTCATCGGAATTCAACCGAGAGGAATTTTTTTGGCTGAACGCTTAAAACACTTACTCGAAACCGACTACAAAATAAAAGATGTTCAGTTGGGATATCTTGATATTACATTTTATCGGGACGACTTCAGAAGAAGTGATAAAACGTTAGAGGCCAATACGACGAACATTAATTTTATTGTTGAAAACAAGAAAGTTGTTTTCATAGATGATGTCTTGTACACGGGACGAAGTATTCGATCGGCACTTACTGCGATTCAATCTTTTGGGCGACCAGACGAAATTGAATTGCTTACATTAATTGATAGAAGATTTAGTAGACATCTACCTATTCAACCCGACTATAGAGGAAGACAAGTAGATGCCATAGGTGAAGAGAAAGTGAAAGTATGCTGGGTAGAAAATGAAGGAGAAGATGCTGTTTATTTGGTCAGTGAATAATTAATAAATAGGGTTACTTAATCTAGTACGATTGAAAGGCTCGAAACCACAATAAATTAGAAATGAGCGAATTAAGTGTGAATCACTTATTAGGAATAAAATACATCACCGAAGAGGACATACAGCTCATCTTCGAAACGGCAGATCGGTTTAAAGAAGTGATCAATAGACCGATTAAAAAAGTTCCTTCTTTACGTGATATAACCATCGCAAATCTCTTTTTTGAAAATAGCACACGTACTCGATTGTCATTTGAATTGGCAGAAAAACGTTTGTCAGCCGATGTAATTAATTTTTCGGCTTCTTCTTCTTCAGTTAAAAAAGGAGAGACCTTAATTGATACCGTGAACAACATACTCTCGATGAAGGTAGATATGGTTGTGATGAGGCATCCGAATCCAGGTGCAGGTGTCTTTTTATCGAAACACATTAATGCTAGTATTGTAAATGCTGGCGATGGTGCCCATGAACATCCTACTCAGGCATTATTAGATGCTTATTCCATTCGAGAACGCTTGGGGGATGTGTCTGGTAAAAATGTTGTAATAGTAGGCGATATATTGCATTCTAGAGTAGCATTGAGTAATATTTTTGCACTTCAAAAATTGGGAGCACGTGTAAAAGTTTGTGGTCCTCAAACCTTGATTCCTAAATATATCGAAAGTTTGGGCGTTCAAGTAGAAGGAAATCTCAGAAAAGCATTGGAGTGGTGTGATGTTGCAAATATGTTGCGAGTTCAAAACGAACGTATGGATATAAGTTATTTCCCAAGCACTCGAGAATACACTCAGCAATACGGACTCAACAAAGCACTATTAGATTCGCTGGACAAGGAAATTGTGGTAATGCACCCTGGACCTATCAATCGAGGGGTTGAAATAACGAGCGATGTAGCGGATAGTAAACAAGCGATTATTTTAGATCAGGTGCAAAATGGAGTAGCTGTTCGCATGGCAGTACTTTATTTACTAGCTTCAAAAATAAAAAGAGATGAAGACTAACGTAACCGATAAGTTTACTATTCTAGCGGACGATAGAGCAGATATCGTATCGTTTGCCAGTTATTTAGAGCATATCGTTCCTAAAAAATTTGAAGACGACCACTTAATAATCGACCTTTTATCATTTCCAACCTTACATTTGACAGAGGCTTTAGCTTTTTTAAAAATAGCTACCTATCATAGATCTAGCAAACATTCGTTTGTACTTGTATCTACAGGGATTGACATAGATGAAATTCCAGACGAACTTGTTATTGTGCCTACACTGCAAGAAGCCGAAGATATTATTGAAATGGAGGCAATAGAGCGGGATCTTGGCTTTTAATTGATCTCATCAGTTACGCTTGCCAGTTAATTATAACCCTAATTGAAAAATGAAACTCACCATCTTAGGCTGCCATTCTGCTACTCCTCGATGGGATGCAAATCCAACAGCTCAAATTTTGGAGGTGAAAGGCCATTTATTCTTGATTGACTGCGGCGAAGGAACACAAGTACAACTCCGAAAGTATAAGATAAAGTTTGCTCGTATAAAGCACATATTTATATCGCATCTACATGGTGATCATTTTTTTGGCTTGATAGGTCTTATCTCAACATTTCGCTTATTGGGCAGGGAAGCAGAACTTCATATTTATGGCCCAAAGGGAATTAAAGAAGCTATTACGCTTCAATTAAAATTAGGTAAGAGCTGGACTAATTATCCCTTGCTGTTTCATGAATTAGAAAGCGATCAGGCTCAGGTTATTTATGAAGATGAGAAGGTAGTTGTAAGTACAATTCCCTTACGACATCGTGTTTATACGAATGGGTTTTTATTTGCGGAAAAATTAGGTGAACGCTCACTAAATGTTGATAAAGCTCGTGCTCTTAACGTCGAGATGAGTTACTATCGTAAAATTAAACAAGGCGCAGATGGTATCACAGAGAATGGCAAAACAATTCCCAATGCACAAATAACAACAGATCCGCCACCGCCTAAAAGCTATGCTTACTGCAGTGATACAGCCTATTTTCCGGCTATAGTTCCGCAAATTAAAAATTGTAATGTACTTTATCATGAAAGCACTTTTTTAACAAAAGATGCCGCACTTGCTGTAAAAACAATGCATAGTACTGCCGAGGAGGCTGCCCGAATTGCAAAAGAAGCAGAAGTTGGGATGCTGATTTTAGGTCATTATAGCGGGAGATATGGAGATTTAGATGCGCTTAAATCTGAAGCACAAAATGTATTTTCTGAGGTTGAATTGGCAGAAGACGGTAGGACATTCGAGTTTTAAGATTGCCCTCTATTTGTTGCATGAATCGACACTTTCATCGAAAAATTTGACATTCTGCCTGTTAAAATCTATATTTGGGACAGATCGTGTGAGTAAATTCGTTCATTACTAAATTCGACTCCCCCCTAAATGGAACATGACCCAAAGGAAACATCGGAGGTTTTTAAACTTTTGGAAGATGCCTATAATCTAAGAGGTCGCGACCTTGAAGAAAGTATTTCCCTTACACATACTGCACTTAAGAAAAGTAGAGAATTACAAAGCCCATTGCTCATCGGCAAGAGTCTGAGTAAACTGGCGTTGTATTATATGATTCGTGGAGAATATGAAAGCTCCATAAAAATGTCTGAGGAAGCGATTAATCGTTTGAGAGCAGAGGACGACGAATTGGGAGTGGCGGACGCCAATTATAATATAGCTGGAGTTTATTATAAGACAAACAACTACCATCTTGGTATGTTTCATCTAATCGATTGTTTAACTACCTATAAAAAATATAAGGATTACCACAGCGAATCTAAGACCCAAAAGTCGTTAGGAACAGTTTATGAAGTGCTGGGAGATCAACGAAGTGCTAAGGCTGCGTACGAGGGCGCCATTGAGGCGGCTATTAAGGCCAAGGACAAAAACTTGAAGTCAAACGCGTACAATCCGCTATCGGGTATTTTACTGAAAAACAATGAGCCAGAGAAAGCAAGAGAACTCATTGAAAAATCCATTCGACTTAAACAAGAAACTGGAGACATACGAGGCTACGCTTTTGCGATTTATGGAAGAGGTAAGCTGCATTTCTATTTAAAGGAATACCAAAAGGCGAAAAATGACTATGAAGAAGCCCTAACCATTCATATAGATGCGGGTGATGCATTTGGAATTGGAATGGTATATAACAAATTAGCACATTTATATATTGCCCAAGGAGATCGAATTAAGGCAATGGATACGTTAGAAATGTCTCTCAGTCTAGGTAAAGAAGCTAATCATTCTCTTCTTATTTATAAGGCAAATTACTTTTTGTACACACTCAATAAGGAGGAAGGAAATAATGAAAAGGCTTTAGCATATCTCGAGGAATATTTAAAAGGTAAAGACGATGCGATTAATTCTCAAATCCTCAAAGTGATTGCTAATTATGAACGTATATCCAAAATGCGATCTTTGGAAAAAGAAGAGAGTCTGGAACGTCAAAAAATCAGCATTGTCGCTAGACAAGAGCAGTTGGAACAATCGGCGGCCATGAAGCAGGAGTTCCTTTCTGCAATGAGTCATGAGATTAGAACCCCATTAAATGCGGTAACCAGTATTATTTCTTTATTGGAAGAACGATCGAGTGAAAAAGATAAAAAGTTACTCAAATCGCTGCAATTTTCATCAAAGAATTTGTTGCGGATTATTAATGACATTTTAGATTTCTCAAAATTGGAATCCAATAAAATGCATTTGGATTTGTATCCAGTAAACATCAATGACTTTTTAAATAACATCAAAGAAACTTACGCTGGTCTTGCCTTTGACAAAGGAATAGATTTACGAATCGCTATAGACCCTCAAATTGCCAATGCTTATTTGTTGGATGAAACCAAACTGTTTCAAATTTTAGGAAACCTAATAAGTAATGCAGTAAAATTCACTCAAAATGGTCATGTAGAAATGAACATTGATCTAGTTACCACCAAAGGTAAAATGGATGTTATTCGTTTTAAAGTTGAAGATACGGGAATAGGCATTCCAGCCAAAGAGAAAAAACGATTGTTTGAGAGCTTTTATATGCCAACTTCGATTACCACGCGTAGCGATGGCGGTACTGGGTTAGGATTGGCAATTGTGAAGAAACTCGTCGAACTACACGATAGTAGTATAGAAATTGAAAGTGTAGAAAATGAAGGTTCGGTATTCTATTTTATTCTCACTTTAGAACGCACTCATGATATTCAAGAATCTAATGAAGCTATTTATGAGAAACTGCAAAACAAACATGCCATTCTTGCTGAAGATAATGAGATTAACGCTATGGTTATGAGAGAGCTTTTAAAGAAGTGGGGGATTACTATCAAGCGTGTAAAAAATGGATTAGAAGCCGTTTCATTGGCAAGAAAAGAGAAAGTTGACTTTATATTAATGGACATTCATATGCCTGAATTAAATGGGTATGACGCAGCAGAGATGATTCGAAACGAGGACAATCCGAATCAAATGACTCCTATTTTTGCCTTAACTGCAGACGTAACAGCAATGAACAAACAACAGCAAGCCACTCATTTTAATGGCTTTTTATGGAAACCATTACAAATAGAACGCTTATTGGAAGCATTAACACGTGTGTTTGAAGAACAAAAAAGTACTTGAGTTTCTATTCCAAATCTTAGATGCGAGGTTTAAGGATTTTTCCTTATCCAAAAACAGTGTTATTCCTTAGTACTCTAAATGTCAAGTCGTTAGTTTTATAATTGAATTGATAGAACTACGTATGAAAACTAGAAAATTTACCGCAATACTCATTATTATTATCGTTACCGGACTTGTTATCTGGGCAATTATTCTTGGACTAACTTGGGGAGTAAAAGAGCCTAATCCCTTACTCATTGATTTGGGTAAATCTGGGGTGTCCTTAGCATTAGTTTCTGTTGTGGGAGGAATGATACAATGGGCTTTAAAACGGTGGGAGGCCGAAAAACAGCAGGAAATAGAAAAGCGTGAGTTTTATAAGAATGTATTAAATGATTTAAAAACAGTTTACGACAAGGTAGAACGTGCAAGACTTCTTATAGAGGCACACCGAACGGCCAAAACGTACGGAGAAGAGATGAGGTCACTCATAGGTGGTGTAGTAACTTTACATACAATAAAAAGAGCATTTCTTACGGAGTTTCCGCAATTGGCTTTAAAACTCAAACCTCATTTAGACGCAATGAATGGTTTTATAAAAGATCTCCTTAATGAATACAGGGATAATTATAAATTAATTTCTGTGCTACAAGAAATAGACGAGGTGAAGAAAGATCAACTCAAACAACTAAAATTAACAAGTTTAGATGGAGCTATCGAAGAAAATGAAGTCTCCGCAAGCGCATGGCAACGGATGAAGGATTTAAAACATCTACGCAATTTGATTAACAATAAATTTTTTGAAATCTACGAAGTAAAATTCTTAAATCATTTAGACAATGCTTCGGCCATATTACGTGCGCGCATACCTGTCAAAGAATAAAGACGAAGTATTGAGGAGGTTAATATCTATTTTAGATTCAACAGTAATTTAACCCAAATTTAAATCGTACCCTTTTCGGAAGATTCAGGAATGACGTATCTTGCAGTAATAAAACCGATGCATGCGAGACAACTTACACGATTATCGTAAAAGCTACGAAAAAGGGATTCTAGATGTACATACGGTAGATGCCAATCCAATTCAGCAATTCCAAAAGTGGTTCTATGAGGTTAAAGATGAGGGTGGTGTAGATGAAGCCAATGCAATGACCCTTACGACCCTTGGAACGGATGGATTCCCAAAAGGAAGGGTTGTGCTCTTAAAAAAGTACGACGAAAGGGGCTTTTTCTTTTATTCTAACTATCAGAGTGAAAAAGGGCAGGCTATTTCGGCTCACCCGAAGGTTTCTCTATCTTTTTTTTGGCCGAATATGGAACGACAAGTACTAATAAAGGGTTCAGTTATAAAAACTTCGGAAGCCGATGCTACCAATTATTTTCATTCAAGACCAAAAGGAAGTCAATTAGGAGCCATAGTTTCTCAGCAAAGTACGGTTATACCAAATCGCGATGCTCTGGAAAATCGACTCCTAGAACTGGAAAAAGAATTCGAAAATGTCGAGGTGCCCAAGCCAGAAAACTGGGGCGGTTATATTGTCCAACCCGTCGAATTTGAATTTTGGCAAGGTAGACCCAATCGTTTACATGATCGAATTCGATATCGCATGGAAGGATTAGATTGGATAATAGAAAGACTCGCACCGTAAAACTTCAAAGTAAAACATAGTACATGAAAACATTATATATGGTCCGCCATGCCAAATCCTCTTGGAAACATGATGTTATAGATCATCAGCGTCCGCTTAAAAGTAGAGGACGAAATGATGCGAAATTGGTGTCTAAACATCTTGAGAATTTGATTCAGACGCCTCAGCAGATAGTATCAAGTGATGCGACAAGAGCTTTTACTACGGCCCAGTTCTTTAAGGAAGCGTTTGCAATTGCTGATAAAGACTTTATAGTTACAAATGATTTATACGATTTTAGTGGTCGTGATGTTCTCAAGGTAATTAAGTCATTAGACCCGAATTTAGATTGTATAATGATTGTGGGTCATAATCATGCGTTTACATCTATTGTGAATATGCTCGGAAATGAATACATTGAAAACGTTCCAACGTGCGGATTTGTAGAATTGGAGTTTAATGAGTATGAATGGAATACTATTGCGACAGGACGAACCGTTAAAATGGTTTTTCCAAGGCATTTAAAAGACAAAGATTAATGGTTACGGAAACTTCAGGAAATAGATATCTTAATAGAGAGCTTAGTTGGTTGCAATTTAATGCTCGTGTTTTACAGGAAGCAGAAGACCCTACGGTACCACTTATCGAACGACTTCGGTTTTTGGGTATTTTTTCCAACAATTTAGATGAGTTCTTTAAAGTCAGATATGCAACCATTAGACGTATTGTTGAAGCTGGTAAAGAAGGATTTAATGTTTTAGGGGGAATACGAGCTAAAGATCTTTTAGAAGAAATTACCCAAACAGTAATTAAACATCAAGCACATAGCCTTCGCATTCTGCATAGTATTCAAAGCGAACTAGAAAAGGAGAATATCTACATCATAAATGAAACTCAGGTGTCACCTGAACAAAATGCTTTTTTAAGCGATTATTTCTTGCGTAAAGTGAGTCCTGCTTTAATGACCATTATGCTTTCTGAGATTGATACGTTCCCAGAACTTAAAGATAGTGCGGCTTATTTGGCAGTAAAATTGACCATGGCTGCAGATGATAATACGTTTCTACAGGAAACTAATTATGCCCTTATTGAGATCCCGAGGATAATTGAGCGTTTTGTGGTTTTACCATCGGAAGGAGAAAAGCAATATATTATTATTCTCGATGACTTAATTCGTCATTGTTTCGATAACATATTTAGCATTTTCAACTATACCGATATTTCCGCGCATATGATTAAAATTACTCGGGATGCTGAACTAGACATCGATAGTGATTTAAGTAGAAGCTTTTTGGATAAAATATCAAGAAGTGTTGAGAATCGCAGTGCGGGAGATCCCGTTCGTTTTGTATATGATAAAAATATCGATCAGGAAACACTCGATTTTCTGTTAGATAAGATGGGAATTGACAATACCGATAGCATCATTCCTGGAGGGCGTTATCACAATCGTCGGGATTATATGAAATTTCCAAGTCTTGGAAGGAAAGACTTACTCTATAAAAAGATAAAGCCTTTGCCAATCCCTGGATTGAGTTTGCAAGGAAGCATCTTAGATAAAATTGCGAAAAAGGATTATTTACTTCATGCGCCCTATCAAAATTTCTCTTATGTGGTTCGATTCCTGAGAGAAGCTGCTCTTGATCCAAATGTGCGTTCGATTAAAATTACTATATACCGATTGGCTGAAATATCCCATATCGCCAGTTCTTTGATCAACGCAGCTAAAAATGGGAAAAACGTTATCGTACAAATAGAATTGCAAGCGCGCTTTGATGAAGCAGCCAATATTCGTTACGCCGAGCAGATGCAAAGTGAAGGCGTACACTTAATTTTTGGTGTAACGGGTCTCAAGGTACATTGTAAAGCTTGTGTAGTTGAGCGTGTAGAAGGAGAAAAAGTGAAGCGTTATTCATTTATTAGTACCGGTAATTTTAATGAAAGTACTGCCAGAATTTACACAGATTATACACTCTTTACTGGTAATAATAAAATTGGAAAAGAAATAGGAAAAGTATTCGATTTCTTTCAAGTTAATTATAAGATTAAAAAATACAGTCATTTACTCGTATCGCCACACTATACTCGTAATGCCCTTTATAAGTTTATCGAACGAGAAATTGAAAACCATAAAAACGGATTGTCTAGTGGAATTCAGTTAAAACTCAATAGTTTATCCGATTTTAAAATGATCGATCGGTTATATGATGCCAGTAGAGCAGGGGTGACCATACAATTAATAGTTCGGGGAATATGTTGTTTAATACCGGGTGTTAAGGATATGAGTGAAAATATTGAGGTTATTAGTGTTGTAGATAAATTTCTAGAGCATCCGCGATTATACATTTTCAATAATGGGGGCGATCCTCTTTATTACATTTCTTCTGCAGATCTCATGGGTCGAAATTTAGACAATCGAGTAGAAATCGCATGTCCCATTTACGACGAAGAGTTAAAAATTGAAATACAAGAAACGTTCGATATTTCTTGGAGCGATAATGTAAAAGGAAGATGCATTACAGAAAATCAAGACAATGCGTATCGAAAAAATGATGCGGACCCAGTGCGTTCGCAATTTGCATTGTACGAATATTATAAAACTAAAGGAGCGTAAGTTTGCTACAAATAGAAAAATATGCCGCAATTGATATTGGTTCAAACGCTATACGATTGCTTATTGCTACGGTAATTGAAAAAGATGGTAAGTCACCGCAATTTAAAAAAACCTCACTTGTTCGTGTACCTATACGTTTAGGGGCAGATGTGTTTTTAGAAGGTGCTATTTCTAATAGAAACTTCAAACGTATGGAGGATGCCATGATCGCTTTTTCCCTTTTAATGAAAACTCATAAGGTGGTACGTTACAGAGCATGTGCGACTTCGGCGATGCGGGAAGCGGCTAATGGTGTAGATATTGCAAAAAGGTTAAAGGAGATTACCAAAATCGATATAGAGATAATCGACGGGAATGATGAAGCAGCAATTATAGCTTCTACCGATTTAAAAGATTTGATAGATGTAGATAAGACGTTTCTTTATGTAGATGTAGGTGGTGGAAGTACCGAATTCACGGTATTCTCGAACGGGAAGTCAATCGCATCCAAATCATTTAAATTAGGTACTGTACGTATGTTAAATGATATGGTAGAAGAAAAGGTTTGGGACGATGTTAAAAAGTGGATCAGGAAACATACTAAAAAGTATGATAAGGTGAGTCTTATTGGATCGGGAGGGAATATTAATAGTATCTACAAAAGCAGTCGTAAAAAAATTGGCGCACCGCTTTCCTATTTTTATCTGTCTGATTACTACGAGAATATTCGGAAAATGACATATCACGATCGTATTTTTGAATTGCAAATGAATCCAGATCGAGCAGATGTAATTATACCCGCAACGAGAATCTACCTTTCAGCAATGAAATGGAGTGGTGCAAAAAATATATATGTTCCGAAGATTGGATTGTCCGATGGTATTATAAAGAGTTTATACCAAGAAAAGCTAAGCAGTGCAAAAGATTAAATTTGTTTCATAAGTTGACCTAAATGTATTACTTCACCGGTGACTTGATCTCTTCCTATTATACCGCCAGACATACCACTTGTTGCTCTCATGACGTTTGCAATTACATCTTCATTATCTACTTCTACCAATAATACAAATTTGTAGTATTTCACAAAAGCCCCAAATAAGATTCGCATAGTGCGGTCGCCTTTTTCGTAAATAGTTCTGTTATTAACGATTCCGGCTTCTTTATATCCAGAGGCAAAGAACATTTCTTGTAGTTGATCTTCAAGTTGTTGTTTGGTAAGACCAGAATAACGATATCGAATAATATCTTTAGAAGTGTTTTCTTCTTTTAAAAAGTGAGCCATATCAAAATCTTTTGTCGTCTATTAAAGTTAAAAGCTATCCGTGAATAGTTTCATCTTTGCTTAGATTTTTCATTATCTGAGCTTCAAATTCAAGTAGTTTAAGCCATTTTTCATCTACTTTTTTTCGGTCGCCATATTGTCTGGCAAAACCTAAGAACAAAGTGTAATGACCAGCTTCGCTCTCCATGAGCATGCGATAAAATTTTGCTAGTTTTTTGTCTTCTAACTCTTCGCTTAACAATCGAAATCGCTCACAACTTCGCGCTTCTATAAGAGCCGCATAGAGCAATCGATGAATTAAATTATCCAGTCTGCTTCCACCTTTTGGAAAAAAGGTCATTAATTGATTCACGTATAGATCTTTCCGATCCCGTCCTAATGTCCAACCGCGCTCTATAATCTTATCGTGAACCATTTTAAAATGACTCATTTCCTCTTGAGCGAGTAAGCTCATTTCTTGAACTAAATCAGTGTACTCAGGATAGGTAACTATAAAAGAAATTGCGGTAGCTGCTGCTTTTTGTTCACAGAACGCGTGATCTGTCAATATTTCTTCCACATTTTTTTCCACGATATTCACCCATCGAGGATCTGTGGGTAGTTGTAAACCAAGCATTTGGATAGTGCTTTCTGTTTTTTGTGCCATGGAATACGATTTTATAAGTGGTTAAATGTCAAGATCGAACTCTTTTCGGAGGTCATCTATAAGGGGATTCTTTTCTTTTAATTTATCATATTTCTCTCGTGGTGTGTAAGCATATTTCTTTTCCTCTACTTCGTTTACCTCTATGGACAAATCTATGTCGTAATTCTCCAGTTGTTCACGGATGTAACCCAATAGATCGTATTTTGCGCGTTCTACTTCTACTTTAATGGTTGTATTTGGAAAGACTAAATGGATCAAGGTTCCTTCTAGTTTGGGTACACCCATTGTGAGATGGGAAAGTAGATTATACTTACCTTCTTTCTCAATTTTTTTGGTATAAGCAGCCCATGTTTCAAGAAGCTGCGCTTCTGTAAATTCCTTCTTGGGTAAATTCTTTTCATCTGGCTGCTTAGCAACAAGCTCTTTTTTGAGTTGTTGTTTTTTCTGAATACTTTTTAAAGACAAGGCCGAAACTCGTTTAGTGCGTTCGATGGTCGCACCAGTATCTGGTTTTGTTTTTAAAGTGTCTGCAGTTGCTATTTCTGAAAGTACTGGCTGCGATTTATGAAGATCCTGCTTTAAAGCTGTTTCATTGATCTCGACAGCTTGAATATTGGTCGCTTCATTTTCTGAACTTACCTCTTCTGGTAAAGTTTCTTCTTTTACAGGAAGAACTGCCAATATATCTTTAAAAAATGACGGAGGAATTACAAAGCGTTGGCCACTACTGTTTTTTTTTTACTCTCATGGGTGAGAGAGGCCAATTGCATTAAGCAAAGTTCTACTAACAGACGTTGATTTCTACTCGTCTTGTATTTCAAGTCACAACTATTAGCAATTTCAATGGCTTCCAACAAGAATTCTTGCGTTGCGTTTTGAGCCTGCTCGTGGTACATTTTCTGAACTTGTTCACCAACTTCCAGTAACGCAATAGTCGCTGGGTTTTGGCATACTAAAAGATCTCTAAAATGTGAAGCAATGCCGCTAACAAAGTGATGGCCATCAAATCCTTTGGACAAAATGGTGTCGTAAGCTACTAATACTTCAGGAATATTATTAGCTAGTAATAATTTGGTGATATCGAAGTAGTAGGTGTAATCGAGAACGTTTAAATTTTCGGTAACCGCTTGTCGTGTTAGATTGTTTCCTGAAAAACTAACGACACGATCAAAAATTGACAAAGCATCTCTAAGCGCACCATCGGCCTTTTGAGCAATAATATGCAGCGCATCATCTTCTGCAGTAATTCCCTCTTGCTGAGCAACTGAAGCTAAATGCCCTTTAATATCTTGGACGGTTATTCTCCTAAAGTCAAATATTTGACATCTTGATAAAATCGTTGGAATGATTTTATGTTTTTCGGTAGTTGCAAGTATAAATATCGCGTGTTTGGGAGGTTCTTCTAAAGTTTTCAGAAATGCATTAAATGCAGCCGACGATAACATATGAACCTCGTCAATAATATAGACTTTGTACGTACCTACTTGCGGAGGGATACGCACTTGATCAATTAAATTTCGAATGTCATCAACAGAGTTATTTGAAGCGGCATCTAATTCAAATATATTAAAGGCAAAATCTTCATCTTCATCATGGGTGCCATCGTCATTAATCTTTTTAGCCAGTATACGAGCACAGGTTGTTTTTCCTACACCTCTAGGCCCTGTAAAGAGTAAGGCTTGTGCAAGGTGATTGTTTTCTATTGCATTTTCTAACGTATTGGTAATGGCCTGTTGACCTACAACGTCTTTAAACTTTGCTGGGCGGTATTTTCTAGCCGATACAATAAAATGCTCCATGAAACACAAATATATAAATGTAGCTGTAGTTTTTTGAAAAAATGAGGCGCCATTTTTAGGCGATTTATTAACATTGATTACTTTTGCAGCCGCAGGCCACCTTATCGCCGTGTAGAAGTGAAAACTATTTACAAGGAGGAAAGTCCGGGCACCACAGGGAAGCATAGCGGCTAACGGCCGTCGTCCGCCTTTGGCGGGTAGGACAAGTGCAACAGAAAGAATGTACAGATAATGCTGTAGTGAAATCAGGTAAACTCTATGCGGTGAAATGCCACGTAAACCTACGTTTAAGAGTTCCCGCTCATGTAGGAGGGTAGGCAGATGGAGTACACTAGTAATAGTGTGCCTAGATAAATGATAGGGTATTTTAGCTTTTGCTAATCGAACAGAACCCGGCTTATAGGCCTGCTTTTTTTATAGAATCATTGTACAATTGCTGTGCCCATTGGATACACTCCTCCAATGAATAAAACACTTCATAAATGCCTTTGTAAAATGCCTTTTCGAATATGGAAGTATTATAGGCCGATTCTCCATAACATACTACTCCAATTCCTAACAGCCCATTTACAATACTATCTTCATGAAAACAGGTAGGTGCAATTGTATAATCATAATTTCTTAACGCAATGGAAACAAAAGGATTTCCCTTGTAGAAATCATTCAAAATAGCAGAAACTTCTTCGAGATTATTCTTCGTAAATGCGACACCGTCTTGGATGGTGGAAAAAACGTAGTTCTCAAAGAATTTGAAATGAATATAATCCAGTTCAAGTACTTCTAGGGGATGCGGATCGCTCAACGGGGACTTACTTTTTAGTTAGTTGAGTTAAAAATAAGGAAATTTTTAGAAACTATGAATCAATTTGTTGTTCGATCCATGTTTTACATTCGGGCATGGTGTAAAATGCTTCAAAAGGTCTTTTGTAGAAAGCTTTTTCGAATTTCGCTGTCTCGCACGAAGACTCTTTGTGGCATAATATACCTATGGCTTTTAACCGTGGATGGTTGGACACTTCAAGATAACATGTAGGGTTGACCGAAAAGTCAAATTTTCGATCGGAAATATAGCCAAAAGGTTTGTCGGGAAAATAGGAATCAAATACTTCAAACAGTAACTCTAACTTCGGAAGGTCTAATAAAACTCCTTCTTTTATGGTTAAAATTGCGTAATTACTATGTGCTTCTATTTGGACAAAGTCTAAATCAACAGTTGCGGGGGGGAGTGAGGACATTAAATTTGAATTATCGGTTTGTTATCCAAAAAAAACGACTTAAAAATCCAATGGCACCATTCTAAAATAAATATGAAGCGTTTGTTTTATGACTGGGGATGTTCAAAAAAACTAAACACTGATCCTCCATATTTCCTAGAAGATTGATAGCCAGCAATTTCAGCTAAATCCGTTTGTTTCGGGTGTTCAATGATAATTATTCCTTCTGGTTTTAACAAATTATTGTCGAATATATTAGTCACTAACTCTTCGAATTGCTGAGTTTCAAATGCATATGGTGGGTCTGCAAAAATTACATCGAATGACCCATGCGGAGTACTGGTATATTTAAAAACATCAGCTTTAAAAGTGGTAATTGGAAAATCGAGACTCTCGGCGGTAGAACTTATATATTTTACGCAGGCAAAATGAGAATCTACCGCGGTTAAAGAAGGCACTCCTCTAGATGCAAATTCGTAGCTAATATTTCCTGTACCTGCAAAGAGATCAAGCACAGAAATGTCTTCGAAATACAAGCGGTTTCTTAAAATATTAAATAAGCCTTCCTTGGCAAAATCGGTTGTAGGTCGAACCGGCAGTTTTTTGGGGGCGGTGAGGCGTTTACCTTTATGGGTTCCAGAAATAATACGCATTACAGTGCGATCTTTAAAATGGGACAGTGATGTGCTGCTTCCTTATCTAAATTACGTGTTAAAACAGGATGCTGCCAGAAAGAAATATTACGAATGTATGTAAAGAGAAGAGCATAGTTGTCGTCGTTTTTATCGATACTACCCATGAGAATTGTTTCTACGCTATCTGGGTTAAGTTTGAGTTGCTCAAAACAAAATAATACATAATAAACTAAATCTTCTGGTGTATTGAATTGATATCTATTAATCAATTTAATAATTCCCTTCTTCACAATAATCATATCAAAGGAACTTTGTTGAATATTGATATAAACCTTGGCTTCTTGATTATGTTTTTCTGCCTTTAAAATATGTTCTAGTAATAGGGTAGAGGTATGGAAGTACTTAAAACTACCAAATCTATCAAACATATAGTTGTTGAGATTTACAAAAGGTACGTAAACAACTATGGCATCAGCTTCAGTTACTTCATCGGTCGCGATAAAATCTCCGGGTAATATTTTTGTGTTGAATTTTAAATATTCACTTGCTCGAGATGGATCGAACAGAGATAGCGGAACCAATGTATATAGATGCGTGGCATATAGTAGGATTACTTCCTCAAAGTCGCCTTTGAGCTCTTCAATAGAAGATAGATGGTAATCCAATATTTCTAAAAGCTCTTCGGGAGATTGCAAACTTTCTTCTTTTTTCTCTAAAAAGAAAACGGCGTCTTTGGTAATTGAATTTGTCACCAAAAAAGAAAGTCCATTCAATGTTACTTGAACGGACAGCCTATTTTGTGTGTTGTTGTATGTTTTAATTTTTGGTTGCGGTGTCATATAATTTAGACCAGTTACCACTTGTATCAATATCATTCATAGAACCAACCTTTACGTAAGGTCCTCTCACACCATCTACAGAAGAAGCTTGTTTTTCTTGAATAATTAAATCTTTATCCTGTCCTTCAAGAATGATTCCTTTATCAACTTTAGCTTCAAAAACCGAATAAACAATTCCGCTTTTTTCAACCTTCCCAGCTTCTAAACTGAATTTAGCACCCTCAGTTCCTGGAACATTCATCATATTTTTATAACGATCAGAAGTTCCAAATAATGAATCCTTCACGGCTGTGTACCCTAAGGTGTCTAAAATAATTTCCTCAATAAAATAACCTTCATCAATACCATATGCTTTGTTCTTTTCCACATCAGCATAACTAGTGTCACGTCTTTCAACAAGTGCAAATTGAGCCGTATCTATAAAACGAACTAAACTATCAAAATTACCTGTAAAACTTCCTGTAATTTCTTGATGCGCTAATTCGGCCGAACGAATATCTTTCAGCGTTTTAATTACATTGATGTAACGCGCTTCTTTTACTTTGTTAAATTCTACCGGACCAATAACAGATTTATAAAGTTTATATCCTAAAAAGATAATAACGATCCAAAGAAGTATTTGTATAACAAGTTTCATTATTCGAAAGTTTAGTTTAGTATTTAATTAACTATGGTATATCGCAAATCTACAATTTTTTTTTGTTCGTAAAAGTATATTCCGAAAAAATCCTAGCTATCTTTGGAACCGCTATTCCAATTGGCATTTATGGACGTATCGCATTTTTACAGTTTGCTGAAAAGTGACTTCCCTCACGAGGCTACTCCAAAACAGGATATTGCACTTCAATTGCTTGCCCAATTTGCTCTTAATAGCTCCAAAGATCAAGTGTTTTTGTTAAAGGGTTATGCAGGAACAGGAAAGACTACGCTCATAGGTACATTGGTCAAGAATCTATGGAAAGCGCAACTTTCATTTACATTACTGGCGCCAACCGGTAGAGCTGCCAAGGTGATAACCAATTACAGCAAAAGACAAGCGTTAACCATTCATAAAAAAATATACAAGCCAAGAAACGAAGGAGAAGGAAAGGTTTCCTTTCAGTTGGAAAAAAACAAGCATAGAAATGTCTTATTTATTGTGGATGAGGCATCTATGATTCCGGATATTAATCAGACAGATAAATTATTCGAAAATGGATCGCTTTTGGATGACCTAATGCAATACGTTTATAGTGGCCATAATTGCAAATTACTATTAATAGGAGACACTGCTCAGTTACCACCTATTAAGTTACAAATAAGCCCTGCATTAGATGCGCAAACTCTTGAAAATCATTACAACAAAGAGGTTACCTCTTTAGAGCTAGATGAAGTAGTTAGGCAGTCGAAACAAAGTGGAATTTTATACAATGCTACGGAGATACGGCGTTGTCTTGACGAAGGTTTTTATGAAGACTTTAAGTTTGATGAACGTTCTTTTCCCGAAGTTGTGCGTCCTATTGATGGTCAAGAACTTATGGATGCCATTAGCGATAGCTACTCTGATTTAGGAAAAGAGGAAACCGCCATTATAGTGCGATCTAATAAGCGAGCAAACTTGTATAATCAGAATATTAGAGAACGTATACTGTTTAACGAAAATGAACTTACGGCAGGAGATTTTTTAATGGTAGTTAAGAATAATTATTTCTGGGTAAAACCACATAGCGAGGCCGGATTTATCGCGAATGGTGATATCATTGAAGTCCTAGAGATCTTTGGTTTTAAAGAGCTATATGGATTTCGCTTTGCCGAAGTACGTATTCAAATGGTGGACTATCCTTCAATGAAACCTTTCGAAACGGTATTACTTTTAGACACTCTAACTTCTGAAACTCCATCTTTATCATACGAAGAGTCAAATAAACTGTATCAAGGTGTTCGTGCCGATTACGCACATGAAAAATCGAAATACAAGCAATTCATGGGAGTTAAAAAGAACAAGTTCTTTAACGCACTTCAAGTAAAATTCTCATACGCGATAACCTGCCATAAATCTCAAGGAGGACAATGGAATACGGTTTTTGTAGAGCAACCTTATTTACCCAATGGAATGGATAAAGACTACTTGCGCTGGCTATATACAGCAGTGACTCGCGCGAAAGAAAAATTAGTCTTAATAGGCTTTAAAGATGAGTTTTTTGTAGATTAGTCACTATGGAATCATTTTCAATACTCATTAGTATTTTCTTAGGTGTAGGTTTAGCTGCTTCGGTTGGGTTTCGCGTATTTTTACCTCTTTTGGTACTTAGCTTAGCTGGATATTATGATATTATACCATTGAACGAATCTTGGCAATGGGCAGGAAGTCTAACGGCGGTAATTACCTTAGGGATTGCAACTTTAGTAGAGATTTTCGGTTACTACATTCCGTGGATTGATAATATGTTGGACACAATTGCAGTGCCTCTTGCTGCCATCGCAGGAACAGGAGTAATGATGGCTACAATGGGTGATTTAGATCCGCTAGTTACTTGGGCACTAGCCATTATAGCTGGTGGCGGAACGGCTGCGGCCATAAAAGGAAATACAGCTGCAGTGCGATTAGGATCCTCAACGACAACAGGAGGAATTGGTAATCCTCTAGTAGCAACTGTTGAAACAGGAACAGCAACGGTACTTTCGGTGCTATCTATATTTTTACCCTTACTTGCATTTATACTCGTTTTATTCCTTTTTGTGCTTGTTTTTAGGTTTTATAAAAAGCTTCGGAAAAAAAAGCAATCCCTCCAATAATCTTCTTATTTTTGACCTACAGTTAAAAAAACAATTGCTTTGAAAATAGTTGCTATGATCCCGGCACGTTATGGTGCCTCACGATTCCCAGGTAAATTGATGCAAGATTTAGGTGGTAAGTCGGTGATTCTTCGTACGTACGAGGTCACTAAGGCTACCAATCTGTTTGACGAAGTCTATGTGGTAACCGATAGCCAAACCATATTTAAAGAAATTGAGAATAATGGTGGTAAAGCAATCATGAGTCAGAAAGAACATGAATGCGGTAGTGATCGAATAGCCGAGGCGGTTCAAGACATGGATGTGGATATTGTTGTAAATGTTCAAGGAGACGAGCCTTTTACAAGTAAGGAGGGGCTGGAGCAAGTACTTAGTGTTTTTAATGGACCCGATGCGGAAAAGATCGATCTCGCGTCTTTAATGACTGAGATCAACGACTGGAAGGAAATTAGTGACCCCAATTGTGTGAAGGTGATTGTCGATAAAGACAATTTTGCTCAATATTTCTCTCGCTCACCAATTCCTTATCCACGAGATAAAAATGCTGCCGTACAATACTATAAGCACAAGGGTATATATGCCTTTAGAAAACAAGCGCTTATGGATTTCTATCGATTGCCTATGCGATCGTTAGAAGCAACCGAAAAAATAGAATGTATTCGCTATTTAGAGTACGGAAAAAATATTAAAATGGCAGTTTCGAATACACAAGGAATTGAGATCGACACGCCAGAAGATCTAGTAAGAGCCAATAAAGCCTTGAAACAAAACAGTACAAAAACGGTGAACAATAAATATCGAAACTTCCCAATGGTTCCTAAAGTTGTTTTTGGTAAAGGATGTTTCGATCAACTAGCTTCTATTTTAGCTCCAAAACGAAAAGATAAAGCTCCTTTCATATTTTTAGTAGATGATGTATTTGAAGGTAATGATGCTTTTATGGATCGTATCAATCTTCATTTTAATGACAAACTTTTGTTTGTGTCTACTGAAGAAGAACCGAAGACTAGTCAGGTAGATCACATTGTAAAAGATATTCGTGCCGAATTTACCTACAATCCATCTGGAATCATTGGAATTGGTGGTGGAAGTATATTAGACCTCGCAAAAGCCGTTTCCTTAATGCTAACGAATAAAGGAAGCGCTGCCGATTACCAAGGTTGGGATTTAATTAGAAATAAAGGAATTTATCATGTTGGCGTACCAACGATATCAGGAACCGGCGCAGAAGTCTCTCGTACCGCAATTTTAACTGGCCCAGAGAAAAAACTTGGTTTGAATAGTGATTTCACGCCTTACGATCAGGTTATTTTAGATCCAGATGTAACCATTGGAGTGCCAAAAGATCAATGGTTTTATACAGGGATGGATTGTTTTATTCACTGTGTTGAATCTTTAAATGGGACTTTCCTTAATACGTTCAGCGAAAGTTATGGCGAAAAAGCCTACGATTTGTGTAAAGAAATCTTCTTGGGAGATGATTTGACTGATGAAGAGTCTCGCGCTAAATTAATGATGGCTTCATGGCATGGAGGAATGAGCATTGCCTATTCGCAAGTTGGGGTGGCGCATGCTATGAGTTATGGACTTTCTTATGTACTTGGCACCAAACACGGAGTAGGAAATTGTATTGTGTTTGATCATCTTGAAGACTACTATCCAGAAGGTGTAGCTCTATTTAAGCAGATGAAAGAAAAGCATCAAGTGGCTATCCCACAAAATGTTTGTAGTAATTTAACAGACGAACAAATGGAGACCATGATCGATATTGCACTCAGTCTAGTTCCGCTTTGGGAAAATGCTTTGGGTGACGAATGGGAAACTTTAATGCCGCGAGAAAAGGTACGTGCGTTATATCTTAAAATGTAATCTTGGGATTCGCCAAGTTCATATTTAACAAAGTATTAGGATGGAAGATCCAAGGAAATTTTGACCCCAAACTTTCCAAATGTGTAATTATAGCGGCCCCGCATACCAGTTGGCATGACTTTTATATTGGTGTGTTTACAAGGAGGATCCAGAAGATGGATATTAATTGGGTAGGTAAAAAAGAATTGTTTACCTGGCCATTTGGTTACTATTTTCGATGGATGGGTGGTGCTTCCTTAGACCGTACCTCGGGTCAAAATAAAGTGGAAGCCATTGCCGAACTTTTTAATAAAAAGAAGGAGTTTCGACTCACACTTGCTCCGGAAGGAACACGTAAAAAAGTGGATACCTGGAAAACAGGCTTCTATTATATTGCCTTAAAGGCCGATGTTCCAATTGTTCCAGTTGCCTTCGACTATGGAACCAAAACTGTAATAATTAATAAGCCTTTTTCTCCTTCTGGAAATATAGAGAAAGATCTACCTATTTTGCGTTCGTTTTACGAAGGTGTAGTAGGGAAGAAGCCAGAATACACGTAAAAAGTCATCTGAAGAGGTGGCTCATACTATTGCGGTGTAAATGTAGTTTCAATTATTCGGCCGAAGAACTTTCATCCATCGTATGATATACATTCTGTACATCATCGTCTTCTTCTATTTTTTCTAACAGTTTTTCGATATCTGCTGCTTGTTCAGAAGTAACCTTCTTAGTTACTTGTGGGATTCGTTCAAAACCAGAAGAGAGTATTTCAAAACTGTTTTCTTCCAAGTAGGATTGAATCGCTCCAAAGCTTTCGAAAGGCGCATAAATAAGAACACCATCTTCGTCTTCAAAGATTTCTTCAACACCGAAATCGATTAATTCTAACTCCAATTCTTCCATATCCATATCACCAACATTGATGCGGAAATTACACACATGGTCAAACATAAATGAAACCGAACCAGATGTACCGAGATTTCCGTCACATTTATTAAAATAAGAGCGCACATTGGCTACTGTTCTGGTATTGTTATCGGTAGCAGTTTCAACCAAAATCGCGATACCATGTGGAGCATACCCTTCAAATAAAACCTCTTTGTAGTCGCCTTGGTTTTTATCGCTCGCACGTTTTATGGCACGCTCAATATTATCTTTAGGCATGTTCACAGCCTTGGCATTTTGAATCACGGCACGAAGACGAGAATTTCCATCGGGATCTGGTCCTCCTTCTTTTACCGCCATTACAATGTCCTTACCAATTCTAGTAAATGCTTTGGACATGGCAGACCAACGTTTCATTTTTCTCGCTTTTCTAAATTCGAAAGCTCTTCCCATAAGTATATGCTGTATTTAAAGTTTTCGGCGTACCGTCAAACTATGTTTATTTTTTGTCGAATGGATACAAATTTAGCAAAATGTAGCACACTGTCAAGTTTAACTTACAAGCGCATCAATTATAGCCGCCAAATCAAAATCATTCGACGTGACTCCACCCGCGTCATGTGTGGTGAGACTTATATTTAATCTATTGTAAACGTTAGACCAATCTGGATGATGTTCTAATCTTTCCGCTTCGAAGGCGATGCGAGTCATCAAACTGAAGCAATCTTTAAAATCCTTGAATTCAATAGTAGTGTGAATGGCATTTTCTGCATATTCCCAATCCGGGAATTGTTGCATTTTTTCCGTTATTTCTTCTGTAGATAATGGTGTCATGAGATTTTTTTTAAAGTGCTAATTTCTTCTTTTAAAGTACATTCTTCAATAACTTCAGCTACTGTAATGGTATACGTTTTTGGTAAGAGATTATCCTTAGCTAAAAGAGCTAAATAGCGTTCCTCATTGCTTTCATATACTTTCTTAAAGATAGGGATTTCCATCTCTAACTTTTCAGTAATGTCAACAAAAAGATCAATATGATGAACCACATCAATACTTGCTAAATGAAAAATTCCAGATAATTTCTGATTAATAATATAATGAACTTGTTGAGCTAGTTTTGTTTGCGTAGTGACGCTTATAATTCGATTGGGGAAAACTTCAAAAAGAGCTTGATGCTTCGCAGCTTGCTTTAGTTGAACGAGCACAGGAGCATTTACACCTAAGACAATTGGCAAGCGTAGAATAGATAATTGATCTTCGGGAAGCTGTTGCAGTTCTTTTTCGATAGCTAGCTTTGACTTTCCTTGCTGACTTTCTGCCATTGGGATATCATATTCGTAGGCAGGAAATTGCCATCGCCCCTCAAAAACATTCGAACTAGATATAAATAAAAGTTTTCGAGACCGGACTTCTGCAATATAAGACCGGAGTGCTTTATGCGCGTTAAGTTGTGCGTCATAATCACCTTTAAATGCCGAAATAACTACAGTAGGCCTCAGTTTATCCAGAAGAAGTTCTATGTCGTCGTTTTCTACCGCATATTGAAAGAAAACTTGATTGTCTTCATACGTTAGGTGCTGAGAATTATAGGTGCCGTACACGTCAAAGTAAGGGCGGAGCTCCTTATATAGAGTATTACCTATAAAACCACTGGCTCCTAGGACTAAAATTCGATCTGTACTTTTTCTCCTTTTCATTAATTACGCTTACCGAATATTGAATTAAAAAATCGACCAACCCGTAGCAGTAGTAAACTGTTCCAATGCCTGCATACCTAGTAGAGAATTTCCTTTTTTATTCAAACCAGGTGACCAAGTTGCTATGGTATACTGATTAGGGAGAATCGCTACAACTCCACCGCCAACGCCACTCTTTCCAGGTAATCCTACTTCAAATGCAAATTCACCGGCTTCATCGTAAAATCCGCATGTGAGCATGATAGCATTGATACGTTTTACCTGATGAATAGTTAAGTGGGTGTTATCCTGGAGGCATTTACCGCGATTTGCAAAAAGATAAAAAGCGTTAGCCAATTGCTCGCAATTCATTTCAATAGAACATAGGTGAAAATAAAAATCGAGAACTACGTCCACATCGTTTTCTAAATTTCCAAACGACTTTAAAAGATTGGCTGCAGCAAAATTTTTAAACCCTGTTTCTCTTTCCGAAAATGCTACTTTGGTATTATAATGAATGTTCTCATCGTTGCTCAAGCCTCGTACAAAGCTCAAGAAATCTTCTTTTGGATTCTCTAAATTAGAAACCAACATATCTGCAATGACTATAGCTCCTGAGTTAATTAAGGGGTTTCTAGGAATACCATTCTCTTGCTCAAGCAAGGAGAGATGGTTGAATGGATTCCCGGAGGGTTCAACATCAACTCGTTTCCATACTTCATCTCCTAAAATATCAAAGGCTTTGCTCAAGGCAAGCACTTTGGAAATACTTTGAATTGAAAATGGCACATCGGAATTACCAGTTGTAAATAGATTTCCGTCCAAACAACACAAGCAGATACCAAAATTAGTTTCATCTACTTTCGCTAACTCTGGAATATAAGAAGCAACCGTTCCTCTCTGAGTAGTTGTCTCTGCTTGCTTTTGAATCGTATCTAATACACTCTGGAGGTTCGTCATTTTTGGGCTTTGTAAAAAGGAAGTTTTACCACAGTGGCAGGTACTGCATTTTTACGAATTTGAATATAAATACGGCTTCCAACATCCTTAAAAATTACAGGCACATACCCCAAACCAATACCTTTCCCAAGAGAAGGAGACATGGTTCCACTGGTTACACGCCCTATTTTACGACCGTTACCATCCACTATATCATATCCTTGACGTGGAATACCACGTTCGTTTAATTCGAAAGCAATCAATTTGTTTTCAAGGCCGCGTTCTTTTTCTTTTTTTAATGCATCGCTGTTTACAAAATCCTTAGTGAATTTGGTAACCCAACCTAGTCCGGCTTCAAGAGGTGAAGTAGTATCGTCGATGTCATTTCCGTACAAGCAATATCCCATTTCTAGACGAAGCGTATCACGAGCTGCCAATCCAATAGGTTTTATTCCCCAATCTTTACCAGCCTCTAATACCTTGTTCCATACTTGAGCAACTTCTTCGTTTTTGCAATAAATTTCAAAACCGCCACTTCCTGTATATCCAGTTGCACTAATAATAACATGTTCTATACCTGCGAACGGTGCTACTTGAAACGTGTAGAACTTTATGGAACTTAAATCTACCGATGTGAGAGACTGCATGGCTTCCGCGGCCTTAGGTCCTTGTATTGCAAGCAAAGAATACCCTTCCGAAAGATCTTTCATTTCTGCATTCATGGTATTTTGACTTGAAATCCAATTCCAATCTTTTTCTATGTTGGATGCGTTGACAACCAAGAGCCATTTTTCAGCTTCCAAGCGATAAACAATTAGATCATCGACTATTCCACCCGTAGCATTTGGCAAGTATCCATATTGTGCCTGTCCATCTGTCAATTTCGACACATCATTACTACAAACTTTTTGAATCAGATCCATTGCATTGGGACCTGTAATCAGAAATTCGCCCATATGCGAAACATCAAAAACGCCTACGCCATCGCGTACAGTTTCATGTTCTATATTAACGCCTTCGTAAGATACAGGCATATTATAACCAGCGAATGGAACCATTTTGGCTCCAAGAGCTTGGTGAATTTTGGTAAGTGCAGTGTCTTTCATTGTCGGAAATTTTCGCAAATGTATATATTCTGATTCTAGAAACGTAAGAATTCTAGTTTTGTTTTTTAACAATCAATTCCCTTTTTTACCGCCTAATTTTTAGTCGAAAAAGCTTTAAAATTAAATGTATCTTTACTTTTTCTACATCTAAAATCGTATTCGATGAATATATTTTCTGCCGCTCAAATGTATGAAGCGGATAGCATTACTACCGAAAAACAAAACATCACTTCTGTCGATTTAATGGAAAGAGCTGCCGGACAGATTTTTAATTGGCTACACCAACGAATGCAAGGCGCTCAAGTACCAATTCATATATTTTGTGGGATTGGAAACAATGGGGGTGACGGACTTGCCTTAGGGAGATTTTTAATTCAGAGTGGATACAACGTTACTATGTATGTTGCCAACTTTACTCAGAAACGTTCGAAGTGTTTTTTAATTAATTATGGAAAAGTAAAAGACGTAACAACGAAATGGCCTGTGTTGCTTTCTGGCGAAGATGATTTTCCTCCAATACATCCAGACGATATTATTATTGATGGTCTTTTTGGGATTGGTCTAAATAGAGCACCAGAAGGTTGGGTGAAAAAATTAATTCAGTATTTGAATCAGCAAAAAGCTTTTAAACTTGCTATTGATATTCCAAGTGGGTTAAGTGCCAACGGACCATTACTCGATGAGGAAGCAGTAGTTAAAGCTAACCATACCCTTACTTTTCAGACCCCTAAGCTTTCATTTTTTTTACCAGAAACAGGAAAGTTTGTACCTTATTTTGAAGCATTAGATATCGGTTTAGACCAAGAGTATCTTATGACTACCCCTCCTTTGGCTCAGGTTATTTTAAAGCCTGAGGCACAACCCATGTATAAACAACGTGAAAAATATAGTCATAAAGGTGATTATGGTCATTCCGTTATCATAGGTGGGAGTACAGGAAAGATGGGAGCTGTCTTATTAGCTTCTAGGGCTTCGTTATCTACAGGTGCTGGTTATGTGAGTAGTTATATACCAAAAAGTGGTAATGTTATATTACAGTCGTCATTTCCTGAAGGTATGACCATTTTAGATAAAGAAGAAGACTTCATAAGTTCGGTGGACTTGGCAGATTTGACACCTTCGGTTGTAGCAATAGGCATGGGAATGGGAACACATGTCACAACTCAAAAAGCCTTTAAAGAACTAATTGCAAACACTGATATTTCAATGGTATTGGACGCCGATGCGCTAAATTGCCTTTCGGAAGATCCATCCATACTAAAGAATGTACCACCTCATTCCATTTTAACTCCACATCCGGGAGAGTTGAAACGTCTAATAGGCGAGTGGGATAATGATTATGACAAATTAGAAAAAGCTAAAGCATTTTCTAAGGAATATGAAGTGATTGTGGTCATTAAAGGAGCAAATACGATTACTGTATTTGGTGATCAATTATTTGTGAATAGTACAGGAAATCCAGGTATGGCCACCGCCGGTAGTGGTGATGTATTAACGGGAATTATTACTGGTTTAGTTTCGCAAGGTTATGAACCATTGGTTGCGGCTATTTTTGGTGTGTATTTACATGGCAGTGCTGGAAATATTGCCAGTCAAGAAAAAGGATTTGAAGCATTAGTTGCTTCCGATATTATTTCCAATATTGGTAAAGCGTTTCTTGCATTGTTTGAGCAAGAAGCACCACCACCACAAGCAGAAGGTGAGGCTAACGCATAAAAAAAAGGAGCTTAATGAGCTCCTTTTTTATTATCGTATTTACCTCGAGATTTAGATTAGTTCATCCAACAACTCGCGTAATTTTGGGTTAGACGGTCTAGGTGCATCAGGAGACACAATATTACCCTCATCATCTACAAGAATGAATCTAGGTATTCCGCTAATGTAATAGTCTGTTACAAATTTGGAAGACCAATCACTATCAGCGAATACTTGAATCCCACCAAGCTCTTTATCATTCACCATGGCTATCCATTTTTCGTGATCTTTCATTTGGTCGATAGAAACACTTACAAATTCAATATTTTTACCATGATAATCGTTCTCTACTTCCTTTAAGAAAGGAATTTCTGCCTTACATGGTCCACACCAAGTCGCCCATACATCAATGTAGACGTATTTACCTTTTAAATCGGCTAAACTAGTTGTTCCACCCTTGTGATTTTCATAATTTTCAAAAACAGGAGACGGCGCCCCTTTTGGTAAATCTGTTCTTAGCTTGATAGAATTTGCCAAATAATTTTTAGATCCTGTTATGTTAGACTTAATGCCTTTTTTGGTATCACTTACCAATAGGCTGTCTAAATCGGTTTTTGAAGCTATAAAATTATTTAATTCACTTTCAATACTCGACATTTTACTATCAAGTGCTGGTAGATCCATTTCTGAAACGTCAATATCGAAAAGCTTTTCTTCTAATAAGGCTTTTTCTGCTAAAAAGTTGTTGTTATGTGAACCTTCACCCGTGTATTTAATACTTTCATCAAATTCTTCAGTATTTAGGGTCATTTGCATATCATACCCATTTTCTAAGAATAGGGTAGAACCTTCAGTTCCATCATAAAAGCGGTATATACCAGGAGTCACTTTTAGTGTGTCAGAGAACGTTCCATCTGCATTAACAGCGATAGTTTTATTAAACGAACGCGAGTATACCATTAAAGAGTCACTGTTCTGATTTGTAATCGTTCCTGAAAAGGTGACATAATCTTTTGGTGCCTCTTCCTGACAGGAAAATAGAGCGATTGCACCAAAAACTAATAGGAGTTTTTTCATAATAATTGATTTTTGAACTTTAAAAATACCATAATTATTATAGAAACCTAAAATTGCTTTCACCAAAAGTGCTAATTTAGCATCAAAACAATCTATACCACATGCAAGAAGTTCATTATATAAGCAGCGAATTACTTTCGCTACCTGTTTTAAAGGACATCATAGAACAAGACAAGAATTTAGCCCTCTCTGAAGAAGCTATTTCCAACATCAAAAAATCCTACAGCTACCTACAGACCAAAATAGCCGATAACGATACGCCAATCTATGGTATCAATACGGGCTTTGGGTCACTTTGTAATGTAAAGATTTCCACAGAAAATCTATCCAAACTTCAAGAAAACTTAGTGATGAGTCATGCTTGTGGAACTGGAAATTATGTGCCAAAATCGATCGTTAAATTAATGCTGTTGCTCAAAATCCAATCATTGAGTTATGGTTACAGCGGAGTTCAATTGCAAACTGTTGATCGCTTGATTGCCTTTTACAATCATGATATTTTACCAGTAGTTTATACACAAGGAAGTTTGGGAGCTTCAGGAGATTTAGCACCATTGGCGCATTTGGCGCTACCACTCTTAGGTAAAGGAGAAGCGTTTATTGGAGACGATATAATTGCTTCTGAAGAGATATTAAAGGAACATAATTGGGAACCTATAGTTTTGCAAGCCAAAGAAGGCTTAGCTCTATTAAATGGAACTCAGTTTATGAGTGCCTACGGAGTTCATTGTTTGCTTAAAAGTCATAAACTATCGTATTTAGGGGATGTGATAAGTGCAGTCTCAGTCGATGCCTTTAATTGCAATATGAGTCCGTTTAATGCCCTCGTACACTTAGTGCGACCTCACCGAGGGCAGGTTAAAACTGCAGAGCGAATAATCGAATTTTGTGAAGGCAGCGAAATTGGTGTTTCTGAAGATAAGAAGGTCCAAGATCCGTATTCGTTTCGATGTATTCCACAAGTACATGGTGCTTCAAAAGACACCATCCTTTTTGCTGATAAAACCTTTAAAACCGAAATTAATTCTGTGACCGATAACCCGAATATATTTATTGCAGAAGACACGATAATATCTGGAGGTAATTTCCACGGACAGCCACTCGCTTTGGCACTGGATTATTTAAGTATTGCGATGGCAGAATTAGGAAATATCTCCGAAAGACGTACGTTTCAGTTAGTCTCCGGATTACGGGGTTTACCTCAGTTTTTAGTGAACAACCCTGGGCTGAATAGTGGATTTATGATTCCTCAATATACAGCGGCGAGTATCGTTAGTGCTAACAAACAGTTGGCAACGCCTTCTTCGGTGGATTCTATTGTTTCGTCCAACGGACAAGAAGATCATGTAAGTATGGGGGCAAATGCCGCTACTCAATGTTATGATATTCTTGAAAACCTGGAAACTATCTTGGCGATAGAATTAATGAATGCTGCCCAAGCGATCAACTTTAGAAGACCAAAGAAAACTTCACCATTTTTAGAATCGTTTTTAACGAGTTTTCAAGAAGTGGTTCCCTTTGTAGATGAAGATCGATTATTGGCAAATGATATCCATGCTGCCGTAGCCTTTATTCAGAGTTTTTCAATAGAAAATGAGGTCTTGTTTAACTAATAGCTTGATACTACCTGCTGCAGTTTACACAGGTGAGTGTTTGGGGTAGAAGGAGAATACGTCCAAAAGGTATGGATTGATGGCACTTTATACAAATGCCAAAGTCTGAATCATCTACTTTAGTAAGAGCAATTTTCAAATTATTAAGTTTTAATTCTGATTTGCGTAATGCAACTTCATTAACCGATTTGTTATTGATAGCATCCATTCTAGAAACACGGCCTATGGCATTTTCTGGTGGTATTGGTTTCGTTAATTCTCGGTATTTAGAGACAAGCAATTCAGTGGCATTGATTTCTTCCCAAATTCGAAGTCGGATTGTTTCTTTCTCTTCCATATCAATCCATTTCCTCCTGTATGGTCTTATGAGACCATTCGATGGCTTCACTTAAGGTTTCAAAGATTTTAAAAGGTTTTTTGTAAAACTTGCTTTCAAAAGCGGCACTTTCTCTAAAGCTAATGTTATCTGAAACTATAGCTATGGCAAGTAAGTTGTGAATTTTGGATGTTTCAATGTATGTAAAAGGATCCACCGCATACGAATTGATTCGATTGGATATATAAACCACGGCCTTTCCCTTAAAATGGGTGTCTACTACTTCTTTTAACTTCTGGTTGTGTTCTCGGGTGATGGTAATCCCTTCACGGATTTGATTGACTAAGAACTCATCAAATATAAAAGCCTCAGAATAGTCAAGGTCGTAGTAGTGAAAGATGCCCATGAGAAGATAGATAGTTAGTTCTATATAAAAATAGCACCTATTAGTTAAAAAACCAATAGGTGCTAACACTTATATTTCAGCTAGTTAAGACTCTGTAGTCTTCTTTTGCTTTTTGATCTTAATTTTTAATTCCTCAGTTTTGGAATCTAGATCCATGGTGATTGTATCTCCCTCTTGTAAATTAGAGTTAATGATCTCTTCTGCCAGCGCATCTTCAATATACTTTTGAATAGCTCTTTTTAACGGTCTAGCTCCATAATCTTTATCGAATCCTTTATTAGCTATATAGTCTTTGGCTTTTTCTGTTAAGTTAAGTGTATAACCAATATCTGTCACACGCTCGTATAACTTCACCAATTCAATATCGATGATTTTATGAATGTGTTCTTTTTCAAGTGAATTGAACACCATAACGTCATCTACACGATTCAAGAACTCTGGAGCAAATGTTTTCTTTAAGGCATTTTCTATCACGCTCTTGGCGTGAGCGTCTGCCTGACTTTGTTTAGCGGCAGTACCAAAACCAACTCCTTGACCGAAATCTTTCAATTTTCTAGCTCCAATATTTGAAGTCATAATAATGATGCAATTTCTAAAATCAATTTTTCGCCCTAAGCTATCCGTGAGATATCCATCGTCTAACACCTGCAGTAACATATTAAATACGTCTGGATGCGCTTTTTCAATTTCATCTAACAATACAACGGCGTAAGGTTTACGTCTAATCTTTTCAGTTAGTTGTCCACCTTCTTCATATCCTACATATCCTGGAGGAGCACCAATAAGACGAGAAACGGCAAATTTCTCCATATACTCACTCATATCAATTCGGACTAATGCGTTGTCACTATCAAATAGTTCCCTTGCTAATACTTTAGCCAATTGCGTTTTACCAACACCAGTTGACCCAAGAAATATAAATGATCCAATCGGTTTGTTGGGATCTTTAAGCCCAGCACGATTCCTCTGAATAGCTTTCACCACTTTTGCAACAGCTTCGTCTTGCCCAATTACCTTGCCTTTAATTCGGTCGGGGAGGGCCGCTAGCTTATTGCTTTCGGTTTGAGCAATACGATGCACCGGTACACCAGTCATCATCGAAACAACTTCGGCAACATTCTCTTCGCTTACAACCTCTTTGTGAAGTTTCGATTCAATTTCCCATGCTTCTTGCGCACTAGCCAATTCCTTTTCTAAATTCTTCTCATCATCCCGCAGTTTAGCAGCCTCTTCGTATTTTTGCTTTTTGACGACGGTATTTTTGAGTTCACGAACCTCTTCTAATTTTCCTTCAATTGTCAATATCTTTTCAGGAACATTAATATTGGTGATATGTACTCTTGAACCGGCTTCATCTAAAGCATCGATCGCCTTGTCTGGTAAGAAACGTTCGGTCATGTATCTATTGGTAAGCTTTACACAAGCTTCCAAGGCTTCATCAGTATAACTTACATTGTGATGTGACTCGTATTTGTCTTTTATATTCTGAAGAATTTCGATGGTTTCTTCCACTGTAGTTGGTTCTACCAACACTTTTTGAAAACGTCGCTCTAATGCACCATCTTTTTCTATATACTGTCTATACTCGTCCAATGTAGTCGCTCCAACACATTGAATTTCTCCTCGCGCTAAAGCAGGTTTGAACATATTAGATGCATCTAGAGATCCAGTTGCTCCACCTGCACCTACGATGGTATGAATTTCATCAATAAAAAGAATGATGTCATCGTTCTTTTCAAGTTCATTCATCACAGCCTTCATACGCTCTTCAAACTGTCCTCTATACTTCGTTCCAGCAACCAAACTTGCTAAATCCAAGGTAACCACACGTTTGTCATAAAGAATCCGTGAAACTTTACGTTGAACAATTCGCAGGGCCAGTCCTTCGGCAATAGCACTCTTACCAACGCCTGGTTCTCCAATAAGTAACGGGTTGTTCTTTTTTCTACGACTCAAAATTTGAGAAACACGTTGGATTTCTCCTTCACGGCCCACAACAGGATCCAATTTTGATTCTTCGGCTAAAGCCGTTAAATCACGACCAAAATTATCCAAAACTGGCGTTTTCGATTTCTTGTTACCCTTGGCAGCATTGCCTCCAGAAAACAACTGATCTTTGTCACCGTCTGCTGTCGCTTCATCATCATCGTTTGGAAACGATTCTGAGGTAGGAGAGTCTATATAATCATCGTCGTTAGCGATCAACAATTTAAACTGATCTTTAACACCATCATAATCCACTTTCATTTTGTTCAATAATTTTGTTGTTGGATCATTTTCATTACGTAAAATGCACAACAGTAAGTGCGCCGTATTAATAGACGAACTCTGAAACAATTTTGCTTCAAGAAATGTAGTCTTTAATGCACGTTCTGCTTGTCTTGTGAGATGTAGATTCTTTTTATCGTTGGCGCTCACCCCTTGATTAGGATTAGCCGGACTTAAAATCTCAACTTTGCGTCGCAATTGATTCAAGTCCACATCCAATGCATTTAATATTGAAACCGCCTTGCCACTTCCATCGCGCAACAGCCCTAACATTAGATGTTCGGTACCTATAAAATCATGACCTAAGCGTAAAGCTTCCTCCTTGCTATAGGCGATTACATCTTTAACTCTTGGGGAAAAATTATCATCCATATACTTAAAACTCCTTTTTCACTAAAATAACTAAAATTACCAAGATAGTGGCAAAAACTATTCCTTAATAAAAGAATAGTAGTAAAAGGACGAAAAAACTTACTGATATCAAAGCTTAGTGCCCTTTAGTTATTAACGATTAGGTATTAAATTTTTGTTAATAAAATAGTGAATATTGCAATTTGAAAACTAGGTTAAAACCTGCGAAATACTGTATATTGCTTGCTAAGTATAGCAACAAAAAATAAAGATTATATAATATGGCTGAAGGTGAAAAATTGATCCCTATCAACATTGAAGATGAAATGAAATCGGCGTATATCGATTATTCGATGTCCGTCATCGTGTCACGTGCTCTGCCAGATGTGCGTGATGGCATGAAACCAGTGCACAGACGTGTTCTTTTTGGAATGCACGAACTAGGTGTTAGAGCAGGAAGTGCGCACAAAAAATCGGCTAGAATCGTTGGAGAAGTACTCGGTAAGTACCACCCGCATGGTGATACATCGGTGTATGATGCAATGGTGCGTATGGCGCAAGAATGGAGTTTGCGTTATATGCTTGTAGATGGTCAAGGAAACTTTGGTTCTATCGATGGAGATAGCCCTGCTGCGATGCGATACACAGAAGCACGTATGCGTAGAATTTCTGAAGACATGCTTGCAGATATCGATAAAGATACTGTAGATCATCAGTTAAATTTTGATGACACACTTAAAGAGCCCACGGTTCTTCCTACTCGAGTTCCAGGATTATTGATTAATGGAGCATCTGGTATTGCTGTTGGTATGGCAACAAACATGCCTCCACATAACCTATCAGAAGTTATCGATGGTACCATTGCATATATTGAAGATAGCGATATTGATATCGACGGTTTGATGCAGTATGTAAAAGCGCCAGATTTTCCAACGGGAGGCGTCATCTATGGATACGAAGGTGTTCGCGATGCATTTCACTCTGGACGTGGTCGCGTTGTAATGCGTGGTAAGGCCCATTTTGAAGAGGTGAACGGACGTGAATGTATTATCGTGACCGAGATTCCATATCAAGTGAATAAGGCCAATATGATTAAAAAGACGGCCGATTTAGTAAATGATAAGAAAATAGATGGTATTTCGAACATACGTGATGAGAGTGATCGTAAGGGAATGCGCATCGTTTATATATTAAAGCGCGACGCTATTCCAAACATTGTGCTAAATATGTTGTATAAATACACTGAACTACAATCTAGTTTCAGTGTTAATAATATTGCTTTAGTTAAAGGACGCCCTCGTTTATTGAATCTGAAAGAAATGATTCACTATTTCGTAGAGCATCGCCATGAAGTTGTAACAAGAAGAACAGAATACTTACTTCGTAAGGCCGAAGAACGTGCACATATCTTGGAAGGATTAATCATTGCTTCTGATAATATTGATGAAGTAATCGCATTGATTCGCGCTTCCGCCAATGCCGATGAGGCACGTGCTAAGTTAATGGAGACTTTTGAGCTCTCCGAAATTCAAGCTCGAGCAATCGTAGAAATGCGTCTTCGTCAGCTAACAGGTCTTGAACAAGATAAGTTGCGTACGGAATATGAAGAATTAATGAAAACCATTGAAGACTACAAAGACATTCTTGCTAAAAAAGAGCGTCGTATGGAAATCATTAAAGACGAACTCGGTGAGATTAAAGAAAAGTATGGTGACGAACGTCGTTCTCAAATTGAATATGCCGGAGGAGATGTAAGTATTACCGATTTAATTCCTGATGAAAAGGTCGTTATTACGATTTCTCATGCGGGATATATTAAACGTACGTCGTTAACCGAATATAAGAAACAAAATAGAGGAGGAGTTGGTCAAAAGGCTTCTGCAACTCGTAATGAGGATTTCTTAGAACACCTATTTGTTGGAACGAATCATCAATACATGTTATTCTTTACTCAAAAAGGGAAATGTTTCTGGATGCGCGTATTTGAAATACCAGAGGGTAGTAAAACTTCCAAAGGTCGAGCAATTCAGAATTTGATCAATATTGAATCAGACGATAAAGTAATGGCATTTATTTGTACCCAAGACTTGAAAGACGAAGAGTACATCAATAGTCATTATGTAATCATGGCTACCAAGAAAGGTCAAGTGAAAAAGACTCCTTTAGAGCAGTATTCTAGACCTAGAACAAATGGAATTAATGCCATTACAATTAAAGATGGAGATGAATTGCTCGAAGCAAAGCTTACAACAGGTGAGAGCCAGGTAATGCTTGCGTTGAGAAGCGGAAAAGCGATACGTTTTGAAGAAGGTAAAACACGACCAATGGGACGTAATGCGTCTGGTGTACGTGGTATTACTCTTGCTAACGAAAATGATGCAGTTGTTGGAATGATCGCGGTAGATGATCAAGAATCGAATGTACTTGTTGTTTCTGAAAAAGGATATGGAAAACGCTCTGATCTAGAGGATTACCGAATTACCAATAGAGGTGGAAAAGGAGTTAAAACTATTAATGTTACAGAAAAAACCGGTAATTTAGTAGCCATAAAGAATGTGACCGACAATGATGACTTAATGATTATCAATAAATCGGGTATTGCAATTCGAATGGCTGTAGAAGATTTAAGGGTGATGGGACGAGCAACACAAGGTGTACGATTAATTAAGGTACGTGAAGATGATGCTATAGCAGCGGTTGCAAAAGTTATGCACAGCGAAGATGACGTTGATGAAGATGAGTTAGAAGGTGCAGAAGGTGCTTCTGAAGAGAATGGCACACCTCTTGATAATGAGACTAACCAGACAGATAACAACGAATAAATTTAAACCCACAAAAATGAAAAAACAAACCTTGGTAGTGGCGATGGCTTTGATCTCAGCCGCTACATTTGGACAAAAAAAGGAGATAAAGAAAGCTGAAAAAGCAATTAAGTCAGGTAACATTTCGGAAGCAGTTAGTTATGTGAATGCCGCCGAAGGACTTATAAGTGCTGCTGATAATGAGCTTAAAACTAAATTCTATATTGTTAAAGGTGAAGCATACCTAGCGGATGCTGGTACAGCTGATTTTGGTAAATTAAAAACAGCTGCCGAAGCGTTTACAAAAGCGAAAGGAATGAATCCTACTGGCGAAATGGTAGGGCGAGTAGATTTAGGTACTCAAAATTTACGTACAGCACTAGTAAATAGCGCGGTAAATGATCAGAATACCAAGAACTATAAGTCGGCTGCCGAAAAGTTATACGCGAGTTACAGTATTAGTAAAAAAGATACTGCCGATTTATATTATGCCGCCGGTAATGCAATTAACGCTAAAGATTACGATAGTGCCATCAAGTATTACCAAACTCTTCTTGACGAAGGGTATACGGGTATCACTAAGCAGTTTACAGCGACCGACCTGGCGACAGGGGAGGAAGTTTCATTTAGAACAGAAAATGAGCGTAACACGAATATGTTAACGGGGCAATACACGAACCCCAATACAAAAGTGACCGAATCTGTTCGTGGTGATATTCTTACGAATATGACGCTAATATATTCTGCTCAAGGGAAAAATGATGAAGCTTTAGCACTAATGCAAAAGGCTCGTGCTGCCAATCCAAACGATATTTCTTTGGTTCGTGCCGAAGCCGATATGCGTTATAAAATGGGAGACATGGAGCAGTATAACAATTTGATGAAAGAAGTAATTAAATCAGATCCTACGAACCCAGAATTGTACTATAACTTAGGTGTTGGTAGTGCGCAGAATGGGGACACTGAACAAGCCATGGAATACTACAGCAAGGCGATTGAGTTAAATCCTGAGTATGCTAATGCTCATATTAATTCTGCTGCGATAGTATTGGCTGGTGAAGGAAAAATTGTGGAAGAAATGAATAACTTAGGAACTTCAAGAGCAGACAATGCTCGTTATGATGTGCTTAAGGAAGAGCGTAAGCAACTATATCAAAAGGCGATTCCATTCTTGGAAGCGGGTAGTCGTTTAAAGCCTGAGAATATAGAATTAAGTCGTACACTCATGAATATTTATAGTCAAGTTGGAGACGATGCGAATTACAAGAAAATGAAAGCTAAAATAAAAACAATGGAAGGTGGTAACTAACTTCCTTGTTTAATAGCATATATGAAAGGCCCTCTTGATGAGGGCCTTTTTATTATTAAAACTATCCATTATAGGCAACGTCTTTGAAAACAAAGACGTCTAATCATTAAATTGATACTATGAAAAGTATACTAAAAACCGTTGTTTTATTTTTTGTTGGAATATTAACCATTCGCTTGTTTAGAGAACTTATGATCGATCGATTTTCGACTAAAGATTTCTATACGTTTGAAGTGGAGTATTATGTTAAATCCTTTTTTAAAGGGCTCAATGTGTTTTTTGCATATTTTTTAATGAAGAGATTCAACTTATTTAACTTAGGCGGATTAGGCAAATACAAGTTGTCTAATTGGTATCTTTTGTTATTCCCACTGTATATCGTACTTCTTAATATACCCGATAGCGGTGAAGTAGCGTATGATCAAATTTCTATAACTACCTATATGGCCTTAGCGGTATATACCTTATCTGTTGGTTTTTCGGAAGAATACCTATTTCGTAGTTTCTTGCAATCGTTTTTCATAAGAATGAGTAATCTGAGTAAACGACAGGTTTTCTATGGCGTATTAGGAGCAGCAATTTTGTTTGGACTTCTGCATTTGCTTAAGTTTAACAAAGGTTTATATGGAGAACTAACACAAGTACTTTACGGTACATTTATTGGGGTTATGTTTGGTGCGTTATTATTACGAACACATAAAATTTGGCCATTGGTCATTATTCATGCACTTATCGATTTTGTAGCCAAATTGGACGATATTATTCCCGTTTCAGAAACAGTAGAGAACAGTGGTGGACAGATGAATTTTCAGGGTTTATTAATTACGACACTAATTATGTTACCATGTTTAATTTACGGACTTGTCTTACTCCGAAAAGTGCAACCAGAACAATTAGAAGAGAAAATTGCTAAAGGCTAAATAATTCGTTTAATTACCCGTAGTTTATGGGTGTGAGCACGTTCTTCATAATTAAAAATACCCGAATGATCTAAGCGATCAATCCGTACTTTGCCGTGCGCATGAATGATGTAATGATCTTCCATTATGATACCCACATGTACTATAGCACCCTCGGCATTGTCGAAAAAAGCTAAATCGCCTGGTTCACTTTCTTCTATAAAACTTAAAGCTTCACCTTGAGTGGCTTGCTGACTCGCATCTCTTAATAAACGATATCCATTGAGCTTATAAACCATTTGCGTGAATCCACTACAATCAATTCCAAAAGGTGTTTTGCCTCCCCATAGGTAAGGTGTGTTTAAATATAATAAGGCCGTTTCTATGAGATGGTCTTTGGGGAACACGTTTGAGGTGGCGTTACCTTCAAAGGTATGTTTTAAAAAGCTTACTGAGCCTACGGTACTTCCTAAGGGTATAGAAACCACGGTATTTTGTTCCATGGCTACCATATCTACAAGATCTGTAGAAAGTACGGGAGTTTCGGTGAGAATGTTAGTATAGTCATCTTCAGAAATAAACTCAAATTGTTTATTGTCTATCCAACCTTCGTAATTATCAAATGCCAAACGAATACGGCTCCATTTTTTTCGTACCTCTAAAACTTTACAAACTTCACCATACAAGATTTGCGTCACCAACTCACTCTTGTCGGTGGGTTCACTTCGCATAGGAACTATAGATAATGAAAAAATGCCGTATTGCATTGTCGTTTAATGGATAGGGTTAAGAACGCTCAATCACCATGGCCGACGCACCACCACCTCCATTACAGATAGCAGCAGCTCCTAACTTGGCATCATTTTGTTGCAACACACTTAGTAAAGTAATTACGATACGAACCCCGCTACAACCTAGAGGATGTCCTAAAGAAACAGCTCCACCATTAACATTCACGTTGGAATCGTCGAGACCTAAAATTTTCATATTGGCAAGACCAACTACTGAAAATGCTTCGTTAAATTCAAAGAATTCAATTTCACTTTGTTTTACACCAGCTTTGGCAAGTGCCTTTGGTAATGCTTTAGCAGGAGCAGTCGTAAACCATTTTGGTTCGTGTGCCGCATCTGCGTATCCCTTTATAGTAGCAAGAGGTGTCAAACCTAATTCAGCAGCTTTTTCCGCGCTCATTAAAACCATGGCGCCAGCTCCATCGTTAATGGTTGAAGCATTAGCTGCAGTTACCGTACCTTCTTTAGTAAATGCCGGACGTAAAGCTGGTATTTTCTCCATCTTTACATTTTTATATTCTTCGTCTTCTGCTACAATTACGGGTTCACCTCTTCGCTGTGGAACCGCCACCGGTACAACTTCATTTGTAAATTTACCTTCACTCCAAGCTTTCGCTGAACGCTCATACGATTGAATAGCGAATCTGTCTTGATCTTCACGCGAAAACTCATATTCGGTAGCACACGCATCTGCGCATACACCCATAGCATTTTTATCGTAGGCATCGACTAAGCCGTCTTTTTGCATTCCATCTTCCATCGCCTTTGGACCAAATTTATGTCCGTTACGCATATGTACATAATGCGGAATATTACTCATGCTTTCCATACCGCCAGCTACAACAACACTCGCATCTCCAAGTGCTATAGCCTGCGCCGCATTCATCAGCGCCTTCATTCCCGAAGCACATACTTTATTTACTGTAGTACATGGAACAGTATCAGGTATACCAGCACCTAAGGCTGCTTGTCTTGCAGGAGCTTGCCCTACACCTGCTTGTACAACATTTCCCATGAATACCTCTTCTACTACTGAAGGATCCAAGTTTATCTTATCTAAAGCTCCTTTTATGGCTGCTGTACCTAACTGACTAGCGGTTAGAGAAGACAGACTTCCCATAAAACTTCCTATTGGTGTTCTAGCAGCTGCTACAATGACAACATCTTTGCTCATTTAAATGTGTTTTTTCGGGTTTAAACATGATTGCATTTACGGGTAATCCAAGACCAATAAATGCGTGTGCGAATTTACATATTTATAATCGAAATATCAATCTTGGAAGAAGGCATTTGGGATTAATGCACCGATATGTATATCTTTACTTTTCGTATACAAGTTTATGAAGAACCTACTTGCTTTCTTTTCAAAAAACCAATCTAATATTTACAAGGTCTTTTTGTTTGCTATATCAACGCTGTTGATTATTTACTTGCTGCCAAAAGGAGGTCAGTTTAAGTATAATTTTCAAAAAGGCAAACCTTGGCAATATGAAAACTTATATGCACCGTTTAGTTTCACTATAAAAAAGGATGGTGAAACCCTAAAAAATGAGGAAGAAGCCATTAGAAATGCCGCCATTCCTTATTTCGATTTTAATACAGAAACTCCTTCTCGGGCTAAAGATCGCTTTCTTGAATTACTGGAAACATCCTTTGTAGATAGTTTATATTCAAGTGAAAAACGAGTAGTTTCAACAGCAGGTATCAATCTGTTGAATACGATATACGAAACAGGTGTGCTGGACGGAATACATGCGTACTCCGATGAAAAACTCATTTATTTAAAGAAAGGCAATGAGTTGGAGGAACATCGATATGGTCAACTATTTCAGAAAGAAAATCTAGAACCCCTTATTCGATCGGAGGTCGCCAATAGCCAAATTCAAGATACCTATTCTTTAGTAGAAAGTATCGTGAATAGAGTAGTGGTCTCCAATGTAAGTTTCAACTCTCAGTTCACCGAAGAGGTGACTACGGGCGAAATAGAAAGGATTAATCCCAATAGGGGTATCGTAGATAAAGGTAGTAGGATAATTGCAAAAGGAGAAGTAGTAGAAGGTAATACCTATCAAATTTTAAACTCACTTAAAGCCGAATACCAATCTCAAGTTTGGAGCGAATCTAACTACAATTGGTTGGTCTTGGGTTATGCGTTGTTGGTTTCTCTTGTATTCTTAATGTTATTATTGTTTTTAAAGAAATACCGATTTGAAATCTTTGAAAATAACACCAAGGTGACGTTTATATTTTTCAATATCGTACTTCTCGTTTTCTTGACAAATCTTGTAGTACAGCTTGATGCGAAATATGTGTATGTTGTTCCCCTTTGTATCCTTCCTTTAATTTTGAAAGCATTTTTCGATCCACGACTTGGGTTGTTTGTACATGTGCTGACCTTGCTGTTATTAGGGTTCATGGTTCCAAATAGCTTTGAATATCTCTTTCTTCAGATTATTGCTGGTGTAGTAACCATCTTAACAGTGTCTGAACTATACAAGCGTGCAAACTTATTTATTTCGGTTGGTCAAATCACATTTGTATACATCATAGGATATTTTGCTTTTTTTATTATTCAAGAAGGAAACATTCGCTTGATGGAGTGGGAGACCTATGGTTATTTTATCCTGTGTGGATTGGCTACTTTGTTTGCCCATCCGTTAATTTATCTCTACGAAAAAATCTTCGGATTGGTAAGCGATGTTTCTCTATTAGAGTTAAGTGATACCAACAGTAAACTACTCAAAGAACTCTCAAACAAAGCACCGGGAACATTTCATCATTCACTAAATGTAGCCAATCTTGCTGAAGCCGCGGCAAACGAAATTGGCGCCAACGCCATGTTGGTGCGTGTTGGAGCCTTGTATCATGATATTGGTAAAATGTCTGGCCCAACCTACTTTACCGAAAATCAAGCCAATTCAATTAATACGCTTGATGAATTGGAACCAAAAGAAAGCGCCAAAATTATTATAGACCATGTGATTTTAGGGATTGAAATTGCGCGTAAAAATAATTTACCCGATCGCGTTATTGATTTTATTAGAACCCATCATGGAACCAGTCTCGTGTACTATTTCTATAAAAAGGAAAATGATCGAAATGGGGAGGCAAACGAATCAGATTTTAGGTACCCAGGACCAATTCCATTTTCTAAAGAGACTGCTATTTTAATGATGGCTGATAGTGTTGAAGCGGCAAGTAAAAGTCTTAAGGAACCAACGGCGACAAAGATTGAGAACTTTGTGGAAAACATTATTAACAAACAAATGGAGCAAGGACAATTCTTAAATGCGAATATCACATTTAAGGAGATTCAACTGATAAAGAAAGTATTAAAAAAGAAATTAAATAACATCTACCATTTACGCGTAGAATACCCAGAATAACATATGGATTATACAAATAAACGAGGAGGAGATTCTCCTATAGCATGCGAATTAAAGGAAGGTAAAAAGTACTCTTGGTGTACTTGTGGACATAGTGAAAATCAACCGTTTTGTGATGGGGCTCACAACGAAAATAATGGAAGCCCAAATATGCGTTTTGAAGCGACTGAATCTAAGGAGGCTTATTTGTGTACCTGTAAAGCCACTAAAAACCCACCTTATTGTGATGGATCACATAAAGAATAATTACTGTTAATAAAAAAAGCCTGATAATTGATGAGGCTTTTTTTCCTTTCTGTGGCTTCTTATTAGCGTTTGATTATACGATGGCTAAAGGTTTCGGATTCGGTAAAGATTCGAATGAAATAAATACCTGTAGCGTAGTTCTGTAAATCTATTGTTTCTGACATGCCTGTGTCTCTAATTGTTTGCGTCTGCAAAACGCTTCCCCGAATATCTACTAGTTCAATTGTCTTTATTTCCAGTGCTGGATTTTCTTGACGTACTTCCACAAAATCTGCAGCAGGATTAGGAGCAATTGTAACAGCATTCATGAGCGAATTATCCTGTCCAGCAAGTGTAGAGTCAAAGGTCACCAAAAATGTGCAGCTTGCAGTATTTAATGATTCGTCTCGAACTGTCAACGAAACTGTTACAATATCTCCGGCATTGAAAATGGTATCTGGTTGCGGATCTTGACTAATTATAAGAGTAGAGTCACAATTATCATTTGCTACAGCTTCGAACAAATAACTTGGCAATGGCGCTGAATAATTACCGCCAATATTCAGTATTACATCTGCCGGGCACGTGATAGTGGGATCCACCTGATCTTCAACTTCAACTAAAAAAGAACAAATAGTCGTTATGCCGTTAATTAAACTTGTCGCAGAAAAGACTTGTCTTGTAATACCTACTGGGAAATCACTTCCGCTTGGTAGACCTTGAGTTTGAGTAACCGATAATGGTGATCCATCAATGTCAAAAGCAAGGATGTCACTAAAGGTTACGTTTTCGGAACAACTGTTATTAGAAGGATCATTAATAACTTCCAAATCATCTATACATCGAACCTCTGGTGAACGTGTAAACTTAATTTCGACATCAGGGGTGCCTTGCCCGCAATCGTCTGTCACATCGTCTTGAAACACCAAATTAAATTCCATATCGTCATTGGCATCAAATGATCCTCCAGGAGCAGGACCAAGTACGACACCTCCACCTGCACATGTTAAACCCGTAGTCTGTTCGGTTCCGAAAGTCACCTCACAATTCGTGAAATCAATAATATAGGTGGACAAGTTATTGAAGTCTAAAACAGCGATGTAGGAGGCGTCAAACGAACGTTGATTATCGGCTAGTAGAATTCCAGGGCTGACCTGTGTTGCGTCGGTTTCTACAGAAAATAGTTCGAACGAATTATTAAAACCATCTAAAAAGGTGTCGTAACCAAATATAGTTGGCGTTATTTGTTCCATACTATAAAAACCAGTATAACTAACAGTTTCCAATAAATCACAGTTTTGAGCACTAATTGAAGTTGTACTAAGCATTAAAGCAATAATGAGTTGAGTAATGATTTTTTTCATGATATCTGTTTTAAGACAAGTAAATATATCTAAAGTATTTGATGCATGACATATGCTTTCAAATACGACGTTGTAGAATTCAAATATGTGTATGATTATTTCATATTAGAAAAGCTGATAAAATTTAGTGACGTCAGTCTCAATGATTTGTAGATATTTTGGTAAAATTCTTGTTTTTTTGTTGCGATAGTTAGAAGATAGAAGTACATTTGCATCCGCATAAAAATTGCAACGTTCATTAAAATATATTGGAGAGGTGCCAGAGTGGTAATGGAGCAGATTGCTAATCTGTCAACGGGCAACCGTTGCCTGGGTTCGAATCCCAGTCTCTCCGCAAAAAAGATTACAATTTAGTTTGTAATGAAAGTAGAAGCTGTATATTTGCAGCCGTAATTCTACGGGGTGTAGCGTAGCCCGGTTATCGCGCCTGCTTTGGGAGCAGGAGGTCGCAGGTTCGAATCCTGCCACCCCGACAAAAAACCGGACAATTTGTTCGGTTTTTTTATTTATGGAAAGGTCGCGTAGCTCAGCTGGATAGAGCATCTGCCTTCTAAGCAGACGGTCACAGGTTCGAATCCTGTCGCGATCACAAATAAATCAACAAAAGATTGAGATTAAAACGAGTTCTAATTAGAACTCGTTTTTTTTTGATTTGTATCTTTAGAATGATACCGCAGTAGAAGGTTTAACATGTTTTTATTCGACCTTGGTGCATACTAATACAATTCGCTCATCGTTCTTGTTGGTCGTAAAAAATAAGTACGTAGTACCACCTTCAGAAATCTTCCATTTTTTTCTCAGCTGTAAAACATTTTCTGGAAAATTACGAACGGTAACATTTGCTTTAGTTTTCGCTATTTTGGTTTTCATTTCGTTTTTAGAATAGGGGATAACTTCTAAAATTTCAAAACGCCTGCCAGGAAAATCTTGCAAAGAAGAACTTGTATATAAATGAGAATGGAGGTGTAATTTCTCAACACCTTTGCTCTGGGAGATTAATTGAAATGCACCGCTTTTGAGTATGGCAGCGTTGGGCTCGTATAAAAATTGTTTTGGAAGGCCGTAAAACGGTGTTGCAGATTCATTCATTTGAAAATCGAATTCTTGCACCTCATTTTTTACAAAGTTTCGAGTGACCATTTTAATGCTATTGACAGATTCTTTACGAATCAGCCAGATTAGTTCTTTCACCTCATTAGAAACAGCGATTACATGTATTTCATGTACGTGCTTTAGTTCAGATATTCCAAGAGAAATATCGAGCATGGGTGAAGTTTTAATGATTAATGATTTACAACGATCTAATAGATAGTCCAGATGAGTAGGGATGCTAGGTGCACAGTCTGCCAATTGAAAAACCTTGCCTTTTCGATCGTGCCTTCGAGCGGGATCTACATAAATGACGTCGTACGATTCGCTTTTAATTTTAAGCAAGCTATCACCAGTGATACATTCAATGTTACTCTTTTTTAAAGCAGCGAAGTTGTGCGCTGCGATCTTGGATAATTCATCATTTTGTTCAAAATGCGTAACTTGATCGAATGTTTCTGAAAATGCCGCAGTGTCGATACCAAACCCTCCTGTAAGATCGGCTATCGACCTACCCGAAACAAGAGAGGCTTTATAATTTGCAGTAATTTCTGAAGATGTTTGTTCTAAATTTAGTTTACGAGGGAAATAGATTCCCTTTGAATTAAACCAAGTTGGGAGTTTTACTTTCGCCTTTTCTCTGCCGTTAATTTGAACAAGTAATTCCTGTACAGTAATCGAAGGGAAAGGACTTCCAGAGAAGGCTAGGCGACTGGAGTCACCTTGAAATGAGGTGATCAACTCTTGGACATCGGGACGTAGAATATTTAGATTCAAATAAATTGCTTTGTGGATTCGTAAAGGGCAATCGCAGTTGCTTGAACTACATTCATACTACTGTTTCTGCCGTACATTGGAATATGATAGTGCTCCGAAACCTGATTAAGAAGCACGTTCGATACACCGTATTGCTCATTTCCGATAACCCAAACAACACCTTTAGCGCTAGCATCTAATTGCCATTTCGAAATAGGACGACTTTTTGACGAAATCTCTAAGATTTGAATATGATATCCTTTAGAGCTAAACTTATTTAGTGTTTCGTCCATACTGTCGATTTCACTGAAATTGATGTGGTTTTGCGTATTTCTCGCTGTTTTTTGTAATCTTTTAGATGAAAGATCAATGGAAGTATTGCTAAAAAGTAATTCTTCGACACCCATTGCATCACAAAGTCAGAATAATGCACCCACATTTGCGGGACTCGTAATACCATCACAAATAAGTATCAGAGGAAACGATTCTTTTTTGAAAGATGTTTCGGTATGAGTAAGTTGAGTGCTCATTAATTTTCAAAAGCGTACTTCACAATGTTTGCTCCCATCCGCAATGCCTTAAGACGTACTTCCTGAGGATCGTTGTGAATCTCTGGATTCTCCCAACCATCTCCAAGGTCGCTCTCTATAGTGTATAATAATACTAATCTACCTTCGTACGTAATACCAAATGCTTTTGGTCTACCATTATCGTGTTCGTGTATTTTTGGAAGACCTTTGGGAAAAGGGTAGTGGTAGTTAAAAATAGGATGATTACCAGCTAACTCTATCATTTCTTTGTCTGGAAAAAGTTTGGCTATCTCTTTACGAACGTATTGATCCATACCGTAATTGTCATCAATGTGCAAGAAACCACCACTTAAAAGATAGTTGCGAAGGTTCTCAATATCTTCATCAGAAAAGAAGACGTTGCCATGCCCGGTCATATGAACCATAGGGTAATCAAATAGATCAATACTATTTGGAGTTACGGTAGGAGTTTTTTCACTAAGTGTTGTGCCGATTTGTTCATTACAAAACTTGGCAAGATTAGGTAAGGCAGTAGGATTACTATACCAATCACCACCACCGCCATATTGTAATACCGCGATTTCTTGGGAAATGCCAAGAGTTGAAAATAGGAATAGTAAATTAAAAACGAACAGGTAACGCATAGACTCAAAAATACAAATCAGACGTCACTTAACCAGTGGTTTTTAGAAAATCTTTACTAAAATCCCTTCTGCTAGAGATTTGTTGAAAAAGTCCCATTCTGCCTTTAAAGCTACAGCTGGTTGATCACTAATTTTAACCAGTACTTGTGAGGCAAATAGTTCGTTTGTTTCACTTGTTTGTGAGAGTTGTTCCTGGGGAAGAACAGTTTGTAATGCTAGGTTTGACATGTAAGTAGTGTTATGGGGACTTAATAACAGGTGTAAGATACTAATTTTTTTCGACAAAATACCGTTTATCGAAGAAATAAGTTTTTTAACGGATTAATAGCGATGAATTTTGAAGCTATTTTCTACATTCGAAAAATTCAAAAATGTCTGATGGTTGTTTGTTGTAAATTTCAGCCATAACTCATGTTATTATTGGTAAATTATTATCGGGGTATACGTTCCCGCTTTTCTGTTACTCAAACTAATTGTACATTCGAATTAAACTTTTACCAAGAATGCTATCCCGACTAAAATTCCTTTTTAAATCAAGAATAAAATACGTCTTTTTGTTATTCGTACTGGGAACAAATCTAGTGTCTGCTGCATCTAACCCTACCGTAAATGTGCAGGATTTAGACTCTTTGATTTACTTTCGAGAGGCGGCTTTTCAAGCTGCCGAAAACAGCAATCCAGAAGAGGCAGTTTCCTACATAACAAAATACTTGGAGAAGACGAGGGATTTTTCTTTTATAGAAAATAGCGCCTTCGATACCATTAGTCGCTCTATAGCCTACCAATCTCTTTCTAAACAATATTTACCCAAAGTAAATTGGGGGTCAATGTTATATATCTATGCAGGGCTCATAGGTATCTTTATCGTGATTATATTCAACACCCAGCGAAAAAAGGATAAGGCAACCATTACGCTGCTTAGTGTATTAATATTTATACACTCTTTCTTTATCATACACGTGGGATTACATTCTATGAATTATCAATTTGTTTATCCCCATTTATATTCTACTTCCACGGTCTTTTCATTTTTATATGGCCCCTTACTCTACTTTTATTTCAAGCGTATTAAAATCGGTTATACCTTACGTAAAAAGGACTTATTACATCTCATACCTACCTTGGCTTTAATCATTATGTTTTCTCCTATTTTTATTCTTTCTGGTGATGAAAAGTTGAAAATTATGATGGGTATTGGTAAATTCAAGGATCGGGCATATGGTGTAGAAATTTCTATTGGTAAAATGCTATCGTTACTAGTTTATACATTTTTTACCATCAAGTTGTTTTTAAGTTCCAGGAAACAAAATTATATAGACGAGTACAAACCTATTTACAAGTGGCAGCGAAACATTGTGTTTTTTCAAACGTTGTTTACTTCTGTTTATGCCATATACCTAGTGCTATTAGTTAGTTATATCTTAACGGGTCCTATGTTTCACATGCAGTTAATCGTTTTATCTTGTTTTGTGTTGTATGTCGCTTACACTGCATACGTTAACCCAAAAACCTTATTGGGTTATCAATTAGAGGCTTCGTTCTTAAAATATAAAAACTCTGGGTTAACATCTTCATTTTCGGAAGAACTGAAAGAGGATATGATGCGAATGTTGGAGAATGATAAAATCTATAAACAAAACACGATCAACTTAAATACCATGGCAGAAATGCTAGGTACAACACGTCATAATACCTCTCAAATAATCAACGAACATTTCGGTTTAAGTTTCTTCGAACTAATCAACACCTACAGAATTAAAGAGGCAACCGAAATCTTTAAATTGGATACCCATCGGCAGAAAAACATTATTGATGTAGCATACGAAGTAGGTTATAACAATAAGGTCACCTTCAACAAGGCTTTTAAGAAAATTCACGACACAACGCCATCTCAATTTGTTAAAAACCTAAGAGAGACTGCATTATAAATGACTATTGCGTTTATTGGCCGTAATTATAAGCGATACTGTGACAAGCTACTATAGCGGCTGTTTCTGTTCGCAATCGACTCTTGCCTAAACTTATGGGTTTAGCCATTTTTTGAAGAGCCATTTCTATTTCTTTTTCTGAAAAATCGCCTTCTGGTCCAATAAGAATCGTGATTTGGTTCGAAGTGGGTTTTAACAGCTTCAATGATTGCTTTTCTACGTCATTACAGTGCGCAATGAACGTTGGCGTTGTACCAAATTTTTCTGAAGAAATAAATTCTTTGAAAGAAATCATTGGGTTTAAAATTGGTAAATGTGCTTTTAGAGATTGTTTCATAGCACCCAGGATAATTTTCTCGTAACGTTCTGCCTTAATTACTTTTCGTTCACTGTTGTCGCATAAAATGGGAGTGATTTCCGAAACTCCGATCTCAGTAGCCTTTTCTAAAAACCATTCGTAGCGATCATTCAATTTTGTTGGAGCAACCACCAAATGCAGTGAATAGGGTAGCGGAGACTGTTTTTCGGCAGTTAAAACCTCAGCAACACACTGTTTTGGCATACTACTCAGTAATTCAACGGTAAAAAAATATCCCTTACCATTTGTTAAGTGTAATCGATCTCCTTCCTTTTTCCGAAGAACCTTCGCAATATGCCTACTTTCTTCTTTCTCAAAAACAAACTGTTTCGTCAAATGGGTTACTTCTGGATGGTAAAAAAGCTGCATATTATGACGTTTTTGAGATAGCATGTTCAATTCCAAGTTCGACCCAATGCTGTAGTTTTTCTTCGGTATTAAATCCTTGGTGCGTAACAAAAATAAATTCCTTCATAGGTTTACCAGTAAAGTCCATGGGACGTACATAGGGATTACAGAGGCATTCTTCCATTTTTTCACCTATAACGCGAACCATTAATCGTTCTTTAGTTTCACCAACACACATCTTACCTTTGTATAAGAAGCAACTTCCGCCAAACATACGTTTCTCGGTAATATGAGGAGACCAAGATCTAAGGGAATGCTCCAATCGTTTAATAAGTTCAATACTCGCTTCGGTCATATTTTCATTCTTGCATTGGCCGATTCACTAACGTCCATGGACACTCCTTGTTTAAACTTAAGCTCTCCAACCATTGCAATCATAGCTGCATTATCGGTGCAATATTCAAATTTTGGGATGTGGGTTGTCCAGCCGTATCGTGTTTGGGCATCTTGGAGTGCATTCCTAATTCCACTATTGGCAGAGACACCACCACCTATTGCAATTTCTTTAATCCCAGTTTCTTTAACAGCATTTTTGAGTTTATCCATCAAATAATCGACAATCGTAAATTGTAAACTAGCACAAATATCGTTTAGATTATCTTCTACAAACGCAGGATTCTTCTGAGTTTCACGCTGAATAAAATATAACACTGAAGTTTTTAAACCGCTAAAACTAAAATCTAACTTGCCCACTTTAGGTTTTGGAAAAGAAAAGGCTTTTGGATTTCCTTTTTGAGCATATTTATCAATTAGTGGACCTCCAGGATATGGTAAACCAAATATTTTAGCCGATTTGTCGAAGGCTTCGCCAACGGCATCATCTATAGTTTCTCCAATTACTTCCATTTCGAAATAATCATCGACACGTACGATTTGTGTATGTCCGCCGCTAATCGTTAGAGCTATAAATGGGAAGTTAGGTGCCGTTTGACCTTCTGCTTTTATAAAATGCGCTAAAATATGTGCTTGCATATGATTGACATCCAAAAGCGGAATGCCTAATCCCATTGCCAAAGACTTTGAAAATGAGGTGCCTACCAAGAGTGATCCCATTAAGCCAGGACCTCTTGTAAAGGCTATGGCTTTTAGGTCTTTTTTGTCGATATTTGCTTTGCGCAAAGCTTGATGTACCACAGGAACAATGTTTTGTTGATGCGCACGTGAAGCGAGTTCAGGAACAACACCTCCGTATTCCTCATGTATTTTTTGAGTGGCGACAACATTGCTCAAGATCACACCGTTGTTAATAACAGCGGCAGCAGTGTCGTCACACGAAGATTCAATGGCTAATATGTAGCAATTTTTTTTGGTCACAGAAAAAGGCATAATTATTGGTTTCAAAATTAAAACTTTAAAAGCGTATCAAAAAACTTCGGAAAATAATACTTCGCACTTTGGCAATCATCCTCTTGTTGTTTGTCCTAATTGTGATTATACTTTCCATTCCTGCTGTGCAAACAGCAATTGCAAAACGGGTGACTAATAGCCTTAATGAAAGCTACGGAATTGATATTAATATCGACAGGGTAGGTCTTAACTGGAAAGGGCAGGTAGATGTTCGAGGAGTATTTATTGCAGACCATCACAAGGACACACTCATCTATTCGAAAAGACTAAACACTACCATACTCAATATTGGTAACTTGTTTAATGACGATTTCGATTTCGGCCCCATTACACTCACCGAAGCTAAGTTTCATCACACTACCTATTTAGGCGAGGATCAAGACAATCTTACGGTTTTTATCGAAAAGTTTGAAAATGATAACCCTCCTTCGGGTGTTCCTTTTCAATTATCGAGCAACCATGTTAGATTGATAGATAGTGAATTACGTATTGTAGACGAAAATTTAACGGAACCAACGATCGCTGAATTTAAAGATCTTACGCTGGATGTAAGCGAGTTCAATATCTACGATGACGACGTGCGAGGCGAAATAAATTCATTGGTGACTTCAACTGATTTTGGATTTAACATTCGAGATTTACAAGGTGATTTTAATTACTCAGATGAAGGTATTCGAATTAATACTATGAATCTGAGTACCGATCATAGTAATTTGATTGGAGACGTATTTTTAGACGGTTCGAAAGGGATGTCAGATTTCGAAAATCAAGTAGAAATTACGGCTAGAATGGATCAGAGTATCATTTCAACGAACGATCTGAACTCTTTTTATAATGAGTTTGGTCCCAACCAACTCATCAAGGTTTCTGGAGACTTAAAAGGAACTTTAAATGATTTTCGTTTCAATAACGCCAGCTTGGCTCTTGGAAACAGTCTTATTAGAGGTAATCTTTCGTTTAAGAATGTATTAAGCGATCCAGATTCAATAGAGATTGTGGCAACCAATCATACTATTAATACCAACTACTACGATCTTCGCAGGCTCTTGCCAAATTTATTAGGAAGTGTTCTTCCTGAAGAAATGAAAACGCTGGGCAGTTTTACTTTACGCGGAAACACAAGACTTTCTGGGGATCAAATAACGACCACGAGTGCCTTATCAAGTAGACTTGGAACCGCTGGATTGGATGTTGAAATTGGAAACTTTAATGACTTTGATAATGCTTTCTATTCGGGAGATGTAGTTTTAGAAAATTTCGATTTAGGAACTCTAACTAACACAACTTCTCTAGAAACAATCACCGCCGATCTAACCATAGATGGCCGCGGGTTTACACAGAAAACAGTAAATACTCGTATTTCTGGAAGCATACCAAGTTTTGTTTTTGAAGGATATAATTATCAAAACATTAGCGTGAAAGGGTCCCTGAAAGATCCCGTTTTTAATGGTCGTTTAAGTATAAACGATGAAAACTTGAAAATGAGCTTTAATGGATTGGTTGATGTGTCAAAAGATTTCAACCAGTATGATTTTGAAGCCGACGTAGAATTTGCCGAATTGAATCAGCTCAATTTATTTACTCGAGATAGTGTTGCGGTTTTCGCTGGACGCATCATCATGGACATGGATGGTACCACTGTAGATAATGCCGAGGGTACCATAGAATTCGTAGAAACTTTTTATCAAAATGAGGATGATGACTTTTACTTTGACGACTTCTTAGTGATTTCATCGTTTGAAAAGGATATACGTACAATTGAAATTAAATCTCCAGACATTATCGATGGTAAAATTTCTGGACAATTTCTGGTAGAAGACTTGCCAAACTTATTCCGAAATGGAGTAGGTAGTATTTATGCCAATTATATCCCAAATGAAGTAACAACAGATCAATATATTGACTACGAATTTGAGGTTTATAACAAAATCGTCGAAGTTTTCGTGCCTCAATTAAAATTGGGCGAAAACACGAGAGTTAGTGGTTCTGTTTCTTCTGATGAATCGAAATTTAAACTCAATTTTAAGTCGCCCGAGATCGTATTATATGATCGATATTTAGAAAAAATCAACATTCAAGTGGACAACAATAACCCAGTTTTTAACACCTACATAAGTGTAGATTCTGTAGATACCGGGTTTTATAGTTTAACCGATGTAAGCCTCATCAATAAAACATTAAACGATACACTTTATATCCAAACTGAATTTAAAGGAGGACGAGGTCAACAAGATATATTCGATTTATCGCTTTACCATACCATTAATCAAAATGGAAAATCTGTGGTTGGGATGAAAAAATCGGATATAACCTATAAAGACAATGTTTGGACTTTGAATGAAGAGAATAACCGTTTGAATAAAGTTGTTTTTGATGATAATTTCAATGAAATACGAATAGATTCACTCGTTTTGAGTCATCAAAATGAAGCGATTAGGCTTGCCGGACTTATACGGGGAGATAACTATAAAGACGTAAAAGTCCGTTTTGATGATGTTAATTTAGATCATATTGTTCCTCCAGTGGATAGTCTAAAATTGGCAGGAAATATAAATGGCCGACTTAACTTTCTGCAGCAGGAAGAAGGGTATTTTCCAACAGCAAATGTTACTATAGATGGAGTAGAGGTTAATAGAGTGCCTTTCGGTAACCTGAACTTAAAAATACAAGGAAATAACGATTTGTCTAAGTATAGTATCGATTCTAAACTTATTAATGATCGACTGGTAACATTTAATGCGGAGGGAGAAATAGATGTTTCAGGAAAAACTCCTCAAATTGATTTGGATGTAAATTTAGCCGATTTCAATCTCGCTGCTGCTAGCCCATTTGGAGGAGAAGTGGTTACCGATATTCGAGGCTTGGCATCGGGAAGCGCACGTATTTTTGGAAATTACGATGCGCCAAACATCACTGGAAGACTCACACTTCAAGAAAGCGGCTTAAAAATACCTTACCTGAATACGGATTTTGATATTGCCGATGATACACCTGTATATATTACCAAAGACGAATTTACCATAGCAACCACTACCTTAACAGATACCAAATACGATACTGAGGGTACCTTTGCAGGAAAGGTGCTACATACAAATTTTGGAGATTGGAGGTTGGATTTTGACATATCTACCGATCGGATGATCGTTTTGGACACTCCACCAGATGAAGATGAATTGTATTATGGTACAGCATTTATTAGCGGAACGGCCGATATTAGTGGTCCCATCGATGAGTTGGTTATTAACGCAAATGCAACTACGGAAAGAGGTACGAGTTTTAAGATTCCTATAAGTGATGCCGAATCGATTGGTGATGACTCATTTGTGCATTTCATATCTCCTGAAGAGAAGCAGGCTTTAATTAGCGGAGAAACAATCGTTTCTGAAGAAGTTAAAGGATTAAGTTTAAATTTTGACTTAGACATTAATGAAGAGGCCGAAGTAGAAGTATTGGTCGATCAAGAAAATAATTCGACACTTAAAGGTCGTGGTGCCGGTACTTTGTTATTGAGAATTAATACCCAAGGTAAATTCGATATGTGGGGTGATTTCTTGATTATAGAAGGGAGTTACGACTTTAGGTACCAAGGATTAGTGCAAAAGCAATTTGATGTAATTCCTGGGGGTAGTATTACCTGGGATGGAATTCCAACCAAAGCGCGATTAGATCTTACCGCCAAGTATACCACTTCTGCCAATCCTGCAGTATTATTAGACAACCCAACTGCTAACCGAAAAATACCCGTAGAAGTATTGATCGATTTAACGGGAGAAATAGCTCAACCTGAATTAGATTTTGGAATCGAATTTCCCGGAGCGAGCTCTAGTGTTAAATCGGAATTAGAATATAAACTACAAAACAAAGAACAACGAGAATTACAAGCACTTTACCTCGTTTCTTCTGGCTCGTTTCAAGGTGAAACGGTTGGACAAAATGCGTTGGCAAGTACGCTTGCAGAGCGTGTAAATTCGTTAGTAGCCGATATTTTTACTGAAGAAGACTCTAAATTTAGTGTACTACCGTATTATGTGCCTGGTAGTCGAGATGTAAATCAACAAACTGCAGATCAGCTCGGAGTTCAACTCAGCACCAATATCTCCGAACGAATTATAATTAATGGTCGAGTAGGGGTGCCTGTTGGCGGTGTGAATGAATCAACGGTTGCGGGTGATATCGAAGTTCAATGGTTGGTTAATGAAGATGGTAGTCTCCGTATGAGTTTCTTTAATCGTCAAGCCGATATTCAATTTATTGGAGAAGATCAAATTTTTGAACAAGGAGCAGGAGTTTCTTACTCGGTAGATTTCAACACGTTCAAAGAGTTAATGGATAAATTATTTAATAAAAAGGTAGAACTAGCTCCACTAGACGAAAAAGATGTAAAGTCTGAGATAGATACAGGTCCAGTAAATTTCATCAATAAGAAAAAGAATTAGCGATTACTCCATCGCTATCATAGAAATCTCCACATTTACATACTTCGGTAAATTAGCAACTTCTACGGTTTCACGAGCAGGAGCGGTATCTTCATTGAAGTAAGCGCTATATACCTTGTTGATCGCACCAAAGTTATTCATATCACTTATAAAAATAGAGGTCTTAACAACATTCTCGAAAGTCATATTAGCAGCCGCCAATACTGCTTTCATATTTTCCATAACTAATGTCGTTTCTGAAGTAATATCTCCAATTTTTAACTCGCCGGTAGATGGGTCTATAGCTATTTGACCAGAAGTAAACAATGTGCCATTTTTTAGTACGGCTTGATTATAAGGACCTATGGGTGCTGGGGCATTTGGAGTGTGAATAATGTTCTTCATGGTTGTTAAATTTATATTTTATGCTTGTTATAACCTTCGGTCTGGTTCTCTACGTTTGTCGTATTTAATATCACTTAAAACTGAAGACCTAATTCCAATAAAGAAATACCAGGAGGTGGTTCTTGCTCCAATTGGTGTCCAACTAAAGTTTAAACGCCAGCTCTCCAAATCTCGCTCAAAGTTAAATGATGTTTGCGCAACACCTCTACCTTTAAAGTCATAACCAGATTGCATACCTACAGTCCATCGCGGAGATAATTCTACATTAGAACTAAATGAAACAGTTTGCGATTGAATTTCGTTCTGTCTTGCTCGATTGTTATAAGTCATGGTATATGCCAAACGAACATTCCAAGGCAAACTATAATTATACCATTCGGTGTTACCTACTTCTCGCTGCCCGGGATCTGGAGGGGCATTACCCCGCGTGTTATCAATGGTCGTTCCAAACAGATCGTCTGGACGCCCTCCATTTCGAAACGTTTCCGAATCAAAGTCGGAATCATCTTCTGTTTCAGCACCCTTTAAAAAATCCTTATCTGAGAACGAATAATTAATACTAATATTCGCATCCGTGAGACGGAACAAGCTTCCGCCATTATTCAAATTTAATGTATTGATACGTTGATTCGAATTGTTTAACGCATAGGCATCTAGATTTCCATTGAAGTTAAAATCTAGCCGCTTTACAATGGGAATACTTCCCGTAAAACGTATGGGACTCAATCTCAAAGAATCTGCTGCGAGATTATAACCGGTGGAAAAATTGAGGTTATTAAGCAACGTAATTTTCTTTGGTTCTGTGGCTGTTGTGTCTCGCTGCCTGACTTTGGCTTCAATAGAATTACTAAGCGATAATCCAATGGTACTTGAGTAGTTTTCATTTGGTGCACCAAATAAGGTGCGCTGAAAACGTGAGAATGATACGACTTCATCAATTACTTCTGGGTCGGTAGAAGGAATGACGTAATCATCATAGAATTGATCGAAGGCCGGGTTAATACTATAACTAATGGATGGGCGCATTACATGCCTAATCGCTTGAATTTTTTTGTCTTCTCCCAGCGGAAATTGACCGTAAATAGTCGTTCCCAAACTCATGGAAAAATTATAGGTTCTATAGCTATCAAAACCTCGAACTGTATCTATAGCAACGCCTCCCTGACCTTCATTTAAGGTGGGGTCGAAAGACTCCGTAAAGGTCCTTCCTACCCATGTTTCTTGATAGTTGGTACTTGCAGAAGCACTTAAATAATCAAGAATTTTAAAGTTAGTACTTATAGGAATTGTGTGCCTGGCACCAATTCTGGCATCCTGAAACATTTCCGATCGAAAGAATAGCGAATCGGTTGTAACAAAGCTATTTTGCGCCGTTACGTCATATTGAAAATTAATGTTTTCGATAATTCCCTTTTTCGCACCCGACTTTGGAGCAAAAGGAAAGACTCTGGAAACATTAGCAGTAACATTTGGAAGGGATAAATTAATCACCTGCGTATTGGTATTCTGCGTATGTGTTGCAGCGACTGTTACATTCACTTGCGGTTCAGTTTCAAAGGTCTTGGCATAAGAGACCGAAGAACTTAACGTATTGACCAAAGAACTTGCGTTATTAACTTGGTTAATAGATTCTGTAAAAAAGCGACTACTACCCAGGTTTACCGAAGCCGAAAATCGAGAAGAAGGACTTGCTTTAGCATCCTGTGTATGGCGCCAACGAATATTGTAAACTTTAGTTTCACCAAAACCATCAAAACCACGCTCACCATCGATTAGATTCTCGAACCGAACACTCACATTTCCATTGAATTTGTAGCGTACCGCATACGAAGATTCGCCACGTAATCCATAACTACCATTCGTATAATAATCACCTTGTAATGTTAGATCTAAAAAGTCGTTTATGGCGAAATAATACCCACCATTTTGAAAGAAAAATCCACGACGACTGTTCTCTCCGATCGTTGGAATGATAAAGCCTGAGGTTCTATCTTCTGTCATGGGGAAATATGCAAATGGCAGTCCGATAGGTGTAGGTACATCGGCTATATACATATTGGTAAGACCCGTTACTACTTTTTTCTTGGGTATAAATTTTGCGCGTCGCGTGTAAAAATAGTATTCAGGATCGTCTATGTTTTCAGAAGTAGTAAACTTAACATTACTTAAAAAGTAAACCGAATCATTTTCCTTTTTAGTGACTTCCGAGATTACGTTAAAACCATTTTGTTCGGTCCTTGAATTGTAAACCAATGCTTTTTGGGTGTCGAAATTAAATCGAATAGAATCTGGCTCTACTTTATTTCCTCCTTGAACAAATACGGGACGTTGTGAATAGGTACCCGCACTGTCTATTCCTTTGGCGTAGACTTCGTTCTTATTGTAGTCTAATATAATGAGTCCCGCATCTAAACGCATGTCGCCATAAATCACAAAAGCTTCATTATACATGTAAACTTTGTTTTCATCACGACTCATATAGACATAATCCTCACCATAATACTCGACGATATCGGTTAAAACTTCAGGTTTTAAGGTATCCGTTTTGGTTGAATCGACTACGATTGTTGTCTTTGAAATCGTATCGAATGAAATACGTTTGGTATCAATATTAGTAGGAGGCAAGCTGTCTTTTTTCTTCTCGGCAGGGATATTTAGTTCCTTATTATAAGGAATATCTTGCGAATAGGCGTCGACATTGCTCAAAAACAGGCAAGTGAAAACACAAAGTGTAATGGTGTAAAATTGACGTGTATACAATGCTATAACCCTATTATTTTGTAGCTTTGGCTTAGTTTTTGAAAGCTCAAAAGTACGCATATTTTTTATGCTGTGTTTTTAAATATTTCAATTTTCCAAAATAGTGAGAACGTACCAACGTTATATGCTTATGAGAACTAAATTTTTGTTAATTTCTATAGGGATTTTAACCCTTATGATGACATCATTCACTTCGCTCAAGAATGATACCAAAAAACCTTTTATTGTTGTTTTGGATGCAGGGCATGGTGGTAAAGACTATGGTAATCGCGGAAACGGTTATGTTGAAAAGGATATCGTTTTAGATGTAACCCTTCAGGTGGGTAAACTTCTGGAGAAAATGGATGGTTTTAAAGTTGTCTACACAAGAAAAAAAGATGTGCTCATCGATTTGTACAGAAGAGGACCAATAGCAAATGAAGTAGGAGCCGATATTTTTGTTTCTATTCATTGCGATTCGCATACGTCTCAAGCCTATGGGGCAGGGACCTTTGTAATGGGGATAGATAAGTCTGGACGAAATTTGGAGATAGCGAAAAAAGAGAATGAAGTGATCTTTTTAGAAGATAATTACGAGGAACGCTACGCTGGGTTCGATCCTTCATCACCCGAATCTTTAATCGGTCTTACACTTTTACAAGAAGAATTTTTGGATCAGAGTATAATGCTAGCAGGACTTATCCAGTCTAACATGGTCAATAATTTAAAAAGAAAAGATCGAAGCGTTCGATCTGCGCCGTTCTGGGTCTTACATAGTTCTTATATGCCGAGTGTTCTAATTGAGCTCGGATTTTTAACAAACGACAAGGAAGGGCCTTATGTGAATTCCAAAAAAGGACGTCGTGAAATGGCCAAGCAAATAGCCAATGGTATTGTGACTTATCGCGATAATATCGCATTGGCAACCAATGATGCTCAAAACCCTGAAATTACTGAAGAAGAAATTGAAGAGGCCATAGAAACGACCGAAGAAAATATATACGAAGGTGTTGAGTTTCGTGTGCAGTTGGCAGCAAGCAAGAAAAAACTAGAGACTAAGCCGTATAACTTCAACGGACTCAAAGAAATTACCCGAAATAAAGAGAGTAAGCTTTATAAATATTATTACGGAAGTACTGCAGACTACAATAAGATCCGTTTAATGAAAACTTTCGCTCGGGAAAAAGGGTATACTTCAAGTTATGTAGTAGCATTTAAAGACGGGAAAAAAGTTAAACTTTCGGAAGTACTTAATTCCAGTAATAAATAGCCCTTAGTATTGCATAATTTTTCTACTTTTGTGAGTAACGTAAATCATGCCCATTGAAACTCTCAAGAGAAGTTAAAACAGGAATTTTGGCACTTGGTGCTATTGCATTATTCATTTTAGGATACAACTTTTTAGCAGGTTCAAATCTGCTGAACTCTAGTCGTACTTTTTACGTAAAATACAGTAATGTAGAAGGATTGGCCGCATCTGCGCCAGTAACGATTAATGGCCTACAAGTGGGTAAAGTGCAAAGCATTGATTTCGCGAATCAGTCCGGTGAATTAGTAGTTACTTTTTCGGTAGACAAAGACTTTAAGTTTTCTAAGAACAGTATGGTTCAAATTTATAGTAGTGGATTTATTGGTGGAAACAACCTTGGGATTGTTCCAAAATATGATGCCAATAATCTCGCGAAAGATCAAGATACCTTAATGGGAGAATATAAAAAAGGGTTGTTGGATGGCGTCATAGACACCTTCGAACCTTTAGAAGAGAGTTTTAAGAACACCTTGGTTAAATTAGATAGTGTCTTAGCTGGTGTTAATGATATCTTGGATGCTCCAACAAGACAAAAATTGAAAAGTACTATTTCAGACTTGAGTACAACGGTTGCTTCTTTTAAAGGCGCATCGCGTAACATGAATACCTTGTTAGCCGAGAATAAAGACAAACTCAGTAATACGTTCGGCAACTTAGAAGTTACATCAAAGAACTTCGCTCAGTTATCCGATTCACTTGCTCAGATTGAAACCGGTAAGATGGTAAAAGACATCGAAGGAGTTACTTCTCAATTGAATAATTTGATGACTCAAATTCAAAGCGGAGAGGGAAGTGTTGGTAAGTTGTTAAATGACGAGAAGTTATATGATAATTTATCGGGAGCCTCATTGCAATTGGAACAACTTCTTGAAGACATGAAATTGAACCCAAAACGATACGTACATTTCTCCTTATTCGGGAAGCGTGCTAAAACCTACGAACAACCAAAAGATACTTTGTAATTCATGCAGTATTTACCAAACATACTCTTTGCAATTTTATTGATAGCCGGTATTGGTTATTTTACGCGTAACATAAAAAAGGTAATCCGTAATATTAAGCTAGGACAGGCGGTTTCTGAAGTCGATAATAAAAAGCAACGTTGGAACAATGTAGTTCGAATCGCGTTAGGACAGTCAAAAATGGTGGTGCGTCCTGTAGCTGGTTTTTTACATATTATTGTGTACGTAGGATTTATTATCATAAATATTGAAGTTGTAGAAATTATCATCGATGGTTTATTAGGTACCCATCGTATTTTCGCTTTTTTAGGTCCAGTTTATGATGTGCTTATTGCTTCGTTCGAGATACTGGCAGCTTTAGTACTCGTAAGTGTTATTCTCTTTTGGATTCGAAGAAATGTTCAGCGCATAAAACGATTCTTATCACCCGAAATGAAGGGTTGGCCTAAAAATGATGGTAATATTATATTATACTTTGAAGTTGTATTGATGTTTCTTTTCCTTACCATGAATGGAGCTGATGCACAATTACAAACATTAGGAGCAGATCATTATGTAGTTGCCGGAAGTTTCCCGATTAGCGGTCTTTTTAGCGGTGTGTTCGAAGGTTTTACAGAAGGAACACTCATTCTTATCGAACGTACGGCGTGGTGGTTGCATATTATAGGCATCCTTATTTTCTTAAACTACCTATATTTTTCAAAACATTTACATATTATGCTGGCGTTTCCCAATGTTTATTTTGGGAGAATTCAACCGAAAGGTCAGTTTAAAAATTTAGAATCGGTAACGAATGAAGTTAAATTAATGATGGATCCAACAGCCGATCCATTTGCTGCACCTCCTGCAGATGCGGAGGCACCCGCTAAATTTGGAGCGAGTGATGTCACCGATTTAAGTCAGATCCAACTTCTAAACGCTTATACATGTACCGAATGTGGACGATGTACTAGCGAATGTCCTGCAAATCAAACAGGGAAAAAATTATCACCTCGTAAGATCATGATGGACACCCGAGATCGCTTGGAGGAAGTAGGTAAAAACCTCGATAAAAATGGAAGCTTTGAGCCAGATGGTAAGCAGCTTTTAGACGATTACATTACAAAAGAAGAATTATGGGCATGTACCACTTGTAACGCTTGTGTTGAAGCTTGTCCTGTAAGTATTGACCCATTATCGATTATTATGGATATGCGTCAATATTTAGTGATGGAACAATCTGCTGCACCTAGTGAGCTGAATGTTACCATGACGAATATAGAAAATAACGGTGCTCCTTGGCCCTTTAACCAAATGGATCGCGCTAATTGGATTAATGAAAGCTAAGCAAATTTTAATCATAGCAACCCTTATGTGCTTCGTAAATCAATTATCGGCGCAGCAGGCAGATTATAAAAAAGATTCGCTTCAGTTTAAAATGTATACTCGAATGTATGTTTCGAAGAATTTAGAAACAGATTCGATTGTTGTTAAAAAGGTATTTTGTGATTATTGTTCTGAAAAACAATTAAGGGTTCTTAAAAAAGAAGCCTACAGGCAGAGTTTATTGGAACAAAATAATCCTAAATATAAAAAACCAGGTGAGCATAGACTCGCATTATATGTTCGATTAAGTAAAAAAGATTTTAAAGCTATAAACGAAAACAATGAATAAAGACGACGTAGAAAAATTGTTAAGCGAGAAATTAGAAGATGGTGAACACGTGAGTCCAGTATTGCCAGAGGATGTCAAAAATTATTTAATTGATATCGATGGAACTATTTGTGATGATATTCCTAATGAAGAACCAGAACGTATGGCCACTGCTCAGGTGTATCCAGATGCGTTGGTAACCTTAAATAAATGGTACGATCAGGGACATATTATTTGCTTTTTTACTTCGAGAACAGAAGATCATAGGGTAGTAACAGAAGCTTGGTTAGCCGAGCACGGTTTTAAATACCATTCCCTATTAATGGGTAAACCAAGAGGTGGAAACTATCATTGGATAGATAATCATTTGGTGAAGGCAACACGATATAAAGGAAAATTCACCGATTTGGTAGACAAAGAAGTGACCATTCAAGTTTTTGAAGAATAGCATATGAGTGAACCAATTAAAGTGCCTACCATGGCAGAATATATGGCGCAAGGAAAGAAGCCCGAAGTACTATTTTGGGTAGGTTGCGCAGGAAGTTTTGATGATAGAGCAAAAAAAATTACCAAAGCATTTGTAAAACTTTTGCATAATGCAAAGGTGGATTTTGCAGTTTTAGGTACCGAAGAAAGTTGTTCTGGAGATCCTGCCAAACGGGCTGGGAATGAATTTTTATTTCAGATGCAGGCCATGATGAATATACAGGTGTTTGACGGATATGAAATTAAAAAGATCGTGACTACTTGTCCGCATTGTTTTAATACCATTAAAAACGAATATCCCGAACTTGGTGGTAACTACGAAGTAATGCATCATACTCAATTCTTAAAAAGTCTGCTCAATGAAGGTCGATTAAAAGTAGAAGGAGGTAAATTCAAAGGAAAGCGAATTACTTTCCATGATCCTTGTTATTTAGGTAGAGCCAATAATGAATACGAAGCACCTCGCGAGTTGCTTCAAAAATTAGAAGTAGAGCTCGTTGAAATGAAACGTTGTAAAACACGCGGACTTTGCTGCGGAGCTGGTGGTGCCCAGATGTTTAAGGAGCCAGAAGCTGGGAATAAAGACATTAATATTGAGCGAACAGAAGAAGCGCTCGAAACAAAACCTGAGATTATCGCTGCGGGTTGTCCATTTTGCAATACAATGATGACCGATGGTGTCAAAGGAAAAGAAAGAGAAGGGGATGTTGAAGTAATGGATGTTGCCGAAATGATTGCTAATGCAGACGATCTATGAGAAAACCATTGAAGTTTAGTTTTCTACTTCGTATTATTTCATTCTTATCTTTTATACCTGCAATGTATGGCCAAGATGCTGCTGGTGATCGTTTCGAAGCAAATGTGCAAGTGGATATCTCTAGAAAGGCAAATGGCCAGCCTTCACTAACCAAAGATCCCAACTTAATACGTAAAACGATTACTTTAAATACTTTATTGGTTGGAGATGCATATCTATATCAATCTAATGAAAATGGAAACAACGCTTTTTATTATAAATTAGGCAGGAGCAAAATTAAACCGCTTATTTTTAAGGAGTATACTAAGGATGGGAAAGTTGTAAAGAATAATGAGTACAAAGAACAATTGCTTAACGCCTTTTCTGTTTGCAATACAATGGCGTACAACGATTTTAAAAACGCAACCTACGATGCTGAATCGCTCAATGAATTGTTTGCAAAATTTAACGGCTGCTCCACTGATGTCTCATCGTTAATTTTTGATGATGAACTAACGGACTTGCGCTTCAATATTAAAGGAGGCATAGCATCTGCTAACTACAATTTAGTCAATAGTGGTAGAGCCGATTTTGGCTCAGATTTAGGTAATGAAACGTCGTGGCATGGAGAATTAGAGGCCGAAGTAATTCTAGGAAATACCAATAAATCATGGGCGTTTTTTATGGGCTTGTCCAAAAATGCCAGTTTTGAGGGAAGTTTTGAACGTGATTTAACATCAATTAATACGCCTACAGAAACGGTTACCCTTACATACGATGCAATTGCTTTGGTAGTAGGATCACGCTATTACATTCACCTTATAGAAGATCAACTGGATATTTCCTTACATGCTGGCTATGCTATTAATTTTATTAGCGATCTGAATGTTGACTATGAATTCACTAGTTTGGATTTAGGTCAGCGAGAAAAAAGACAAGGTAGAATTGTTTTTGGAGTAGGTACTCACTACGATCGTTTCTTTTTAGAAGCTCGAATGGATATAGACAACGACTTGTTTGAAGCAAGTACATTTAGTCTTAAAAACAACGTCTTTAGCCTGAGTGCTGGCGTACATTTATTTTAATTATGATAGCTAAATTTGAAACATTACCAAATAATTCACGCATTTGGATCTACCAAGCAAATCGAAAATTGTCTGAGCAAGAAGTAGCTGTGATACAAGAAAAAACAGCAAATTTCTTGGAGCAATGGACCGCACACGGATCTGATCTAGAAGCGGGTTTCGAACTCAAGTACAATCGATTTATAGTTATTGGTTTAAATCAGGCGAATGCCTCAGCTTCTGGATGTAGTATTGACGCTTCTGTACGTTTTATTCAAAGCCTTGAAAAGGAATTCGATATTGACCTATTGGACAAAATGAATGTGACTTATTATTCAGGAGAATATATAGCTCATAAGTCATTGGCAGATTTTCGTAAAATGGCAAAATCAAAATCTGTTTCCGGCAATACCATCGTTTTCAACAACTTAGTAAATACAAAAGCGGAATATTTGGAGAACTGGGAAGTTCCTGCAAAAGAAAGTTGGCATAACCGATTTTTAGCATAGTTTTTGTACCTTTCGATGTATGAAGAAATTTATTGGAACCTCACTCTTTATACTCCTCTCAATACCTGCATTTGCGCAGCAAATCAACCCTTTACTTGATACCGAAAACCTTCAGGATCAAGAACGTTGGGTAGATAGTATTTATAGCAATATGTCTTTACAAGAAAAAGTAGGACAGCTGTTTATGGTAGATGTCTTCTCTAGTGACCCGGCAGCAAAAACCAACAAGGTTAAAGAACTTATCAAGAATCAATACATTGGTGGTGTTATCTTTTCAAAAGGAGGCCCTAAAAGACAAGCGAAACTAAATAATGAATTTCAAGCCCTTTCTAAAGTTCCACTCATGGTAGGGATGGATGCTGAATGGGGACTTGCTATGCGCTTGGACTCTACCTATGCATATCCATGGAATATGACTTTAGGGGCCATAAAAGATAATTCTATAGTAGAACGCGTAGGAAAGCGAATTGGAGAACACTCCAAAAGGATGGGAGTTCATATAAATTTTGCACCCGTGGTAGATATAAATACCAACCCCAAGAACCCCATCATTGGTAATCGCTCTTTTGGGGAAGATTTAGGCAATGTAACTCAAAAGGCAATGGCATTCATGAAAGGAATGCAGAGTGCAGGAGTCATGGCAAATGCAAAACACTTTCCAGGACATGGTGATACAGATCAAGATTCGCACAAAACCTTGCCTACCATCAATTTCACCAAGCAGCGTTTGGATAGTGTTGAATTACAGCCGTATAAACAATTAATAGGTGAGGGCTTGAGCAGTGTTATGGTTGCCCATCTTAATATGCCCGAAATAATTGACGAAGCCGGATTTCCATCTTCTATTTCTAAGACCGTTGTAAACGATATTCTTATTGGGGAGTTAGGTTTTAACGGCCTTATTTTTACTGATGCCTTGAATATGAAAGGTGCGGCTAATTTTAAGGAGCCTGGAGAAATAGATCTGGCTGCATTTATGGCAGGTAATGATGTGCTTCTTATTTCGGAAGATATTCCTAAAGCCCATCAGTTGCTCGTTAATAAGTATCGGGAAGGAGAGATCACTGAAGAACGTTTGGAGCTTTCGGTTAAGAAAATTCTTAAGGCGAAATACAAAGTTGATCTTCATGAATACGAGCCAATCGTTTCGGATAATATAGTAGAAGATTTAAATGCGGTTATCGATGATGTATTGTATGAAGAAGCGATGGCAAATGCGATTACCGTCGTGAAAAACAAAGATGACATTCTGCCTATTAAAGACCTTCAGCGAAAAACATTTGCCTATGTGAATTTTGGTGATGATTCTGGGCGTCCTTTCCTCAACGCCCTTAGAAAGTACACTAAAATTAGCTGGGTGAAAGCCAATAACCTCGATAGTTATATCACCAAACTAAAGAAGTATGATTATGTAATTATAGGATTCCATCGTTCTAACGACAATCCTTGGAAGAATTATGAGTTTACCGAAAAAGAACTTACCTGGCTTTATGAAATAGCTAGGACGAATAAGGTAATATTGGATGTATTTACGCGTCCGTATGCACTTCTCGATATCAATGCAACAGGAAATTTTGAAGGTGTTATTAGCTCGTATCAAAACAGTGAGGTCGCACAAAGTCTCTCTGCTCAGCTCATTTTTGGAGCACGAGGAGCCAAGGGAGTGCTTCCGGTTTCTGCTGGTAGTGATTTTCCTGTCAATACCGCAATAGAAACGCAAGCTTTAAAACGATTACAATATGGTACTCCCGAAAGTGTAGGAGTTGATAGTAAAAAACTAAAAAGAGTGGACACCTTAGTTAGAAGTGGTATTTGGGGAGCAATGATGCCGGGTGCGCAGGTATTGGTTGCCCGCAAGGGAAAGGTGATCTACAGCAAGAATTTTGGATATCATACGCAAGCCAAGAAAAACTCAGTAAAGAGTGATGATGTCTATGATGTGGCATCCTTAACAAAGATTCTTGCCAGTACGCCGTTGTTGATGGAATTGTACGATCGGAATATTATTAACATGGATACGAAGTTGTCCGAAATGTTGTCGGAATATAAAAACTCTAATAAAAAGAATATCACATTGCAGCGAATGCTCTCGCATACGGCAAGACTAAGAGCATGGATTCCGTTTTATATTAATACAATGGATACGGTCCTTGGTCGACCTGCTTCTAAGTATTACGCCACCAAAAAGGATAAAGAGTTTTCTATAAAAGTGGCCAACGATTTATACATGCGTAAAGATTTTAAAGATAGCATCTATGAATTAATCAAAGAAAGTGATCTTAGGCAACGTAACGGTTATAAATACAGCGATCTAGGGTATTATTTAATCAAAAAGTATTTAGAAGAGTTTTATGGCACATCTTTGCAAAATTTAGCGCAACGTAATCTATATGAACTACTCGGAGCTAACTATACCACTTATTTGCCTCTCGAAAAATTTACCAAGGCCGATATTGTACCTACAGAGCAGGATAATTACTTCCGAATGCAGAAAGTACATGGTTATGTTCACGACCAAGGAGCTGCGATGCTTGGTGGAGTTAGTGGTCACGCAGGGTTGTTTAGTAACGCAAATGATGTCGCTAAAATGATGCAGTTGTATTTGTGGAAAGGATTTTACGGAGGTAAACGCTACTTTAAGCCCGAGGTGATGGACGCATTTAATACGTGTTATTATTGTGACGATAAAGTGAGAAGAGGTATTGGTTTTGATAAACCACAATTAGGCGAATCCGGACCCACATGTGGTTGTGTATCCATGACGAGCTTTGGTCATAGTGGATTTACAGGTACTTTTACGTGGGCAGATCCTGAAGAAGACATAGTGTATGTGTTTTTGTCCAATAGAACGTATCCAAGTGCAGATAATCGCATGTTAATTAGCAGCGATTTGCGTAGTAGAATCCAGGAGGCCATATATGAAGCCATTATAAGAGAACCAGAAAACCTAAATCAATAAAACTAATGAGAATAGCCATTGTATGTTACCCAACCTTCGGTGGAAGTGGTGTTGTTGCCACAGAACTTGGCATCGCGCTTTCTAGACGTGGCCACGAAGTTCACTTTATAACCTACAAACAACCGGTTCGTTTAGCATTATTGAATGAAAAAATTCATTTTCATGAAGTAAATGTTCCAGATTATGATTTGTTTCATTACCAACCGTATGAATTGGCATTGTCCAGTAAATTGGTTCGCATTATAAAGAAGCATTCTATTGATATTTTACATGTGCATTATGCGATTCCACATGCCTATGCGGGCTATATGGCTAAAAAGATGTTAGCCGAAGAAGGAATTCACGTGCCAATGGTAACTACCTTACATGGAACCGATATTACTTTGGTTGGAAGTCATCCATTCTATAGACCAGCGGTTAGTTTTAGTATTAATAATAGTGATGTTGTAACGTCCGTTTCTGAAAGTCTTAAAAATGATACACTCCGTCTATTCGACATTAGTAAAGATATCAAGGTAGTTCCAAATTTTATAGATGTAGAAGCCTCTAAATCTGATTTCACCGATTGTCAGCGGGAATTAATGGCCAATGAAGGAGAACGCATTATTACTCATATAAGTAATTTCAGAAAAGTTAAACGGATTCCAGATGTGATTGATATTTTCCATCGTATCCAACTGGAGGTACCAGCAGTATTGCTTATGGTTGGAGAAGGACCCGAGAGAGAGGGCGCCGAACAATTATGCAAAGAGTTGGGTATTCAAGATCGTGTACGATTTTTAGGAAAAAGTAATGAGATTGACAAAATTTTATGTTTCTCAGATCTCTTTATTCTTCCCTCCGAAGCAGAGAGTTTTGGTTTAGCAGCTCTAGAAGCAATGGTTAACAAGGTTCCCGTAATTTCTAGTAATGCAGGAGGTATTCCTGAAGTTAATATAGAAGGCGTTACGGGCTATTTATCGAATGTTGGAAATATCGCAGATATGGCTCAAAATGGCATTCGAATTTTGCAAAATGACGCAGTGCTAGCCACCTTTAAAGAGAATGCTCGTAAAGAAGCAGCTAAATTTGACATTAACAATATAGTTCCCTTATATGAAGAGGTATATGAAAAAGCCTTGGCAATTGCCCATTAATCTACTGATCCTTTTTGTTGTATTCGCAAGTTGTAAAACTAATACGCAAGGACTGAAAAATTATTCAGACGATCCTGGTAATCCTGAAATTGGATACGAAATCTTAATCGAAGGTGAGCAAGGTAATTTCATGGACGCCCAAGAAAGAGTAATTACCAATAAAACAGCCTTGGCAGAAGCTATGGCAACCATAAATAGTACCCGAAAGCCATCTATACCAACACCAGATATTGATTTTTCAAAAGATTATGTAGGATTAATAGCGCTCGGACAAAAAAACACAGGTGGATATGCCATAAGGATTGCCGAAATGCGAAATGTAGATCACGAAATGGTAGTTTATCTTCAACAACCTAAGCCAAGTAAATATGCTACGATGGCACTCACCACTCCTTTCGTTCTTTTTAAATTTAAAAAGCAAGAAGGTGTGCCTTCTTTCATTGTTAGAAATGCACAATAATACTTATAGTGAGGCTACTAAATTTGGGTCTGCATTCGTAAAGTAATGCGAAAGTCCTAATGTTTTTAGAAAATCATTCGAGAATACAGAGGCCATTTCTTCACTAAGCAGTGCAGATCTATATTGTAGCCACAGAGCGGCATCGTTACCATACATATGTGTAGCGAGACCACTAAAGTTCCAGGCTGCATTTTTCCCCCAGTGGATGGTAAAAGGAATATTATGTTGCTGTAAAACCTCAATCATTCTTTCGGCATATCTCTCTAATGAAATTATGTTTCCGTTACCTTTCCATTGAATCCCATCTATTTCCAACATGCAAGTGGTAGGAAACCTAGTAAAAGCTAATAAACCTTTCGACTTTTTAACAAATCGCATGGCAAATATTCCAGGAACAGGACCTTCATCTATGGTAAGTTTTGATAAAACATTCAACGCTTTTGGAGCATCGGTGTGCGCAATCCCGAAGGCACAGGCAAATGCTCTCCCTTGATACCCAGCATCCCAAAATATTTCAGAAATTCGCCCAACAATAACGTCATCTTCGGCTGGTAAAATGCTTCTACTTAAGGCTTTAATGAACTTAGGAATACTCTTAGGAAAGCGTTCCGAAATCTTAATAAACAAATATATTAGGTCTCTATAAATGAATTCTTTCATAAAAGGAATAGGGTCTCCAAATATCTCCTTGTAACGCGGATCGAATGGTTTTTTGTAAATCACCTCAATTGGATATTCCGTTTCATCGCTATATTGATTAATATATACTTTGTAATGGTACGGTCGTAAAGGATTTCCTTGCGTATCTATCTCTTCGGGAATGCGAAAGGTACTATTCTCAAAATCAAGTGTCTTCGTTAATTCTAAGGCAACGTCCTTGTCAATTTTTCGAACATAGCGTTTCAACAAAAAAGCGTCTTCCGCTTCTATAACGACTCCATGTATAAAGCCGAAAGACCCTAAGCCAACCAACGCCGCATTAAATAAACCATCATTCCGTATAACTCTTGCCTTAATTTTATTGGCAAAACTATCATTTAATGCAGGTTGTGTATGTCTTTCTAAATAGATAATATCATTTGGGTTAGGTCCAATTATAAGATTTAAACCTACCACATAATCCTGAACCGATCCTACATCCATGGCAGACCCATGAACCCCAGTTGAAATACAACCGCCAATTGTCTGCCCATTACTGGCTCCAGTTGTTTTGAGAGATTTACCCAAATTTTCCAGATAATGAGAAATTTCTTTGATTTGATTACCACATTGCACTAAATGTAAATTGCTGGACTCATAAGAGGTTCCGGCATGTAGATCACTAGATTGAATGGGTATTTTTATATTTAGGTGAGCGCTAAAATGCATGCGGTCTTTATCATGAGCTATGGAAGACATCGACCACTTGGCGCCAATAGAACGGAATCCCTCACCGTTATCTAATGCTTCCTTTAATAAGGTTTGCATTTCAGTCGCAGCGTCATTGTATCTATCTAATTGCGCTGGGAGGAAAGCCTTCTTTTCAAGTTTCGTAGAAAGAAACCATTTGAGAGGAAATGGTCCATTTTTATGTAAGGTATTCCATCTGGTACGCGCGGTTTTCGTAGTAATAGCCATAAATGATTAGTTTTGATCTTTTACACAGACATAGGTGATTTTAACGGTACGTTTTCTTCCAAAAGTAGCTAGGTATAACAGTATTCCACCAAAGGTATTTCGATATTCTACTGTATGAAGTGCCCCAGAATCACATGTTTTGATATTAATTGGATTTTCGTCGGTGGTGGTTTTAACTGTCACTATGGTGTCGAGTTTTCGAACCATCATTCCACTTAAGGCATCTTCTCGTTCTGTATCTGCGGGCTCTGGTCCTGGGCCATTCGATACCTTTACACGAACCGAATAGCAGGATAAGAATAAAGACAAAAAGAAAATAGTGAGTATTGTTGTAAGTGCGTAACGCATTGGATAATTGCTTGAATTAATGTAAATAGCTCATTATGAGATTATTTCATTTCAAATGTAAATAATGTATGGCAAAAAAAAATAGGTTTTCACCCTTATTTCACAAGGGGAAAAACCTATTCGTATAATGAAAGGGTTTGTCTAAAATTGATAACGTATACCCAAAGCGATACCAAAGTCTACATCGTCTCGAAAATCTCCAAAACCAATTTCTGGTCTAAAGTCTAAGGAAAGTAACAGCGGGATATCAAAATTATATTCTATTCCGATATCACCTGCCGCAAGAAAAAATGTTTCATTATTGGGATCACCAGGGAAGTCATCATCAAATGAAACCTGCCCTACACCGGCTCCTGCACCAGCATACCAGTTAAAGTTTCCATCTAGTGTCCATACCCATTGGTATAAACCTACCAGTCTAAATGTATTAACATTGTCACCTGTGTTCCAACCGAGCCCAAGTTCTAATCGGTTGTTTTCGGTTAAAGCTCTTTGATAATTAATTTCTGTCCCAAAACCATCACTATCGCCAACGCGAATACCAATTGCGTTTTCAGAAATACGCTGCGCATTGGCTTGTAATACAAATAATGTTAGGGTTGCTAAGAAAAGAAGGGTTTTCTTCATAATAAATGATTGTATAAATTAGGTTTGATTTGTACTGTAAATTTAGAAATTAACAATTATGTCATTTAAATTAGGGACTACAATAACACTTTTTTAACTTTACTCACTATGACAGATGCATTGCAAATTTTGAGTGAACGGTTAAAAGGTGAATTATACACCGACGAACTTCACCAGTCATTGTATGCCACCGATGCGTCTGTTTATCGCATGTTGCCTTTGGCTGTGGCTTTCCCTAGATCAAAACAAGATATTAAAGAACTTATTGCCTTCGCCAATGCGAACAACACCTCTTTAATACCTAGAGCAGCTGGGACTTCTTTAGCGGGTCAATGTGTGGGGGAAGGAATTGTCGTTGATGTATCTAAATATTTCACCAAAATTATTTCGTTAAATGAAGCTACGCGTACGGTAACGCTTCAACCCGGGGTAGTAAGGGACGAACTCAATATGTTTTTGAAACCTCACGGACTCTTTTTCGGTCCAAACACTTCAACGTCTAATCGCTGTATGATAGGAGGTATGGTGGGTAATAACTCCAGCGGGACTACTTCTATTAAATATGGAGTGACGCGAGATAAAATCATATCAGTTAAGGCGCTGCTTTCTAATGGAGAAGAAGTAGAATTTAAAGATTTAAACAAGGAAGATATCGATGTTAAAAGGGAAGAGGATAGCTTAGAAGGGAACATTTACCAAGCAATTTTTGATTCTTTATCATCCGAAAAAACACGTAAACAAATCTATGATGAATTTCCAAAACCCGAAATCCATAGAAGAAATACGGGTTATGCACTTGATGTGATAGCCAATACTTCCGTTTTTGAAAATACTACGAATAAGTTCAACTTATCTAAACTTATCTGTGGTAGCGAGGGTACTTTGGCTTTTATCACAGAAATAACACTTCAATTAGACGAAATACCGCCTAGAGAAACAGCAATGCTAGTGGCACATTACCGTACGCTCACAGATTGCCTAAATGATGTGAATTCGGTGATGGAACGACCGCTTTACACTTGCGAAATGATTGATGATGTCATTTTGAACTGTACCAAACAGAATAAAAAATACGATTCATACCGGTTTTTCGTAAAAGATGATCCTAAAGTTCTCTTATTACTTGAATTAAAGGAAACAACCAGACAAAAGCTATTGAGCGAAATAGAAGAACTTACAAAAGGCCTTAATTCTTCTGGATTAAGCTATCATCATCCCGTGCTTCAAGGTGAAGAAATTACAATGGCAATGGAACTTCGTAAGGCCGGCCTAGGTTTGCTAGGTAATATGATTGGGGATCGTAAAGCCGTTGCATGTATCGAAGATACTGCCGTAGCTTTAGAAGATCTTCCGGCATTTATAGGTGAGTTTACTGGATTGATGGATACGTTTAAACAAAAGGCAGTGTATTATGCCCACGCAGGGGCAGGGGAACTTCACTTGCGACCTATTCTTAATTTAAAACAGAAAGAAGATGTAGTGCTATTTCGAGCTATAACCACTGCAGTAGCCCAATTAACTAAGAAATACAAAGGCTCCTTTTCTGGAGAGCATGGCGACGGTATTGTTCGATCTGAGTTTATTCCTACGATCATTGGTGAGTCCAATTACGAATTGGTAAGGCAGATTAAAGAAATATTCGACCCTAATGCAATTTTTAATCCGGGGAAAATTGTTGATCCAAAGCCCATGGACAAGGCATTACGCTATGTTCCAGATCGCCAAGAACCATCCATAGAAACAGTGATGAACTTTGATGATTCCGAAGGGATATTACGTCTAGCCGAAAAGTGCAACGGAAGCGGCGATTGTCGTAAATCGACTGCTATTGGCGGAACAATGTGTCCAAGCTATCAGGCAACAAAAAATGAAAAAGACAGTACGAGAGGACGTGCAAATGTTCTACGCGAGGTTTTGACAGCCACCAACAATGGCAATTCTTTTAATTCTCCGCAATTGCAAGAAGCGTTTGCACTATGTATTAGTTGTAAAGCATGTAGTTCGGAATGTCCAAGTAATGTAGATATGTCTACAGCAAAAGCTGAGTTTCAATATCAATATGCAAAGACCAATGGCAGAAAGAGATCTGAATATCTATTTGGGAAAAGTTCTAAATATAATCGAATAGCAGCGAAATTTCCAAGAATTTCTAACGCTCTATTTACCAACAAAACGACGGGCAAGATATTTAAAAATTGGAGCGGAATAGCTTCTGAAAGAGAGATTCCGTTAATATCAACTAAAAGTTTCAGTAAAGTATTTCAAAACACATCTAATCAATATGTTAAGAAATTAAAAGAAGTTGTTTTATTCATTGATGAATTCAGTAATTACCTAGATGCTTCGATCGCTAAAGATGCTTACGAGTTACTCTTAAAACTAGGATATAACGTTACTGTAGTTGATCATTTAGATAGTGCACGTGCTCTTTTGTCAAAAGGTTTTTTAGAGGAGGCAAAACAACATTGTGACACCAACATTAAGTACTTAAGTCTAAATGTCTCTAATACGATTCCGCTAATTGGAATAGAACCATCGGCTATTCTAGGTTTTAGGGACGAATACCTTAGACTGGCCTCAGATATTAATGCAGCAAAGCAAATAGCAAATCGTACGTTTTTAATCGAAGAGTTTCTTGTTTCAGAAATGAAGTCAGGTGCCATCAATAGCTCCCTTTTCACCGAAGAGGAAAAACAAATAAAAATTCATGTGCATTGTCATCAAAAAGCATTGAGTAATCAGAAAGTAACATTCGACTTGCTCAATTTTCCAAAAAACTACCAACCTACCATCATACCTTCAGGCTGTTGCGGAATGGCCGGAAGTTTTGGATACGAAAAGCAAAATTATGAAGTGAGTATGCAAATAGGAGAATTAAAACTGTTTCCTGCTATTCGGAAGACCTCTGAACACATTCTAATAGCCGCAAATGGAACCAGTTGTAGGCATCAAATAAAAGATGGCACCCAACGAGAGGCACTTCATCCTATAACCATTTTAAGACGCGCGCTCGTTTAAATCTTTTGTAACGATTGAAAGGCTGAAATTAATTCAGGGAAGTTCAAGTCATCTTCATCTATTGGTACTAATGGCCGCGAGACAGTCTTTTTTGGAACGTAGTGATGTAACTTCCAGCGTTCGTTGTGATATTCTAAGGCCGTTAGATTTTCAATCCAATCTCCACTGTTCAAATACAGGCAACTTCCTTTAGAATTCTTGATGTTTCTTATTACTGGTTGATGGATATGACCGCATACCACATAGTCGTACTGGTTCTCTATAGCTAGATCCGTCGCGGTTTGTTCAAAATCACTAATGAACTTTACAGCTCCTTTTACACTATTCTTAATTTTTTTTGACAATGAATATTTTTCGCGTCCAAGATTTGTTAACACTATATTAATCAATCGGTTGATGAGAATAAGAATATCATATCCCCAACCACCTAATTTGGCGATCCATTTGGTATGTTGAATAGAGGCGTCAAAAACGTCTCCATGGAAAAACCATGCTTTTTTTCCATCGAGATTGAGAACTAACTTGTCCAAAATATAAATATTACCCATTTTGGTGTCACTAAATCGACGAAGTTTTTCGTCATGATTGCCCGTTATATAATATACTTTGGTGCCTTTAGCGGCCAGAGTAATAATTTTTTTAATAACCAGTAAGTGCGCTTTTGGGAAATACCTTTTACGAAATTGCCAGATATCAAAAATATCTCCGTTCAGTACAAGTTTTCGAGGTCGAATGGAATTGAGATAATTCAATACTTCTTTCGCATGACAGCCGTAGGTTCCTAAATGGATGTCTGACAATACTACTAATTCAACTTTCCGTTTCACTACAATTACTTTTATGTACAAATAACTCAAAATAGAGACAGAAGCGCATTATCCTACTGTTATGGGTTCTTCATAAAATGGTTAGGCCTATGAACAAGTGTTTCCTAAATATTATCGTTGGTACAGTTTTTTTATTCCGAAGGAAAAATTACATTTGTTAAAAAGCAGTCTATGGCGGGCAATACCTTCGGAACCCTTTTTAAATTAACCACATTTGGCGAGTCTCACGGTGAAGCACTTGGCGGTATAATTGATGGATGCCCAGCAGGTATTCGTTTAGATTTTGACGCCATAGAGAACGAAATGCAACGAAGAAAACCCGGGCAATCTGCTATTGTTACCCAGCGTAAAGAACCGGATTCGGTGCGTTTTCTTTCTGGAATTTTTGAGGGAGTTACCACTGGAACGCCAATTGGTTTCGTCATTGAAAATACCAATCAAAAGTCAAAAGATTATTCACATATAAAGGACACCTATCGTCCTTCGCACGCGGATTACACTTATGATAAAAAATATGGAATTCGAGATTATCGTGGAGGAGGAAGATCATCTGCCCGAGAAACAGCAAGTAGAGTAGCGGCTGGAGCTATTGCCAAACAGATGCTTAGTTCTATGAAAATTACGGCCTATGTATCTGGTGTTGGTGAGTTGCAACTTCAGAAATCGTATGCGGAATTGGATTTTTCAGAAATAGAAAAAAACCCAGTTCGCACAGCTGATGCCCCCATGGCAAAAGAAATGGAAGCATATATTAAAGCCATTAAGAAGCAAGGAGACACCATAGGTGGTACCATAACGTGCGTTATAGAAAATGTTCCAGTTGGATTAGGAGAGCCTGTATTCGATAAGTTACATGCCCAGTTAGGCAAAGCAATGCTATCGATCAATGCTGTAAAAGGATTTGAATATGGTAGTGGTTTTGCTGGCACTCGACTAAGAGGAAGTGAGCACAACGATATTTTTAATGCTGATGGTACTACAAAAACAAATCATAGCGGAGGAGTGCAAGGAGGAATAAGTAATGGCGAAACGATTTATTTCGATATTGCTTTTAAACCAGTAGCTACCATAATGCAGAAACAGAACACAATTAATTCGGAAGGAGAGACTGTTGAGATGCAAGGGAAAGGACGCCATGATCCCTGTGTTGTACCAAGAGCTGTACCCATTGTAGAAGCGATGGCGGCCTTAGTTCTAGCAGATTTCACTTTACTAAATCGAAGTTCAAAATTATAAGATATATATCAATGAAAAAATTAGCCTTACACTGGAAGATTTTAATAGGAATGCTCCTTGGAGTCATTTTCGGATTTGTGATGACCACTTTAGAGTGGGGGCCCGGATTTGTCTTGGATTGGATAAAACCACTAGGTACCATCTTCGTAAAGCTGTTAAAACTGATTGCAATTCCTTTGATTTTGGCTTCTTTGATAAAAGGAATTTCCGATTTAAAGGATATTTCGAAGTTTAGAGATATCGGATTGCGTACGATGTTAACGTATATTGGAACCACCGTAATTGCAATTACCATAGGATTACTCTTGGTAAATGCCTTACAACCTGGTAATGGAATTTCAGAAGAAACCATCGCGAAGCTTACAGAAACGTATGCAAATGATAGTGGTGTTCAAGGTAAGATCAATGAGGCTGGAAGACAAATGAATAGTGGACCACTTCAGTTTTTAGAAGATATGGTGCCTGACAACGTTTTTAAGGCCTTTAGCGATAATGGATTGATGCTTCAAGTTATATTCTTTACAATCATTTTTGGGATTTCGATGTTATTAATAGGAGAGGAGAAAGCCAAACCTATCAAGAAAATTTTCGATTCTCTAAATGATGTTGTTTTGAAAATGGTTGATCTAATTATGTTAACCGCACCTTACGCCGTGTTTGCATTATTGGCAAATGTGGTTGTTTCCTCTGGTGATCCAGACTTGCTAGTTGCCTTACTCAAATACGCTGGAGTGGTAGTGTTAGGTTTGGCGTTGATGATAGGCTTCTATTTAATCATAATTGGAACGGTTGTTAAAAAGAATCCGTTTTGGTTCTTAAAACAAATTAGTCCGGCGCAATTACTAGCATTTTCAACCAGTTCAAGTGCGGCTACCTTGCCTGTTACAATGGAACGAGTAGAAGAGCACATTGGCGTAGACAAAGAAGTTTCTAGTTTCGTTTTACCTGTTGGAGCAACCATCAATATGGATGGAACTAGTTTATATCAAGGAGTTGCTGCTGTGTTTATATCACAAGCACTTGGTTTCGATTTAAGTTTTGGAGATCAATTAACTATTGTTTTAACTGCACTACTGGCATCTATAGGATCTGCAGCTGTACCAGGTGCAGGAATGGTGATGCTTGTAATTGTTCTAGAATCTATTGGCTTCCCGGCAGATAAACTGGCCATTGGTTTAGCACTTATATTTGCTGTGGATAGACCACTCGATATGTGTAGAACGGTTATCAATGTAACTGGAGATGCAACGGTATCTATGTTGGTTGCCAAATCGGTAGGTAAACTTGGTAAACCAAATGTTAAGGACTGGGATGATCACTACGAAGAAGTGAAATAAAATATTTTCTTATATAAAAAGCAAAAGACTCATGCGATAAACAACATGAGTCTTTTTTTTGGAAATAATTAAGTGTTATCCCTCTTTTTGAATTTCAACACTGTGCGGGTAAGGAATTTCTATTCCAGCGGCATCAAGTGCTTCTTTTGCTTTTTCTAATGTATCAAAATATACAGTCCAATAATCTTCTACTTTAACCCAAGGTCGAACGGCAAAGTCTACAGAACTTTCACCTAATGCAGATACGGAAATAGTAGGTTCAGGATCTTTTAATACTAATTCTTGCGAAGTAAGTACATTCAATAGAACGTCTTTTGTTTGTTTAATATCTGCATCATAAGAAACCCCGATAGTATGACGAACTTGAAGCATTCCTTCTTCGGAATAATTCGTGATATTTCCGTTGGATAAAGCACCGTTTGGAATAATTACCAATTTATTTTCAGGAGTTAATAGTTTCGTGGTGAAAATCTCGATTTCTTTAACCACACCTAATTCACCCTGACCTTCAATAAGGTCTCCAATTTTAAAGGGTTTAAATATCATTAACATTACTCCACCAGCGAAATTACCAAGAGAACCTTGTAATGCCATGCCTATAGCAAGACCCGCGGCCGCTAAAACGGCTGCAAACGAAGTAGTCTCGATTCCTAAATTGGCCAAAATGGCAAGAATAAGTAGAATCTTTAAAACCCAGCCAATTAAATTCAGTAAAAACTTTTTTAAACTAGCGTCATAACCGCTCTTATCCATTAGTTTATCTACACCACGCATTAACTTCTTAATAATCCATGATCCGATAATCCATATAACAATGGCACCCAATACTTTAATTCCGTATTCCGTGCTCAGGGCTACTATTTTATTCCAAATTGCAGTTTGATCTAATTTCATAATTTTAATTTTTTCAAAAGTACTAGAGATTATGTAAAAATGTTTGTTTTAGAAAGTTAATTCTGGAATTTGATCGAAAACAGCAAATAGTTATACTCAATACATCTCTTTTATTATTAGTATAGCGCCATATGTGTTAATAACTTCTTAGTTTTTAATAACATGTGGGAAAAATAAATAATCAATAAAATATTAATTTTGCACCAACTATTATTTTTGAAAATGAAACTCCCCAAGTTTATTTTCTTACTTATGGCTTCCCTGTCTTTGCATGCCCAAGTAGGAATTAATACCACATCACCAAGTAAAGCATCTGTTCTAGATGTAAATAGTGAAATTAATTCAACCACATTTGGAGGGTTTATGCCACCTAAAGTTACGTTAGCAGAACGAGCAATGATTACCCCAGGCACCGCAGAAGACGGTATGCTAATTTTTTTACAAGATGGAACTACTCGCTGTATTCAATTATGGAACGCAGTAGATAGTACATGGGATAATGTGTACTGTATGCCTACAGGGCCGTCGGGTCCAGTTCTATTAGGTATTCAAGATTTTGAGGTCTCGCCAGCAACACCTACTCTTGGATTTACGGAAACAAATGCTGGATCCTTTGAAACGGGTAACGGGAACAATCCAAATTCTCCAGTGTTTTTAGATGCTAGAAGTTACGGTGCTAATAACGACGTAGTGGAACTTGATTTTGCCTCTGTAGATGCTTCATCTTATACTGATGCATCTTTAGAATTACGATTAGCTTCATTCTCTTTAAATACCCCTGGTAACGGAAATGACGGTCCCGATACAGTTGTAATTTCAATTAGCGTTGACGGGGGAAGTACCTTTTCATCCGAACTTGAAATCACCGGTAATTCCAACAGTAGGTATGATTTTGATGCGACTGGTAGTCAAACGATTGCTTATGACGGAAATAACGTAGTTGTATCGGTATCTAATCCGGCAGGAACTAGTACTGCGGGTATTTCAACGCTTGAAATAACAGGAATACCTAACGCAGCAGCAATAGTTGTGAAGATAGAAATGCAGAATGATAGCAGCAACGAACTATGGGTTATAGATAATGTTGCCATCTATGGAAATTAAAGGATCATGAAACTAAATCTGTACGTTGTCATCCTGCTTTTATTATGCGTGAATTCTTTTGCACAAGTGGCCATTGGCACCTTAAACCCGCCAACAACGGCCGCTGTATTACATTTGGAAGCCTTACAACCCAATACCATAAACTTTGGTGGTTTTTTAATGCCAAGAGTAACCGAATCGCAACAATTACAAATTCCGGTTTCTACTGTTGATGATAGTGACGATGGCTTAATGGTATTTGTGAGTGATTTTATTACAGGAAAACACTGTTGGGAAATCTACGACGGAGTAGACCATGTATGGCGCAGTATTAATTGCCCAAGTGTTGCGGGATGTTCCACCATTTATTATGAAGAAGATTTTGAATCGTATGCATCAGATACAGGTGTTACCGGACTTTCTTCTTCGAATGGAGATTATCCAGGTGGCGTTACCAAGTGGACACTAACTAGTTTTACTGGATTTGGAAGTACCACACCAGACTTACCGGGCACTTTGATTGATGCAGATGACTATGCGTTAATAAAGGCGGGAGAGTTAGAGTTTAGAGATACCAACGGGACCTTTATTTTTGAAACTCAATCTATAGATATTACTGGAGCTACGGACTTAATAATAGCAATGGATGTGAAGGGTACTGGAGATTTTGAGTACGTTACTGCAACGCATGTTGGAGACTTTAGCTGTGGCGTGAATAATTCAGATTATCTCGATTTAGAATATTCGATCGATGGCGGGGCGTTTACCGAGGTGCCAAACTTTTCAGGTCTTGGTACGGCAGATCACACCATTGTTTTTGATGAAACTTTTGCGAGTGATGGAAGCTTGGTGAATATTTCAACCGTACTTACGGGTCTAACCAATTCTTCTATTGTAGTACGAGCCCGTTTACAAAATTGGGCTGGTGGTGAATACATTACAATTGATAATATTGTTGTTCGTTGTAATTAGCGTTTTAAAAAGGTTTTTTCATCTCGCAAGAATTAGTATTTTTATAATTCAATTAAAAAACCAACTATGAACGTTTGCTTTATTATGTATCCGTGGGAAGAAATGGATCCCGAAAATGATTCAACCCTCGCTATGATTCAAGAGTTTGCTAAGCGAGGACACGGACTAGCGATAACAACTCCAGCCAATTTGACGATAAGAGATAGTGTAGCATTCGCATTTTGTAAATGCATGAAACGCGCTGATAAGATTTCTAATAATTTAAAATCTTTCCACTCTAAAGCTTCCTTTTACGACGAGATGCTCCCATTAGCTGGGTTCGATGTAATTATCCTTAGAAGTAATCCTCCATTGGATATGATCATGCTGAATTTCTTAGACAGTGTAAAGGACGATGTATTCATCATGAATGATTTAGATGGTATTCGCAGGGCAAATAATAAGCTGTATACGGCCGTTTTTGAAGATGAAAACAATGAAATTATTCCGAGAACGCATGTTACTAAGAATAAAGAATACCTAAAAAAGATTATTAAGGAAGGTCCAGATCGAATGATTTTAAAGCCGCTTAACGGTTTTGGAGGTTCTGGAGTAATTCTGATAGAAAAACGAGCGATGAAGAGTATTAATTCGCTCTTGGACTTCTACATAGATAACAAAGACGGTACGTCTAACTACGTGATTTTACAGGATTACATTGAAGGGGCCGATCAGGGTGATGTACGAATATTGTTGTTGAACGGTCAACCAATAGGAGCTATGAAACGGGTGCCTGGTGAAGAAGACCACCGTAGCAATGTGACTGCAGGTGGCACGGTTCAAAAACACAGTATCACAAAGCAGGAAAAAGAATTATGTAGACGAATAGGTCCTAAATTGGTTAAGGACGGACTCTATTTTGCCGGAATTGATGTCATTGGTGGTATGTTGGTTGAAGTGAATGTAATGTCACCTGGAGGTATCACTTATATTAATAAGGTGTACAAAACACGTGTTCAGGAAAAAATTATAGACTTCGTAGAAGATAAAGTACAGGAACGAGTGACAGCCTTTGAACGAAGAACGAAACTTCGTAAACATGTAAGTGACGCTTAAAACTTTACCATAGCATATGCAACGTTTATCAATTCCTGAAATCATTCAGAATATAGAAAAGGAAACCATCTTCGAAGCAGTAGCTACCGATTATTCTTTTACTGTTAAGATCGCAGAATATGTACCTTATGTCTGTGGTGCGGTACATGACGGACATCAATTCCGAAGAGAATTGTGGGATAATTGTCTCCATTCAGAATACGATCGTTGGTTTGAAGAAGATCCGTGTACTAAGGAATTTGTAAAATCACACCCTATCGTTATTGCTGGATGTGACAGCCGATTTGAATATGATTTAAATCGAGATCCCGTAAATGCTATCTACGAAGATGCTTGGGGCAAAAAACTATGGAAAACTCCGTTGCCTAATGAACAGCACACCAAGAGTCTAGATAAGCATCACGCGTTTTATACTGTTGTACATGCACTTATGACGAAGCTGGAACAGAAATTTGGTAGTTGTATAGTATATGATATGCATAGTTATAATTGGCGCCGATGGGATAGAGAAGTTCCCGTTATTAATTTAGGGACAGCAAATGTGGACGAAACAAAGTATGCTAACGAAATTGAATCATGGCGGCAATCACTTTCAGAATTAAAACTGCCAAACGACATAGAAAGTACTTCAAAGATTAACGATACCTTTCAAGGAAATGGGTATTTCTTGAAATATATTACAGAAAACTTTAAAAATACCTTAGTTTTGGCGACTGAGTTTAAGAAAATTTATTGTGACGAATTAAATCAAGTCATCTATCCCGAAGTAGTTACCGCTATAGAAAAACAGCTTCGGAATAAAATAAAGGAACACGCTCAGGATTTTTATTCGGCCCACAAATGATTTTATGCAGTATACCGACGCCATTGTAAATACACACCCCAATCTTTGTAAGATTGATGCCAATTTAGACAAGTTGGTTAAGAAAATAGAACTGCTTAACTATATTAATCCCATTAATATTGAACAAGAGAAGCGGAACTTTTTTGCCTCCAAGTACAATGTAAATCCGTCATTTCACTATCGTAAAATAGATTTTGATGCGCATCGATTACAACAACAGCTCTTTTCTCAAGATATAGATAGCATTAAAGATGATGATGCTCGATCTTTTTACAGAGAAGTGATCTACGATTATTCTAGTTTAATCCAATGTATAGAAACCATTGGTAAGGGAGATAAGTTCTATTTTAATTCCTTGAAATCTTTTGGTACACCTACCGAAAAAGATGTAGAAAACGCCAAATTCATCCTCCATTTTGAAGATGAGCCTTATATGCAAGAAATGTTTCCGGTATTTAGTGCCAAGGAAGCAGCGAATTATTTTGATGAATTTACGAAGCAATACGAATTTAAGTTCGACGTAAAATTTTCGACTCGCTTGTCGGCTGCGGCAATGGTTCAAAATAATACGCAAACTCTTTTACTTAAAAAGAATCACCGTTTTAGTGCCAATCAGTTAAAGGTTTTGGCCAACCATGAAATTGGCGTTCATATGGTAACCACTTTTAATGGAAGAGAACAACAGCTACGTATTTTTAAAAATGGCTTCCCTAGAAATGTGGAAACTCAAGAGGGTTTGGCCGTTTTTAGCGAGTATATGAGTGATTGCTTGACATTATACCGACTTAAAGAATTATCATATCGAGTTTTAGCCACCGATAGTTTACGTAAAGGTTTTAATTTTTGCGATACGTTCGATTTGTTACACAACCAATATAAACTAAATAGGGAAGAGGCCTATAACATTTCGCTTCGAGCACACAGGGGTGGTGGATTTACTAAGGATTATTTGTATCTCACTGGACTAAAAAAGGTTTACACCTATTATAAAGATGGACATTCGTTAGATAATATGCTTTCAGGAAAAGTTTGTTTAGCTCAGGAGGAGATGATCACTAAATGGCTGCAAGAAGGTCTCGCGCATGAAATTACATTTAAGAATCATGCCTTTGCTAGTAATGATAATAGCAATAAAACGCTTGATTTTATACTTCAAAATTTGAAGTAATCACAAAAATTTCGCCTTTAACTCTGGAGTCGGAATCATACAACTATCTTTTTTACCGTACCATTTATAGCGATTTCTAGCAATGATATCATAGACCCAATTTCTAATAAAATTTGGGACAATCATAAAACCAAATAACAGGGGATAGGCCCCATTTAAAGAACGTGCAATTCGTAAAGCGGCCGTAGATTTTACATAGGCCTTTCCGTTTTCAATAAGAATAATTGAATCTGTCTTTAAAATATCTATACCGTGTTTTTTAATTAATTCCTGCCCAGGATCTTCTTGAAGCGTTGCGAATTTGAATTCGTTTTTGGAATCTCTCTTAATAATAAAAGTTACGGCACCATTGCACAAATTACATACGCCATCAAAAAGGACTATTTTATAATTAGATGTATTTGATTCCATACGTTAAGACTATAATCTTATTGAGATAATTCGTTTTACAAAAGTACTTACTATAGTCGATATAAACTACCAAACTTTCGTTAACACCTAATTGTAATTTAAGCATGTCCATACTTTGTCCATGCCTATTTTTAGGGGGTTACGCCACTCCAACATACTTTTGACACGTTGAATCACAAAACCAATTATCATGAAAACAATGAATCAAATGCGTAAAACAATTGCGGTACTTATTTGCGGAAGTTTTTTAATCTTATTAAACGCCTGTAGTAAAGACGTCAATGACGGAGGAAATCCCGAAGCGAACTCTATTAGTGAATACATCGCTAATTTATCTTACAACCAAAATGCTCTTTTAAATGTTCAAGACACGGGCGGACTTGCCAGTGAACGAACCATTACTTTTGAAGAAGACTCTATTAATGATCCTATAAAAGGAACCATTATTAGTTGTAATATAAAAGATTACGATTTAGAATCGAATTTTGACGACGTAGCTATTTTACGTCCAACAGGAGGTATCGTTTATCCAGGTGCACTAGTTGTGGGAAATCAAGGCCTGCTAGATGGTGCCCCTGATCCTTTTGCTATCGAAAGAGCGCCTGTAACGTTGCGACTAGACTTACCGGGTATAGGAGCCAACGGTACGATTAGTATTGAAAACCCAGGTAGAAATTCCGATGTGCAAACCGGGCTTGAAGAAGCCTTAGAGTGGTGGAACGACAATGCGTATCAAGAAGGATACGTAAATGCGGCCAATTCAAGTTATCAAGCGGCTACGTCTTATTCGTCATCGCAAATGAGCTTGGATATAGGCTTAAATGCTGCATGGGCCACTGGTTCGGTAGCTTCTCAGTTTGACTATGAAAGTAATTCAGAGCGTCGCGTGGCTTCCATGGCTTTTAAACAGGTTTTCTACACAGTGACTATGGATACTCCACTATCACCGGCAGCCGTTTTTGGTAACGATGTAAGTTTGTCGCAAATAGAATCAGTTATGGGAGCTAGCACGCCGCCTGCTTATGTAGCCTCTGTTTCTTATGGTAGAATAATCATGGTCCGCATGGAAACAACCAACTTAGATACTTCCATAGATTTAGCAGCAGTACTCGAATACAGTAGTGGTTTAAATAATGGAACTGTCGATGTAAATAGTACGTTCGACTCTGTATTAGAAACCTCTAGTATAAATATAATTACAATAGGAGGGAACGCAGAAGTCGCTGTAAGCTCTGTAGATGCAGCGAATATAACCGATGGACCTGGAGGACTTAATTACATTATAACAGGAGACAATGCTATATATAGTCGTAATAATCCAGGAGTTCCTATTGCATATACTATACGCTATTTGAAAGATAACTCCTTAGCTAAAATGGGGTATACGACAGATTATCGCGTAGAGGAGTGTGGAAGTACTGGATTTGATCATGCTGAAGTAGATGTATTTAATGATTCATTCCACGATGCTCGATATTACTTCCGATATAAAGGGCAGGATAGTGATTTCACATTTTCAAGTCCGTTTTACACCTTAGATCAGGATGATAGAGAAGTGAGAAGCCCACCTTCTGGCGCTCATGATGTTCGTGTAGTCTTCGAATGGCAATGCGGAAGTGGAGATTGGAGATTTATGGAAGAAGTTGATCTAGACTATCTATATTTTGACCGATGCTATGAGTTTACTGGCGGTTCGTTCCCTTGTGGAGATCCTTCGGTTGGTTCCGTAAGCTGTAATTAACCAAAACTAGCCTATTGGAAAGCAGTTGGTGCCTTAAGTTGTCGATTCAACAACTTGGGTGCTGACTGTTTCTTTTTTACACCTTTTCTAATTCCGAAAGACTCACATTGGTTGTAAACATGCCGTAATTTACAATTGCTTTCTTCTTTTCTATCGTATCAATAGTTCCAACGGCTCTACCATCGATCATTCGCACTCGATCGCCAACTTTTAACGCCACTTTTGGTTTTGGTGGAGGTGCCTTTTTTGCTTCTTCTTTTTCTTTTTTCTTCTTTTTGCGAATCACAGCAACTTTCTTTTCCAGTTCTTGCTTAATCTCATGTTGCTTTGCCTTTTCCTCTTTTTTCTTTGCTTTCGGTTTAGGAGCTGGTTTTTTACGTTTGCTATTTTCTGTTAGAACAAGCTTGAATAACTCTTCTAATAAAGGTTTTTTACGTTTGTTGTTGAAATACTTTAAAGAAGCTGCGTCTAGTTTTTTACCCAATGCAAGCAAGCGCTGATTGGCATCGAATATTTCTTGATATCGTTCTAGTTTTTCTTGAGCTCGCGTATTTGCTATTTCTAATTGCTTGTTTTCTTCTCTTGCTTTTTCTTCCTCAGTTTTTAAGGAGGCGGATGTTCGTCTTAATTGAGATCGCTCTTTTTGAAGATTAGCTATGGTTTTATCGAAACGAACTTTGCCGCGTTCTATTTTCTTTTTCGCCTTATTAATTAAACTATAGGGAATGCCATTCTTTTGTGCTACTTCGAACGTAAATGAACTTCCTGCTTCTCCCAATTGAAGTTTGTACACGGGTTCCAAACTTCGACTATCAAACTGCATATTCGCATTGGTTGCATGAGGTAACTCACTTGCTAACAACTTTAAATTGGCGTAATGCGTAGTTATAATTCCGAAAGCTTCTCGCTCATAAAATACCTCAAGGAAAGTTTCAGCTAAAGCACCACCTAGTTCCGGATCACTACCCGTTCCGAATTCATCAATTAAGAATAACGTTCTATTATTACATCTTTTCAAAAATTGGTTCATCTTTTTGAGACGATAGCTATACGTACTTAAATGATTCTCTATTGACTGGTTGTCGCCAATATCTGTTAATATCCGATCGAAAAAACAGAACTCACTCATCGGATCTACCGGCACCAAAATTCCGCTTTGTAACATTAATTGCAGTAAGCCTACGGTTTTTAATGTAATACTTTTACCTCCCGCATTTGGACCAGAAATGACAATTACTCGATTGTCTGGAGCTAAGGCGATAGTTTGCGGATGGGTTTTCTTCTTTTGCTTCTTATTGGCAATTAATAGAAGCGGATGATAAGCATCTATTAAATGTAACTTACGCGATTGAGAAAGTAGGGGGAACGCTCCTTCTATTTCTAGAGCATGCTTCGCTTTAGCATAGAGCACATCAATACGTGTTAAATATCTCTGCAGCTCACTTAATACATTATTATAAGGGCGAATATATTCGGTTAATTGCTTCAATATGCGTTTAACTTCTTCGCGTTCTTCATATATAAGATGGCTTAATTCATTGGCGAATTCTAGCGTTTCTTGAGGTTCTATATACGCAATACTACCAGTTTTTGATTGACCAAGAACGGTACCTCTTACTTTCTTTCTATACATTGACTTCACTGCCAATACGCGTCTATTATCGACCACGGTTTCTCTTATCTCGTCTAGATATTCATTTTGAGAATACCGAGTAAGAGCCTTGTTAAATGAAGAATTAATCTGACTTTTCACAACATTGAGTCGTTTACGTATAGTCATTAGCTCATCGGAAGCTTCATCTCTAACCTCTCCGTATTTGTCCAGCACCTTTTTAATCTCCTCTGGTGTAAGAGAAGTAAAGGGTACGTGGTTTGAAAAACTTGCGAGGTATACGTAGAATTCTTCAAATTTTTTGAAAAATTGAAACAAGTGTTTGGTCGTTTCCGAAATAGATAGAATTCGTCTAAAGCCGGATATTTCTAGTGTGCTGTTTTCTATTTCTAACAACTGAAGTTCCCTCATGATTGAGTCAAACCCATGATTAGGAATTCTATTGTCATTCTCAAATGAAGCCGTAAATTCTTTTACTCGATGTAATTCAGCGGCAATCAATTCTTGAGATTCGTAGGGTGCTATAGAACGCACTTCTTCCTTTCCGAGGTCCGTGATACAGAATTCGGCTATTTGAGAAAGAACTGATGGAAACTCCAGGTCTTCTTTTGTTTTTGTATCAATGCGTATTAATTTCTTCGTCACTGCAACTGGGAATCTCTAGTGTTATTCGTACTTTTAAAGCGATCAAAAATACAAATAATGCCCGTAAACATAGAACCTTCATGGCATAAAGAATTGGCTCACGAATTTGATAAGCCATATTTTAAAGAATTGATCCATTTTGTTGAGAAAGAATACAAAATTAAAACCTGCTATCCTCCCAGTAAGGAAATATTTGCGGCTTTTAATCATACCTCATTTAACGATGTGAAAGTGGTTGTTTTGGGACAAGACCCTTACCATGGTCCTGGGCAAGCAAATGGTTTATGTTTTTCAGTAAACGATGGTATTGCGCATCCACCTTCTTTACAGAATATTTTTAAAGAATTAAATAATGATTTAGGAATAGCTATACCTGTACAGGGTAACTTAGAAAAATGGGCAGCTCAAGGAGTTTTATTACTGAACGCAACGCTAACGGTAGAAGCGCATTTGGCAGGAAGTCATCAAAAAAAAGGTTGGGAAAAATTTACGGATGCGATCATTAAGGCGTTGTCTGACAAACGCAGAAATATCATTTTTCTATTATGGGGTGGGTATGCTAAGAAGAAAGGGGCTAAAATAGACACATCTAAACATACCGTTTTGACCAGTGGACATCCTTCGCCTTTGAGCGCAAATAGAGGTTACTGGTTTGGTAATAGTCACTTTAGTAAAACTAATGTATTATTACAACAAAGAGGAGAGCTACCTATAAAGTGGTAAGCATGTTGTATCTACTTTGAAACGTCTATCAAAGGTTCTATTCTTCTTCTGGTGTTTCGGGTTCTGCTACTTTATTACAGCTAAACTGCAACAGCAATATATTTGCAACGAGTAAGGTCCCCAAAATGATCAAAAATGTTGTCATATTCTTACTTTTACATTAGTAAGATGACGGAAGGTTAAAAAGGTTGCGTTTTTCTTAACATTTTTTTTATAGCGAACTGTTCGACTCCAAAATAAAGGCCTTTAAGTGTTCTTTTGTGCCATTAAATAGGTCGAAGTCAACATCCTCATTCGCATTTTGTAGATTGTAAGTATCTGATTTTTGCCAGAATACCCAGCCTTTATTTTTCCAAGCACTTGGCAATTCAGGAGTAGTTCGTGAAGAGGAGTACTCTGCTACCCATAGAGGGTAGGCTGCTAATTCTTGATTGTCTAAATATTTATTAGCGAAGAAAGTATTCGAATATATGATGGGTCTTTTCCCGGAAACACGTTCCAAATTGGTCAAGAAAGTGAGTAAGTCCTTTTGTAGTTGATAGATTGTTACTTCTCCACGCAAGCTTCCTTCTTCAATATCTAAGATTAGAGGAAGGTCTGAGTCTTCTAATTGCCCTACAGTATCCCAAAAAAAGGTGGCCTGCGTGGCAGGTGGATCCGATGTTAGATAAAAATGATAGGCTCCGCGTATTCGTTTACTATTTTTTATAGTGGACCAATTTTCTTTAAACTTCGCGTCCAAAAGTGTATGCCCTTCGGTGGCTTTACAAATGGCGAATAGAATGGAAGTATCTAATTTATCCCAAGGCACATCACCTTGAAAATGCGATACATCGACTCCTTTTATAGGTCTAATTAAAGAATCCGTAGCAACAACCGCAGAAGAGGGTTGCGAATTAGAAATTAAAGAATCGCCTCTTTTAAAATCATCTTTAAGTAGTATTTCTTCAGAAAAAATCACACCCAAAACAAACAGACCAAGCAGTGCTGCTAGGATAACTGTAACTATGTAATAAATATGTACTCGCATAAAGAATAAGTGGTATAACGAATTGAGAAACAATCGCTTCACCTTATAAAGATACAACTTCTTAGAAGAGATGTAGCAATTTATTAGTCTCAATTGTTTCTTCGATGAGATCCAATTGTAAGAGTTGATCTTGTACTTTTTCGACTTCTTCCATACTCAAATTTTCCTGGCTCCACTCTGTACGAGACAACCATTCCTGGACGTCTTCATATTTTTGATCATATCGATTTGAAATCATTCGATCTATAGACGGGATGTCTTTAAATTCTTCCGTAGTAGCGTTTATTATATTCAAAATTGTTTGAACAGCTTGTGGATCTTCTGCTAATACATCATTGCGAACTGCTATAACAAAACATGGCCACGGGGTAGGGCACTCACCAACAATTCGAAAAGTACCATTATCTACATATGGTTTGGTTGTAAACTTCTCCCACATAAAGTAATCACCATTGCCTTTAGGTAAATTCTCAAGTGCTCCATCTAAATTTTTAATCACTTCAAAATCGAGATCAGTGTCTGTATTCCAGCCTTCGTTTTGGGCATTCACATAGGTCATTAAATGCGAACCAGATCCATATCTGCTTATAGCCGCCTTGCTGCCTTTTAATGAGGCCACAGTTTCGTAATCTGAATTTTTTGCTACATGAATCCCCCAAATGAGAGGAGAACTCACAAAAACTTGTACAATTTTACATTCGTTTCCGTGAATGATATCTCGTATAATCCCTTCGGTGAGAATCACAGCCATATCAATTTCTTTTTCACGCAATGCTTTACACATCTGTCCCGTTCCTCCGTAGAAATCTTTCCATCGAAGATTAATACCTTCCTCTTGGTATTCCTTGTTTCGCATGGTTAAATACCAAGGTAAATTGAAATGTTCTGGCACACCGCCAATTTGAAAATTTTTCATGCTGTGAGCAAATCTAAAGTCTTTTTAATAAGTGTATCTATCGTATGTTGAGGATTTTTACTAAAGGTTCCGTTAGCCCTGTTAGCCAAAATTGCATTTAAAGAAAGTGCTCTGTGGCCTAACAATTTTGACATTCCATAAATACCCGACGTCTCCATTTCAAGATTTGTAATTCTTTTTCCGTCATACGCAAACTGCTCTAATTTTTTATTTAGTAGAGAATCTTCTAACTCCAATCGCAGTCTTCGTCCTTGCGGGCCATAAAAACCTACATTTGTAGCCGTTACACCAGCGGTGAAATTGGATCCACTAAACAATTTTAAGAGTTCCGCATCAGCTTTAACAACGTACGGGGCAGATTTATTTTTATTCCATTGAGTATGAGCAATGATGGCATCAGTAAACGCCTGATCTAGAAATTGAGTATCCTGATAAAAGTGTAGCAAATTATCAAAACCAACGGCTATTTCGGATACAACAAAAGAATCTACAGGAATGTCTGGTTGAATAGCCCCTGATGTACCAACTCGCACAAAAGTAAGTTGCTGAAGTGACTGGTGGGGTTGTCTGGAATCTAAATCGATATTCTTCAAGGCATCCAATTCATTAAAAACTATATCAATGTTATCAGTTCCGATACCAGTAGAAATCACTGTAAGTCGTTTGCCATTAAAATAGCCAGTTTGAGTTTTAAATTCCCTTTTATGAACTGTGAATTCTATAGAATCAAAGTATTTGGTAACATCGGTTACTCGATCTGGATCACCTACAGTAATGATGGTGGTAGCAATATCTTCTGGTTTTAAATGTAGATGATAAATACTGCCATTTGGATTGAGTATAAGTTCGGATTCTTTTATATTCATCCGCCCACACGTTTTGTTTTAAATCCTTTATCTTGAAGAAACTTCATAATTCGATCTCTATAATCGCCTTGTATGATGATTTGCTCATTCTTAAAACTTCCACCCACGCTTAGTAACTGTTTTATTTCTTTGGCCAGTTGTTTAAAGTCACTATCGGCACCATTGTAGCCCTCAATAATAGTAATAGGTTTGCCTTTTCGCTTTTCATATTTACAAATAAGGGGCTCGTCCTGCAACCAAACAGTAGATTCGTCATCTTCTTTAGGTTCTTCTAAAGGCGTGTGATCTGGAAAGAGATTTTTAAGCTGTTCTTGTAAATCCATTTATAAAGTTCAATCTGCAATTACTTTTTAATCAATCCTATTTCTACAAGACGTTGATGTAAAAAGTCACCTGCTGTAATATCTTCGTATGCTTTTGGATGTGATTCATCGATACAGGCATCCAAACAATTCAATTTCATATCACTTCTAGGGTGCATAAAAAATGGTATCGAATAGCGAGGCGTACCCCACTGCTCTTTAGGTGGGTTCACCACTCGATGGATGGTGGAACGCAGTTTATTATTCGTATGACGCTCCAACATATCTCCTACATTAATAACCAATTCGTCTTCATTAGGTATGGCATCTATCCATTCACCGTCCTTACGCAAAACTTGTAGACCACCCGAAGAAGCTCCCATTAAAAGCGTGATTAAATTGATATCACCGTGCGCTCCTGCGCGCACAGCACCTTTAGGTTCTTCGGTAATAGGAGGGTAGTGGATAGGACGTAAAATACTATTTCCATTATTTGCCCAATGATCAAAATAGGTTTCTTCTAGTCCGATATAAATTGCGAGAGCTCGTAACACATAAATACCCGTTTTTTCAAGCATTCTATAGGCTTCCATTCCAGTTGCATTAAATGCAGGCAGTTCATCTACTAAAACGTTTTTAGGGTATTCTTCAATCAAATTAGCGTCTGCTGCTGGTTCTTGACCGAAGTGCCAAAATTCTTTTAAATCACCTTCTTTCTTGCCTTTAGCGTGTTCTTTACCAAAAGAAATATATCCTCGTTGACCACCTAATCCTTCGATTTCATAATTTCTTTTCTTTTCTAACGGTAGGGCAAAAAAGGACTTTACTTCCATATATAAATCCTCCACTAATTGATCACTTAAGAAGTGATTCTTTAAAGAAACAAATCCTATTTCTTCATAAGCACTACCAATCTCATCTACAAATTTTTGTTTTCTAGCCGGATCATCGGAAAGAAAATCGGCCAAATCTACACTAGGTATATTATTCATAATATTCTTATTTGGACTACAAATATACCAAATATCGAGGGGAATTCCATTTTAAAAAAAGTGCCTAAATAGAGTGATGGTTTCCATTTTTTTTTACATTTGAAGCTTCAGAAACAATTCTATGTCCGCAACTACAAAGCCCTCCATTTCCTTTACCTACGATCGAAGTAAATTGGAAGATTCAACCTTAATAAATCTCTATAGACGGATGCTTAAACCACGTCTTATAGAGGAGAAAATGCTTATTCTTCTCAGACAGGGTAAAATTTCTAAATGGTTTAGTGGAATTGGGCAAGAAGCTATTTCTGTGGGAGTTACGTCTTCATTAAATGCAGAAGAATATATACTCCCGATGCATCGCAACTTAGGTGTATTCACTACTCGAGAAATACCATTACATCGATTGTTTTCACAATGGCAAGGTAAGGCCAATGGTTTTACCAAAGGCCGTGATAGAAGTTTCCATTTTGGTACTCAGGAGTACAAAATTGTTGGTATGATTTCACATCTGGGGCCTCAATTTGGTGTTGCTGATGGAATAGCTTTGGGGAACTTATTAAAGGAAAACCAACAAGTTTGTGCCGTTTTTACAGGAGAAGGTGGTACAAGTGAAGGTGATATTCATGAATCTTTAAATGTAGCCTCTGTTTGGCAATTGCCGGTTCTATTCTGTATTGAGAATAATGGATATGGCTTATCAACACCAACTAGTGAGCAATATAATTGCGAGCATTTAGCTGATAGAGGTAAAGGATATGGCATGGAGAGCCATATTATAGATGGCAATAACATATTGGAGGTATATAACAAAGTGAATGCGTTAGTAGAGGATATGCGCAAAAATCCGAGGCCAGTCTTACTAGAATTTAAAACCTTTAGAATGCGTGGTCACGAAGAGGCAAGTGGTACCAAGTATGTACCACAGGATTTGATGGATGAATGGGCAGTTAAAGACCCTTTAGTCAATTTTGAAAACTATCTTATTTCTGAAGGAGTTATCACAGAGGATATGGTTAGTGAGTTCAAAACTGATATAAAGGAAGAAATAAACAAAAATTTGGAGTTGGCATTTGCTGAAGATGCGATTTCTTCTAGTGTAAGTGATGAATTAAATGATGTGTACTATAGCTATACATATCAAGAAGTTAAGCCAAATAAAAGTAAAGAAGAACTACGTTTGGTAGATGCAATTTCTCAAGGGTTAAAGCAAGCCATGGAGCGCGACGATTCCACTGTAATAATGGGGCAGGACATTGCAGAATATGGAGGAGTATTTAAAATCACCGACGGATTTGTTGAGGCATTCGGAAAAGAACGCGTGCGCAATACCCCAATTTGTGAGAGCGCCATTGTTTCGGCGGCGATGGGATTATCTATCAATGGATTTAAAGCTATCATGGAAATGCAATTTGCAGATTTTGTGACTTCCGGATTCAACCCTATTGTAAACTACCTAGCCAAAAGTCACTATCGGTGGGCTCAAAAGGCAGATGTTGTGATACGAATGCCATGCGGAGCAGGAGTTGGTGCTGGACCTTTTCACAGTCAGACTAACGAAGCCTGGTTTACGCATACGCCTGGTCTCAAGGTAGTATATCCTGCATTTCCGTATGACGCCAAGGGATTATTAGCTTCAGCTATTGAAGACCCTAATCCTGTACTCTTTTTTGAGCACAAAGCTTTATATAGAAGTATTAGACAAGAAGTACCAACAGGTTATTACACGCTACCAATTGGAAAAGCTGCTGTTTTACAGGAAGGTTCAGATATTACTATTATAACATATGGGGCCGGAGTACATTGGGCAATGGACGAATTGTCTAATCGAGAACTATCAGCAGATTTAATAGACCTAAGAACACTTTCACCTCTGGACACCGAAACGATTTATGCCTCGTTAAAGAAAACGGGTAAAGTCCTAATTTTACAGGAAGATTCGATGTTTGGGGGCATGGCAAGTGACTTATCGGCTTTAATTGGTGAAAATTGCTTCGAATATCTCGATGCGCCAATTCAACGTGTTGCTAGTTTAGAAACTCCTATACCATTTGCGGCCAATTTGGAAGATAATTACCTTCCAAAAACAAGATTTTCTGAGGCACTAGATTTTTTGACTTCATATTAGTTCTAACGCTTGGTGTTAAACTTCTTTTAAAACATTGGCAGATAGTAAATTAAGAGTGTTATATTTGGGTAACCATCAAACTAGATCTAGCTCCATTCTAGGAGTCTTACATGTGTTATAGGCGCTATTTATGTTTTTAAATAGGTCTAACTGGCTCATTATCTCTAGATTGCCGGTAAACAATACTAACTTAATTCTAATCGTATGCGAAAACTAATTTATGTGTGCATTCTTGCGATTGTAACTGCTTCTTGTGGAACACCAAAAACAGTAATTCAATCTAAAAAAGTAATGAAGGGCTATTGGACCCTAGATAATATTTCCTACAGCGAATCTGGCACTTTTAATGTGACCCTATTAAGTGATACCTCAAGAGAGTGTTTTGAAGGGAGTACTTGGCGTTTTATCCCCAATAACAACTCTGGGTTATACACAATAACAGACAGCAACTGTCCAACAGGAGATCGAAACTTTATTTTTAGTATCCAAGAAATGGATCAAAGTTCTGGGTTGTATGATTTTCTTTTAAAACCAACTACTAAACAAGGAAAGCCAGATAAAGATCGATCTATTGGCTTCCGTTTGCGACTTTCTCAACTCAGTGAAAATAGCATGCAATGGCAACAAACTGTTAATCTAGAAGGAAGCCCATTTACAATCACGATGAATTTCTCTAAATCTGAACAATTATGATACTTAAAAAAATAAAAATAGTAAGTCTAGCCATGCTCGTACTTATTGCCTTTACGAATTGCGAGGCGACTAAAAATGCAAACAACAAACAAAAAGGTGGTGTAATTGGAGCTGCGGGTGGTGCTGTGTTAGGTGCTATACTTGGTAATAACATTGGAAAAGGCGGTAATGGTGAATTAGGAGCTGTTATTGGTGGAGTTGTTGGAGGAGCAGCTGGTGTACTTATTGGAAGCAAAATGGATAAGAATGCTCAAAAAATTGAAGAAGAAATACCAGGCGCACAAGTAGAACGCGTCGATGACGACATTATAGTCACTTTTGATGAGAATAGTGGAATTAATTTTGCTACCAATAAATACAACATCAATAGTTCTTCTCAAGAAACTTTAGATAAGCTCACGGCTATTTTAATTGAATTTCCAGATACGGATGTTCTCGTAATTGGGCATACAGACAGTGCAGGTGCCGAAACCTACAATATGACTTTGTCTAAAAATAGAGCGAAGGCAGTTGCCAATTACTTCACGGGACCTAAGGGATTAGCGCCGGGACGATTCACAACCAATTGGTTTGGAGAGGGAAGTCCAATTGCGAGTAATGATACGGCAGAGGGAAGAGCGCAAAATAGAAGGGTTAATATTGTTTTAATCCCTAATGAAAAAATGAAGCAAGAAGCCGAACGAGAAGCAAACGGCAACTAATTGTACCAAGATCAAATTGAAGGATCCCAAATTCACTTAGAATTTGGGATTTTTTTAGTCCTTTTCCTTTTTTTTTCTGAAGAATTCGTCCGTACTTTAACAAATGCGTACGGGTAATTTATTTGATGTTGCGATAATTGGTGGTGGATTAGCTGGTCTTACTAGCGCATTACACTTGGCCAAAGAAGGCGTTAAGGTTGTTTTATTCGAAAAGCATTCGTATCCAAATCATAAAGTTTGTGGAGAGTATGTTTCCAACGAGGTATCTCCATATTTAAGTAAACTTGGGGTGGATCCAATAACCCACGGGGCTGTACCCATATCTAAATTTGAAATTTCTACCAAAGAAGGAAACATTGTCAAATCTGATTTACCATTAGGTGGTTTTGGCATCTCCCGGTATTCGTTGGACGACCTTTTATATCAGAAAGCGAGTCAGTATGCGAACTTCATTTTTGATACCGTAGAAAGAGTGTCCTTTGAGGGCGAAAAATTTGACCTAACAACAGTGTCTAAAGATGTTTATCAAGCAAAGTTTGTTGTAGGGGCTTTTGGAAAAAGGTCCGTTCTAGACAATTTTTTGGGAAGGAAGTTCATTCAACAAAAATCGCCATGGCTGGGTGTAAAAGCGCATTACGAATATGACTTAAACAAAGATACGGTCGCTCTTCACAATTTTGAAGGTGGTTATTGTGGTTTATCCACAGTAGAGACAGGAGCCGTGAATGCTTGCTACCTAGCCACTTACGATTCCTTTAAAACAACTAAAAATGTAGATGATTTTCAGCGTAAGATTATGTCACAAAACCCCAGGTTAGCTCATTTTTTTGATTCGGCTCAACCTTTGTTTAAAAAACCTATAACTATAAGTCAGATTTCCTTTCAGAAGAAAAATCCAGTAGAACAACATATTTTTATGATAGGGGATAGCGCCGGACTCATACATCCGTTATGTGGCAATGGTATGGCAATAGCGATTCATAGCGCCAAATTGTTTTCAGAATTATTCCTAAGCGCCCACAAGAATGAAACAATGCGTCGAGAAGACTTGGAAAAAAAGTATTCAGAAGTATGGAAAAAAACGTTTAATAGGCGCTTACAAACCGGTCGTTTTATTCAAAACCTATTGCTTAGACCTACTACTGCCGACTTCGGTTTACGAATTGCCCAACGGTTTCCTTCTATTGTTCCACGGATTATTAAAGAAACTCACGGAGAATTACTTGTATGATAGGTTACTCGTCAAAATATCGATCGACTCAAGCCGAGATCATGGATGATTTTAACCTCCAAGGGAAAGAAATGGAGATACTTCTAAGTGATTTACGCAAAGTCAATAAATGGCTAGGTGGTTTTAAAATAACCGTAAATGGCATCCAACAATTACTTGAAGGTATACCCACGAATAAAGCTATCACAATTGTTGATTTAGGTTGCGGCGATGGTGCTCAACTAAGAGAATGCGCGCTTTGGGCAAAGGAAAAGAAACGCAATATTTCATTTATAGGTATCGATGCTAATAAACACATACTCGAAATAGCTGCACAGAGGTCTAGCCAGTTCAGCAATATTCGATACGAACAACTGGATGTTTTTTCAGATATAAAAAAGCTGCCACCTTCAGATATCGTGCTAAGCACATTGTTTTTGCATCACTTTTCTGGAGAACAAATTGTAGCGCTCATGAATACGATTACGAAGATTGCTAAATTAGGCATCGTAATTAACGATTTACACAGAAGCAGGTGGGCTTTTCAATTGTTTAAATTATTTAGCAATGTTATTTTAAAAACAAAGATTGCTCGCCATGACGGACTTGTTTCCGTGGCGCGTGCGTTCAAAAGAAATGAACTACTACAATTAAGTCAACATATAAACGGAGCTCATAAGATTAAATGGAAATGGGCTTTTAGATATCAATGGATTATTAAAACAATATGAGTGTAACAATTACTTCAGTAGCGAAACAACTTCCGCCATATACGCGAGAGACATCCGAGATCTTGCCATTTGTGGAGCAGTGGTTGCACGGACAAGAGAATCGTTTTAAACGCAAGGTTTTAAAGATTTTTGAAGGAGCCGGCGTGTCTAGACGTTATTCAATTATGGATGCACATGAGGTGTTTTTAAATACAACTTTCGAAGAGCGAAACGCCATCTATGCTAAAGGAATGAAGACGCTGGGAAAACAATGCTTAGAGAAAGCACTAGATAAAGCAGGGTGGTCTCCGAAAGATGTCGATTTTATCATTACGGTAAGTTGCACAGGTATTATGATTCCTTCGGTGGATGCATATTTAATTAATGAATTGGGAATGCGTCAAGATATTGTTCGATTACCCGTAACTGAAATGGGTTGTGCTGCTGGTATAAGCGGAATGATCTATGCGCATAATTTTTTAAGGGCTAATCCTGGAAAACGAGCTGCGGTTATTGCTCTAGAATCACCAACAGCGACATTTCAGTTAGATGATTACAGCATGGTTAATATTGTAAGTGCGGCGATATTTGGAGATGGTGCGGCTTGTGTATTAATGTCTTCTGAAAAAGAAGCCATCGGTCCAAAAATAATAGATGAAGCCATGTATCATTTTTATGATGCTACATCGATGATGGGGTTTAAGTTAGTAAACACAGGGCTTCAGATGATTTTAGATAAAGAAGTTCCAGAAAAAATCGAAAAGCATTTTCCTGAGATTATTCACCCGTTCCTGAAAAAGAACAACACAAGTATCGAAGCTGTAGATCACCTTATCTTCCATCCAGGTGGAAAAAAAATAGTGCAAACTGTAGAAAATCTTTTTGGAAGTTTAGGCAAGAATATAGATGACACTAAAGAGGTACTTAACTTGTATGGCAATATGAGTAGTGCCACAGTTTTATATGTCCTAGAACGATTTATGGAAAAGGAAATACCCAAAGGAGAACTTGGGTTGATGCTCAGTTTTGGACCGGGGTTTTCGGCGCAACGCATATTATTAGAATTTTAATAAATTACATTCAATGTCTAATAAAACTAATGAATACGCACTTGTTTTAGGAGGAAGTAGCGGACTTGGATTAGCTACGGCGCAGAAACTAGCAAGTCTAGGTTACAACCTATGTATAGTGCATCGCGATCGAAAAAGTGACTTAGACGATTTAAATGAGAAAATAGAGCGATTAAAGTCAGATGGTCAAACTGTACTTACTTTAAACAAAGACGCTTTAAAAGCAGAGACTATTGACGAAGTGATCCAATGTCTTCCTGAAAATAGTTTAAGGGTGATGGTGCACAGTATTGCCAAGGGAACTGTAAAGCCTTTAAACAAGCTTACCAAAGCCGATTTTGAAATAACGTTTAACGCCATGGCGCTAAGTTGGTGGGAATGGACCGACGCCTTAATCAAAGCGAATCGATTCGCAGATAATGCGAGTAATATAGCCTTTACCAGTGAAGGGAATACTAAAGTTTGGGAAGGATATGGTCCTGTGTCTGTGGCAAAAGCCGGGTTAGAAGCATTAATGCGACAAATGGCTGCGGAATATGCTTCTTTAGGTATTCGAACTAATTGTGTGCAAGCCGGAGTCACTCAAACAAAATCTTTCGATATGATTCCGCATAGCGATAAATTAGCTGAGATGGCACGACGTAGAAATCCCTTTCAACGATTAACCAGTCCGCAAGAAGTAGCTAATGTAGTAGGTTGGATATGTAGCGATGATGCTGTTTGGATTAACGGAACCGTAATAAAAGCAGATGGGGGTGAAAGTTTACGCTAATGAAATATCAAGAAATTATAAACCAATTACCTTATAGTCATCCTTTTTTATTCGTGGATTCTTTATCGCACGTTTCAGAGGATGGTGCTACCGGCACATATACTTTTAAGAAAAGTGAATATTTCTACCAAGGTCATTTTAAAGATCATCCCATAACACCAGGTGTGATTTTAACCGAATGCATGGCGCAGATTGGAGTTGTTTGTTTAGGAATATTTTTGACTCATAAGGAAGGAATTATAGACCCAAATGAAGTGGGAATAGCACTTTCGGAATCACATGTAGAATATTTAACTTCCGTGGAACCTGGTGAGAAAGTCAAGGTTGTTTCAGAAAAAATCTACTATCGTTTCGGTAAATTAAAGTGTAAAGTAAGCATGTACAATGTCTTAGAGAAAATAGTGTGCCAAGGGACGATAAGTGGTATGATTTATAACCAATCGCAAAACAGTTGAAGAATCGAGTTGTCATAACAGGTTTAGGAATTGTATCTCCGAACGGAATAGGAATTCCCGAATTCTTAAAGGCCATACGATCTGGGACTTCTGGTGTGCGGCATTTTAGTAAATTGGAAGAACTCAATTTTTCCTGTCAAATAGGGGCAGAACCCCTTATTTCGGAAGAACAAAAATTGGCCTATTTCACACCGCTAGAGCTTAGAAATTTTAACAGTAACGGTATCTTATACGGCGTAATGGCGGGTATGGATGCTTTGGTAGACGCAGGTATTTCTGTGGCAGATAAAGAAGGAGCTCCTTTATGGGATCTTGGAGTAGTCTTTGGTACAGGAACTAGTGGTGTTGATAAATTTCGAGAAGCTATTTATAAGCTAGACGAAGGACAAGTACGTCGGTTGGGAAGTACTACTGTTGTGCAAACTATGGCGAGCGGAATTAGCGCTTATCTTGCTGGTAAAATAGGAGCAGGTAATAAGGTTACGACCAATTCATCTGCTTGTGCTACGGGTACAGAAGCAGTGCTCATAGGCTACGAACACATAGCTTCTGGAAAGGCTACTCAGATGCTATGCGGTAGTTGTAGTGATGCAAGTCCGTATGTTTGGGGAGGCTTCGACGCCATGAAAGTTACTACGTTTAAATACAATAGCTCACCTCAAATTGGGTCTAGACCTATGAGCGAAACTGCCAGCGGATTTGTACCTGGAAGTGGCGCAGGAGCTATTATGCTGGAATCATACGATAGTGCCATGCAAAGAGGCGCTACTATTTACGCCGAGGTAGTAGGAGGCGCTGTCAATAATGGTGGACAACGACAAGGTGGAAGTATGACAGCTCCCAACAGTCCTGCGGTTCAAAAATGTATCGTAAGCGCACTCGACGATGCCTCGGTTCATCCTTCAGAAATAGATTATATCAACGGACATTTAACGGCAACTATAAAAGATCCGGTGGAAATAGAGAACTGGTGCGCTGCACTTGGACGAAGTGGAACGGATTTTCCCTATATCAATTCGCTAAAAGCCCTTGTTGGTCATGGATTAGCGGCTAGTGGAAGTATGGAAATAGTTTCTGCCATTTTACAATTGCATCACAATTTTGTAGCACCCAATATAAATTGCGAAGATCTTCATCCAAAAATAACGCAACAGATTGCAGCTGAACGCATTCCGCAGCAACTACTTGAAGTTCCTTTAAAAACCATTGCAAAAGCTAGTTTTGGTTTTGGTGATGTCAATGCGTGTGCTATCTTTAGAAAAATTTAATCCATGAATGAAGCTGACATTTACGAACGGTTAAAAGACATCATTAAAATCTATTTACCTGAAGATGTGACCGTAGAAAACATTACTCACGATAGCCATTTGATGAATGAACTTAATATAAATTCATCGCATTTGGTAGATGTGGTATTGGATGTGGAAGATGCGTTTCATATTGAGATTAAAGACGACGAACTTGAAGCTATGGACACGGTCTCTAGTGCCATTGCCATTATTCAGAAAAAAGTAGACAACTAAACCACCTTTTACCAATGGATGCATTTTTTACTATTGAAAATCTTATCACGCTATTCTTGCTCATTATGTTACAGGGCGTGCTGGGACTAGATAACTTGTTGTATATCTCTATCGAATCGAAGCGAGCCCCTATAGAAGATCAGGCACGTGTTAGACGACTTGGAATTGGATTAGCTATTATCCTGCGTATTGTATTACTTTTTGTGCTTTTACGCCTTATCGAATTATTTCAGGACCCATGGATCGTACTTAAAGACAACGGTATTGTTGAAGGGTCTTTCAACTTACACAGCATAATCATTCTTTTTGGAGGCGTATTTATAATGTATACCGCCGTAAAAGAAATTTGGCACATGATGAAGATAGAAGACGAAAGCGATGAAGCTAAAAAACCAAAATCGGTTACGAACATTATTATATCGATTGTAATAATGAACTTGGTCTTTTCTTTCGATTCTATCCTTGGTGCCATTGCCCTCACAGATGTTTTTTTAACGATGGCTATCGCTATTGTAGTGGGTGGACTTATTATGATTTGGTTGGCTGGCCGCGTTACCACCTTTCTTAAAAAGAATCGCATGTATGAAGTTCTCGGTCTGTTTATTCTTTTAATCGTAGGTATTATGCTCCTTTCTGAAGGAGGGCATCTGGCTCACCTTCATATTTTTGGAGCAGAAATTACGGCTATGAGTAAAGCAACCTTCTACTTTGTGATTGCTGTGCTTGTTCTTATCGATATAGTACAAGGTCGTTACCAAAAGAAGATTAACAAGCAACTCAATTAACTATGTTTAAAATATCCTTTCCTGAACAAGCGCCAAATGTTTTGGCCGTCAAACTCTCAGTGAAGGGTGAACGTAGTGTAAGAGATCACCATCCTTGGATATTTAGTGATAGTATAGACAAGGTTAATAAACCTGGTTCCACGGGTGATATAGCGGTGATTTTTAGGCACACTAAAAATCGTGCTATGGGGGTTGGATTATATGATCCAACTTCTCCTATACGAATTAAAATGCTTCATTTTGATAGCGGCGCATCCTTAAATAAGTCATTTTTTGAGCAGAAAATTAAATCGGCTCATGTATTACGGCAGCCATTATTCGAATCGAACACCAATAGTTATCGCCTAATTTTTGGTGAAAATGATGGTTTTCCAGGTTTGATTGCCGATGTATACAACAAGGTATTGGTAGTGAAGTTGTATTCTGGAATTTGGTTTCCATTTCTGAAAGACATACTTGAAGCACTCCTTCATTTTTCGCAATGTGAAACCATTGTGCTTCGTTTGAGCAGGCAATTACAAAAAACTGCACCCGCTCAGTTTACCGAAGGATCTATTCTCTATGGAGAATTAAAATCGGAGGTGGTACAGTTCATTGAGCATGGTATTCATTTCTCGGCTCATGTAATTAAAGGGCATAAAACCGGATATTTTTTAGATCATAGACACAACCGAAAAAGGGTAGGAGCCATTAGTAAAGGCATGAATGTTCTTGACGTTTTTAGTTATGCAGGAGGTTTCTCTGTTCATGCTCTAGTAGGTGGCGCCAAAGAAGTAACTAGCCTAGATATTAGTCAGCAAGCACTCGATGTTGCAAAACAGAATGCCCAACTAAATTCGTTCTCAGGAGCGTATCAAACAATTACTGGAGATGCGTTTGATGAAATGAAACGACTCATTGCTGAAGGGAAAAAGTACAATATCGTTGTAATTGACCCGCCAAGTTTTGCAAAAAATGCGAAAGAGGCTGCCGTAGCGAGAAAGAAGTATTCCCAATTAGCAAATTTGGGTGTGCAATTAACGGCCAAAAAAGGTTGGTTAATTCTCGCATCATGCTCATCACGAATTGCGGCCGTGGATTTCTTCAGATTGAATACCGAAGTACTAAAAGCGAGTGGAAGAAATTTTTCGGTAGAAGACAAAACCTACCACGATATAGACCATCCCATTACATTTCCAGAAGGAGCGTATTTAAAATGCGCCTATTATAAATTCCAATAATTAAACGATAAGTGATAAAATGCCTACGGTACTAATCCCTACTAAGGAGAGTATTGTAGTCATAACAGTCCAAGAACGAAAGGTTTGTTTCTCGTCCATTCCTAAATATTTACTTACCAACCAGAATCCGCTATCGTTTACATGAGAAAGAATTGATGCTCCTGAAGCTATCGCTATTACTAGCAATGCGGTATCTGTAGAAGAAAGTGGAGTTGCCTCTAATAACGCTGCCACAACACCAGCACCAGTAATCATAGCGACGGTAGCAGAACCTTGTAAAATACGAACTAACGCAGTAATAAGGAATGCTACTACAAAGATACCTAGTCCTAATTCGGCAAAGTAATTTGCCAACATGACACCAGCTCCGGTTTCAATTAACATTTGCTTAAAAACTCCTCCCGCTCCTGTGAGAAGAATAATAATACCCGCAGGTCCTAACGACTTACTCGTTATGGTTTGAAGTACTTTACGAGAGGTTCCACGTCTTACACCTAGTAAATACCAAGCAATCAAGTTAGCTAGTATAAGAGCCACGAAAGGATGTCCTATCATTTTCAACCATGCTTTTACAGTGTCTGAGGCCCAATGATCTGCCATCGGACTGTTAAGTACGGTGTTGCAAACAATTAGTAATATTGGAAGACCAATAATGGCTAAGATCATAGCTACTGAAGGTCGTTTACGATCTTCAGCTTGTATATTGCTCAAGATTGCCGGTGCATCGATGTGAATTCGCTTCGAAATATACTTGGCGAATAGAGGTCCGCTTACGATAGCTGTTGGAATACCCACTATAAATCCGAATACGATCACCCAACCCAAATCCGCTTTTAAAATATCAGCAACAGCTACTGGTCCTGGAGTAGGAGGAATAAACGAATGCGTGATGGCTAAACCAGCCAATAAAGGAATGGCATAGAGTAATAATGATTTTCCAGATTTTCGTTGAATGGAGTAAATCATTGGCACCAGTATTATAAAAGCTACATCAAAAAATACAGGTATCGCAATTAAAAAGCCTGTAATCATTAATGCCCAAGAAGTTCCCTTTTCTTTAAACCTATTTAATAAGAAAGAGGCTATTGCTTCTGCACCACCCGAATGTTCTAGAATCGCCCCAAACATGGCGCCTAAACCAACTACTACAGCAACGAAACCTAGCGTACCACCCATACCTTTTTGGATGGTCTCTACAATAGAGTAGGGCTCCATGCCAGCAATAACACCAACTACGATGCTCGCAATAAGCAACGCTAGAAAGGCCTGAACCTTTAAACGAAGTATTAAAAACAATAAGACAATAATTCCAATACCTATTGCTAGTAAAAGTGTACTATCCATCTGTGGTCCAATTTGAAGTGAATGATTGATCTTCCGGGGTGTCTATTCGTCTGTAGGTATGAGCTCCAAATTCATCTCTCTGCGCCTGAATTATATGTGCAGAAGACAGAGCGGTTGTTAATGACACAAAATAATTATAACTATTTGACATGCAATTAATTAATAGTATCTTATTAAACCCATAGTTCAATATATTTTTAACGGAATTCTCGTATGATTTTAATTGATTGAACAATCCCAGATCTTCAACTAAATCTGTTTCAGTTTGAAAAATTGGCACAAGAGATTCCATGAGTCGAGACTTAATGATACAGCCTTCGGTCCAAATACGTGCAATTTCTGAAAGATTGATATTCCAGTCGTTTTCTTTGGCCGCCGCTTTAATAATCTCAAAACCTTGATAATGATTCAAGATTCTAGCGAATGTATAAGCTTTCTTGAGCTCTTCAACATTCAATGATTCAGTAGGTAGTGTATCCTTATTTTCAACGCGTGAACTCAATGAGGCTCGTTTTTCTTTTAAAGACGATAGATAACGTGCAGTTACAGCTGCATTAATCATTGGCGCAGGAACACCTAATTGAAATGCGATCTGTGAAGACCATGACCCCGTACCTTTACTACCTGCCTTATCTAAGACTTTATCTATTAAATAGGAACCGTCTTTATCTTTTTTCTGAAGAATTTGACCTGTTATCTCGAGTAAATAGCTTTTGGCATTGCTTTCATTCCACTCCATGAATATTTCAGAAATACGGTCGTAAGTATGCGAAGGTTTCAGCAAATCGTAACATTCCGCTAATAGCTGCATTTCGGCATATTCTATGCCGTTATGTATGGTTTTTACAAGATGTCCGCAGCCATCTCCACCTACATAGGTAGCACATGCGTTACCATCTTTATCGGTGGCGGCTATCGCATCAAAAAACGGCTTAAGTTGTTCATATGCGTTCTCGTTTCCGCCTATCATCATAGACGGTCCTTGCAGGGCGCCTTTTTCTCCACCAGATATACCCACGCCCATAAAATGAATTCCTTCAGAAGACAACATCTGGTATCTGTGCTGTGTATCTTTATAATGAGAATTTCCACCATCCATAATAATATCGCCTTCAGATAGTAGAGGCAGCAAGGTTTTTATCATACCATCTACTGCTGCACCGGCAGGTATCATAAGTAACATCTTCCTTGGCTGTGATAGAGAAGAAATAAACGCTTCTATTTCATGAAACCCTTGTATGTTCGTTCTGGAAATATCTTGCAGTAGGGTAGGAATCACCTCTTTTTCCGCGTCGGTCATACGGTTATAAACCGACAAACGGATTCCTTTTCCGGCTGCGTTCTTAGCCAAGCTACGACCCATAACTCCCATTCCTATAATTCCAATTTCGGATGCGCTCATTTCTCTAACTCATTTATTACGTGGTTAACAATCTCTTCTGGCGTTTTTTCAATACCGCAGTGAATACCGTATAAGGGCTCTTCTAAGGCCTCAAATTGAGACGAAAGTAACTCCGGTGGCATAAAATGATTACGACTCTCCATACGACTTCGAATGGTGTCAAACTCACCTTTTAAGTAAACCCATGTAATACTAGATCCTTTAGATAACACTTGACGGTAACTTTCTTTCAGCGCCGAACAAGCTAATACAGCGCCATTCTTTAGTTGCCAGGAGTTAAGTTCTGTCGATAAATGGTTGAGCCACGGCTTTCGGTCCAAATCTGTTAAAGGCATGCCTTGTGCCATTTTATCTTTGTTAGCTGTTGGATGAAAATCGTCTGCATCGTAAAAGGGTAGTGCTAAGGCTTTAGACAAATACAATCCAACCGTCGTTTTACCACAACCACTCACGCCCATTATAACAATACATGGTTTCATAGACTATTCTTCTGTTCCAAATAAATGGCTTTTAACGCCTCTAACACCCGGGTCTACTTCAAATAAAGATCCGGCATGAGGATAGCGAGCTTTTTCTTCATCTGTCATATCTAAGCTAGCAGTGGTGATGTATAATTTATCTAGATTAGGCCCTCCAAATGCGCATGCTGTGACGTTGTGAGCTGGCACAGGAATTTTGCGAATTAGCTTTCCGGTAATCGGATTGTAATTTGCCACTGCGTCACCGTTCCAAAGACCTACCCACAGCATATCGTTTTCATCAATAGCCATTCCGTCGGGAAAACCATCCTTAGGATCAATTACAACTGCAGTTCTCTCATTCGATATAGTTGCTGTTGATACATCATAGTCATATGCGCGAATGACTCCCGTTGGTGTATCTATATAATACATGATAGAATCATCCTGGGTCCAAACGATGCCATTGGAGATAGTCACACTATCGATCATTTTAGTGGTTACACCAGATTCTTCAACTTTATAAACGCTGCCCATAGGTGCACTTTGGTCCAGATGCATAGAACCTATCCACAAGTTTCCGTTAGGGTCACATTTCCCATCATTAAATCGATTGATAGTGACATTTTTTTCAACATCAGAAACAATAGATAATGAGCCATCGTTCGTATTCATCAAATAAATACCATCTTCTAAGGCCACCACAGCTAGGCTGTCATTTTTGGGAACGACGGTACCAATACGAGACGGAGTAGAGTAGGTTCTATTTACCTTAGATGTAGGATTGAATATGTGTAGTTTCTTGCCTTCGATATCGATCCAATAAAATTCTTGGCTCTGGTAATTCCAGAATGCACCTTCACCTAACAAAGCAGGAATCTCATGTAATAAAGTTGCGGCTAGCGGCATATCTTCTTCAGTTTGATCAATAACAGATTCTTTGACATTTTGCTTACACCCTATAAAGGCCAAGAAAAGTAAAGTAATGGATAATAGTGTGTTAGGTTTCATGTTGAAAAGTGTTAAAAGTGGGATTTTATCACAAAATTTCTTTAAAAAGTTTTAAAAATAATCTTTTAGTAATTAATTTCGAGCTAAAACGAACGAATTATGACACAGCAAAAGAAGAAAAAAGCTCACGCAGACTTTCAGTCACGGTATAGAAGATCGTTTAATTTTCAACGGAGTTCTAAGAATGATAAATTGGTTCTAAACGAACATGGTGAATTGGTTTTACAGAAATCGTCAGACCTTCGTTAATCATTTCTGATGCTTTCTAAATTAAATTTATTACCCATCTGAGACGTCAATAAATCTCCCCTAGCAAACAGGTTCATAGATATTACTTGAATCCTGAATAGATCTTTTTTTGCTCCTATTTTTTGTGCATACATCTAGAACTCTATCTGGCCTTAATTCAAACTTACTTTCCTACAATATCTTCGCAATACCTTCGGAATAAACCGCATCGGAACTTCAATTTTTCGATCTCACATAGATGAGGATTCTTCCAAAAACAGTACATTAGAGCACCGAACTCTGCTTTAACTATGAAAGACAAAACTCTATTATTAGCTGTGCTGCTGCTTGGTTTCACAGCTTGTAACAATGCTGTTCAAGACACTTCAAACACAGAAGAAACTCCCACAACTGAAGTTAAAAACTATACAATTCCCAATGGTGATTTTGCCCATTCGGTTTACATTTGGCTTAAGGAACCAGAAAATTTGGAACATCGAACTGCCTTCGAAGCTTCTCTTAAAAAGTTTATTTTTAGTTCTGAAGATATTACAACGCATCATATTGGTGTGCCTGCAGATACCCATAGGGAAGTGATAGACAATAGCTACACCTATAGTTTACTGGTAACCTTTAAAGATAAAGCAGCTCAAGATCGTTATCAAGAAGATCCAGCGCATAAATTATTTATTAAAGAATCGTCCCCCTTATGGGAAAAAGTACTGGTATATGATTCCGAAAACATATTGAATTAAGTATGTCCATATGAAAGAAGTAAACGAAACTACTCCCGAACATATTAGAGAATATCGTTACCAGAGTTGGCAAATAGAAATGCTGATTGCCGGTGGGATTTTGTACGGACTTTTCACAAGCGGATCTTTAATTAGGGAATTCTTTTTTGAACAATACCCCATTTCTGACGTTACAACCAATAAGATCATACTGTTGTTTGGAACCTTTGTGATAACCAAAGTTCTACTAATCGGGTTTTCTGCTAATTTCTTTCTACGAGCTGTTTGGTTAGGGTATTTAGGGATTTCATTTTGGTTCCCTAACGATATAGATTATTCTAAATTAAGAGGCTCAGAAGAATACAAAGAAGCATTGAAATCGCAGCCTAATGCCAATCAGCGTTTACTCATTTTAGAGAAATGGTGTAACCTTAGTTTTTCATTTGCGGTATTACTTGGGTTTCTATGCATTAGTATGTTTGTTACTGTATCGGCAATTGTATGGCTACTTGATAAAATGTCGTTGTTCTATGGCCTTGCGAATAGCCCAACGTTTATATACATTTTGGTCTTAGTGGTAACACTCATTCAAATAGGAGTATTGGATATTTTCTTACTTCGGAAACAAAAGGCGGGAAGTAAAAAAGGAAGATTCAAGCGATTTATTGTCGGTTTTTTGAATATAATCACGCTGTCATTTTTAACACGGAGAGAGTTTCTAGTTTTGCGTACTAACACCCGAAAATGGGTTTTAAGTGCATTTATTTTATTGTATCTCGGTATCGCTGTAGTGGCCTCTGCTAGCTCGGTTGGTGATTTTTATTCCAGCAACGCAGCCTTTAAAATAGAATTATTTGATGACCGAAGTATGTTTGACGTAAGTGGATCTCCACGAATGACTCGGTCTTATTACTCAACTAACCTAAGTGAAAAGAGTAAAATATTTTACGGAGCTATTCAAAGCGAAATAGTTTCCGAAGACTTTTTAAAACTGTTTGTTGTTTCCTGGGTTGATTTCGATTTATACTTGGAAGATCGCTATAAAGAATACGATGTCAAGGTTAAAAATCCCGGATTTGACACGCGCGAACAGGTTGATTCGTTTGTACAACGCAACGCCTTAAACTGGCAAAAATCAATCAATGATTTATTAACGGTTACGATCGATTCTTCTAAACAACAGCAGTTAGAATGGGCCAGGTACCAGCATCCAAAGACCAAAGAAGAAGGGTATGTGACGTTTATTCCTATCGATTCATTAAAACAGGCAAAACATCAACTCAAGGTCTTGGCCAAAAGGAAGTTCAACAACGGTTATGTTAGAGAAAACGTTTGGTTAAATATTCCTTTTTGGGTACAGCGATAATCCAAAACTCTTATAAATAGATTACTCGTATTGTAAATTGATGTAAAGATTCACTGTATTGCGTTCCTTTTCTTTGTGAATATTGATGTCAAAATCGGATGTATTGATAAGCCCGGTAATGTAAAATCGATTCGCAGAATGATTGACATTTAATGTAACTGTCTTTGAAACCCCTTTAATTGTTAGCACGCCATCGATAAGGAACTCTTTGCCGCTTTCAGCACCGCGTATCTTAGTGGTTTTAAATGTTAACCTTGGATGTTGCTTATTATAAAAATACTTCTTTGCTCTTAGATGTCTATTCCGAAGCCAATTATCGGTATCTAAGGTTTCCATGGCTACAGAGCCACTAAAATTAGCATTGGATAATTGTGAGGCATCAATAGTGCCTGTAAATTTGAAATCAGATACACTTCCTTCCACTTCGTCATCCATAAAAACAAATTTTACCGTGGATGTTGCTTCATTTATTTGAAGCGTTTGACCAAAGGAAACGGAAACTATACATACAAAAATGAAAAAGATAAGTCGCTTTGCCATAGGTTGTTTATTTCTAAAGATAGTTATTCTTACGAAACTACCGATTGACGTTTGGACGATTTCTTGAGAAGTATTAAAATGACAATTGAAAGAACTGAACAAACCAGAAACCCCATAAACAATGGGAGGGAAGACGTAGTTACAAATCTGCCAATATAAGTGCTAATGGGCACAGCCATTAGAGTAGAGATTAATCCCGTAATTGCCGCGCCAATACCAGCAATATGACCAACTGGCTGCATTGCCAAAGCTCGTAAATTGCCAAACAGGAAACCAATAGCGAAAAACTGTAGAGCGAAAAATCCGATAAGTACTTCTACAGGAGGATTAACCCCATTCGAAAACAAGAGTACGTAGACTAAAGAAGAAAAGAAAAACAACCAAAGTGCGCCCGTTACTAGTCGTTCCATGCCATATTTGAGCACAAAGGTTCCGTTCAGGAAAATGGCGGTACCAACAGAGATAGCCAAACCAGCAAATATATATGGGAATACTTCCTTTAAGTTGTATTGTTCTTGAAAGATTTGTTGTGAACTACTCAGGTACACCAAGAAAGAACCAACTATTAGTCCGGATATTAATGTATACCCCATGGTAGTTTTGTGACGAATCACTTCAGAAAAACCATTCACAAAAACGGCTTTTGTAAAAGGAACTTTATTTTCGATAGCTAGAGTTTCTGGTTGGCGCCGCCAAAACCAGAGTCCGACAAGTAAACTCAGCGCTATTTGAATGTAAAAAATTCCTTGCCAATTATAAGAATCTAAGATTAGTTTTCCCAAAGCGGGGGCAACGATAGGAATGAGCAAAAATACAACCGTCACAAAACTCATGATACGCGCCATATAATCGCCACTAAACTTATCACGAATAATCGCGATGGCTATCGTTCTAGGGGCGGAGAGTCCGATTCCTTGTAAAATTCTTCCAGCTATCATAACCTCAAGACTTTGCGCATATACACACACAAAACTGGCTCCGATAAAAAGAACAAATCCAACATATACCATAGGTTTTCTACCCATGCTATCTGAAATTGGTCCAAACAACATAGGACCAATACCTAATCCAAGAAAAATCATCGTAATGAGCAACTGATTGTCTACGACATTTTCGACACCAATAGAAATCCCAATAATATCAAGAGCAGGTAACAATGCATCTATAGCCAATGCTACAACAGACATCAAGGATGCCATCAAGGCTATAAATTCTATTTGAGAAGATTTTTGATTTGGCATTTGGCAAAAGTAGTCTATTGCCATGAGTACAAACCATTCTAAAACAAAAAACCCACAACTTTAACGCTGTGGGTTTGAAGTAGATTTAATTCTACCATTTTTTCTCTTTCAACTTTATGACTACAACGCCATTTTTACCTTTATCACCATACTGTATGGTTGCGGCTTTTCCTTTTATAACATTGACACTTTCAATCTTATTAGGATCAATTTTTTCTAGAAAATACCTATTCTCTTGGCGTTCTTTACCCTTTTCATTGATAATAAAAACAGGATAATCTTTACCTAAGTTTTTAGACACTTGAAACTTAATTTTTTGATTATCGTTAATACCAGTCACAATGCTAAGCGGCTGAAAATCTTTGGAAGTTCGAAGTTCTTTTAACTGGTTCTGCTGCTCTTCAGAAAGCTCATTTTTAACATTCACAAGCATCTCCAATTGCATTTTTTTAAGTTGATTTTCTAAAGCAGTTACTTTCTCCATTTGAGCCAAGGACGCTTTTTTGTTGATTTTAGTGCCTTTTAGAAGATCGTTCAAAGTTTCTTTTTCGGCACTTAGATCCCATTTCAGGTTACTGAAAGTGGCCGATAAGTTTTTATGTATATCCTTAATGTTAGAGCGTTGTTTTTCAGAAAGATTGATCTTAGATTGATACTTCATCACCACTTCTGGTGTAAATAGTTCTTTCTGATATTCGTTCTGACCCAGCACTAAATTGGACATTAAAACTAGTGCAACTACAGCAATTAACTTTTTCATAGACTTCGTATTTAAATTATTATTCATCAAATTCTTTTAATAAAATATCGGAAGAGGCTTGCCATTCCGAGAGGGAGGACCTATCGTCTAATAGAAACTCCTCATCTTCTTCAGTTGTGAGTATTATAGTAAGTACCAATTCGTTTTGAGCGGTTACTTTTTCGTTAGACTCTTGCTTGGTTAAGAATAAAACTACCGCTAAGACAGCCGCAACACTGGCAACCATAGCCATAAATCGAACAGGGCGACTCTTTTTTGGAGCTATCGTTTCGAAAGTTGGTACTTTCAAATTGCGATCATCTTCCGTTCTCAGGTTCTCAAAAAACTCTTTAATATCATTATTTTCATCTTTCATATTCTACTTCTTTAAACGCTTTCGTAAGGCTTCTTTTCCTCGCTCATAATGGGTGCGTACGGTTCCAATATGCAAATTCTTTACTTCGGCGATCTCTGCTAACGTCATCTGATGGTAAAATGCCAGCGTTAAAATTTGTTGTTGACGCTCTGGCAATTGCATCAATATTGCTCGATAATTATTCTCTTCTGCATCATCTTTAGTCTCTTCTACGATAACAATCCCATCCAAAGAAACATGCTTTTGCTGTTTTTTAAAATGATCTATGGCGGTAAATCGGATTACCGAAAACAACCAGGTTTTAAAACTAGACTGTTCTTTAAATGTTGCTTTTCCTTCCAACACTTTCAAATAGACCAGCTGCAATACATCTTTGGCATCATCTTCCTGTCTATGACAACATTGACACGACCATAGGTAAGCTTCATTGTGATGCTTTTTCAATAAAGATTCGAGCGTAGATTTTGTCATCGTCATTAGTTAGTCTTTAAAATACCATTCTTATATGACATGGACTCGAAAAAATCTTGTTTTAGAATTGGTATCTTTGAGTAATGTCTAAATTAAAGTATCTCATCAAGAACCTCGTTACTACAAAAAAAGTCGCCGTAGCGTTATGGTTTAGCTGTTTATTAAGCTCACAATTCCTAAACGCCCAGCCTAAAAAGTTTCAAGGGCAGGCGCCAATTAAAATAGTCTCTACCGAGGCTAAACCCATTCAAAAGCAATGGAAAGGTATTTATTCGTTTGATGAACCAAAGCTATATTTTACAAATAATTTTGAGGGCGGTAGGCTCAATGGTATTATAAGAAGTAACGACAGCACGTATACGGCGCTTATTACATCAGAGAATACGCCTATAAATCCGAGTCCTTGGTACGCCTTTAAGGTCTGGAGTGTCAAAGAACGAACCATTGACCTTGTTTTAACCTATCAAGACGGAGCAAAGCATCGATATTACCCGAAACTAAGTAATGATGGGCGTAATTGGTTGGCGATCAATTCTCTTTCTTATACTGAATATGACAAGGGAGAAGCCGATTTTGGCATGAATTCGCTACCTGTGACAGTGCGATTGAAGTTAAAAGTAAGCAAAGATACCCTCTGGGTGGCAGCTCAGGAACTTCAAACTTCTAGTCATGTAAAGAAATGGGCTCAAGATTTATCGAATAAGAGAACTATTACGCATAGTGTCTTTGGCAAGAGTAGAGAAGGGCGAGATATGCAATTACTAACCATAGGCAAACCAAAAAACAAGAAGATGCTTATGGTAATTTCTAGACAACACCCTCCAGAGGTTACTGGATATTTGGCCATGAAATCTTTTGTTGAAACCATAGCTTCAGATACTAAATTAGCAAGAAGATTCAGAAGAAAATATACTACTTATGTAGTGCCTTTAATGAATCCAGACGGCGTTGATAATGGTCATTGGCGACATAATACTGGTGGTGTAGATCTCAATAGAGATTGGGCTCAATTTAATCACCCCGAAACAACCGCTGTTAAAGAACTTATGGAAGAACGGGTTGCTAAAACAAAAGGCACATTTTATTTTGGTATTGATTTTCATTCTACTTGGGATGACATATACTATACCTTAGATGAAAAGTTTAAAGGAAATATGCCAGGACTGGTGCCAGACTGGTTAGATGCCATCAAAGCAGAATTGGGAGGTTATGATCCTAACATTAGACCTAGTGACCAATTACAACCTACTACGGTTTCTAGAAATCACTTTTTTGTAGCTCACGGTGCTGAGTCTTTAATTTTTGAAATTGGTGACAAAACACCTCGAAATTTCATCAAAGAAAAAGGGCGGATTAGTGCAGAAAAACTAATGCTTTTATTATTAGAAAGGAACTAAAATTTCATTTCAAAGTGGTTTTGAGACGATTCAACAAGTAGTGCGATGACTTCTTGTAACATCATAGGATATTAGCACTCTAATATGGAAATCAATCAAAACACATCACTATGAAATCAATCATCACACTTTTAATCATTTCCCTTACTACGGTGGTCACAATAGCCCAATCTTCACTAACTGCCGAACAATGGCAGGAAGACCTTCGCTATTTACAAAAACATGTACATGCAGAATATCCCTTTTTATTTAAAAAGGTAACAGCCGAGAAATTTGACGCTGAAGCAGACAAATTATACAATGCCATTCCAACGATGAAGGAACATGAAATTAGAGTTGGATTTTCAAGAATGGTATCCTTGTTTGGGTACGGTCACACGCAAATTCCATTTAGTTCGGTAGCCAAAAACGGAATCCTACCTATCAACTTATATCATTTTAATGACGGAGTTTATGTTGAAGGTGTACACAAGGATCACAAAGCAGCGCTTGGTGCCAAGGTTTTAAAAATCGGTGATACGCCAATCGAGGAAGCTCTAGCATTAGTAAAACCAGTAGTTCCCGTTGAAAATGATTTCTATTACAAAGCGTATGGTATTCGGTTTTTAGGTACACCGGAAGTATTACATGCGCAAGGAGTCATTTCTGAATTAACAGATAGCGTTCGGTTTACACTAGAAAAAAATGGAAAGACATTCGAATATACATTTCCAACCATCGCATATAAAGATAAGCCTAAGCATTTCAATTTCACATTACCAACCGATAATTGGTTAACGGCACGTCAAACCGATAAAACACCCTTATATTTAAAACATCACGCCGATTTGTGGTACTACTTCGATTATATGAAGGATTCCAAAACACTGTATGTGAAGCAAAGCTCCGTATTCAATCACGAAAAAGAATCATTAGCCGATTTTTATAAACGATTATTTGAGTTCATCGACGCCAACCAAATTGACAAGTTTATCTACGATGTACGATTAAATGGAGGAGGTAATAACTACAATAATCTAGCTCTAATTAAAGGACTCATGGCTCGACCGAAAGTCAATACAAGAGGAAAGTTCTTTTACATAATTGGTAGAGATACCTTTTCTGCCTGTCAGAATCTAACGAACGAAATTACGAGGTATACCGAAGCCATTCTAGTGGGAGAACCTACTGCCGAGAATGTAAACTTTTATGGCGATACACGACCTGTGAAGCTAAAAAACAGTGAATTAACTGCCTATTTATCATACGCATGGTGGCAAGACAGAGCGCCTTGGGAAAATTCAGATAGCAGCTTACCAAATATCGCCGCTGATATGAGTTTCTCGCAATATGTAAATAATGAAGATCCTGCGCTAGAGAGTATTATGAGCTTTGAAGATAACGGGTTTATATTAGACCCATTGGAGCATCTTACGCTCCTGTTTTCGCAACAAAAGTTCGCCCAATTAAAAACCGATGCAGGTAAAATCGCACAAAGTCCTCATTACAAATACTACGATTTCGAAAAAGAATTTAGCAAAGCAGGAGATCGCTTAATGAGTATAGGCGAAACTCAAGGAGGGGTATTTGTATATGAGTTGATAACGGAAAACTATCCGAAATCAACCGGTGCTTGGTACGCCTTAGCTAACGGATATGAAGAAATGAAACTCGTTGAAAAAGCAACAGACGCTTATACGAAAATTGTAGAATTGGCACCTAATGGTTCGTTGGCCAAGGCAGCGAAGAATAGAATAGAGGCACTATCAAATAAATAATAAGATACATTTAAAGTAGTGTTAAACCCGTTGATATTCTTCCTTTTAGGTTGTATATTCAACGGTATGAAAAAGAAAATAATTAAAGGAGGCTCGTGGTTAGTATTCGTGCTAGCGATGAGTCTCTTTTTTGGATGTAAATCGACAGAGAATACTGTTGAAGAGCAACAGGCCTTCGAACGCCTTGTTGAACAACTCGATAAATCGGCGTTTCGGTTTGAAGCAGAAGCCGTTTATCCATATAATTCGGCTGCAAACTCACAGGTTTTAAATAGTATACTAACGCCTAATACAGGGAATTCTGCGGCACGAATAAATGTTCAAGGCAATGGACACTTTTTAGAGATTTCGGAGGGAATGGTAAAAGCGAGTTTGCCTTATTTCGGAGAACAATTGCAGGGAGGTGGAAATTATGGTAAAGCGGATGTAGGAGTAGATTTAGAAGGAGAATTATTGGACTATGAATTTCGCCCAGAACAGGACAAGAATAGAGTAGTAGTGGAGTTTAGAGGACAAGACTCACAGACTAAATCTGAAAAATACGATCTCATTATAACGGCAAGACCTAATGGCCGAGCAGAGGTAATCATTATTTCGTCTCAACGCACCAATATTAGATATTCAGGAACATTAGCCGCACTGGACAAACCCAATTAGAATCCTAAAAATTCAATACGTTTTATTTTCCCTTTGTTATCTGTTTGATAAATAGCAATGTTACGAGACTCCTTGAGGTATAAGGAAATGTAATTATCATCTATCACCAAATCACCAATAGCAATACGTTTAACAACACGGTAACTGGTAGTATGTTTGCCTAAATATTGCTGGTAACGTTCGCGCATGTCTCGTTTACCAGCTACATTACAGCGACCTGGAAAATCACACTCAATGATATATGGAGCTAAAGCATCCATAAAATCGTTCAAGTTTGAATCCCTATAACCTCTTGCAAGTTCATTGACTGCCGGAACTGCATTAGGTTTCGAAAGATTAGGGGATAAGAACCATATCTTAAAGATTTTTCCTTTTTTAAATTGATATAAAGCTACACGATCTAAGGTTCCTTCCGAAGTGATAACTCGCTCTCTATCTATTTGAAATGACTTAAACGAAATACGATCAGAAAGGACCGTATTTACCTCATATTCTGACGAAAATTTATTGATATAATAGGCCGCTATGGCATCATATCCCTTTGCAACTTCTTGCTCATCGTTATACAAGGTTACCTTCTTATGAAAGGTGTCTTCTAGCTTTTCAATGATGCCCTTAGAATTGATGAGTTTGTTTTTTGCATCGATAAGGGTCGTTTTTTCTTTATCGTTAGTTGCAAACAGTGAAACCGTAAAGAATAGACAGCAAACAAGTAGGATCGTTCTCTTTATCATTCGTAATGTTTTGCTCTAATGTATCGAGTAAAGACGCATCGGTGGTAAATATGGGTCGGACAATACCGCCCAACAAGAATTTACCCTGTTTTTTAACTCTTGAGTTGCTGAATAAGTGTATTAATTTGTTTCAACAAAGGCTGCCAATTCACTTTAGCCGCTTTTCTATTGAGCCAAACCACATAGCCGCCAAAAACAACAATGAAGATGGAAGTAAATATCCTAACACCAGATTTTTCCAGATGGAAACTCTTAGCAAACGAGGATAATGTACTTACATCTATGATAGTACTACCCCAAATAAATAATAGCTGTCCGATACCCATAGGGAGTATCATCCAATAAAATACAGTGCTCAAAAGCTTTTCTTGATTCACAATAAATTCTTTTTGACGTTCCAGTTGTTCATTTACAGAAAGAAAAAGTTCTTGAGTGTATTTACTCTTTCGATTGCTCTGTAATTTAAAGATAACGTAACCTAAAGAACCGATTACAATCATAGCACCTATACTAGATATAGAAAAAGGCAATGCAAAAACAGCTAGCGAAAAAATGATGATACCTACACAGGCTGCGATTGTTTCTCTCAAATCTCTATACCTCACGTTGCGCTCTCGTTGTTCCATTTGGAACTTAAAATTATTGATTAATTGATCCATATTAACTTGTATTTGTTGATGTTGCGACGAGCCCTTCCAAATTTCTTTTACCTCTATTTCTTCCATAATTAACTCATTTTAGGTTTCATGCAATCGAATAAGCGTTTGCGAATTCGCTTCATTTTAACTGCAATGTGGTTTTCGGTTAAACCCGTTACTTCGGCAATTTCTTTATAAGGCATCTCCTCCAGATGTAACACCAGTAAGGAAGTATCTGTTGGATTTAAGCCCGAAATGCATTCACGTAATAGTTTATATCTTTCATCTTCTTTGTAAGTGCTGTCTTCTTCGGTAGCCATAAATTGTATGGCATCAAAGCGTGTTGTCTTGCTCTTCTTTTTTTCTAACTGAATTTTAGAACGGAGGCAAACATTAATAGCAATTCGATAAAGCCAGGTATTGATGGAAGAATTTCCTTTAAAAGAAGAATAGGACTTCCATGCTTCAAATATCACCTCTTGAAACAAATCTTGGGGTTCTAACGGCGAAATGGCGTAGATACGGCAAATCCTATAAATAGCATTTGTATTTGTTTTGATGACCTCTTCAAAGGATGGCTTCGAATTATTCTTCATTCATTTTGTGTGTTACACTAAAGTTAGTGACACAAATTTTAAAATATGACAGTTTGAATAGCATTTTTTTATGTCATAAACCCCTCGATAGAGGTAAGTTATCAAACAACAGACATTTAAGCGACTGATTTATAGTTTGTTAAATATTAGTTAAAGGGAAATTCAATATTTTAATCGAGTTATTTAAGTGATATTTTCATAGAAAATTTACCACCATGAAAAATTTACTTGCTGGACTTAGTGTTTTGGCCCTTAGTTTTATAATGATTTCGGCTGTAAACACAGGAGATCGTTCCTTAACAGAAGCCTTTGTAACAGGAAATACAGGTATTGCTTCGGTGAATAGTATTAGTTTCGGCCCCGAAGGAATCCTATTTGTTGGCGATTCTAAAAACGCTGCCATTTATGCGATACTTACCGATGATAACACCGAGGTTTCTGAAGCTACATCTATTCGAGAAACCGAATTTGACACAAAAATCGCTGCAGCTCTTTGTACTGGAGTGGAGAATATTAGGATTACAGATATGGCTGTGAATCCAGTATCTAAAAAAGTATATCTCTCGGTTAATGTCGCCGATGGAACACCAGTTATCTTACGATGGAATGGTGAGTCGCTGGAGAATATTTCACTTGCCAATGCTAGTTATTCCAAAATTGAGTTAGATAATCCAGTAGCAACCGACTTTAAAGATAGGAGAGGACGTTCGCAGCGTCATTGGGCTATTTCGGATATGAAATACCACAACGGACAAATTCTAGTGTCAGGATTATCGAACAAAGAGTTTAGTTCAACTTTCAGAAGCATCCCGTTTCCATTTAAATCGAGCCAAGATTATGCTTCCTTAGAAATATGGCATGCTGCCCATGGTCGTTATGAAACCTATGCGCCCATTAAAACTTTCGATATTATTAATCTAGAGGATAAAGACTACTTAATAGCGAGTTATACATGTACACCTTTGGTATTGTTTCCATTAGCCGATTTGAGCAATGGCAAGCATTTAAAAGGACGTACAGTGGCCGAATTAGGTTCTGGTAACTCTCCTTTAGACATGATTTCTTTTACAAGAGAAGGCAAGCAATACTTTGCCATGTCTAATAGCAATCGTCCTGTAATGCGAATTAAATACGAGAACATTGCCAATTACAAGGAAACTATGACCGAGCCGGTTAAAGAGTGGGCGGTCGCTACCGGAGTTGCGTATGATAATTTACCCATGGTTAATGTACTTCAATTGGATAACCTAGATGCGAAAAACGTAGTCTATTTACAGCGAACTTCGAGCGGTGATTTAGTGCTTCAAAGCCGATCTACGCGTAGAATGTAATGATGCTATTCCCATCCTTTTTGAAGAAGCGCGTCGGTTTGTACGCAATCATTTGTACAGTCTTGTTTTTAGAGAGCTGTGAGAAGAAAGTAACCGAAATTTCGGTGAACTATTCGGAAGAGAAAGCTACGAGTGTAAGTTATTATCCAGATCATGGCAACAAGGGTTTTGATATTTATTTAAAAGGGAACGCAACAACACCCGTATTGGGAGAGTTTCAATTTAAGAATGACACCACCATTTTCACACCTGTCATTCCTTTTGAAGCGGGGAGAACCTATGAATTGGCCAGAGGCAAAGAGCTTGCCCGGGAATTTACCATAGCGAAAATGAAGGCTCCTACAATACCTGAGCTACTCGCGGTATATCCAACAGCCGATACGGTTCCTCAAAATTTACTCAAAATGTATTTTGTGTTTAACCAGCCCATGCAAGAAGTAGGGAAGGCCTTAGATTATGTGAAGGTAACTCAAATGAGCACGGGCAAAAAAGTATCGGTATTTCTAGATCTTCCAACCGAACTATGGAATAAAGATCACACACAACTGACCCTTTGGTTAGATCCGGGTAGAATTAAAACAGGGCTTATTCCGAACAAAGAACAAGGACTGCCTTTGATAGAAGGAGAGACGTATGAAATTGAAGTGAGTGCAGATTGGAAAAGTGCCACAGGTGTACAATTAAAAACACCCTTAGTTAAAAAGATATGGGTTGCAAAAGGCGATCATACCAAACCCATATTAAGTTCGTGGGGCTTCGGACTGCCCACTGTAGGAACCAATGAACCCTTAGTTATTGAATTTAAGGAACCCATGGACGCAGGAATAGACCAAGATGTATTATTTATTTCAAAAGTAGATGGAGCTACGATAGATGGTAAATACGAACTTTCGAAAAATGAAAACCTTTTGCATTTTACGCCCACTAGTCCTTGGACCGCAGGAGCGTATAGTTTAATTGCTACACGCTATTTGGAGGACCTGGCTGGCAATACGCCTATCCATTTATTTGATACCGAATTAAGAGATTCCGAGGATATGAAGCACGAGAAGTACATCGATTCGAGGCAGTTCACGATTGATTAAACAATTAGATTATGAAACAGATACATGCATATACACTGCTTATAGGATGCCTTTTGATGTCTCAACTCGTAGTTGCGCAATACACCGAAAACGATTGGGCCGATCGGGATACATGGATGGATGTAAACTATATTTTCGATCAAGCCGCTATTAAAGAGGGCAGTAGGGTGGCCGATATTGGCTGCCATGAAGGTTACTTAAGTGTTCGATTAGCTAAGCGGATTGGATCACAAGGAAAAGTGTACGCTGTAGATGTTCGAGACGATAGGTTACTAGATTTAAAGAATAATCTCAAAGACCGGAGCATAGATCATGTAGAAGTCATTTTGGGCGATTACGACAATCCGAAGCTGCCTGAGAACAGCCTTGATGTTGTTGTTATTATGGATACCTATCATGAGATGTATGATTATATGAAGATTTTAGGTCATGTCTACGCCTCTTTAAAACCAGGTGGACGTATCGTAATTGTGGAGAAATTAAAATCACGCATCAAAGGAAAAACGCGCGAAGAACAGACCGATGCTCATAGTTTAAGTGCGAAGTATGTAAAAGAAGAGCTCAAAGAAGCAGGGTTTGAAGTGACGTTTCAAAACGACGACTTAGGCAATTGGGAAAACGATTCAACCAAAGTAATTTGGATGGTGATAGGGACGAAGCTATAAAGTCTAATACGTTTACGTATTGAGCAACGTATAGATGTTTAAGCTGTTTTCTTTGCCTTTTAATAGAACATTTCCCATATGTTTGGCTGTAAATGCTTTTTCTATGGTTAGCTGATCTTTCAAGCTTTCAGAAATAAGAATGGGGACGTTGTAATTATTACATTCTGCTTGGATTCGAGCAGAGGTATTAATGACATCACCGTGAAAGGCCAGTTCTTTTTTGACTACACCAACTTCGGCTACCATAAGAGTGCCACCGTGTAAGCCAGCTTTAAATACCGGCATAAGACCATATTTATCCTTGTAATAATCTTCCTTTTCAGTAAGAAAATTAACGAATTCGAAATACATTCGAACACAATTATTATGGGCTAAACCCTTCTGGTACGGCCAACTTAAGACAGCTTCGTCGCCTACATATTGGTAAATTTCGGCAGCGTATTTGGGAACAATTTCATTGAGATCGTAAAAGCAATCTTGGATAAGCTGACTGTATTTAAAATGGCCTAACTTTTCTGCAATGGTGGTGGAGGACTGGAGGTCTAGGAACATAAAAATTCGCTTTTCTTCTTGTGGTTTCTTATAACGACCGAGTAGCATTTTTAAGAAAACACCTTTCCCAAACTTTTCATTGGCGATTTTAATAAAAGAAAATACAACAGACACGAGAAATACGTAGAGCAACGTGGATTTAAAAATTTCGTCTTCCCACAGTGGACCAGCAGCATCTACGTCAATACCAAAGCGCATACTAATCAAGGACTTTGCGATGGTTGAGACAATAATGACGGTGAACAAATACAAAAATGTCTTAAACAGTATAAGCAGACCGATAGACAATCGTTTAGACGCATATTTCTCTACAAAAAACTCAATATGAGCAAAGGCGAAGCCCATGAGTAGGCCAGAAAACGCAAATAATCGAAGGATATTGGACATTTGCAACACATCTTGATAACCCGCTTCTACAGTAATGCCCTCAAATCTGGGTAGCCCATAAAACCTGAATACTGCATAGAAGACCATAGCGATGGACCAAAAGACCATGGACCGAATCACTTGTTTACCGTATGTCTTCAATGTTTTGTTCATGAGTATGCCGCTAATTATCTATAGTTAAACTAATTATATCGATCGCACTAACAATACGAAAAACTTGGCTTTATATCGAAAGTCACCTAAGGGCCAGCTACCATCTGCCGCCCAGGCACAAGCTGATCCCGCTTCATCTGCGCTCCACAAGAAATAATTTTCTGAAGCCTTTCCCAAACCAGGGAATAATTGTTCTCTAAGCAAGGTAGGAGCTTCAAGACTCGAGCGGCTGTAGGCTTCACTAACCTTTTCTGAGGTATAGAATCCCAACGTGTTTAATTCAAAAGCAGAAGGCAATCGCCAATTGGAATGTCCGGCAAAGCTTGCAGTACAAGTGCCTTTGGTATATTTTTTAGTGTTAGCGGTGTTTTCAATTTGTTTTGGCTTAAGTGAGGCACCAGTCCCCTTAATGTAGGAGCCTTTGCCAAATAGATGAGTGGCATCGTACCAAGACATTTTAATAGGTTCACCTACGAAATGGGTACCGTCCCAGGTTGTACCCCAGGGTGCGCGAATCCACATGAGACGGTTGTTACGATCGGTCACCGTGCCGTCGGATTTTGTGACCCAAGTACCAAATATTTCATGATTGATGACGATTTCTTCATTTTCTAGCGCCAGATTACGGTAATCGCCATAATTAGTTGTCTTTTGACGCTTAGCGAGACTGAGCTTTGTGGGCGCTCTTTTAAAGAAGAAATGCTTTGAGATGTACCAAGAGATAAGTCCGCCAATAACAATGGCGGCAATATATTTAAAATCTTCAGAAGTAATAAACTCGAGAAATGAATCCAAGACGAATAGATTGGTTAATTACTTAAAGGTACGAATAATGTGAGTACATCGAGTAAACTATGTATGAAGCTGTGTTTTCTGCCATAATAACTTCATTCCTTTTCGTTATATTTGAGTTCTCCTCTTTATACATAATACAAATCTTAAAATAGTTAGGATGGATCACAAAGTAGTACCTTTTGATGGCATTGGCCTGTGTTTTAGTGGAGGAGGATATCGCGCCACTTTTTTTGACCTTGGAGTAATTTCTTATCTCCATAAAATTCAGTACAAAGGCAAACCGCTCTTAGATAGTGTAGTTGCCTTAAGCACCGTAAGTGGTGGAACCCTTACAGGTGTGGCCTTTGGGAAGGCTGCGCAGGATTCTTCGTTTAAATTTGATGAATTTTACCGTTCTTTTTACGACACTTTTACACCCGAAAACGACAAACTGCTGCCAACAGCAGTGGCAAAACTAGAGAACGATGATGTCTGGAAGAAACACCCTTATAAAAAACGATCGTTGATCAATGCCTTTGCTTTAACGTATTCCGAAATGGAGCCTTTTAAGGGAAGTTTTGAGGTTTTTAAGGGCCCGACAGATTCCGCTTTAAAGAATGTATGCTTCAATGCCACCGATTTCTCGTTTGGTTTGGTTTTCCGATTTCAGAATGGGAGAGGAGTCTTTGGTAACAGTCCGCTAAAAGCCTCCGAACTAAACCAAGTAAAATACGACATCCAATTAGGAGATATCGTCGCTTCATCCTCGTGTTTTCCAATGGGTTTTGAGCCTTTGGTGTTTCCGGATGATTATTATAGTGATCACAGTAACGAAGACTATAAAGCATTAAAATCATTACCCAAGTTTGCGAAAGGAGTGGGGATTATGGATGGCGGAATTGCAGACAATCAAGGCATCGACAGCATGATGAAGATAAGTGAACGCAGTAGTGTAAAAGATCACTTTAATTTAATTATAGTGAATGATGTGAGTAGCTACAAAATGCAACCGTGGCTGCAGGACGAGAGTAAGATTAAGGATAAAACCTCCTTACAGAATACCTTTAAAAACATACTAAGTTATTTTAAAATAAAACCACTGTATTGGGTGGTGTTGCTCGTCGGACTGATACTCTTTATAGCCAATGGCTTTGGATTAATAACGGGTGCGTCGAATCCATGGATCACCGGAATAGGCGCTTTTTTAACGGGTGTTGGTTTGGTATTGTGCATATTGGGCTGGATTTTAAACAAAGAATCGCAAAAAGTACTGCATTGGGTACAAACAGCTTTTAAAGATAATGTACCAGAGGCATTAATAGGTGATATTATTTCGTTTGAAAGGCTTCAAATAGGGTTGTTGAAGCGAATGATTACCGATCGTGCCACGTCTACGTTTAAGATGGTTTACGACATCTTTTTAAAGCAAATACGAAGACTGAATTACGAAATTCTGTATGAAGATCCGTCATTAGAGCACAAACTCATAACGTCTACGGTCTATGAATTGAACGGACAGAAGTCGGTTTATAAAAACACGAGCATCAGTAAAGAAGTAAAAGAGCCGCCAAGTAAGGCATTACAACAAGCCGCTTTAATAGCCTCAGAAACCCCAACAACCTTATGGTGGGATAAAACAGACATTAAGGTGAAACGCATGGATAACCTTATCGCATGTGGGCAATTTACTACTTGTTACAATTTAATTAAGTATGTAGCCGAATTAGAAGGAGATGATATCACTTCGGATGATTTAAAGAAACTACGCAAAGACTTAGATGCAGATTGGGCAGCGTTTAATAAAGATCCGCTGCAATTTGTTTAGAATATTCTATTCATAATCGAATGTCCTAGGAACATTTCTTTTGAATACGAAATTTAAAATATATTACTCCAAAAGGTCTTGGTTAAAGATTATATGCTAAACCAGAATGGAGGAGACTCTAATGTAATTAGAAATAATCTATTTTACATAATATAAATTATAGTACAAATGTCTCATTTTATATTTTAAGAGGTTCCGCCATTTGATAGCTATAATTCCATATTATGTAAAATATCCCAGAAGCATTCATTTTGATTAGAATAATTAGAACTTGGGTCATTAAACTAATAAGCGGTTTGCTTCGCAGCGTTTAAAAAACATTTGTATCTATAATTAGCCGTTATGTAAAATAGCCGCTACCAAGCGCTCGATTGTTTTATAAAATCAAATTGCTCTGGCAATTTATTTTACACACAAATGCGCAGCATTCATGAGCTCCTAATTATAAAATAGAAATCTGGCGAATAATTTCCAACGCTTGCCAACGCCAAAATAAAAGCTAACCTTTTTGCTCTAATTAAAAATCGCGTATTCGATAAAATGTACATCATAAAAAATTTTAGACGATTCTCGTAAGCTTGCCACAAGAGCATAAATTTTAAGAAAAATAAAATTCTATGCACTTGTTATATCTAGAACTTCAATTAATCTTTTTTTCGTTTTTCATTATCTTTTGTCTTGAAACAAAAGAAACAAAAATTCAAGGCTGCATATAATTTTGGAAACAATTAACGGCTCATTCGCTATATTTTAGGAAACATTGTAACTGGTTAATATTACTCTGGAATATTATGTAAAATAGAAACTCTTAAGAAACTGTATTACTAAACCCCTAAAATATTGACGCTCTTTTCACCTATTGTTTTACCAAAATTTTCTGAGGCCAAGTTAAAATCGAGATTCTATTTTACATAATGTTAAGAACTTATAGATTCTCTAAAAAACTCAAATATCATTACCATTGCTAATGTATCAAGCTCACAATACATTAATAATGCTTTTCTTATTTCTAATCTTTCTGCATCATTCATCTCTTGAAACTGTAATTTCGAATATGCAATTAATGCAGAACCACCATTGTCAATACCTTCTAAATCTGAGATTAAACTATCTAATTCATCTTCACTCCATTCGTCAAACAGTTTAGGTAAACTTTTATATGGACTAATGATTTTATCATTTTCGTCATATACTATAAATACTTTATCATCATTAAAGTTTATACTAGATATAGAAATCTCTTTTATAGATTTAGAATATTTATTTTTTAAATAAGAACTACGATTTAAAACAGCCGGCAATACTGCCTTTATAGAGTTAGAACCCTTAGTTTGTGGGTCATAATAGTATAATTTAACCATTTCACATAAATCTATCATATCCCTATCTCCTACCCAAGAAATAGTACTATCTTTTTTTGAATGACTAATTGATTGAATAAAATCAATTAATTCTACCTTATCTTTTTCATTTGAAGATATTAATTGTTCGTAGATAGCATTAAGTATGGTGTTTTCGTGATAAGAATATTTAAATATACTTCCTTCATCGGAAGACAGAGCCTTTTTTAAAGCTCTTAAAAAGTCGAAATTTGGAAAAATTCCAGCTTCCGAATTGATATATTCAGTTTCGTGAATAATTGAACCATTTTCTAAAACCATATGATGCGAAAATTGAAAAGCAATTTGTTCATAAGGCTTTTTCCCTTTATTAAAAGGAATTGCAACAGTTGAAGTTTCAAAATCAATAAAGTGCAATGGAAATTTCCAATTACTAATTTCTAGTTTCAATCCATCAATATCAATATAAGGGGTTTCATCTTTTTCTTTAACTTTATCTATTTGCAACCATTGTCTTTCCGATGATGACATGCCATAGGTTTTTGGTAATATCGTTATATCATCTTCTGTAATATCTTTCATTAAATATGTTCCTCTTTCAATCAATTTGGATGCAGATTTGAAATTACTAACTTCATAAACTTTTGGTTCATTTTCAATAGTTTTTTTTGATACATTTAATTGATTTGTCCAGCATTCAACAAATCCACTTTTTAAATTGTTCTCATAAATAGTATAAAATTCGCATTTTTTGCATTTTACATTAACAGGCGAATTTATTTTAATATCTTTTGAATAATGTTCTGTAAATAAATGTACTGCTTCAATAAAAGAATATGATTCATCATATTTATATACTCCAGATTGTATATTAGAAACAATTGCATCAACTGATATTTTTGCTAGTATGGATTCTCCGATATCCTTTTTGGTAATTCCTTTTTCAACTATTATACCTGTGCGATTATTAGAATATGATGCTATTTTAAATTTTTGATTTAAACCATCAACTGTGGCAGTTTTACTTTTATCAATTAGCATTAGAAAAGGCTTAATTGACCAATTTGGAAATGCATTTTTCATTACATATTCCTGAAAAGTAATATCAAATAAATATGCTTTCCATTCACTTCGAAGTCCTCCCCTTTTTCCAATAATAGAAAATTCATCATTTGTATTTATTGATTTGGCTTTAACTTCTATTAGCTCAACTCTATCTCCACGTTTTACTAAAATATCAACGCGAATAAAGCAATTATTAAACAAAAATGCTGGCTCATAAATAATGACATTTTCTTGTTTCAATAATTCATTAGTTTCCTCTAGTAATAAATCATAATCCCAAGGATTTCCTTCAATAAGTATTCCTCCTTCATATTCTAATCTTGCCAATTCTTCAACTTGAAAACCACCTTGTGCCAATGCTTCTAGAAAATCATCTCCTTTTATTTGATTAGCGTAATCTTTTTTATTTGTATAATAAAGCTTTGTTGGACATTCCAAGCCTAATTTAAATCTTGATTTTGTTAAATATCTTTTCATTAATATGAATAAAAAAAGTTAGCCCCAGAAAAAGCTAACTTTGTGACTGTCTTTTTACAGACATATTAGAATGCTTGTGTGTGGCAATATAAAATTGCAAAAATTATCTGGTGCATCCTTTTATTATTAAGAATATGGTTCTAATGAGCTTTTTGAATTTAATTCTTCAACCAAATTAAAATCATTCCATTTAGTAAACCAAAATTTCTGTTTTTCAACAAAGTCAATAAAATCATCTCTTTCACTACTTGGCACTCCATAAAGAGTTAGTAGCTCTTTTTTAAATTTATTTTCATCTTCTTTAAGATATGGACAAGATACTAAATCAAAAAACAATAATACTAATTCAGTATGCTTTGCTCTTTGAGATTTTTTAATTTTTTTTATCTTAATTCTTATTGCATTTTTAACCATTACTTTAAGTCCACGATATCTTACAATATCTTTGAAGTAAAATAATAAAACAGTAATTACAAAATAATTGATATCATTTTTAAACTCATATCGCTTTGGCACAAAACTTGTCTCTTTTGTTTTCATTACTTCTTTCAAATTTAAGTATTTAACTAGCTGTTCAGTAGTCAACCTATAGTCTTTACCAAGTTCTTTAAGAACTATCAATAAGTAAAGTGTTTCTATTTGTAAATGCTCATTCAGCTTAGTTTTATCAAGTACTAATATTATTTCATCTAATATTTTCTTAAATACTTTTTCTTGATTGATTTTATCAAATTGATTTAACAATTTATATTTTATTACTCCTTTTGAATCTTCATAATTAAATTTATATCTCTTCTTGTATGTTTTAATTACTAAGGATAAAATATTTACTAATTTTATTGTAGAATTTACTTTTGGAGAAACACCATAAAGAAAAAATACAAAATCAAGAATTTCTTCAATGTATTTGGTGAAATTTGCTTCTTGTTTGATCAATTTTTTTTCTTCCTTTTTAGAAAGTAAACCTTGAAATTTTCTTTTCTCTAATTTTCTTTTATGTTCTTCATACTTCTTAATATTTCTCATTAAGCTACTTTTGTAAATAGCTAAAGTATAATTCATTACATCTTTATACAAAACATCAGACTCAACAACAATTGTTTTATATTCTGTAATCAATTTATTTGAACTACATCTAATATCAACATCACTTACTTTTATCTTTTTGTCAGGAACGAAGTCTGGAATATCTTTCTTGTCGTCTGGTATTTTTTTATCTTCCTTATCTTTATCCTTTTTGATTTTAAACTTAACTTTATCCTTTAAAAGATTTACAATTTTGTTCTTAGCAATTGTTATCTCAGTTATTAGAGGTTTTTCATATAATTTTGTTTTAGAATCATTCAAAGACATTTTATATTCCTTTAGACAGATTTTATAATTATCTAAAATTTCATCTTTAGTTTTTGCATCATTATAAAACACAAAAAAATCATCTACATATCTATATATTTCATAATTCACTTTATGAATAAGACCTTTTTTTCTTAAAATTTGTTCAATTTTCTTATCAATTTGTTGCAAAATAAGCTCAGCAAAAATTCTAGAGAATTCTGGGCCAATTATTATTCCATTCGTTTCTCCATAATTTGTATTCTGCATGAATTTATCAAATTTCCCAGCAAAAGTATTAGAATCTCTATTCAAATTATTTTTAACAAACTCTTTGCTAATTAAAGCCCAAGAAAGTGAGTGAGTATAAATGCTATCAAAACATTTAGCAATGTCAAACTTGAACATTTTATTATACTTTTTTTCTGCTCTATGATAAATGTAGTCTTCATAAAACTTATATATATTAGAGTATAATTCATAAGTAAAAAAAGTTTTTAGGTTTTTATATTCTTTCCCACTTTCTTCAATAAAATCATCTTCATTTCCTTTTTTCGTAGCTCCATCATTCAAATAAACAAACTTAGCTATGCTATCAGGTTTTCTGATTGAAAAAGGGCTTTGTTTTGAGTTATAAACAATAAGCTCTTTAAATTCTTCATAAAAAGAGACTAATTCAATTTGACTTTTTGGATGTGGTATAGCTAAATCTCGAAAGTCTTTTTCTTTATGTGTAATTTTATAATGAAACGCTATTTTTCGTAACTCTTTATCATTCAACTTAAGGGTATTATTAGTTGATGTTGTAATGTTTTCTATATCGAATAGAATTGAGAGTAATCTCTTAATTATATTATCATCTTTACATTTTATCCAACTAATAGAATCTTCATTAAATTTAATTTTATGGTTAACTAAAAATTGATAAAAATGACGATTTGAAAAAATAATAGGTGTCTCATAAGGCAGAACGTCACTTAAAACAGCTCTTTCTATTGCATAACTAATTGGTTTTTTTGCTTTATTTTTTCTCATTCTATTTCCAAATTGATATTATCCTTTCAAAATTATTATCAAGTTTTTTAATTTCTTTCAACTTGTCTGGTCTTAAATCTGGTATATTTTTTCTTTTAGAATTTATATTAAAAAACTTTTTATTAATAAACCCATCTGAAAAACTATATTCCTTTAGTTTATTGTTTAAGCTTTTGAAAGTACCAGCAGGTAATTTTTCATCAATTATTCTAAGTAACTCCTTATCCAAATAGTCTAAATCATCACAATTCTGTTCAATAAGACTATTAGAATAGTATATTCCAACTAAACCTTTTTTTGGTTTATGTAATCTTGTATTTTTTGTTAAATAATTAAATCTATGTATTAATAATTTGGAAGCATCAGAAGGTGCGAATTTCTTTTGCTCAAGATAAATATCTATAGTTTTTTCTATCCTTTTTAGATATCTATTCTTTTTATTAGTAGAAATTGAAGTTCCAATGTATTCACAGTTTTCTAAACTAAAGACATAACCTAAAAATTCTATTTTCATTAAGCTATTGTCTTTTTCCAAATCGTAAGAAAATGTTTTTGAAGGATTCATTAATAAATCGCTCTTATCTGTAATCTCTTTTACCTTTGTTTTGTAATCATCTAAACACATTTTCCAGGTTGGAGTAAAAAGAATAATTATGTCATCAACATATCGTCCATAATAAGTAACATTGCTCAATCTTTTTATTTTATTATCTACTTCACGCATATAAAGTTCTGCTAAATATGCGCTTATTCCTGCGCCTCTAGGAATACCTTTTCTTTTCTCAACTGGAAGTTTTAGTTGATCAGTTAATTCGTTATAACTGTAGAATAAACTTTTAATTAAAGTCTTTGATTTTGGGCTTAACAATTGATTATCGTTAATCATATTTAAAAGCCTTTCTTGCGGAACACTTTCGTAAAAACCTTGAATATCTGTTCTTAAAACTATTTTTGGGAAGTTGTCCTTGATCAAAGCTTGAACTTGCTTAGAAATCAAATATCTATTACTTTGTTTTACCTTAAATGTTCTATGTATATTATATTGTAGTTGTTTCATAGCGAAAAAAGAAGGTGCATCTTTCTTTACTGGATAAACATCTTTATCACTAGCTTCATGTAAAAATTTCGTGAATTTGAACTTAAAATTTTTATTGTTTACTGTTTCAGTATATTCTTGTAAAGTTATTTCTAATTCATTCTTTTTATTCTCCTCAATGTTTTTCTTTTCTTCATTAAGTTTTTCAAGATGTTCATCATCTTTCGCAATATCTCCTTTACTTTTATAAGCTTTTATTATTTTTCTTTGCTTCTTTAGTTCATTAGATAGAGCATGAAATTTTTCCGAATAATATTTTGTTTCAAAATTACCCTTACGGTTTTCAATTTCAAATATCTTATTAAAATTTTCTAATGAGAATGACTGATCAAGCATATAATTATTTAATTTCTTTTAATTTATATAAAAAGGGTTCAGTTCTAAAAAGAAAAATCTAGTTAGAAATTAGCTAATTAACAATACTAAAGGAGAGTTTAAATATAGGAAATTTTGTAGGAATAATATTGAGGGAAAACCGTAAATATTTGAAATTCATTTACTTTAAATCCATTCCACACACATTTCACTACTCTCCTATCGTCGTTTCGTAAAAAGAGTATTCCATTAACATTGCAGAGAAACTTTTTAGAATAAATTTTTTCAAGAAACTGTAGAAACAACTTTCGCTTTTAGCCAAAGCTCAAGTTACATAACGCAGAACATTATAGGACAAATGCCATTGTTTGTTATTTGCTAAGAACATACCATTAGTCAACTATAATGATATTATGTAAAATATCCCAGAAGCTTTAGTGTTATTGGTTTTAGTGTGCAGTACTTGGGCATGAAACTAGAAACGGTTTGCTTCGCAGATCTAAAAAAGCATTGTTCCTATAATTTGCCGTTATGTAAAATGTCCGCCGTCAAACGCTAATTGCGTTGATAAAATCAAATTACTATTGTAATTTATTTTATATGCAATTTCCAGCCGCTTGCCAGCCGCACAATAAAAGCTACGTTTTAGTTATCATTAAAATTTTGTCGTACATGGATATTTGTACTACATATTTTTTCTAGACGATTCTCAGAGACTTGCCATAAGAGCTTAAATTTTAAGAAGGATAAAATTCTAAGCACTTATTATATTCTTTCGTCCTTTTAATCTTTTTAAAAGAGTTGTAAAATGTAGAATTAGATTTAAAGCCACATTCATTGCCAATAGCTTCTATGGTTAACAAATTATTAGCTTGAAGCATTTTCTCAGCAGCTGCTATACGGTGCGTATTGATATAATTTGAAAATCCCATTCCTTCATGCTCATTTAAATATTGGGATAATTCGTGCGATTTTATGCCCAATTGGTGCGCAACATCCGAAAGTTTTAACTCCGGATTGCGGTGGAGTTCTTTTTCTTTTAAAAGCATTTCTAAGTCCAAAGATATCTTCGAAGCTTTAGTTTCGTCTATCTTTTTATTGGCATATTTTACAGTTGGTGTTAGAAATGACAACGCCGTTTTTCGTCGTTTAAAAAACCATATCATCAGAGTGATATAAAATATAAATGAAAATGATAACGCCCCCACTATATAAGAGGTATAGTTCGAGGTGTTGTAGGCTAACCAAATAATAAAACCTCCTGTCACTATGTTGATAATCCAAAAATCCAACGTACCAATCTTTTGGCTTTTGTTAAAGAGCTTACCAAACGACACACGAGCTTGGTAGCATGCCGCTAATACGTATATGGTCCATTGCGTTAACAAAATCATTCCAAAAATTCTAGGAGGTCTTCGCCACCATAGTTCGGTATATTCACGATACGGATATAAAATACTCACAATACACATAAATACGAGCACAGGAATTACATGCCACAACCAATTATGGCGATGAACTTTATTGGGTTTAGTGGCTATGCGTGTGTATAAATATAGAAATGGTCCAATAAGAAAACATGCAGTTAATCCTATACTCACAAACGTTGAAGAAGTACCCGGATAGAACGTTAAAAACACCGACTTAGTCACGCGAACGCTAATGACAAATAATAAAGCTGCAAGAAAATAGGTAGCTCTACTCCTATTCTTAATAAAAAAAGCAAAGTATAAGCTAAGAACGAGGCCATTAAAGGCGCCAAGAGCACTAAAAAAGAATAGTATTTGATGATCGAAATTCACTCAATCAAAAATAATCCTTTTTAAATAGATTCCTAACAGACTATCTTTTTCTAGAGGAAAAATATAAATTCATTTATGTTAGCTCTAGTTTATAGCCTACACCATGTACATTCGTGATTTTGATGGAATCATCGTCTTTTAATTTCTTACGCAATTTAGAAATATACGTATCTAAACTTCGTCCAACAATCACCCCATTGTCTTCCCAAACCTTTTTCGTTAAAACTTCTCGTTTCACTATTTGATTAGGATGTGCAATCAAAATAGCTAGCAGTTCGCATTCTTTCTTTGACAAACTTATTTCTTCGGCTTCTTTAACCAATTTATTCTCTTCTGGATAAAATCGAAAACTACCTATAGAAGTTGCATTACCAGTTAGATCGCTACGACGATACGCATAGTATCTACTGGCAAAAATGAAAATTAAGAATATTAGTACCATAAGGACCAAGCCATAAAATAAAAGAGGATTGGTCGAGGCCAGACTTTCTTGTTGTAAAAAATCTACCTGTATTTTATAGCAATTCTCAGGAACGACACGACCTCTACAAGCTATAATGCTTTTTTCTATCAAACGCTTTACCTCGTAACTATATGCAACTTCTCCGTCACTGCATTGCATAACCTCTACCCTATATTGTTTAGGGAGGTTTGAATTTTTAAAACTGGAACGTACTTCAGCAGCCAAAACACCAGGATCAAAAGCCAGGTGAGATTGAAACGATAGTTCATATTTGATTGGACTTAACCTAAGAACTGGCATAACTCGCGATGTACTATCCTTATGTGCTAATAATAGTTTATTACCTAGGTCACGTAAAGCAATCTTAGCTCGTTCTGGAAAATCATCTCTTTTTGACGATGGCTCACAAGACCAAAACATTAAAAAGAGAAACGCTCCTCCTAAAATAAAACACAGTTTTCTTTTCATAATTACTGCAAATAACAGGGAATTTGCTGACTTTTTACACTCCTTGACACTTCTTTTACATTCTTTTGACACTTTTGGATACAGTCACGTCTAGTTTTACCAAAAAATAAATCATTATGAAAAAATTGCTATTTACATTCATCATTTTAACGACTAGTTTGGTTACTAGTCAACATCTAGATCAAGAAACGTTTCAGTTAAACATCGAAAAGAGTGTTATTAATTGGAAAGGAACATACGCTTTTCAATTTAGTGAACACAACGGAACCGTCAACTTTAGCCATGGAATTTTGGAAGCTTCTAATGGTAAAATCGTTGGAGGTTATTTTGAAGTTGACATGA
>Ga0316208_1000046_pt1 | contig 192543 bp, 165 predicted proteins | sample 3monopyrite_MG_FD_204944 | JGI IMG/M metagenome (GOLD analysis project Ga0316208, IMG submission 204944) | Microbial mat bacterial communities from mineral coupon in-situ incubated in ocean water Damariscotta River, Maine, United States -... | ecosystem: Environmental > Aquatic > Marine >... | reverse complement strand
ATACCCGATCTGGCCATGTCCTCCTTCAACATTCCACTCTCATCACGTAGAAGTCTACGAGATCCAGATCGGCTTCAGCTCCCAAGAATTTCCGCCTATGGGCGAAAGCATGACCGAGGCCGCGGTGGAGACGGTTCTTCCGCAGATCCGGGTGGTGACGGACCCTGCGGGGCGGATGGCGCTTCACTACGCCTATGTGGATGTGGACGGGCAGGCGGTGTCGGTGTTCGGGTCGAACGGCAGCCTGGTGTCGACGGAGGTGACGGGTGCGTACGGGGTACCGCTGCAGGGGGCGCCGTCGGACTACTCGTCGAGCCCAGAGGCGTGGGTTGTGGACGGGCTTCACGGCCAGGAGGAGGACCGGGGGAATGAGGTGAGCCACTTCGGTGCGCGGCACACGTTGTTCCGGGATGGGATGTGGATGCAGCCCGAGCCGTTGTTGGGGTTGGGGATGCCCGGGTTCGACCGCTCTCGGCCACAGGCACTGGGTTCCCTATACGCTCAGGCGAATCCAGTTGCGGGCCAGGACACCACTGGGTGGTGCTCATTCCTGCTGACGTGGGCCGGATGCGGGGCGCCGAAGGACGATCCCCCCAATGGACTGGAGTGGATCGATGAGGCACTGTCGATCGCCTACGAGTCGTCCTCGACGGACGAGCAGGGAACGTGGACCCGATACCCCAACGGCGGGAGCCTGGATGAACAAGGCAAGGACACTTCGGCCGAGGAACTTGCTGCCGCAAGAGAAGTGGCCCGAATGGGCAGGACCGTGGTGACCCGCGATCCGGTGGGTCGAAGATCACGGGAAGGCAGTACCGCAGACCTGCTTGTCGACGGGATTCCGATGGACGTGTACACTCCAGAAGCTGGTACAGAGCCCCGTACCGTTCTAAACAATGTTGCCGGGAAGAATGGTCAGGCCCAGGGAGTGGTGCTCAATTTGGTCAGGTGGGATCGCAGTGCAGAGGAACTCGGTTCCAATGTGCTGGAACAGGTGAGCGCGAAGATCAACGGCCGCGGCAATACGGTGAATCTACGCGAGGTGATCGTGGTTGGGGAGAAAGAATGAAACTGCGATGCCGCTGTGGTGGGGTGTTGAGCGACGCTACGTCATCCGACCCACTTATCGCGATAATTACACCACGAATTCTCGAGCAACGGATATGGATGGAGGTTCCGGACAAACTTCGAGAACATCTCTCGAAAATCACGTCACAACCGACGGAAGACCAAATCGGAGAGACCTTCTCGGCAGTGCTGGACGCCTTCTTGGAGCAAGGCTTCACGCTGCAGTGTCCGGATTGCGGAAGGCTGGCGATGTATGCGACGAGTGAGGCCGACGTGTGCTGGTTCGTCCCCGAGGATCCAACGGCGCGCCCGTTCGATATCGAGTAGCGAAAACAGCGTAGTCTCGCCAACAGGGGGCCACATATCCGATATCGCGCCTCCGAACGGATTGGCTCACCACCGTCGGCACTGTATGGGGGGATGGGGGCGGCTACGGGGCTGCGCCGAGCAAGGGTCAGCTGACCAAGCAGGGCGTGTGCTCGGAGGCGTAAGGAAGGTGGGTTGCTTGATCTGCGCCCAGAGTCCGCGATACCGGCTGGTGGAGGGCACACCCATCCCGATGTGCCAGGGTTCGTTCAGAATGGCCTCTCTACAAGCGACAAGGGCAGTTTGGGCACGGACCGAGCCACAGCCAGCGCCGCCGAAAAGAACGGATTTCCTGCTGTAGGAGTGAATATCGTGGTATCGGAGCGGCCTCGGGACGATGGGACCTTTCGAGTCGATGTGGCCGTGACTTCGGGAGATACCCAAGCATTCTATGTCGGAGCCTCGGACGTGGACAGTCCGACCCTGTCTGTACAGTTGGCGTTGGCCTCCGACCGAGGTGCGGGCTCGCATTCTACGGAAGCTGAGCGGCTCATGAGCCTCCCCGTCGTAGTCCACGACGACGCGGATTCGAGGTCGAAGAAGCAGCCCTCTACTACGAGGAGCGACGTGCCGGCCCACCACCCAGCCCCCTGTGCACACGCGACGCTGACAGGCGCGTCCGCAGGCGCCCACACCCCACGACCGTAGACCGAGGCGCTAAGCTCGTCGTCTCGGAGACCCCCCAATGCCCCAGGCCCCGTCCGCATCCGTGCTGCACCTGCACCGCGCCATCCTCGCCCTCGCGCCCGAGCTCGCCGAGCTGCCGCTACCCGACGAGCCCCTCGCAGACTGCGCCAACTGCCCCTTGGCCGGCCAGCCCTTCCACCCCACCGTGCGCTGCTGCACCTACGAGCCCGCCCTGCCGAACTTCCTGGTGGGCCGCGCCCTCGCTCGGGACAACACGGGCGCGGAGAAGATTCGAGAGCGCATCGCAGCGGGGGCAGGCGTCGGCCGACTCGGCATCCAGCCCTCGGCGGAGTGGCTGGCCGAGTACGCGCAGCGCCGCGACACCGACTTCGGGCGAAACCCCGACTGGCGCTGTCCCTACTGGGTCGATGGGCCGCTCTCCTGCAGCATCTGGCCCGACCGGAACACCGTGTGCCGCTCGTGGCACTGCAAGCATAGCGATGGCTTCCGCGGGCACGAGCTGTGGACCCGGGTCCGCAAGCTCGGCGCGGCCTGCGAGCGGCGACTCAGCGGGTGGTGTGCCGAGCAACTCACTCCCCCGAAGAACCCATCGGTACCGGGCTGGGAGAGCTACTACCGCGCCTGCGCTCAGCAAGTCGAGCACGCCACCGAGGCCCAGCTCGCCGCCCTCGCCGACCCCCAGCTTCAAGCCTCGCGCGCCGAGCTCCGCCAGGCCTGGCAGCAGCTCACCCAGCCCATCCCCGAGGTGCTCGGAGTCGAGGTCCGAGCCGTGATCGAGCGCGGCGACCAGGTCGAGCTGGTGGGGTACAGCCCGTGGAATAGCGCTCGCTTCCCCCGCTCCGTCTTCGCTCTGCTCGCCGAGTTCGACGGGGAGCGGCCCCGAGATCAGGCCGTGCAGCGCGCCCTCGCCACCAACCCCGAGGTCCAGGCCCACTGGGTCGAGACCCTGTTCGAGATCCGGGTGCTCCGCCCCCGCGAGGCCGATGACGCAGCCCCGTGGGGCTTCGGCGCTCCAGACCTCGACCCCGAAGAGCTCAAGCAGCGCTTCACCCGGTAACTACTCCGCCGGACCGAGAATGCTCTGGGGCCGCACCCGCCAACCGGTCCGGGGCATGAATGTGGGCGGCCCCCCACCCGATCGGGGCCCCCCCGTCACCCGCGGGGTCTTCCACACCCCGTAGTTCTTCTGGATTCCAAAACCAAGCGGCCGCCCATTGCCCGCGACCACGCAGGCCCAGTAGTGCTCGTCCGCGGCCGCGCGAATATCCGCCATGCTCGAGTGGTACGGGCCGGATTTGTGGTCGATATCCCAGAGCGCGATGAGGTGGAAGGAGGGTGCATGGCCCGCCAGCACCGGCAGCCAGGGGTTGTAGGGAGAGAGCACCGGGCCCTCGCACTCCCGCAGGGCCTCGACGAAGCGATCTCCCGCTGCGACATCGGCCGCGGTGGGCAGATAGCGCTCGGGCTCGAAGCCACTCTTGGCATAGAGCTGCACCGCCACCACCGCCGCGCCCAGGGCATAGACCTCGACCCGGGGCCACAGCCGGCGGCTCTGCGCCACGCCCAGCCCAAGCGCCAGCGCCACCGCAAAATGCATCGGGATGTAGACGTTGAGGAAGCCGCCATGATGGGCCCGCATCATGCCCGCCGTGAACAGCGCCATGGCCGCGATGCCCACGCCGTACAGCCAGCGCCCATCGACCCGGCCCTGCACCGCCGCCGCAGCCAGGCCCCCTGCCGAGCCCAGCACCAGCCCCCCGAGGAGGCCCGCGTCGAGGCCATAGCTCGCCCCCAGACCCAGCCCCAGCAGCCCCGCCACCGGAACCGCAGCCCGAGCCCGACCCCTCGGCCAGCCCAGCGCCGCCCCAAACACCGCCCCCAGGGCCAGGCCAATGCTGACCCAAGCCGCCCCCTCTACCATCGGCAGCGGTTGAGGCATGCGGGGCGCAGCGGGGATCGCCATGCCCACGCTGTACACCCAGGCCGCCCCGACCAGCGCACACAGCGCCACCCCCCAGCGCACCCGACCCCGACTCAGCCACACCGTGCCCGCCGTGAGCGCGACCGAAGCCCCCAAAACCGCTGTGCTCACGTGCTTGCCGAGCTCCTCGATGGCCCCCGGGAGGAAGCGACCGACCACCATCGGGTGAGAGCGAGCGATGCCGAGCAGGGTCGTCAGGAAGTGCCCCTGGCTGACCCCCTGCAGGACCCCGACCAGGGCGACCGCCGGCCCCGCGCTGGCCCCGACGAACCACGCTGCCTCGACCCAGCCGAAGCGCGCCGCGATGCCCACCGCCATAGGCAGGCCATAGGCCGCCAGGTTGTGCTTCACCGCAAAAGCAGTCGCCAGGAGCAGGCCCGAGAGCACGCGCACCCGCCGCCGCTCGTCCATGCCCAGCACGACGGACCAGGCGAGCAGACCGGTGCCCAGCGCATCCGGGCGGATCAGGTCGTAGAAGGCGCCGGTGTCCGGGTATAGGCTGAGGAAGACCATGGCCGCCAGGACCCCCGCCCCCACGCTGCGCCCGTAGCGCCAGCAGCCGAAGATCAGCGCCGCACAGGTGCCCAGGGTGCCCGCGATGGACACCGCCCGCCCGAGGCCGGCCGAGAGCCCGAACACGGTGCTAAGCCCCGCCAACAACGCCGGATAGCCCGGCGGATAGAGATAGGGAATCCAGTCGCGGTTGGGCTCGACATAGAGCGGGTACCACTGCTGCACCCGCCAGGCGTGGGCGAGCATGCCCCCTTCCATCCACTCCAGATCGTAGGGGTAGGCCATGCGCCCTGCGAAGGCGACAAAGACCTGGAAGCCGATCCAGGCCCCCAGGGCGAGCGGGAAGCCATCCGTGGCCAGCTGCACCAGCAACGGGGCCGCTTCCGCAAGCCATCCCGGGCCTCTCCGCCTCAGCAGCGCTTCAATCCATGACACGCGCATCGCGCCGGTCTCTCCTCACCCCGCCGACTAACGCGCTAAAGCAGGCCCTCGAAGGATAGGCCCATGAACCGCACCCCCGCCCTGTTTCTGCTCCTGATCGGCTGCCCCAAGCCCACCACGCCCGCACCGGCGCCCGTGCCCGCAGTCCGGACGGTTCATATCGCCGCCCTCAACGACTTCCACGGCGCGCTCTACGAGCAGCCCAAGCGCAAGGAGCCCACCCGGGCCTATGGCGGCCTGCCCTGGCTCGCATCCGCTGTCGATTCCCTGCGCGAGGAGCACCCCGATCTGCTGCTTCTGGACGGCGGCGACATCTTCCAGGGCTCCTGGCCAGTCAACGCCACCAAGGGCCGCGGCGCAGTCCAGGCCTACAATCTGCTCGGCGTAGACGTGGCCGCCGTGGGCAATCACGAGTTCGACTACGGCGGGATCGAGGGCGGGCACCCGCTCCGTGGCGCCCTCGAAGCCGGCGGAAAGCTCGCCGAATACGACTGGGTCACGGCCAATATCGACCAGGAAGACGGCAGCCCGTGGTCTCCCGAGGGCTTCTCCGAGTGGGTCATCGTCGAGCGCAGCGGCGTCAAGATCGGGGTGTTCGGGCTGTCCACCCAGGACACCCCCCAGACCACGCTGTTCGAGAATGTCGCCGATCTGAGCTTCCAGGATGTGGTCGAGACCGCCCGCACCACCGTTCCCCAGCTCCGCGAGGCCGGCGCCGAGGTCATCGTCGCGGTCGGCCACCTCACCGGCCAGTGCAAGCCCACCAGCTGGACCACCGTTCCCGAGGACTGCAGCCCAGACGACGAGATCGGCCGCCTGCTCACCGAGCTCCCCCCGGGCACCATCGACGTGATGATCATGGGCCACGCCCACACCCTGCTCCACCACCGGGTCGGCGACACCTTCGTGCTCGAGCAGCGCGCCAAGGGCAACGCCATCGGCCGGCTCGATCTGGTCGTCCGCCCCGACGGAGTCGACCTCGACGCCAGCACGCTCCACAAGGCCTGGTTCCTCGAGCACGACGCCGTCGACCCCGGCTGCGAGGACACCCCCTTCCCAGTCGAGCCCCTCGATGTCGGCGGCCGCTCCCTCGCTCCCCACCCCGAAGCGCTCGCGCTGGTCGACGCCCTCGAGGAAGAAGCCGGCAGCCTGTGCGACAAGGTCGGCTGCACCACCGCTCCCCTCGGCCGCGACCGCCAGTCCGAGTCGGCCGTGGGGGATTTTGTCGCCAGCACCATGCTCGATGCCTTCCCCGAAGCCGACCTCGCCCTCACCAACTCCGGTGGGTTGCGGGACAATCTGCCCGAGGGAGAGATCCTGCGCGAGGACCTCCAGGCGGTGATGCCCTTCGACAACCGGTTGCTGCTCATCGAGATGAGCGGCGCCCAGCTCGACCAGCTCCTTCGGCTCGGGACCAGCGGGCGCCACGGCATCCTCCAGGTCGCCGGGGCCTCCTTCGGCTTCGACCCCGATCTCGAGCAGGGCACCGATATCGACGGCAATGGCGAGGTCGAGACCTGGGAGCACGACCGCCTCTGCCACAGCGCCACCCGGATCGGCGGCGAGCCCCTCGACCCCGAGCGCAGCTACAAGGTCGTCACCACCGACTTTCTGTTCAAGGGCGGCGACCACCTCGGGCCCGCCTTCGAGGGTCTGAAGCCCAGCGCCGAGGGCCCGCTGCTGCGCGACGCGATGAACACCTGGTTCGAAGCCCTCGACACCTGCTACGAGCCCCCCACCGACGAGCGAATCACCATCGGGGCCTGCAAATGAAGCCCATGCGGGCCGCCTCATCCCTGACCCTGCGCAATGGGCAGGTCCTGGCGAATCGCATCGCCAAGGCCGCCATGAGCGAGCGCCTCGGCGACGCAGAGGGGGCGCCCACCGAGGGCCTCGAGAGGCTCTACACACGGTGGAGCGCGGGCGGAGCGGCCCTGCTGATCACCGGCAATGTCATGATCGACTCGGCCCACCGTGGCGAGCCCCACAACGTCGTGCTCGAGGACGACCGCCACCTGCCCGCCTTCGAGCGCTGGGCTGCCGCCGCCAAGCAGTTCGGTTCCCGCTGCTGGATGCAGATCAACCACCCCGGCAGGCAGGCTCCCCGCAGCATCGACCCCGCTCCAGTCGCCCCCTCTGCGATACCCATGCGCGGGATGATGGGGGCCTTCCGCACCCCTCGCGCGCTCACCACCCAGGAGGTCGAGAACACCCTCGACCGCTTCGCGCGGACCGCAGAGCTCGCCGAGCGTGCCGGCTTCGACGGGGTCCAGATCCACGCCGCCCACGGCTACCTCATCTCCCAGTTCCTCTCCCCGCTCACCAACACCCGCGAGGACCGCTTCGGCATCACCCCCGAGAATCGCCGGGCCTTCCTCCTGGAGTGCGTCGAGCGGGTCCGGGACCGTACCCAGCCCGGCTTCGCCGTCTCGGTCAAGCTCAACTCCGCCGACTTCCAGCGCGGAGGCTTCGACACCTCGGACTCCATGGCCGTCGCCGAGGCCCTGGACGCCGCGAATATCGAGCTCCTCGAGATCTCCGGCGGCACCTACGAGCGCCCCGAGATGTTCGAGGCCGCCAAGGCCAGCACCCGGGCCCGGGAGGCCTTCTTCCTCGAGTACGCCACCCAGCTCCGCGACCGGTATTCCGGGCACCTCATGCTCACCGGCGGGATCCGCAGCCGCACTGGAATCCGCGCCGCCCTCGAACTCTCCAAGCTCGACGTCGTCGGCCTCGCGCGCCCCCTCGCCATCGAGCCCGACCTCCCCCGACGCCTGCTCGATGGGTCCGCCGAGTCCGCTATCGAGGCCGGCGTACACACCCGCTTCGCGCGCCTCGATCGAGCCCTCGCAGCCCCCTGGCACGAGCTCCAGCTCCACCGAATGGCGGCCGGTGAGCCCCCTGACCCCGACCTCTCCGCCTTCCGTACCCTGCGGTGGTATCTGGCGGATCATCTGTACGGCTGAACCTCGGAGGGTGTCTTGCTCTGGCTACTGACCATCGCCTTCGCCCAAGGCCTCGACTGCCCCGATGGCAGCACCCTCTCGGGCGCCACCCCGCCGGATGGGAACGAGCTGTGGTGCACCATGCTGGTGGACGGAGCCCCCCAGAAGACCGGCCCCGCTGTGCGCTTCCACCCCGAGGGCGAGGTCGCTGCGAGGGGCTCCTACACGGCGGGAAAGCGCACCGGCCCGTGGGAGTTCTGGTACCCCAATGGCCAGCCCGAGCGCACCGGCCGCTACCTCAATGGCGAGTCCCATGGGCACTGGACCCATTGGTTCGACAACGGCCAGAAGTGGTTCGAGGGCGAGTACAGCCTGGGACGAGCGGCCAAGGAATGGACCTACTGGTACGAGAACGGCCAGCTCGAGTCCAAGGGCAAGTTCATCAGCGGCGCCCGCTATGGCGAGTGGACCCAGTGGCACGACAACGGTCAGCGCAAGTCGGTCGGGCGCTATGTGACGGGCGCCGAAGACGGGCCCTGGCAGTACTGGCGCGAGGACGGGGCCTTGGCGAGCCAGGGGCGCTTTCGGGGCGGTCGCAAGCTCGACACCTGGGAGTGGTTCCACCCAGACGGCCGGATCGAGAGGCGAGCGATCTTCCACAATGGCAAGCTGCAGGGCCTGGATGCGGTCTTCCACCCCGACGGGTCCAAGCGCTCCGAGATCGAATGGTCTGGCGGAGAGAAGAACGGACTCGAGACCACCTGGGCTCCGAATGGGACCAAGCTCTCCGAGGGCCGGTGGTCCCTCGGCCGACGGGACGGGCTGCATCACTTCTGGTATGCCGATGGGCAGTCCAAGCGGATCGAGTCATGGCGCAACGGCCTCAAGGACGGCCGCTGGCAGGCTTGGTTCCCCGACGGGAAGCTCCAGTACGAGGGAGAGCTCCTCGACGGGAAGGAGGTCGGCACGTGGCGGCACTTCCACGAGAACGGAGAGCTCAAGGCCGAGGGCTCTTTCGAAGCGGGCAAGCCCGTCGGCGAGTGGAAGACCTGGTGGCCGAGCGGGCGGATCAAGACCGTGGGGAGTTATGTCGCCGGGGCCAAGGACGGCGTGTGGGTGTGGACCACGGAGGACGGGGCTGTGGACCGGATGGAGACCTGGGCCGAAGGGGAGAAGCAGTGAGGGTCGAGTGCCCCAGCTGTCACCGCTTGGAAGAGTGGCAAACCGACGAGCGCACCGTCTGTATCGAGGGCGGCAGCCGCCAACCCGTCGGTCACCCCGTGCTGGCCGCGTGGAAGACCCTGCTCTCCGCTCGTTCCCACGGGCAGGTGGTCGTGGCACGCTGTCCCTGCGGGCAGCCCATGCTCGCCTCCACCGGGACCGCCATCCCCTGGACCTTGCACACGGTCGAGGGCGAGTTCCAGGTAGACGGCACCGCTCAGTCCGGCCCCAACGGCCCCCTCTCCGACTCCGAGCTGTCCACTCTGCTCGAGAAGCGCTACGGCTGGAAGCTCGAGCTCAAGCCCTTCCAGGCGCTGTTCACCAGCACCATGATGTTGTCGATCCTCGCTCCGGCCATCCTCTGGGTCATCGCGCTGAGCATCGTGATCGTGTTCCTGGTCGGCCTGGTGAACCAGCCCGGCTTCTGAGCCTCATAGTCGGCGATAAGCACCCAGCGAGCGGTCCTCGCAGAGAAAGCTGAGCCCCGACCCGTAGCTCTCCCGATAGCTGTTGGCCGCGCTCTCGCAGTTGCGTTCGGCGTAGTGGATGACGATCCCGGTCTTGCCCGCGTCCAACAGGTCTTGGAGGTCTGCGTGCTCCCACCAGTCCATCTCGTTGGGCCACGACTCGAAGGTGCCCCCATCGAATCCCACCGCGCCCTGGAGGCTGCTCTTGCCCATGCACTTCATCCCGAGAGCGTGGGCCGACTCGCAGAGGCTGTTGGTGTACGCGATCGCCGCCGCAGCCGTGGCCTCGAAGCCGGTCGCCTCCCGCAGCTCGTCGTCGAAGCCCCAGTCCATATTGTCGAACTCCACCCAGTCGCAGCCCATCGCTGCGGCATCCTCGAAGCGCGCTTCCATGAGCGGGGTGATCCCATCGGTGTCGCTGACGAAGAACTCCCCCGGCCAGGCATTCCACTCTCGATCCGTACAGTACGGCGCCATGCTCGCGTAGTCCGCTCGCCACTCCTCGCAGGTGCCCACGCTGATATAGCAACCGACCTCGTTGCCCAGGGACTGCAGCTCCGGGATGGCCGCGCGGACCTGCACCTGGGTGTCCACGTCGAAGGGGTCGAGGAGGGTGTAGCAGCCCCTCGCCGCTTCCAGCATGGCCTCGATGGAGTCTGCCTCTGCTGCTGAGCGCTCCTGATAGGCCTGGTTCCATACACAGACCCCGGTGCCTGGCAGTACATCTACCACAGGCCCCCTGCAGCCCCATAGCAACGGTATGAGGCCCATAAAAGCAGCTGACCTCACCATCCGCCCCCGATCAGAACCAGTAGCGGATATGCGCACCGAACTCCACCAGGTCGAGCCGAAAGCTCTCGCCTCCGAGCCCATCGAGGTCGTCGAGGAAGAAGATCGCGGGCCGATAGTCCAGGCCTACATCCAGCGGGACCGCGTCGATATTGGCCTCAATTCCCACGATGAGGTTCGCCCCTCCGACCATGTCGACGTCGAGGCTGGAGGCGAAGATACCCCCCACCCCAGCGTTGACGCCCAGGTCGAAGTCGTCGCTGTCGTACAGAGAGGGCAGCTCGAGCAGCAGATCCGCGTCCACGCCCAGCACCAGCGGATCGAGCCCCCCTAGCAGCCCATAGGAGCCCAGGACCATCTGAAAGGACATCGACTCGTTCATCCAGTACTTCGTATCCAGACCCACGATCTGGGTCGTAGCCCCCAGGCCGAGCCCGATATTGCCGCCGTTGCGGATGGGGGGAGCGGCGCTGGCAGGCGAGCTAGCCAGGAGCAGCGCGGCCGCGCACAGGAGCAGAGAGAGTCGGGGCGGGGTGGACCCAGCGAGCATGAGATTCCTCCACGGGGATACTACATGCTCCATGTGGATCCTCCTCGCACTCGCCTGCTCTCCTTCCGCTCCGGTCCCCTCCCTCGAAGCCGAGCGGAGCGCGCTGCGAGCCGAGGAGCAACGGCGCCTGTGGCAGGCCTCCCGGGCCGCCCTCGATGAAGGAGAACTGCACAATGCAGCCACCGCGATCGTCGCGGGTCTAGAGCTCGATGAGCCGCGCTTTCGGCCCCTGTCCACCGAGCTCGATGCGCTACTGGAGCATGCGGAGCCCCGACTCGCCGCGACCGTGCACGCCGCCCTCTACGAGGCCTCCCGCGATCCCGGCTCCCGCGCTCGCCACCGAGCCGCCGCCACCGACGCCCTGGTCCGGTCCCGCTATGCCTCCGACGAAGAGATCGCGATCACCCGACGGGAACAACAAGGCGTCACCCGGGCCCGGGCCCAAGCCGCGGTCCGGGCGCTCCGCGAAGAATATGTCACTCCCCTGGACGACCGGGCGCTGCTCCGGGCCGCCGTGCACCGGCTCAGCCTCCTCGACGCCGAGGCTCCCTCGGAAGTTCCGCCCGGCGCATTCACCGAGTCATTCGATGCGCTCATCGACCGGGGGATCGAACTCGGCCTGCCCGAGGAGCTCGTCGCAGCCGAGCTCGCCGAGGCGGTCTTCGAATCCGCAGACACCTGGTCCAGTCCCATCTGGCCCGCTCAGATCGCCGCCTGGGAGAAACACCACGACGGGGTGGTCTCGGGAATCGTGGGCTTGCGTGTGGAGCCGGTCGAAGGCGAGATCCGGGTCGCCGAGCTGATCGAGGGGGGCTCAGCCTGGGCTGCGGGGGTGCATCAGGGTGACCGCTTCGTCGAGCTCCGAGCCGAGGCGGGGACCCTGGACCTGCGCGACCCGGCCTCCGCCCCCACCGCCGAGGCCGTGGCAGCAGCGCTCCGTGGCCCCAACGGGACCGTGATTCCGGTCACCTTGGAGCGGAACGGCGTGGAGAAGATCTTCCTGCTGGAGCGGGGCAATATCGCCGCCCCCACGGTCGCGGGCTGGAGGCACGATGGCACGGGCTGGCAGACCCAGATCGAGCCGGGCATCCACTTTGTCCACATCGCCAGCTTCAAGCCCACCACCCTCGCGCAGCTCGACACCGTCCTGAGCTCCTCTCCCTCCCCGGGGCTCATCCTCGACCTGCGCGGCAACACCGGTGGAGACCTGGCTTCAGCGGTGAAGTTCGCGGACCGCTTCGTGGAGTCCGGCACCCTCCTGCAGCTCCAGGCCCGTCAGGGGGAGCCCGAGTCCACCCCCGCCTCTCCGGGGGATCCGTGGGAGGGCACGAGGCTGGTGGTGCTGATCGATCGAAGCAGCGCGTCGAGCGCCGAGATCGTCGCCGGAGCCCTCCAGCAGAGCGCAGCCGCCAAGGTGGTCGGCGAGTCCTCCGCTGGCAAGGGCGTGAGCCAGGTCCTCCGCGTAGACGCAGAGAATGGCATCGCGCTGCAGTTCACCAACCTGATCTGGGCGCTGCCCGATGGACGCCGTATCCACCGCACCGATGACGCCAAGAGCTGGGGAATTCAGCCCGACGTAGAGGTGCCGCTCACCTCGACCGAGCGCTTCGCGGTGGGGGTGATGCAGGCCCAACGAGAAGCGCTGCGGGTCCATGCGGACGGCTCACCGATGGCCTACCGCGGCCCCGAGATCGACCCGAACCTGCCGCAGCTATCGGCCGACCCGCAGATCGAAGCGGCCCTGAAGCTGCTGCGCTGATTCCGAGTTCCCAGAGCAGACCCGATCAGCGAAGCGCCTCGACCACCGCGGAGGGATCCTCGGGGGTCCAGCCGAGGGCTTCGGGGCCTCCGAGGGTGCCCCACCAGCTGAGCAGCTCGGCGTCGATGGGCAGGACCACGACCCGCTCGCGCTCCTCGAGGAGCAGCTGCGGTACTGCGGCACGGCCTTCGACCGGGAGCTCGGCTACGAACCAGATCTCGATGCGCTTGTCTTCGCGGCGCATCCCCAGACGCCAGACGCCGGAGAGCGAGCCCGACAGCTCGGTGAGGGCGGCGTTTCCGCGGCGCTCGCGGCGCGTGGTGCCTCGGAAGGCGCGGTGAAGCGACCAGCCGGCCTTGGCCGCGGCGGCGACGATACCCAGCACATCGGCTGCGCCGGGCCCACCAAAGCGGGCACCGGTCTCGCCCTCGCAGAGAGCGGCTGCAGCGGGGCCCCCCTGAGCCGCGCCGATCTTGAGCGCCAGGGTGGTGGCCTCGGGCACCGAGAGCCCATCGGGGGCGACGGAATTTGCGGCCTGCATGAGGGCTCCGAGACGCACACTGGCGTCGTCTGGAGCCGGGCTCCACTCGGAGTCTGCGGTGAGGAAAGCATCGCGGAGCTTCTTGAGCTTGCCCACGGACTCCGCCAGGGCCTCGGCGCTGGGCGGGCCGTCGGCGAACAGAGCCTCGCGGAAGGCGATGAGGGGGTCTGGACCCTGGGGCTCGGCCGGAGCCCTGGGGGCACGCTCGGCTCTGGGAGCACGCTCAGGCCGGGCGGGGCGCTCGGGCCGGGCCACCGGAGCCACAGCGTCGAGAGCGGAGAGCAGCTCGGTGTCGCTGGGATCTCCGTCGAGGGTGACGAGGCCTGCCGCTGCGACGGCTTCTCGGAGGGGTGCGTTGCCCGAGCCTGGCGCCAGGAGCACGACCCGGGAGCAGAGGGCGGGCAGGCGGGCCGCGACCTGGGTGGCGACCTCGGCCGGGTAGGGCTCGTCTGCGGCCCCGACCAGCACGAGCATGCGCTCGTCCCCGTCGAGGCGAAGGGTCCATGCGCGCCGGTCATCGGGCTCTGCGCTGCGGCCCAGAACGCCACGGCGAAGACCGCTGAACCGAGCCTCTGCGGACCGCCCGAGCTGCACTGCACGAGCAAATGCCCACTCGCCATAGATCTCACCGGCGATGGACCCGGCCGCTGCGATCTCGGTCAGCGCGGCGTCGGTGAGCGTGGAATCGCCCATGCGGGCACGCCCCACGAAGGCCACCAGCCAAGGCGCTGGAACCTGGGCACCAGCCTCGGCGAAGTGGGCGCGGAGCGCGACAGAGGCGAGCTCATCGGCGCGCTCGGGGTGGTCTGCGATCCAGCTGTTCATGAGCCGGACCCGGGCCTCGCGCCGCTTGGGCAGCTTGCGACCGAGCAGCATGGCCAGCGGGCCGTCCTCCTCGGTGGGTGGCGTCTCGACACGGGGCTCGCGGGCCGAGGACTTGGCGGGCCGGGCGATGCCGAGGATCTGCCGGAACCAGCGGTCGAGGGAAGCGAGCTGGTCATCGCGATCCTCGGACTTGAGCGCGCGGTCCAGGCGGACCCAGGCCCGGACCAGCTCCGCCCGCCCCTTCTTGCCGCGGAGGATCTTCATCGCACCCTGGTGATCGCCGGCGAGTGCACGCTCTACCGCGATCTCCATGCCCCCCTCGCGACCGCGAGATTCGCGGGTGTCCCGGCCATCCCGACCGCGCTCGGAGCGACCCCGACCGCGCTCGGTGCGCTCGCCACGGCCCGGTCCGCGCACCAGCTCGCCAGGGAGCCGAAGCTCCGGAGGCTTCTCGCCGAGGGAGGACAGATAGGCCTTGGCCGATGCCCGCTCTTCTTTGGACGCGACCGGTGTGGTCTGGCAGAGGGAGAGCAGCGACCGGGCCTCGCGCACGGCGTCGTCGCGCTTGCCGACCAAGTTGTACAGCGTGGACATGGCGAAGGCCGCATCACGGAGCCCTGGGATGTCCGTGAGGTGAGTGGCGCGCCAGCGGCTGATCTCGCCCAGCAAGTGACGTTGTGCTTCGCCGTTGTCGGCGGCAGCGATATCGGAGCTCCAGCGTTCGAACGCCATGGCGGTTCCTCCCGGTCGGTCTGCGAGCGCTCGGTCCTAACCGGACTGGCCCTGTCGGCCCACGGATCGGGGTGGACGTGCTAATCACACACCGTGTCCTGGAGCGGGAATGAGTGACGAGATCGCGGGGCCTCCAATCCACGGAGAGGCCGGTATCGCGGGCCTGGTGCCGTTCGGGCTCGGCACCGAGCAGCCCCGGCACTACCGTCTTGCCCTGGAGTCCACCTGGGAGAATCGCGACCGGCTCGGCTACGCCTTGGCGATCCTCCGGCACGGCGTCTGCGATGGGTGCAGTCTGGGCCCTGCGGGGCTGCGCGACGATGTGCTGCCGGGACCGCACCTGTGCACCAAGCGGCTCTCCCAGCTCCGCACCCACACCATCGGCCCGCTCACGCCCAGCGATCTGGCGAGCATGAAGCGCCTGCGGCTCATGTCCAGCAACGAGCTCCGAGCCCTCGGTCGCCTGCCCTTCCCCTTCGTCTATCGGCCCGGAGATCGGGGCTTCAACCGCATCCCCTGGGATGAAGCGCTCGATCTGGCGGGCGGCGCGCTCCGCAACACCTCGCCCGAGCGCACCGCCTGGCTCGCTACCGGGCGCGGCCTCACCAACGAGGCCTACTATGTGTTCGCCAAGGCGGCGCGCCTCTATGGCTCCAACCACGTCGGGTTCAGCAATGCCCGCTGCTACGGAGCCGCCGTGCAAGGCCTCTCCGAGGTGATCGGCTGCGATGCGGCGACGGGCTCCTTCACCGACTGGCTCGGCACGGATCTGGTGCTGTTGTGGGGCGCCAACCTGGCCCGCAACCAGCCCGTGGCGCTGCGCTATCTCGCAGAGGCCAAGCGGCGCGGCGCACGCATCGTCGCCATCGACACGGGCCCGATGCCCAATATGGCCGCCACCTGGCTCCCAACCGAGCCGCTCTCCGCCCTGTTCGGCACCCGCATCCTCGACGACCTCATCCAGATCCAGCCCGGCGGCGATCGCGCGCTGATCCAGGCCGTGATCAAGACCCTGATCCGCTCGGATGCCGTCGACCACGGCTTCATCGAGACGCACACGACCGGCTGGGAGGCCTACACAAACGCGCTCTCAGCGACCGACCATCGCACTCTGTGCACTCGGGCCGGGGTCAGCACCAGCCAGGTCGACTGGCTCGCCCAGCTGGTCTCCCGCGCCCGGAGCCTGGTCAGCGTGTGGTCCAACGGAGAGGGGCAGAGCATCGCTCACCTCCACCTCAGCCAGGGGGCCATCGGCAAGCCCGACAGCGGATTGTTCCCCCTTCGCGGCCCCTCGGGTTTTCATGGCGGGACCGCCTGCGGAGTGCATCCCCAGCGCTTCCCCGGCGACCGCCCCATCGACGAGGACAGCGCCCAACGTATGGAGAAGCTGTGGGGCGCTGTGGTCCCGTCCTGGCCCGGCCTGGGCACCGAGGATCTGCTGCAGGCGGCCGAAGCCGGACAGCTCGATGTGCTGTACCAGATGGGCGGGAATCTCGGCCAGCACGAGGCTGCCCTGGAGCGCATCGGGCTGCGCATCCACCAGGATATTCACCTCAATCCGGGAGCCCTGGTCGAGCCCGGCGAGGCCATCCTGCTCCTCCCCTCCCAGGCCCGCTACGAGCAGCGCGGTGGCGGCACGATAACCTCCGCCGAGCGCCGGATTCGCTTCTCTCCCGAGGTCGAGCACCACCCCATCATCGGCTCCTCTCGCCCCGAGTTCGAGATCCCCGCCCGGGTCGTCGCCGCCGCCCGGCCCGAGCTCGAGTCCGCGCTGCTATTCCGCTCCAGCCAGGCCATCCGCGACGAGATCGGCCTCGTGGTGCCCCGCTATGCCGGGGTCGAGAACCTCCGCGCCGAGGGGGACTGGATCCAATGGGGAGGCCCGCAGCTCTGCGCCGGGCCCCGCTTCTCCCATATGCCCGACCACAAGGCGCGCTTCGTGATCCGGGAGCCCAGCTGAGCCATCCCCTCGCCGAAGACCGCCCCGTGCTCCAGAGCGGATCCACCCGCTCCACCCCCGATGCCATCGCCATCGAGGAGCCCCTGGAGATCCGGGTCGAGGGGCGCTCCATCGCCATCACCATGCGCACTCCCGGCCACGATCGCGAGCTGGCAGCGGGCTTTCTGTTCACCGAGGGCGTGCTCGAGGCCGCCGACGACCTGGCCGCTCTCCAGCCGATCGGCAGCTCCGGGAATGTGGTCGAGTGCCGCCTCGCGGCCGGGGTCGAGGCCCACCAAGAGGCCCTCGAGCGCGCCACCCGCGAGCTGTATGCCACCAGCTCCTGCGGGATCTGCGGAAAGGCCAGCATCGACCGCATCCACGTCATCGCCCGCACCCCCATCCCCGACTTCCCCCTCCCCGACGCCGTGATCCACGCCCTCCCCGACGCGCTGCACGGGGCCCAGAGCGGTTTTCGGGCCACCGGCGGCCTCCACGGCGCCGCCCTCGTCCACCCCGATGGCAGCCTCGAGGTGGTCCGCGAAGATGTGGGCCGACACAATGCAGTGGACAAGGTCCTGGGCTGGAGGCTGCTTCACGACCGCGTCCCCGTCTCCGATGTCGCCCTCCTGATCAGCAGCCGCGCCGGCTTCGAGATCGTACAGAAGGCTCGGATCGCGGGCATCGGTGCCATCGTCGCCCTCGGCGCCGCCACCACTCTCGCCGTCGACCTCGCCCGGGAGTCGGGGATTTCCCTGGTTGGGTTCGCTAGCCCCGAGCGCTTCAATCGCTACACCTGAGCGGTTCGGTTTGTAGTGAGCCCCCCGATCCGGCACAATTGCGGGGTCCTCCGGAGTGCTCGATTGTCGGATCTGTTCCTCGGACCGTTCATCCTCGAGCAAGCGATCGGGAAGGGCGCGATGGGTGAGGTGTGGAAAGCCCGCCACCGCGACCGTGGAATCCCCGTCGCCATCAAGGTGATGACGGCCAAAGCCGCTCGGGTCGACACCAGCCTCAAGTCCTTCTTCAACGAGGTCCGTGCCGTCGCCCAGCTCGACCACCCCGGCATCGCCTGGGTGCTGGACTATGGGACCGTCAGCGCCGAGTCCGCCAGCGCCTCCGAGGGCCAATTCATCGAAGACAGCCCCTACCTGGTGATGGAGCACGCCAGCCGGGGCACCCTGGCGGATATCAAGAACTCCTACAACTGGACGGAGCTCCGCGCGGTGCTGCTCGCCCTGCTCGACGGCCTCGCCCACGCCCACGCCCGCGGCGTCATCCACCGCGACCTCAAGCCGGGCAATGTGCTGCTCTGCTCCCGCAACGATGTGCGACCCGGGCTCAAGCTCTGCGACTTCGGCATCGCCTTCGCCATGGAAGAGGTCCGCGACGACTCCGTGGTCGCCGGTACGCTTCACTATATGGCCCCCGAACAGCTCGAGGCTCGGCAGCGCGAGCAGGGGCCATGGACCGATCTGTACGCGCTCGGTTGCCTCACCTGGCGCCTGCTCACGGGCCATCCGCCCTTCCATGGCAAGCGCTCCACCCAGCTCATGTTCGCCCAGCTCCAGGACAAACCCCCCGCGCTGCTCACCCCCACTCCCGTACCCGATGGCTTCGAGGCATGGCTGCGCACCCTACTCCAGAAGGACCCCCTCGACCGCTTTCGCTGTGCGGCCGATGCCGCCAGAGCGCTGACAGATCTCGGACATCCGCCCGAGGTCGGCCCCGACGAAGACATGATGACCGGGATCATGAAGCCGGTCATGCTCACCGCGAATATGCCGCTGCCTCCCCCGGCCGACCCCAAGACCATCGTGCCCTCGGATACGGCCATTCTCGCCGCCGAGCCGATGACGCTCTTCCTCGACGGGCCCACCCTCGGTCCCGCCCGGGCCGGCAACCTGCTCATCGGGGTACGGGCCGGGCTCCCCCTCGACTGGAGACGCCCTGCCCGGGCACGGCCCAATCTCGACCTCGTCGGAGCGGGTCTCCAGCTCTTCGGCCTCCGCCGTCCCCCCTTCGTGGGCCGCGAAGGCGAACGCGACAAGCTGTGGGAGGTCCTCTCGGATGTCCATCGCCAGCAGCGCGCCCATACCGTGCTGATCTCCGGGGCGGAGGGCGTCGGAAAGACCCGTCTGGCCCAATGGGTCGCCGAGCGCGCCGCCGAGGTCGGGGCGGGCCAGGTCCTCACCGCACGCTTCTCAGGGGCCGATGACGCCGACTCAGCCCTGCGCAATATGCTCCTGCGACGCTTTCAGGCCCACGGACTCGAGGGGAACGAGCTCCTCGAGCGCCTCACCGACTCTATCGACGAGCTGGGCATCACCAACCCGGAGCTCCGCCAGCACGCCATCACCCTGCTCAGCGGCAGCAAGCTCCAGGGCGCCTCTCGCTATGTGGTGATCCGCCTGCTGCTCGAGGCCATCTCCCACGAGCGGCCGCCCATTCTGGTGCTCAACGATGTGCACGCCGGCATCGACGCGCTGCGCTTCGTGCGCCACCTGCACAACGCCCAGGTCATCCGGCCCTTCCCCATCCTCGTCCTGCTCACCGCTCGGCTCGACCAGATGGAAGAGAGCGGCCTGCAGAGCGAGGTGGATGCGGTCGTAGCCAACAAACGAACCCACCAGCTCGAGGTCGGCCCCCTCCCCCGCGAGGCGTCGATGGAGCTCGTGCACCAGCTCCTCAGGCTCGAGCCCGCCCTCACCGAGCAGGTGGTCGAGCGCACCGCAGGCAACCCCCTGTTCGCCATCCAGGTCATCGGAGACTGGGTCGAGCGCGATCAGCTCCGGCTCGGGAGCCGGGGCTTCAAGCTCCAGCGAGGGGTCAAGAACCAGCTCCCCCCCAGCCTCAAGTACATCTGGGTCAAGCGTCTCGCCCGGGTACTGGAGCGCATCGACCCGCCCACCGAGGAGATGTTGGAGGCCGCGGCCGTGCTCGGCATGGAGGTCGACGATCTCGAGTGGGGGGGGATGTGCGACGATCCCCAGGGCGTGCACCGCGATCAGGGGCGGGTCCTCGTCATTCCCGAGAACGCGCGCCGTCGCTACGATCTGGTCGAGAGCCTGCTCCAGATGAACCTCGTCGAGGAGACCGACTCCGGCTTCGCCTTCACCCACGGGCAGTTCCGCGACACCATCCTGGACCGGGCCGCCGCCAACAAGCGCCTCAAGAAGCACCACCACGCCGCGGCCTGTCAGCTCGGTACCCACGCCAAGAACGCGGAGCTCGAGCGCTACGGGCGGCACCTCCTCGGTGCGGGCATGCGCGAGGCCGCCATCGACCCCTTGTTGCGGGCGGTTCCCGCGGTGCAGGCCACGGTCGGCCGGATGAGCGCGTGGCGCTTGCTCGACACCATCGAGCACACCCTGCGCAAGCTCGACCTCCCCCGCTCCGACGACCGCTGGGGCCGGATGTATCTGGAGCGAGCGCTGCTCTCCGAGCTCCTCGGGCAACACCGAAGAGCCGTGCGCTGGGCGGCCAAGGCCGGCCAGGAAGCCAGCCGGCACAAGTGGCCCTTCATCGCCGCCTCGGCCAACTTCCGCCTCGCACGCGCCGCCATGCGCAAGGGGGATCTCGACATCGCCAGCGCCCGGCTGATCCGGGTCACCAACCAGGTCGACCCCAAGGAGCACCCCTTCCTGGTCGGCGAGTCCTTGTTTCTGCTCGGCCGCCTCGGGCGCAAGACCGGAGAGGAGCCCGAACAGACCGCCCAGCTCGTCAAGGCCGGGCGCTCGTGGATGATGCGCGACAAAGACCCCCGCCGCCGGGCCCAGGCCATGCTCCACCTCGCCCGTGCCGCCCTCGAGGACGACCAGCCCGCGACCTGCGCGGCCCTCACCGAGCGGGCTCGCAAGATCGCGGTCGAGATCGGCGACCTGCCCCAGCAGGTCAACTGCCTCAGCTTCGCCGCCGAGGTGGCCCGAACCAGCGGAGACCTCGACTCCGCTGCCTCCAACCTCCGCAAAGCCATCGAGGTCTTCGAGCTCATCGGGGATGCTCAGCTCGCCTTGCTGCGCTGCAACCTCGCCATCATTCTGCTCGATCAGGGCGACCAGAGCGGGGCGCTAAAGGAGCTCGACCGCGCCCTGGCCAATGCCATCGAGGTCGACCGCGACCCCCTCCGCATGGCCGTACAGACCGTGCGGGTCCGAGCCCTGGCCGAGGTAGGCGACTACACCGACCTCGACGAGGCGCTCTCGGCCTGCGAAGACCTGATGGGCCGCGTGAAGACCGGCGAGCGAGACAGCGCGCGCTGCGCCCACCGCGCCGCCAAGATCCTGCTCAAGGCGGGCGACAAGCGCCGGGCGATTCGCGCGCGGGATATCGCCCGGGATCAGTACCAGAAGCTCGGCGACGAGAAGGGCTTGGCGGCGCTCAGCCGCTCGTCCAGCTCGAAGGGGTCTTCCTAACAGCCGTCGGGAGCGGAGTCATCGATCCATTCCCTTCTCAGAGAGAATTTGGTTTAACCAATTCTAGAAAATTGGTTAAACCAATGGCATCACCCACCTCGGAGCCCCCGTGGCCAACTCCCTGCGCACCGTCGACATCGCCGCAGACGCCATCCGCGACCGAATCCTTCGGGGCAGCTACCCGGTCGGCGAACGTCTGCCCGCCGAGCGCAAGCTCGCCGAGCAGTTGGGGATCAGCCGGCTCACACTGCGCGCTGCGATCGCTCGTCTCCAGAGCGAGGGCCTGCTCCAGCCTCGCCAAGGGGATGGGGTCTGGGTGCTCGACTACCGCCGAGATGCCGGGGTCGAGCTGCTGCCTCATCTGCTCCAGCAGGGCGAGCTTCGGCTGCTCTCTCCCTTCCTCCAGCTTCGCCGCGCACTGGCTGCGGAGGCCGTGGCTGCAGCCTCCATCCAGGCCTCGGATGCAGACCTCGACGAGCTGCAGGTCCTGGCCGACAGGCTCGCCACCGCCGATCTCGAAGCGCTCCGGCACGGCAACCTGGTGTTCTCGCGGCGGGTCATCGAGCTGGCGGACAACCTGCCCATGCTGCTGCTGTTCAACACCGTCACCCGGGTCTACCAGAGCCGCCCGGAGATCGCCGCGGCGATGCTGGTTCATCCCGACGGCATCCGAGCCAGCTTCGGCGCCATCGTCTCGCTGCTCCGCCAGCGCAGACCCAACCTGGCCCGAGACACCGTGCGCCAGATCCTCGAGACCCTCGACGAGGCCACAGTACGCTCCCTGGAGGACCGATGAAGCTCCGCTACCACCTGCTCCACTTCCGCCCCCGACGCATCGAAGCCCGGCTCGATGAGCTGGTGGCCGCAGGCGTGCTCGATAGGAAGCCCACCCACTGGCAGCTGTGGATGGGCGTGCTCTATATGTGGCACCGCGCCGCCTTCCGGCCCGAGACCATCGGCCTGTCCAGCAACCCCGTCCGCAGCACCCGGCGCGCCCGGCTATTCCACAAGCGCCCCCTGCGCTCGCCCTTCCTCTTCGCGGGCCGGCGGGTGAATCCACTCGATCACACTGGCCTGGGCAGCAGCACCGAGCACACCATCCGGCACCTGCTCGGTGCCCACCACGACCGCGCCGACTTCCACTTCGATCTCCAGCTCATCGCCCATGAACCCGGGGTGCTTCAGTCGCTTCGGGACCGGCTGCAGAGCATCGTCGACGAGACCGCCCCCGACGCGGTATTCCTCAAGGACCTCTGCGTCTACGAGGGCTACCACGAGGATCTGCTCGCCGGTGTAGAGGCGTGGATACGGGGAGAAGTCCCCCTCGATCATGACGATCCGGATGCTACGCTCACCGGGTTCATGGGCTGGTGTGCCCAGCAGCCCGACTCGCTTCGAGCCACCCTCCGGCACGGCCTCCCCGACTTCCAGCCCCGCCTGGAGGCCCCGTGACCTCCCTCTCGGATCTGCTCGGGCTCAGCCGCAGAGAGCTCGGCCACCGGCTGCAGCAAGGCCACCCCGTCGAGGTCGAGTCCCTGGCGAACCGCGAGTTTCACGGGGTCGCCCTCGGACTGCCCCGCTTCGTTGAACGGCTGACGTGGAAGAAGTTCAAGAAGGTCTTCGTCACCCACGAGACCGGGCTCCAGGGCTACAACGAGGCGGTCACCCAGAACGGCCTGCAAGCCCCCTGGATCAGCCGCACCCGCCGCGGGGAGCCCGTGCGATACGGGTATTTCGAGGTCCGTCCCGCAGAGCGTGGCCTGCTCATCGACTACGGGCCACCCGCCCATCGCTTCAACCCGATGCGCTTCGTCCAAGACCCCTTGGTGGCTGTCGACGAAGGCTCGAGCGAGCTGTTGCTGGGGGTTTCGATCCTCGCCCTGGGCCGGTTTCGGGTGCCCACTCCGACCTACTTCGCCCTCCTCCCCGGGGACCCGATCCCGGTGGGGGTCAGTCGCTGATCTGCGCGCCATGGGTGCCGAGATAGGTCGCCCGGTCTGGACCGGTGAGGTTCAGATCTGCGTCGAGAGGGTCGTCCCCAAGGGAGAACAAGACGTAGTCATCATCGGCTGGGTTGGCGTTGACACCGGAGAGGTAGAGCGCATCATCCCCGACCCATAGCGAGTTGTTGATATACACCGGCCAATCTGCACCGATGCTCACCACACTCCGGGTCGCAGCCGGCGCTCGCGAGAGGGTGTTGCGATACTGGTAGATCGGGAAGACATCGGGCCCGGGCGTGTAGGTGTCGTACCCCCCATTCGCCAGCACACAGATCCCACCCGCGTTGGCAGGCTCGTAGTTGATCCGGCTGTACGAGAGCTCAAAAGGCCCGGCGGTATCGGGAGAGTAGCTCCCACCGATATGCATCGACATCTTCAGCAAGGGCGCCTGGGTGTAGTCGAGGTTCCGGTAAGAGACGTACATCCCGGTGGTCTTGGTCGCGACGGTGCCCCGACCGAACTCCACATCGATCGCGGTGGTGTGCTCCTCGAGAAGCTTGTGTGCCTTCGAGATGTAGAAGCCATTGAAGTTGGTGGACGTGCAGGGACCACCAATATTCTCGAAGCGATTTCGAGAGATGAGCGTGTAGTGGCGCCAGTTGTCCGCGTTGGGATTGGGAGTCCACAACACCCCGGCATTGCCGGACGAGGTGGTGTCACAGATGAAGTTCTGGAAGCTGTTCTCGAACCACACATTGCGCGCGCCACCCGCAACGGACGCGTCGTAGGCGACATCCCCGAAGGTGCCATTGTAGAGGGTGAACATCCGCGGATTGTTCTGGGTGGTCGGCCCGGTGTCGAAGGCAATCCCCCCAAAGAACATGTCCGATCCCGACGGAGCGGTCCCGACAGCCCCGTTGCTCCTGGCGGCGATGGTCGTGTCCGACATGTCGAAGACCACCAGCTCCCCTGGGTAGCCGTAGTGGACGAGGGGCTTGTCATCGCTGCTCAGGCGCCAGTTACCCGCCGTCACCCCTGAGGTGCTGTTGTCGGCAGCCACATCATGCGTACCCTCGCGGTAGAGCACCTGGTAGCCGCTGTAGGTGCGGTCGGCTGGGTCGCCCTTCCACCACGACTCGATGGTCTGGAAGGGGTCGGCGAGGGTGCCCGTGCCGGTGGTGTCGCTGCCGTTGACCGGGTCGATGACGATGGTGCCGACGGAGGTGACCTCGAGGGTCCACTCGACATCGAGGCTCGGGTAGTCGTCCTGGAAGTGCACCCGGATATGCATCGGGTAGGTACCGGCGATCGGGTCGGGGCAGCTCACCACGCCGTAGTCATTGCCCACAACGAGCTCGTCTCCGCTGGGGTCGAGGAAGGCACCCACGCTGCACCCAGCCGGGAGGGAGACGGCTTCGAAGTAGAAGGGCCAGCTCCCGAAGGCCACGCCGATGGGGACTCGGTAGGGCACCCCGGGAAGGTGCCGTCGATGCTTGGCCCACACAGCGGTCTCGGTGTCGGGACGCGGGAAGATTACGATGGGATCGGTGTTCCGCGGCACGAAGTTGCCGACCGGAAGCGCCCACGCCGGGTTGATGTCCGTGTCGGTGTCGGCATCGGTGTCCGTGTCGGCATCGGTGTCCGTGTCGGCATCGGTGTCCGTGTCGGCATCAGCGTCCGTGTCTGTGTCGGCATCGGCGTCCGTGTCGGCATCGGCGTCCGTGTCCGTGTCGGCATCGGCGTCCGTGTCCGTGTCGGCATCGGCGTCCGTGTCCGTGTCGGCATCGGCGTCCGTGTCCGTGTCCGTGTCCGTGTCCGTGTCCGTGTCCGTCTCGACCGGAACAGCTGAGTCGTCACTCTTGCAGCCGGTGGTGATCAGCATCGCAAGTCCGAGACCGCGAATGAGGGTGTTCATGAATGCTCCGATGTGGCTCCGCATCCTACAGGGTCATCGCCATCACGACGAACCCCCCGATCCGAGCGAGCGGATCAGGGGGCCGGTGTGCGGGAGCGTGAGAGAACTACTGGGCCGGAGCGTCGTCGTTCCACTCGGGCTCGGCGAAGGCGCAGAGGGACTCGTCGCCGTCCATGACCATGTCGAAGTTGTTCTCTTCGTAGACCACGCTGTAGTCGGTGCCCCAGCACTCGGTGCCCTGGTAGGCGAGGGGGTCGAGGTCGCCACCGAAGACGACGGTATCCCCACGGCCCTGGCCATCGGCGAGCCACCGGGCGCGGAGCACGATGGTCTCGTCCTGGCTGCCGTCCTCACCGATATCCGCGAGGTAGCCCAGGTCCATGTAGCCATTGCCGTCCAGGTCCTGGCCATAGCGGTAGCCCGCGTCGATGCGCTCGGGGTTGGAGCTGTCATCGGTGAAGCCCTCGAAGCCGGCCTCGGCCACCACGCCGGTGGGGCTGACCTCGTAAGCGCTGTAGAAGACGCCGGCCTCGGTGGAGGCGGGGTTGAGGGCGGCGATGGCGTCGTAGTCGATGCCGAAGCTGCCGCTGAACTCGTCCTCGGTGGCGCCGGGGATGGACTCGCCGCCGATGACGCCGACCCAGTCGTCGTCGCTGGTGCTGTCCTTGGGCCGCTGCACGATGGCCCAGCCGTACACATTGGCGACCTCGTCGTACTCGACGTAGAGGGCAGTCTGGTTCGGGTCGAGGCCACCGTCGTTCCAGGGGCCCCAGAAGAACTCGTTGTTCTCACCGGACCAGGTCGGGTCGAAGTCGGTGATGCGGTCGACCGACTCGAGCACTTCGCTGATCAGGCCGTTCACATCCGTGGTCACCTGGGCGGCGGTCATGTAGGACTCGGCCGTGTCACCGACCGCGCGGTTCGCGGAGACCGGCATATTGACCAAGATGCGGCTGTCGGGGAGAGCGGCGGCGAAGTCGTCGGCGTTCGGCTGGCTGTCCTGGGGGGTGCAGCCTGCGGCGAGGAGGAGTCCGAGGGAGACGGTCGAGAGGGCGATGAGAGTGCGCATTGTGTTTTCTCCGGGGAGCGTTGTCTTGTTTCGTTCTTTGGACCCACGACCTCCGGAGAGGAGAAAGAAAAAGATCGAAATTCCCGACGATCCGGATACCCGATCCCATGAAGACCGCGATGATCACGGGCTGCGCGTCGGGTTTCGGTGCCGCCCTCTCTGCCAGATTGCTCGACTCCGGGTACCGGGTGGTGGCCACCGATCCCGACCTCGGCGCCCTCGCTCCCCTCGCCCACCACAACGCTCTGCTGCTCGAGCTCGATGTTCGCGACGACGCCCAGGTCCAGCGGGCCGTCGACCAGGCCAACGCCTGGCACCCCGTCGATATCCTCGTGAACAACGGTGGCTATGCGGTGTTCGGGACCCAGGAGGAGGTCCCCCTCGACATCATCCAAGAGATGTTCGATGTCAACCTGTTCGGGCCGGCACGAATGACCCGAGCGCTGCTCCCCACCCTGCGCGAGCGCTCTGGAACCGTGGTCCAGCTCTCCAGCGTCGCCGGACGGGCCGTGTTCCCCGAGTCGGGCTGGTATGCCGCCAGCAAGTATGCCATCGAGGCCCTCTCCGAAGCCCTGGTCCAGGAGTGCGCCACCTTCGGTGTCCGGGTACGCCTCGTCGAACCGGGCTCCTTCGACACGCGCTTCCTCGAGACCGCCATCCAGCGCAGCCCCGCCCCTCCGGCGGACTCCCCCTACACACGGGCGCGTGAGCTCTGGAACCGCCGAAAGAGCGCTGTGCTCGAGGCCCCCCAGTCCCCCAGCCTGGTCGTCGACGCCATCCTTCACAGCCTGGACCGCGACACCGCCTTCGAGCGGCTCGTCGTCGGCGTCGATTCCGAGCGGATCCTCACCCTGCGCGAGGCCCTCGGTGCAGATGCCTTCTCCATGCTCAATATCCGTCGAAACGGCCTCCGGATATCCGCCGCACCACCGGGCCATGTGCTCTCCCCCGCCCAGGTCAGCGCGATCTTCGCCGAGCCCGATCCTCCCTTCGAGCAGCTCGAAGCCACGCTGATCGCACACCGCCTCGGCCACCTCGACCACTGGCCCGACTCCGATGAGGGAACCGCAGCCCTCGCACTCCTGGACGCCATGTTCGGTCGAGACTGAGCGCGACAGAGGGTAGGATTCGACCGTGAACCGACTCCTCGCCATCGCCCTGCTCGGCTCTGGCTGCGCCCCGGCCCCACCCGCGCAACCCGATCTCCCGCCCCCCGCACCCGCTCCTGGCGTGCCGACGGACCCGTGGGTCCTGGCGGGCCAGGTCGGGGATCTGACGATCATTCGTCAGGAGGCCAACGTCTCCACCCGCCGCACCCTGCGCCTCGCCGCGGTCTTCGCCGACGATCTCCAGGGCCTCCCCTGGCCCGCCGCCTGCGAATTCTCCGACCGGCTTTGCCTGCCCGAGGGGGCGGAGAGCGAGGTCCGCATCGACACCTCCGCGGTCGCCCTCGACCCCGAACGCTCCCGGTTCTCCTGGCTGGGCGACGCGGTCTGGGTCGGCGACCTCGCCGCGGGCTTCGATGTCGATCCAGCCCATCCCGTCGGGGGCTATGCGGGACGCGACTTCTCTACCGGACTGCTCCTGCCCCGCTACCCGCTGGAGTTCTCTGGAGGCGAGTGGGGAGACTATCAGGCCGAATCCGTCGTCCCTCTGCCCGACAAGCTCACCACCTTCTCACCGCCCACCGACCAACCCGTCGAGCTGGACGGCGACCGGCTGGCGAACTTCCGCTGGGCCCCCACGGGCCAGGGCCAGATGGTGCTCTCCATGTCCGGACCCGGATGGAGCAGCGCGCGCCTGCTCGAGGATGATGGCGAGGTCTGGGTCGACACCTCGGACCTCAGGTTCTCCGATCCCATCGATGTACGGCTCCAGCGCATCACCACCGCAGGGTCCGTCGCCATCGGGGACAACGAGCTCGTGCTGCACACCCTCGCCGAGCAGGGCTGGTGTCTCTACGACCGCTGCGATCTGCCCGTCACCGACCCGCTCACTCCCCTGGTGTTCGAGTTCTGCTGGTCGACCACCAGCTGTGGAGACGGCCGCTGGCTGCTCGCACCCGACGGTACCTGGCGAACCGACGAGGGCTACATCGGGAGCTGGGAATACGACTGCTGCAACGAGCGCATCGACATCCTGTTCAGCAGCGGCACCCGCTACACCGGAGAGCGTGACGAAAACGGCTGCTTCGTAGGCCAGATGGAGTCCTGGTCCGGCAACACCGGAGACTGGATGGGCTGCCTGTAGCGCGAAGCTATGAACCCCGGTCAAAACTCGACGATGGGTGAATCCGCCCGAAATTCAAGCTTCCAACGTCGACGGGCCCGTGAAGGACCCGAAATCCGTCTTAGCCGCGAACCCTCAGAAATTCATCAAGGGCGCCGAGTCGGCAGGCATATTTAGTCGAGAACGCCGGTTCGAGCGACGACGTGTAGCTCGCTACACGAGGAGCGAAGGACCAAGTTCTCGGCGAAATAGGCCGCCGAATCGGTGTCCTACGGGGGGGGAGCGAGCATCCGCAGGATGAGATTGGGCTCGCTGAAGATCAGCAGCTCATTGCCCTGGCCGATGGTGACCCCCTCGGCTTGGTGCTGGGGGAGCTCCTGGAGCGCAGTGATATTCCAAACACCGTTCGCGTCGGGCCCGATCTCGAGGATCGCGTCGATATAGATGGTGGAGCCGGTGCCCCCTACTTTCAGGCCGGTGTTCTCGCTGACGATGAGCACCCGGCCGGTGCTCGGAACATAGGTCAGGCCGGCGAAGTCCTGGATGTCGAATCGGTCACAGGTGGTGCACTGGTCGTCACAGGCACTGCCCGTCCAGTAGCAGTTCCGCAGCGCGCTCTGGCCGAAGCCCGGCAGGCGGAACACCTCCCGATCCGTCGCGCTATGGTCGATATCCGTAGACATATCGATCACGCCGGGGCCCGTGCAGGGCAGCTCGAAGCGGTACAGCTCGTAAGGGGTCTCCTGGACGGCGAACAGGGCGCCGCATTCCCCGACCCCCGAGGCGAAGCTGATGCCCTCCATGCCACTGTTGCTCCCAGCCTGCGCGGGGAAGGCGATGGTGAACAGGTTGTCGTTGTAGTCCAGTGGAAGTCCGGGCTGAATCCGGATGAATACCGCGCGGTCGTTGCGCTCGTCAGAGAGAACGAAGATGTCGTCCTGGATCCAGCTCAAGCCCTCGTGGTCGCCCTGATCCGGGCGATTGGCGAGACCCCAGGACTCGATGAAGTCGACGGTGGGGCCCACTGGAGAAGGGAGCTCGATCACCTGGGCGTCATTGATCGCCCCGAAGTAGGTGTTGGTCTGTGGGCTCCAGGTGGCGCCGGAGAGGTTGGCGCCCACGCCGTTCACCGCGAACAGATCGGGCTGTAGCACGTAGTTGTCGAGGTAGTCCCCACCGGGTCGTCCATCCGCGCCCAGCTCGACACAGCCCTCGTACGGGAAGGATCCGGACCAGGGGCCGAGCACACCGTCGATGCAGGTCCGCGTACGTTGCTCGGAGAGAGCCAGGCAGCTCGAGCCTGCCGGGACAGAGGGGGCGCTGTAGAAGGTCCGGGTCTCGCTCTGTTGGTTGGGCACGGTGCCGCAGTCGAGCCCGCCGGCCCCTGTGTCCGTGTCTGCGTCGGCGTCGGTATCGGCATCGGCGTCGGTGTCGGTGTCCGCGTCGGCGTCGGTGTCCGCGTCGGCGTCGGTGTCCGCGTCGGCGTCGGTGTCCGCGTCGGCGTCGGTGTCCGCGTCGGCGTCGGTGTCCGCGTCGGCGTCGGCGTCCGCGTCGGTGTCGGTGTCCGCGTCGGCATCGGTGTCGGTGTCCGCGTCGGCGTCTGCGGTGTTGGGTGATGTGGGGGAGGGGCAGGCGCCGAGAAGCATGAGGGCCGAGAGCAGGGGGAAGAGAGATTTCATCCGAATAGGAGACTCCATGGAGACAGATGAGTCTAACTCAGAGACAGTCCGTCACCAGGTCCGGCAAGGAGAACAGATCACCCGTGCGGCTCGACGCCCCACGACAACCGGCGCGCGGCACGCCACCGCGCATCGTCCCCGCGCCGACTCTCCCCGCCACCCGCCGAATATCGGCTATTCGTCGGAGTGAGCGACGAGACGCGAGGTCCACGGGCGAACCGGACCGGGAGGCGACGGGAATCCCTGACACTTGCCGACAGCGATTTCATAGGCCCAACAAATCGAGGCCCGTGATCTTTTCTTGGAGGAGGACAAAATCTGTCCACCCACCTCGGTACAGAGAGGCATGCATATTCACCGTCGACTCCGGCACCGGCACTCCGCCGCCAAGCTCGCCGCCGCGATGGGGGTCAGCCTTCGCACCGTCTACCGCGACATCGAGCGCCTCCGGTCCCGGCGGGGCTGTTGGGCGCGTAGCCCGCGGCCCACTCCACCAGGCAGGAACGACAGCAGGCTCTGGCGGTGTACACACAAGCTCTCGCGCGGGGGCAGTTGTTCTCGTTCAACCGGAGACGGCCTCCACCCCCAATCATCCGCCGGTAGACTCCAGCAGCTGAAATCCCTGTGAGAACTGAGTGGATCCCGATTGTCGACCCTGGGTACGAGCCTGCTGCCTACAAGCGGAACCGCGGGAAACGCTCGACGAAGTCGACCGGACAACCTGAGGAATCATCCCAAGTGACCGGCATTGGCTCTAAGGGGACCACGGAACGGTCTCGGTGATCACCGTGCTGAGCAGGCGCCAGCGCCCGTCGGCGTCCTTGGCCAAAGTGTGGACCCCGGTGGACTGGTTGGCATCGAAGGGCTTGTCGTTGGCGTTGTAGGTCTGCTGGACAAAGCTCACCTGCGCACTCGAGCCTGTGATCTGGGCTGTAGGGGGCTCGCCGAGCTGGGCGCGCAGATCGTAGGTGTCGAATAGACCCGCGGTCTGGAGCATGCTGGTGGTGATCACGCCCGAGTCCGGGTGAAAAGAGCCCATATAGCAGTCGAGATTCTCGTCGTTGAAGGCCTGGAGGTTGCCCTCGATGACCTGCTCGGGGGTCCAGATGGGCATGGTGCCGCTGTCGACATAGGCACCGCAGGCCGAGAGATCGTCGGGGATGCCGACCTGGGGTAGCCCGGTGCAGCCGAGGGTGATGAGAACGACTGCGACGCCGGCTCCGATGACTCTGGCTCTCATTTGGGGGCCTCCGATGCATAGACCTTGATGGCTTCGATGAAGGGCGACCCGTACTTTGCGTAGCGAACCGGACCCATGCCATGCACCGAGAGCATGCCACGCTTGGTGGTGGGCTGGATGCGGGCCATATCCTCGAGGGTGCGGTTGGAGGCCACGATGTAGGCGGGAATATCGCGCACATCGGCCAGCTGGCGCCGGATCTCGCGGAGCATGGCCATGAGCTCGCCCGGGACCTGGCTGGCCTGGCTGGACGGGCGCTTGCGCGACAGCTTGGCCGCGTGGGGGAAGACCATGGTGAGCCCGTCGCGCTCGCGCCGCAGATATTCCCAGCCCTTGGCGCTGACCGACACCTCTTTGTAGGTGACCTCGCGACCCTTGATCGAGCGCGTGATGTAAGCGTCTTCGAGGCAGTCGACCGCCACCAGGGCCTCGACCAGATCCGCCACCTCGCCGACCGTCCAGCCCGGCCGGATCGCCGGGGCCGCCAGCAAGCCGAAGGTGGTGAGCTGCTCGAAGCCCCAGCGCAGCACCTTCTTGTCCCGGCTGCCCGTGAGCGTCTTGCTGACCAGATCGATGCCGAAGCCCCGTTGGCCGGTGTGGCGCTCCATGCGGGCAACGGCGGACAGGGTCTTGAGCACCACGGTCATCTCGTCTGGGGTGAGGGCCCGGGCGACCGGCAGGGACCCGGTGCCCGCCCGGCACGCATCGCAGGTGCCGCACTGCTCGAAGGGGGCCTTCTCTCCGAAGTACTCGATCACATAGCGGCGGCGACACGGGCTGCTGGCGTAGGCCTCCATGCGGTCGAGCTTGCGATACTCCCGGTTGCGGCGGTCGCGCATACGCTTCTCGTCGACCTCGAGGGGGAGCCCGGCATCCAACAGCTCGACCCCGCCGACCCGCCCGCCCATCTGGTACTGAAGCACGCCGCGGTCTTCGAGCCCGCGCATGGCTGCGAGGAGCTGGACCCGGCTCATCGAGAGCTCGCGCACCCACTCGTCTGGATAGAACTGGAGCACATCGCCCGCACCGACCTGGCGCCCCTGCAACAGCTCCCAGATCGCCCCGCGGTGCCCGCTGACCCGCTCGCGAGGGGGCGCGATGACCCGGAGCGTGGCCGCCCGATCCGAAGGCGCGATGCGACGGACCCGGCCCTCGCGGCGCAGGATGTTGATGACCGAGCTCGCCCCCCGGTCCTTGGCTTCCTCGGGGAGGGCGTGGGCCGCGAGGTCTTCCATGCGCACATAGACGGGGTTCTCGGCGCGGCTCAACAGCCAGCCCCAGACCGAATGCACCCAGTCCACGGGGGGATGGGCCGAGTTGATGAAGAACTCGTGGATCATGCGATTGGAGGAGTGGTGCAGCAGGACCGCTCGGCTCATCCGGCCGTCGCGACCCGCCCGCCCGATCTCCTGGTAGTAGGCCTCGACCGTGCCGGGCATATCGTAGTGGACGATATTGCGGATATCTCGCTTGTCGATGCCCATGCCGAAGGCGTTGGTGGCCACCACCACCGGGACCCGCCCCGACATGAAGTCGTCCTGCACCCGGCTGCGGTCCGCCTGGGCCAGGCCCGCGTGGTACATGCCCGCGCGAACCCCGGCTGCACGCAGAGCCTTGGTCGCTCTCTCGACATTCTTGCGAGTGGCCGCATAGACGATGGATGGGCTCGGGGAGACCAGCTCGGCGAGCAGGTCGTCCTTGGCCCGCTTGCCGTCGACCGCCACCACCTCGAGCACGAGATTTTCGCGGTCGAAGCCGCGGATGAACACCCGACCCTGCTGGATGCCCAGGGTCTCGACGATGTCGCGCTGGACCTCGGGGGTGGCGGTGGCGGTGAGGGCGATGGTGGGCACATTGCGCAGCGCCTCGCGCACACTGCCCAGTCGCAGGTAGTCCGGGCGGAAGTCGTGGCCCCACTGGGAGAGACAGTGGGCCTCGTCGATGGCGAGCATGCGCACGTCGACATCGGCCAGCCAGTCGAGGAAGCGGGGGCTGAAGCGCTCGGGAGCGACGTAGAGCAGCTCCACCTCGCCTGCCTTGACGGCGTTGGAGCGGCGCCGGTACTCCTCGGTTCCGATGGAGCTGTTGAGGAAAGTGGCCCGAACCCCCTTCTCGACCAGGGCATCGACCTGATCCTTCATCAGGGCGATGAGCGGGCTGACGACGATGGTGAGCCCCCCCCTGGCCAGGGCCGGTACCTGGAAGCAGAGCGACTTGCCCGCGCCGGTGGGCATGACCACCAGCGCGTCGCCGCCCTCTGCCACATGGGTGCAGATCTCTCGCTGACCCGGGCGAAATTCACCGAATCCGAAGCGGTCGAGGAGGAGCTGGTCGAGGTCCATGGGACGGTGTAGTCCCGTGGGATCCGCACCGCTAGCGCGGATCGGAGGTCAGGCCCCGGATTTCCGGTCCGATCCGCGATCTCGGGTTGCGATTGAACAGGACCGGGCGTATCGAAGAAGCATGCTTTGGTTGCTCCTGTCCATCGCCAGCGCCGCCGATCGCCGCACTCCTGTGGTGGTCGCCGTCGAGATCGCCACGCCCAGCGTGGTCGCCCTCGAGGTCGAGGTGCCCAACCAGTCCCCCTTCACCCGCTTCGGCGGGCCCACGGTGGCCAACGCTCAGGGCTCGGGCGTGGTCATCGGGGATGACGGCATCGTGCTCACCAACGCCCATGTGGTCATGGGCGCCGCCCGTATCCGCGCCCACACCATCGACGGCCAGGTCTACGACGCACAGCCCATCGCCCTCGACACCAACCTCGACCTGGCCATCCTGCGCCTGGAGGGGGCCGCCGGCCTCACCGCCATCGAGGTCGCCGACAGCGACGACCTCCTGCTCGGCGAGACCGCCATCGCCATCGGAAACCCCTATGGGCTCGGGCTCACCGTCAGCACCGGCGTGGTGGGGTCCATCGAGCGACAGGTCGAGATCCAGCCCGGCATCTACCAGACCTACATCCAGACCGACGCCGCCATCAACCCGGGCAACTCCGGCGGGGCTCTGGTCAACCTCGACGGCAAGCTCATCGGGGTCAACACCGCCATCCGCGCCGAGGCCGAGGGCATCGGGTTCGCCATTCCCGCCAAGCGCGCCCGCAAGATCGCCGACGATCTGCTCCTCTATGGCTCGGTCCGAGCGCCCTGGCTGGGCTGCGACTTCAGCGATATCTCCGCAAGAAAGCTCACTGGAACCGGCCTCTCCGGGGCTCTGCGCGTCTCCTCGGTCCACCCCGAGAGCCCCTGCGCCCTCGCTGGGGTCACCTCCGGCGATGTGGTCTTCCAGATCGACGATCGCCCGGTCGCCAGCCGAGCCGATCTCAACGCCTGGCTCGCCCAGAAGAAGCCCGGCGACCTCGTCGTCGTTCAGGCCGTGCACCACGAGACCCTGGTCTCCCGCGAGATCACCTCCACCGATCTCCCCGGCGATGCCGCCCAAGTCTCCATGATCAAGCTCGGCATCACCGTCATCGCCCTCGAGGGGGGCGGGCTGGCCGTCACGGACACCCAGTCCGGCGGAACCTGGGGCCAGGCCCGCCTCCGCGCCGGGGATCGCATCATCGCCATCGATGGCATCCGGGTGAACACCGACGACGAGCTCCATCGCGCCCTCGAGCACGCCAAGGCCCGCCACCAACCCGCCGCGCTGTTCACCGTGCAGCGCGGGCGGGCCATCGGCCATATCAAGGTCGGGGTCTAGGGTGATCTGGCTCGCTGCTGCGGTCGCTTCCCCTCCACCCGTCATCGGCGGACAGCCCGCTCCCACCGGCCGCTGGCCCGACGCCGTCGCCCTGTTCTCGGGCACCCAGCACACCTGCACAGGCACCCTAATCGCCCCCGATCTCATCCTGTCGGCCGAGCACTGCTTCGGCATCACCCACGCCGTGCTGGGGTCGGTCGACTACACCACCGGCGAGTCCATCGAGATCGTCGAGCGATTCAACCACCCCGACGCCTCCGCCACCTTCGACGTGGCGCTCTTCCGGTTGGCCACCGCCAGCGACCTGCCCCCTCGGGAGCTCCTCGTCGACTGCCTCTCCGACTTCTATGTAGACGGGGCAATCGCCACCGTCGCCGGCTTCGGATACCGCGACCCCAACGGCCCGGGTCAGTCCCTGCTGATCGAGGTCGACCTCCCCCTCGAAGACGCCGACTGCAGCGAGCTGGACCGGGGCTGCCGTCCCGCCGTCTCCCCCGGAGGAGAGCTCGTCGCAGGGGGCGGGGGGGTCGACAGCTGCATCGGGGACAGCGGAGGGCCGCTCTACCTCGACACCGGGGCTGGGGTGTACCTCGCTGGAGTGGTCAGCCGGGGCTCCTTCCCCGCGGATCAGCTCTGTGGAGATGGGGGGATCTACGTTCGCACCGACGCCATCGCCCCGTGGATCGAGCAGGTCTCCGGCACTCTCCTCCCCCGCCCTGCGGACTGCGAGGACTTCAACCGGCCGCCACGGCCCACCGCCGAGCTCCTCGAGCTGACCCAAGGCCGCTCCGCCCCCCTCCAGGTCGACCCCAACGACCCCGATCCGGGCGACTCTCACCAGCTCATCGTGGTCGAGGGGCCCGAGCGGGGCTTCGTCTCCGACGAGCTCGTGTTCACCGCAGAGCCCTTTCAGGTCGGACCGGACCGGATCGTCATCGAGGTCGTGGACGACGGAACGCCCTCACAGCGGGCCACTATCGCCGTCGACATCGCGGTCTACCCCGCCGGCCGGTTGGACGAACCCATCGAGCCGTTCCCGGCGGGCTGCGGCTGCTCCACCCCCGCCCCTGCAACAGCCGGGTTCAGCCTGTTCAGCCGGCGGCGGCGCTGAGCCTCAGTTTGTGCACTCCAGCCCGTCCGCTGCGTCCTGGGCCTGCTGATCCGACAGGTCGATGGCGCACTGGTCCTGCACATCGGGGTCGGCATCCGTCAGCACATCGATCAGCTCCTGGCAGTCGAACTCCGGATCTTGGTCGTGACAGACGCAGATATAGTCGACATACCGATCACAGGGCTGGACATCGCAGGCGACCAGGGTTCCGAGTCCGACCCCGGACAAGTAGAGCAAGAAGCGCATTGGGTCCTCCATCCCCTACATGACCCGTCAGAGCGCCCAACGCTGCCAACGAAATGGACCACCGGCAGTCGAACCGGATAGTTGCGCCGTGGAGGTGCTCGAAGTGGAAGCCGCCGCGCTCGAAGTGCGCCAGTTGACCCGTTCCTACGGGGCCCGTCGCGCCGTAGATGCCCTCGATCTGACCGTCCAGCCCGGCGATGTGTACGGCTTCCTCGGCCCCAATGGCGCGGGGAAGACCACCGCCATGCGCTGCATCCTCGGGCTCATCCCCTATGACTCCGGCACCATCCGCATGTTCGGCGTCGAAGACCCGGTCCAGCGGCGGGTCGGGGTCGGCGCGGTGGTCGAGACCCCCGCATTCCACGAGTGGATGTCCGGCTACGCCAACCTCCAGCAAGCCGCCTGGTATGTGGGGCTCTCTGGTCGCAGCGCCACCGACGAGATCGCTCGGGTGCTCGACCGCGTGGGCCTGGCCGACCGGGGCGGCGACCGCACCCGGGGCTATAGCCTGGGCATGCGCCAGCGCCTCGGCGTCGCCCGGGCCCTGCTCGGTAAGCCCCGCATGCTCTTCCTCGACGAGCCCACCAACGGCCTCGACCCGGCCGGCATGCGCGAGGTCCGCGATCTGGTCCGCTCTCTGGCGCTGCACGACGGCATCACCGTGTTCATCTCCTCGCACCTGCTCTCCGAGGTCCAGGCCATCTGCAACCGCGTCGCCATCATCCAGACCGGGCAGCTCCGGGCCGAGGGCCAGGTCTCCGAGCTCCTCACCGCCTCCGGAGACCCCATCTACCAGCTTCGGGCCGACGATCTCGAGGCGCTCCGCACCGCACTACAGACCCACGAATCCGCCACAATATTGAGCGGGCTCGGCGAGGTGCTCCGAGTACAGACCAGCCACAATCCCGCCGCCCTCAATGCCTGGCTACACGGGCAGGGCGTGTCGCTCTCCGGGCTCTCCGAGGAACATCGCAGCCTCGAAGACGTATTCATCGAGGCCGTGCAATGACCGCACCCCGCTGGAGCTTCGGGCTCCTCGTCCAGGCCGAGTTCTTCAAGCTGATGTCGCGGACCTCGGCCAAGCTCGGGCTGCTGTTGTCCCTCGCCCTCGGCCTCGGCATGCCGCTGTTGAGCCTGCTGCTGATGAATAGCGGCATGATGGTCAATGGGGTCGACGCCAGCTCCGCCTTCCAGGTCGATCCCAACGACGGCCTCGTCTACTCCCTGTATATTCGCAGCTTCCCCGTCGCTATCCGCGCCTTCTTGGTCATCCTCGGCGCTCAGGCTCTGGCGGGGGAGTTCTCGGCCCGCACCCTCCGCGAAGACCTGCTCCGCCCCGTGCCCCGGTGGGCGGTGCTATTCGCCAAGCTCGCCGCGCTGATGCTCTGGGATGCCGCCTCTCTCGGCCTCACCTTTGGTGCGGGCACCCTCATCGGGGTCATGGCCTTCGGCACCGGCGGGGCCTGGCTGGCCACCACCCTGGCCTACTTCCTCGCCCTGCTCTGCGACACGGGGATCATCGCCGTGGTGCTCGCGACCGGCGTGCTCACCCGCTCCACGGTGGCCACCATCGCCAGCCTGATCGTGTTCTTCGTGCTCGACAAGATGCTCGGCTGGGCCATGGTCGCGGCCAGCACCGCCGCCATGATGTTCACCACCTCCGAGGTCATCATCCAGCTGCTCAATCGCTGGCCAGCCCTTCCCAGTGCCGCTTTCGCGAGCTGGTCCTTCGTCCTGGCCGACCAGCAGGTGTATTGGGAGAGCGTCGCCTCGGGGGTGCTGATCACCGCGTGCAGTCTGCTCTTCGCCTTGCTGTGGATCCGGCGGATCGACGTTCCATGACCAGCTCGCTCCGGCCCGGCGGGTGACTCGCCATCTCGAAGCCCAGCTCCTGGTAGAAGCGCTCCGCTCCCTGGGTCCGCAGGCTGACCCACCGAGCCCTCCGGATCCGCGGGTGGTCGATGAGCAGCTTCATCAGCGCCGAGCCCACGCCCCGTCCCCGTAGCTCCGGATGCACCCCGACATCCCCCACATAGGCGAGCTTGGTTCCGTCCGTCATCGCCCGGGCGGTCGCGACCAGGCTCCCGCCGAGCTCGGCTCCGACCCACACCTCAGAGCCCCGCATCGCCGCCCCGATCTCCGCCTCGGACCAGGTCTTGTTCCAGTACTCCTTCGCCACCAACGCCACCGCCTCGTCCACCCGGCAGTCGGGAATCCGGGGGATCAGCCGGGTCTCCCCAGGGCCGCGTAGAAAGGGCGGTGGAGCCGAGCCCGGCGGAGCGGCCGCCCCGATCGCCTCGATCGCCCGGTCATCCCCGGGAGAGCCCCGCATCCACAGGCCCTCTGCGATGCGATGCCGCGCGGAGTCCTCCAGCCACTGGCCGAGTTTCGCCCGCCCGACCGGCTCGCCCTCGACCGCGAACACGGACAATCCACCAATCGCCCCGGAATACAGGGGGTCTTCGAGGCTCAGCTCCCGGTACCCACCCTCGGGCTGGTAGCGCCGAAGCAGCTGCTTCATCACGGCGAGCTTGTGCTCCGGGTCGCGGATCTCGACCAAGGGGCCGCGGATTTCAGCGCTCCGGTAGAAGGTCGTGGCCGGGCAAGCTCGCTCTGGATGGCGGAGATAGCTCGGGATCTCAGCGACGACCTCGTGGGCGCAGAGCAGCGCGGAGCGGCCGGTCCAGGTGGTCTTCTCGCCACGGCGGGCGCTGTGCACAAACACCTGCCCGTCGAGCACCACCGGGTGCATCGGGCGGCAGTGGGGACCCTCGACCACCAGCTGTGCCACGGAACAGCGGCGAAACAGGTCGAGAGCGAGGGCGGGGGAGGCTTGAAGTTCGGTACGTCTCATGGAGAGAACATCACCGGTCATCGACCCACTGTAATGGTACAGTTTGGATAATCTCAGTAGAACACTTCATGCCCTACATCCCCCACCTCGACCCCGCCGGGCCCCGGCACCTCGCCATCGCCGACGCCATCGTCGCCGACATCCGCTCCGGTCGGCTCGCGCCCCAGGACCCGCTTCCGGGCATCCGCACCCTCGCCCAGCTCCTCTCCCTCAACCGGAACACCGTGCTGCGCGGCTACCGCGAGCTCGCTGCCCAGGGCTGGGTGATCAGCCGTCCGGGCAGCGGCACCCGCGTGGCTCCCAACCTCCCGCTCTCCCCCGCTCCGCCCCAGACGACCTCGCCCCACACGGGCTTCTTCCTGCCCCCGTCCACCCTGCCGGTCCACCCCCGAACCCCCGCCGCGCCCTATCCCTTCATGGCCGGACAGCCCGATCTACGACTGCTCCCCCTCACCCAGCTCGCCCGAGCCTATCGACGCGCGCTCCGGGGTCGCGGCCGTATCCTGGTCGACTATGGCGACCCCCAGGGCAGCCTCGCGCTCCGCACCGCGCTCTCGAGCTGGCTCTCCGCCCAGCGCAGCCTGCTCGCACCGGCCGAGCGCATCCTGGTCACCCGAGGGGCTCAGCAAGCGCTCTACCTCGCTGCCCACTGCCTATTTCGTCCGGGTGACCGGGTCGCCGTCGAAGCCTATGGATACCAGCCGGCCTGGGAGGCTCTGCGCAGCGCCGGAGTGGAGCTCGTGCCCGTTCCCATCGACGCCCACGGGCTGATTGTCGACAAGCTGGCCCAGATCCCCGGCCTGCGTGGGGTCTACCTCACCCCGCATCACCAATACCCCACCGGCGCCATGCTCTCCGCCGACCGCCGCGAGGCCCTGCTCCGCTTCGCCCGCCAGCGCCGCATCCCCATCCTCGAGGACGACTACGACCACGAATTCCACTGGGACGGCCACCCCGTCGCCCCCCTCGCCGCTCGGGATCCCCACGGCCTGGTCGTCTACCTCGGCACCCTCTCCAAGGCCTTCGCCCCCGGCCTGCGAATCGGATGGGTCAGCGCACCCCCCAACGCCATCGAGCGAATGACCGCCCTACGACGACTCATCGATCGCCAAGGGGACCAGGTCGTCGAGCACGCGGTCGCCGAACTCCTGAGAGAGGGAGAGCTCCAGCGACATATCCGGCGCGTCCACCGCTGCTACCGCGCGCGCCGCGCCGCCCTGATCGACAGCCTGTCTACCCAGCTCCCCGACCTCGAGCCTCACATCCCACCCGGCGGCCTCGGGCTGTGGTGCCTCGCCCCGGGCATCGATGTCGAAGCCTGGCGGCGCGAGGCCCTCGACCAGGGCGTGGAGTTCCAGTCCATGAGCCGCTTCAACCCCGACCCGGACGCCCCTCCCTCGGTCCGCTTCGGCTTCCCCCGCCTCGACCCCGACGAGATCCGCGAAGGCACCCGCCGCCTCGCCCTCGCCCTCGCCCGCACCCGGGATCGCTTCGATATCCAGCCTACCTGGAGCGTCTCCCTCCCGGGGAGCTCCTGCAACGCGATCCGGATCCGCACCCCCGACGGCGATCGGGTCCAGAAGACCTACCCCAGCACCCGCTCCTTCGATCAGGCTCGACGCGCCCTGAACCGGGTCGATCCACAGCGCATCCTGGGCGCATCCTCTCCCCACCTGCTGCTCCGATGGATCCCCGGCGAGGCCGGCTCCCTCGAGCCCCGAGCCCACCACGCAGCGGGCCGCTGGCTTCGGGAATACCAATCCCCCGCCCCCGGCGACCTCCCCCTGGTCGAAGCTTTCTCCAAGCGGATCGAGCGCACCCGCCATGAGCTCGCCCCCTTCGGCCTCCAGCTCGACCTCGACCCCAAGCTCTTCGACTCCGACCGGGTCCACTGCCACCGGGACTTCCGGCCCGACAACTGGGTGTGGTCCGAGTCCGAGCTGCAGATCATCGACTTCGAGCACGCCCGACCCGACCACCCCCTCGTCGACCTGGTCAAGCTCGCCACCGAGGTCTGGCCTGGCCATCCCCACCTCGAGCGCGCCTTCCTCGACGCGTACGGGCCCATCGATCGAGCCGTTCTGGACGGGCTGATCACCCTACACGGGGCCAACACCCTGCTCTGGGCCGAGCGTCATGGGGACGAGGCACTGAGCACCCTGGGACGGCGAATCCTCGCCCGGGCCTGAGTGCGTGGCCGCCGACGAATTCTCGGCCACCCCGGTTTGGGGCCGTCCCCCCCATCACAGTCGCTGTCCACCCCATCGCCGACCCGATCCCTCGCCCCCGGATGCACGGTGGGATCGCGATCATTGCAGTCCCTCCCGAAGGCCAACACGCTGGGCTCTCCATCCCCATCGACATCGACCCAGTCGGCCCCATCTCCATCCTGATCGATCCCATCATAGGGGATCTCCCTTCCCAATAGCGCAAATCCAAACCAGAGCATTCCACACCTCCGGGGGGTCTCTCTTCAAGAGTCATGCCGGCGTATATACGAGGTTTGTTCGTTGCGGAATCGTCGGATTCCGACGACTGTCGACGGAGGTCAGGCCCCGGGGGTCCACATCAGGTACAGCCAGATCGCCGTCATCAGCACCGTCGGGGGAAGGGAGAGCGCGAGGGACTGGAGCGCCGCCCGGGGACGCTCTCCACGCCACCACCACCAGCAGGTCCAGCCCACCAACGGGGTCAATAGCAAGGAGCAACAGAGCAGGGCGAGCCGAGCCGCCACGCTCAACCCCGGATCCGAGCTGAGATCACGACCGAGCGCCCTCCGCGCGACCCTGAGCATCTTCGCGCTGGGGCGGATCGACTCCCCATCCGCGATACGACGGGCAGCAGCTCTTCGCTTGCGCTCGTCGAGGTTGGCCTCGGACAGGAGCCAGGCGATGAGCAGGCCCTCGTCCGCAGGGCGGTGCCCACAGGCCGAGCACACCGCGCCAAAGGCGGGTTTTTCGGCCCCACACTTGATGCAGATCCCCGGGATGGGCTCAGTCACCGGGCACCAGTACCTGCTCGAGAGTCGCTTCGTCCCCGTCGAGCTGTGCGGATAGCCACTGCTGGAGATCGGCGCTGACCGGCTCCAGCACCACCAACACATCGGGCTGGGAGATGAACACCCCGTGGACCAGGCGGGCGATCCCCGCTCCACGGGGGCCGCGCCAGTGGAGAGGCTGGAGTTCGGGCCCGACCGCGAGCTCTACTTGGGCCCCATCGATGATCTCGAGGGGTACCGACAGCGGTGAATCGGCCGAGGCCGCGAGCGCCCGACGAGCCCCCTCCCGGCGTGAGATATCGGGCGCGAGCAGGCCCTCACGGAGCTCTTCTGCGACCGTGCTGAGCGGAGTCCGCCAGTCCACAAAGCCCAGTCGGCCCCCCACATCCAGCAACACGCTGTCCACCCAGGGGGGACGGTCCTGGAGCGGTACCGGGACCGAGCCCAGCGCCACACCGAGCAGGTCGAGGCTGGCGAATGCGCAGTCCGGCGTGAACAGCCAGCCCACGCGGACGGTGAGCGTGCCCTCTCCGAGGCCTTCAGCGAGCTGGGGATCTCGCAGGACTGCATCTCTGAGGCGCCCGTACAAGGGCGGGTCGGGGCGGATCACCACCTCGATGGTGATCTGAGGACGGGGCCCCTCGGCCAAGACCCTGCGGACCGCCGAGGGATTCTCCAGCGCGACCTCCCGCTCCGCCCGGGTGGACTCTCCCCATCCCAACAGACGAACCGATTCTTCTGCTCTGGAGGGGTCGAGCGCCCCTGCCAGCAGGGCCAGACCATCGGCCGCCGGACCCGCCGGACTCAGTGCGCCGACGCGCTCCCACTCGCAGAACACTTCGGTCGCGAGCCCGCGCACCTTCATCGAAGACAGCCACATACCCCCGACCTATCGTGATACCCGGCCCCGTGCTCTTGCTGTTCGCCACTGCCATCGCCGGACCCACGCCCCTGTTCGGGCTGGAGTGGCGTCCGCTCGGTCGCGCCGACCTCAACTGGGTCGACGAGGGTCGCACCAGCGGCCTCGCCGTCGCCGAGCTCGATGGGGCGGTTCGGCCCGCCCTCTCCGCCTTCTTCGGGGCCTGGATGTCAGAGCGCACCGCACTGCTGGGATCCCTCGGGCTCGCTCGCATGACCACCACGACCTGGACGGATGGAGGCGAAGGCGAACCCGACACCTATCGCTCCCGTAGCTGGGGAGTCTTCCGCCCCGAGGTCGACCTCCGCTTCGCCCCATGGGGACACCGAACCAACCCCACGGCCTTCCTCATCGGCGGACTCTATGGCGACATCCCCTCAGCGCGGGACGTCTCCAATGCCTACACCGAAGAGGAGCAGGCCACCGCCGATGAGACGGCCGCACAGGACCGGATCCGGCTGGGTGGCTTCGGGGCCCGGCTGGGCTTCGGCGCGGATGTGGATCTCGGAAAGGGGGTCCACATCGGGGGTCAGTACACCGTCTACTGGCAGCAGACCCTGCTGGTCTCAGACGATGCAGACGCCGTGAGCGGCTGGTTGGCCTCCGAGGCGTCCATGATCCTCACCATCGAGTTCGGCAGGACAACCGCCGCCGATACGCCATAGACGGTTGCACCCGGTTGGCCCGTTCGTGGAGGTCGGTTACTCGCGCGTCCTCACCGGAGATCTCGATGCACATCATCCCGGATCTTGGGCCCTCCCTGGCGCTGACGCTCCCCTTCTTCGTCGCGTTCTTCGGGCTCTGGTTCATCTTGTGGAAACCGCTCATGCAGTTTCTGGACGATCGCGACGCCGCCACAACAGGTGCGCGGCTCGAGGCCGAGCAGTTCGCTGCCCAGGCAGACGAGCGCGCCACGGCTCTCGAGGAGAAGCTCGCGGGTGCCCATGCGGGCATCGTCGATCTCCACACCGCAGCACGCAACCGTGCCCATGCCAAAGAGGCCGAGATCATCGCCGCAGCCCGCCGCGCCGCCGAGCAGCGCATCGCCGAGGCCCAGGAGAAGATCAACGCCGAGAAGCAGGCCGCCAAGGCCCAGCTCGAGACTTCGGCGCGCTCCCTCTCCGGCGATATCGTCGACAACCTCCTCGCTTAGGAAGGACCTGAATATGCGTATTCTCGCGGCCCTCCTGGGCATCTTCCTCATCGCCTCCACTCCGGCCTTCGCCTCCGGTGGCGATCACGGAACCGAGCAGCACGAGGCCAAGGCCGGCGACCACGGCGAAGCAGCCGGTGGCCACGACTCCAAGGCCGGTGGCGAGCACCACTACCTCTACACCGCCGACTCCGATGGCGACGGTACCCCCAACTGGCTCGACAGCACCGATGGCTCGGAGCCCAACGAGCACTTCCCCATCACGGGCATGGCCTTTCACGCCGTCAACCTGCTGCTGCTCCTGGGCATCCTGTTCTACTACGGCCGGCGCCCCATCAACGACTCCCTCGCCAACCGGGCCTTGAGCATCCGCAAGGAGCTCACCGATAGCGCTCGGCTGCGCGACGAAGCCCAGCAGCGCAACAACGACCTCGCCTCCCGCCTCGACAAGATCGAGAGCGAGATCGCGAGCATGCGCGAAGAGGCCGAGCAGGAAGCCGCCAAGGCCGAGGTCGCCCTCATCGCGCGGGCTCACTCCGAGGCCGAGCGCATCGCCGCCGCGGCCGAGAGAAGCATCCGAGACGAGGTCCAGCGCGCCCGTGCAGCCCTCAAGCGCGATGCCGTCGCCCTCGCAGTAGACCTCGCCGAGTCCTCCCTCAAGGAACGCGTCACCGCCGACCATCAGCAGGGCTTCGCCCGCGATTTCCTCGACAGCATCAAGAATGGCGGGGTGAACCGTGTCTGATATGAACGTCGCAAAGCGCTACGCAGATGCGTTGATCGAGGTCGCAGCCGAGGCCGGCCAGACGCCGCGCATCGGCGCCGATCTGGCCACCTTCGAGTCCGTACTCCTGGCCTACGATGGGCTGCTGTTCAGTGTCATGGCCAGCCCGGTCTTCACCACCGAAGAGCGCGAGGATGTGCTCCTGAAGGTCCTCCCCGAGCTGGGCCTCCACGAGCTCACCGCCAACCTGCTCCGGGTGATGAATACCAACCGTCGCCTGGGCATCTTCTCGGAGCTCCGCCGCCAGTTCGACGCCCTCGCAGACGACCGCGCAGGTCGGGTCCGGGTTCGGGTCAGCACCGCCGAGGCGCTCTCGCCCCAGCTCGAGACCGAGATCAAGGCCGCACTCGAAGCCTCCACTGGCAAGACCGTGCTCGTCGAGCACACCATCGACCCGTCGCTCATCGGCGGAATGGTCGCCCGCGTCGGCGGCACCGTGTACGACAGCTCGCTCCGGACCCGTCTCGAGCAGCTCCGCCACACGCTCATCGTCGCCCAAGCCTAGCTCGGGCCCACTGATTCTCCACTTCCATTCTCCAGATCACTTCACAGGGAGCTCCACATGGACATCCGCGCTGACGAGATCAGCCAGATCCTCAAAGCTCAGATCAAGAACTACGAGTCTCGCGTCACCGTCACCGAGACCGGCACCATTCTCTCCGTCGGAGACGGCATCGCCCGCATCCACGGCTTGGAGAATGCCCTCGCAGGCGAGCTGATCGAGTTCCCCGGCGGCGTCGTGGGCATGGTCCTCAACCTCGAGTCCGACAATGTGGGCGCCGCGCTGTTCGGCTCCGACACCAAGATCCACGAGGGCGACGAGGTCAAGCGCACCGGCCGCATCGTCGAGACCGGCGTGGGACCGGGCCTCATGGGTCGCGTCGTCGACGCCCTCGGCAACCCCATCGACGGCCTCGGCCCCATCGACGCAGCCGAGCAGCGTGTCGTCGAGACCAAGGCGCCGGGCATCATCCCGCGCAAGTCCGTGCACGAGCCCATGCAGACCGGCATCAAGGCCGTCGACTCGATGACTCCGGTCGGCCGTGGCCAGCGCGAGCTCATCATCGGCGACCGCCAGACCGGCAAGACCGCCGTGGCCATCGACGCGATCATCGCCCAGCGGGTGTTCAAGGACGATCCCAAGCGCAAGATGCACTGCATCTACGTCGCCATCGGCCAGAAGCAGTCCACCGTGGCCCAGGTCGCCGAGAAGCTCCGCCAGCATGGCGCCCTCGAGTACACCTGCATCGTGTCCGCTCCCGCTGCCAGCCCCGCGCCCATGCAGTTCCTCGCGCCCTACACCGGCTGCACCATCGGCGAGTACTTCCGCGACAACGGACAGCACGCCCTGGTCATCTACGACGACCTGTCCAAGCACGCCGTCGCCTACCGCCAGCTCTCGCTCCTCCTCCGCCGCCCGCCGGGCCGCGAGGCGTACCCCGGCGATGTGTTCTTCGTCCACAGCCGCCTGCTCGAGCGCGCCGCCAAGATGTCGGACGCCATGGGCGCCGGCTCCCTCACCGCGCTGCCCATCATCGAGACCCAGGGGGGCGACGTGTCCGCATACGTCCCCACCAATGTCATCTCGATCACCGACGGCCAGATCTACCTCGAGACCGACCTGTTCAATGCAGGCCAGCGCCCGGCGATCAACGTCGGCCTGTCGGTCTCCCGCGTCGGCGGCGCCGCCCAGATCAAGGCCATGAAGGAGGTCGCCGGTACCCTGCGCCTCACCCTGGCTTCCTACCGCGAGCTCGCGGCCTTCTCCCAGTTCGCCTCCGACCTGGACGCCGCCACCCAGCGTCAGCTCACCCGTGGCGCCCGCCTCACGGAGATCCTCAAGCAGCCCCAGTACGCGCCCCTCCCCGCCGAGCGTCAGGTCATCCAGATCCTGGCCGGCAATATGGGTGTGCTCGACGAGATCGAGATGCCCCGGGTGCTCAAGTTCGTCAACGCCATGACGGACCACTTCCTCGCGAACAAGCCAGAGCTTCTGGCCGAGATCGTCGAGAAGGGCACCCTCAAGAAGGACGGACTGCGCGAGCGCGTAGAGGCCGAGATCAACGCGTTCAAGTCCAGCTGGAGCTGAGCCCTCATGGCTAACCTCAAGGACATCAAGGTTCGCATCGCCTCGGTCAAGAAGACCCGGCAGATCACGAGCGCCATGAAGCTCGTCGCGGCGGCCAAGCTCAAGCGGGCGACCGCTGCTGCACTCTCCGCGCAGCCGTACCGCCTTCAGCTGTCCGAGGTCCTCGGGCGCGTCGCCGGAGCGACCTCCGACGACGACGACGAGCCCCTCCTCCAGGCACGGGAAGAGGTCCGCAAGGTCCAGGCGGTGATCCTCACCTCGGACAAGGGGCTATGCGGTCCGTTCAACAACGGCCTGCTCCGCAAGTTCGAGATCTGGTACCAGGAGCGCAAGGACCTCGGCCAGGAGGTCGAGATTCTCGTCTTCGGCAAGAAGGGGCGCGAGTATCTCAAGAACCGCGGCTACACCTTCTCCGATGCGATCATCGACTACGCCAAGACCCCCAAGATGGACCTGGTCCGGCCGCTCACCCAGCGCGTCGTCAGCGGCTTCGTCGAGGGCCAGCACGACGAGACCGTGCTCATCTACAACCACTTCGTGAACACCCTCGTCCAGGACCCCACCTTCGAGACCGTGCTCCCCCTCTCTGTCGACGAATCGACCGAGGACGTGGCACGCATCGAGTCCGGCGACTACCGCTACGAGCCCAACGCGGGCGAGATCATCGGGAACCTCCTCCCGCTGTACCTCCGAACCCTCATCCTCCAGGCGTTCTTGGAAACCGATGCCGGCGATCACGCCGCGCGGATGACCGCCATGGACAACGCCACGCGTAACGCGGGCGATCTGATCAACGACCTGACACTCGAGTTCAACCGGGCCCGTCAGGCAGCCATCACAACCGAAATCATCGAGATCACATCCGGCGCTGCGGCGCTGGAGTAGGAGTCCCCCCAATGGAAGCCTCAGGTTTCATCAAGCAGGTCATGGGACCGGTCGTCGACGTCGAGTTCCCACCGGGCCAGGTGCCCAATATCCTCAACGCGGTCACCACCTCCAATCCGAGCATCAACGACAAGGACGACAATCTCGTCCTCGAAGTTGCGCAGCACCTCGGAGAAAACACCGTTCGCACCATCGCAATGGACAGCACCGACGGTCTTCGTCGCGGCCAGCCATGCACGGATAGCGGGCAGCCGATTCGGGTTCCGGTCGGCCGGGAGGTCCTCGGACGGATCTTCAACGTCATCGGCGAGCCCGTCGACGAGCTCGGCCCTCTGCAGACCACCAAGTCCTGGCCGATCCACCGCGATCCGCCCGCTTTCACCGAGCAGTCCACCTCCGCCGAGATCCTCGAGACCGGCATCAAGGTGGTCGACCTCCTCGCGCCCTACGCCAAGGGCGGGAAGATCGGCTTGTTCGGCGGTGCGGGCGTCGGCAAGACGGTCCTCATCATGGAGCTCATCAACAACGTCGCCAAGGGGCATGGTGGATACTCCATGTTCGCAGGCGTCGGAGAGCGTACCCGCGAAGGCAACGACCTCTGGCACGAGATGCAGGAGGGCGGAGACGCCGCGGTCATCACCCCAGGCGACTTCAACAAGTCCAAGGCCGCCCTGGTGTACGGCCAGATGAACGAGCCGCCCGGGGCCCGTGCTCGCGTCGCGCTCTCGGCGCTCACCATGGCCGAGTACTTCCGCGACGAAGAAGGCCAGGACGTGCTGTTGTTCGTCGACAATATCTTCCGCTTCACCCAGGCCGGCTCCGAGGTGTCCGCGCTCCTCGGCCGCATCCCCTCCGCCGTTGGATACCAGCCCACGCTGGCCACCGATATGGGCGCCCTGCAGGAACGCATCACTACGACCACCAAGGGCTCGATCACCTCGGTCCAGGCTGTGTACGTCCCCGCTGATGACCTCACGGACCCCGCGCCGGCGACCACCTTCGCCCACCTCGACGCGACGACCGTCCTCAACCGGAAGATCTCCGAGAAGGGCATCTACCCCGCGGTCGATCCCCTCGACTCCACCTCGCGGATCCTCGAGCCCGACGTGCTCGGCGACGTGCACTACGACACCGCCCGCGACGTCCAGGCCGTTCTCCAACGCTACAAGGAGCTCCAGGACATCATCGCCATCCTCGGCATGGACGAGCTCTCCGACGAGGACCGCCTCACGGTCGCGCGGGCCCGAAAGGTCGAGAAGTTCTTGAGCCAGCCCTTCCACGTGGCCGAGGTCTTCACCGGTCTCCCCGGCGTGTACGTCAAGCTCGAGGACACCATCCGGTCCTTCCGTGAAGTGCTCGATGGCAAGCACGACGACCTCCCCGAGGACGCGTTCTACCTCGTCGGCGATATCGACGCGGCCGTCGAGAAGGCCAAGTCCCTGGCGGAAGGCTGATGGCTACCGAGCTCACGGTCGAGATCGTCACCCCCGAGGCGTCGATCTTCTCGGGCCCCGCCCGAGAGGTCATCCTACCCGCGTGGGAAGGTCAGATGGGCGTGCTCCCAGACCACGATGCCTTGCTCTCCCTGCTCAAGTCCGGCACCTGCGAGGTGTTCACGGATGGGGGCAGCCAGAAGTGGGTCATCGGTCGAGGATTCGCCGATCTCGGCGGGTCCCATGTCACGCTTCTCACCGACCGCGCTGTGCCGATCGACGAAATCGACAAGTCCGGCGCCACCGCCCAGTTCGCTCAGGCCACCGCCGAGATCGACCAGCAGCCCATCGGCTCCGAAGCCCAGAAGGCCGCAGTCATCCGCGCAGAGTGGGCCCAGGCCATCCTCGACGCGTAGTCCGAGCGGGAACGACGATGCCCAGACGAAATTCCATCCTGGTCCTGCTGTTTGCGTTCGCGATCGGCTGCTCCGGGAGCGAATCCGGCATCGCCGATCTCTCCGTAGACGCCGATGGAGACGGCTACACCGCTCCGGGGTTCGACTGCGACGACTCCGATCCAAGCATCTACCCCGGCGCCGCCGACCCCTTCGGGGATGACATCGATCAGAACTGCGACGGAGTCGATGGCATCGCTCCAGACACGGGCTCGATGTAGGGTTCAGCGCCTCGCTCGCCAACCGACACGAGGCGCCCTCGGCAGAGTCAGCGGGCGTACACCTTGACCGTCTGACCGATATCGCTGAGCACCTGTCGGACGATGTCGTAGTCCGGGTGTTTCACGCACACATACGCGTTCGCCAGGTAGCCCGCCTCCACCGGCTGGGTGGGGTGCCCGACGGGGGGGAGGTGCCGCTTGAAGATCAGCGCGCCGTAGATTCGGTCCATGCGCTCGACGCCCTCATAGCCGACGATATGCCCGTCCTGGCTGGGCCGAAGCGCGATCAGTCCCGCGGCGAATCGCCGACTGGCGCGCCTCTCCACCCCTCCGTAGCAGACCGCCCGCGCCCACTCCGTGTACAGGTCGATATCGTTCGCCTCGCAGTAGAGATCCCAGAAATTGCAGCCCGGTGGACGCGCGCCGATCTCCGAGAACATGAGCCCACTCTCCCCCGCGAACCACTCCATATGGGTGGCTGTGGTCCCCAGACCCATCACGTCGATCACCTTGCGACCGAAGTGCCGGAGCTCGCCATAGCCCTCGGCCTCGATCCGGTTGGTTGTGACCATCTGGGGGGAGATCCACCGGCTGCGCATGGCCTCGAGAACATTGGGATAGTAGTGGGTGATCGCCTCGAAGACGACGTTCCCATCGACGGTGAGGGTGTCGAAGAAGCCCTCGTGGCCGACGATGAATTGCTCCATGGTGAAGAAGCGCTCGCCGGTGTCGAGGCCCTCGGTGGCCAGGGCCGCTGCGAGCTCCTGTTCAGTGGAGATCTTGTGGGTGCCGTGGGCGCCAGCTCCATCTCGCGGTTTGAGGATGACCGGGTAGCCGACCTTCGCCACGAAGGCACGAGCCTGCTCGGCGTTGTTCACCTCGGCGTTGGCCGCGCAGGGCACCCCCTTGCCCCGGAGGAACTGCTTCATATTGAACTTGTCGCGGCAGAGGTTGACCTGCTCCGGGGTCATTCCGGGGATGCGGGCGGCTTTGCGGACCCGAGCCACGAAGTCCATATGGACCTCGATGGTGGCCTCGAGTCGGTCCACCCAGGGACCCCGCTTCTGGACCCGCCGCACCGCCTCGAAGATCGCCGCCTCGTCGGTGAGGTTGGGCACATACTCGATGTGGTCGAGCAGGCCTCGGACCTCGGGGTCGACGTGGTGCGGATCGACATCCACCAGGCCCGTGACCGTCGCGCCGACGTTCTTGAGCCCCTGGACGTAGCGACGTTGGTTCGCGGGGAAGTGCGGGGCGACGAAGATCACGTGGGGCATGGGACACCTCGGAGCACGCGAGTATAGCTCCAGTTAGACAGAGCCCCCGGAGGTGCGCCCGTGTCCGTCGACGAATTCCAGGCCGAACTCGCAAGAGGATTGCCCCACTCCCTTCCCGAGACCGCCCCTTGTACCGACCCCGAAGTCGACCGAGCCCCGCCGCGTACTCCGGGCCTGACTCCAACCGAACAGAGGCTCGCGCTGGCCAACGCCCTGCGCTACCTGCCGCGCTCCTGGCATGCGGCCTATGCCCCAGAGCTGGTCCGGGAGCTCCGGGAAGACGGCCACATCTATATGCGGCGGCTGCGCCCCAGCTACGCCATGCACGCCCGGCCGTTCCAGCACTACCCCGCCAAGAGCAAGGCCGCGGCCGCCATCCAGCTCATGATCCAGAACAACCTCGATCCAGCCGTGGCCCAGCACCCCTACGAGCTCGTCACCTACGGGGGAAATGGCTCGGTGTTCCAGAACTGGGCCCAGTACCACCTGGCGATGAAGCTGCTCACCGAGATGACCGATGAGCAGACTCTGGTGCTGTACAGCGGGCATCCCCTCGGGCTGTTCCCCAGCTCCCCGGATGCCCCTCGGGTCGTGCTCACCAACGGGATGATGGTCCCCGAGTACTCCACGCCGGATCAGCTGGAGAGGCTCAACGCGCTCGGTGTCACCCAGTACGGGCAGATGACCGCAGGCAGCTTCATGTACATCGGTCCCCAGGGCATCGTGCACGGCACCACCATCACCCTGCTCAACGCCGGGCGGAAGTATCTCGGTACTGGAGAAGCCGGGCTCGCCGGCAAGGTCTTCGTCACCTCCGGGCTGGGTGGAATGAGCGGAGCCCAAGCCAAGGCGGCCGTCATCGCCGGGGCCATCGGAGTGGTGGCAGAGATCAACCCGGTCGCGCTGCACAAGCGCCACGAGCAGGGCTGGGTCCAGGAGGTAGAGACCGATCTCGACCGCGCCATCGCACGTATCGAGCGGGCTCGTTCCGCCCGGGAGCCGCTATCGCTCGGCGTGCTCTGCAATATCGTCGACCTGTGGGAGCGCCTCGCCTCCGCGGGGGTCTCCATCGATCTGGGCAGCGACCAGACCAGCCTGCACAACCCCTTTGGTGGGGGCTACTACCCCGTGGGACTGGGCTTCGATGAAGCGCGCGAGGTCATGCACAGCGACCCTGCGGGCTTCAAGGAGCGGGTCTACGCCTCGCTGCGGCGCCAGGTCGCCGCGATCAACACGCTCAGCCAGGCCGGCATGTCCTTCTGGGACTACGGCAACGCTTTCCTGGTCCAGGCCCGGGATGCGGGCGCCGAGGTCGAGGGCATCGACTCGGAGTTCCGCTACCCCTCCTATGTCGAAGACATCATGGGGCCGATCTGTTTCGACTACGGCTTCGGACCGTTCCGCTGGGTCTGCACAAGCGGCGATCCGACGGACCTGCGCAAGACGGACGCCATCGCCGCCCGGGTCATCGAGCACCAGGCCGACGGGGCCCCCGCGGACATCCGCCAGCAGATGCTCGACAACCTCCACTGGATCCGGAACGCGGAGGAACACGCCATGGTCGTGGGCTCCCAGGCCCGCATCCTCTACGCCGATCACAGCGGGCGGCGCGCCATCGCCCAAGCCTTCAACCAGGCCATCGCCCAGGGCGAGATCAGCGCGCCCATCGTGCTCGGCCGCGACCACCACGATGTGAGCGGCACGGACAGCCCATGGCGCGAGACCGCCAATATCAAGGACGGCTCCCGCTTCACCGCCGATATGTCGGTTCACAATGTCATCGGAGACGCGATGCGTGGGGCGAGCTGGGTCAGCCTCCACAATGGCGGCGGAGTGGGCTGGGGCAAGGTGATGAATGGCGGCTTTGGCATGGTGCTCGACGGGTCCACCGATGCCGCTCGCAAGGCAGACTCCATGCTCGACTGGGATGTGGCCAACGGGATCGCACGCCGGGCCTGGGCCCGCAACGAGGGCGCCGAGACCGCGATCTCCCGGGCGATGGGGGCCGACTCCCGGCTCCGCGTCACCCTGCCGGTCCACGCAGACCCCTCGGTGCTCGACGACGCCCTGGGCTGAGCGCCGTCCTACTCGAGGACCTCGAGCAATGCGTCGATGCGCTCTCTCTGGTCGGCATCCAGCGCACCGGCCTCGGCGAAACCGAGCACCATCTGGGCCTGATCGAGGGAGATCGCGGCCTGATCCGCGAACTCCGCTTCGAGTCGAGCGGCGCGGCGTGGACGGACCCATCCGGGGATCGGCGTGCTCTGGGTGACCTCGGCCAGCTCCACATAGACCTCGGCGAGGCTGACCAGGGCCTCGGTGCGCGTGGAAGCATCGGCGGTGGTCTCGGCCAGCTCGGTGAGATCGACGACCAGCTCGTCGAGCTCGGTGGAGCGCAGATCGATGACATCCATCTGCAGGTCGAAGGCCTCGGAGGGCGATGCGTCGTCGGGCACCACGACCTCGATGCGCTCTTCGATCACCCGAAGAGCACGCTGATGGAGGGCGACTCGCGCGGGGTTCGGCACCGGCGTCGGCGGATCCGCGACCCCGAGATCTTCGATGAGCATCGTGGGGGCCGGTGCCCGAAGCCGTCGAGGTACTTCGACCTCGCTCGGGACGGAAGCGCTGGGCGAAGTCGTGGGCAGACCCAGCCATACAAGGGCGAGTCCCAGCGAGACCATGGCGGCGGATATCGCGATGCGTCGAACCATGCGCCCACCCTACCTTGCCCGACGGTCCTCAATCCCATAGAGAACATATTGCGTCCAGGAGTGGAAATGCATTTCGCCATCGGCGACAAGGCCGTTGTCCCCGCGCTCGGTGTGGGCATCGTGAAAGAGATCGCGGACCTTCCCATGGAAGGCGAGACCTACCAGGTCTACGTGATCAAGATCCTCGATAATGGCCTCACCTACAAGGTACCGGTCAACAACACGGGGGCCAATGGCATCCGCGAGGTCATCCCGCTCGAGGCGGTCGAGAAGGTGTACGAAGTCCTCCGCGACCGGACGACCCCGGCCGACAAGCAGACGTGGAACCGTCGCTATCGCGAATACATGAACAAGATCAAGACCGGCGACTCCCTCGAGGTCGGCGCTGTTCTTCGCGATCTCGCCCGGCTCAAGTCCGAGAAGACTCTGTCTTTTGGCGAGCGCAAGATGTACGACCAGGCCCACAGCCTCATCGTTCAGGAGGTCGCGGTCGCCAAGGATGTGGACGAGCAGGTCATCAAAGACGAAATCGAAGAGATCTTCAAGAAGTGACCACCACTCCCGCTCCGTTTCGGATCTACAACACCCTCTCGCGCACCGTCGAAAACTTCGAGCCTCAGCAGCCCGGCAAGGTCGGTCTGTATGTGTGCGGCATGACCGTGTATGCCGACTGCCACGTCGGCCACGCCCGGGCCATGGTCACCTTCGACGTGTTCGTGCGCTATCTGCGCTACCGCGGCTGGCAGGTCACCTTCGTCCGGAACTTCACCGATGTGGACGATAAGATCATCCAGCGCGCCGCCGAAGCGGGTCTCGACGCCCAGGCCTGGGCAGACCGCTTCATCGACAACTTCCATCGCGACGTAGACCAGCTCGGTCTGTCCCGTCCCGATATCGAGCCTCGCGTCAGCACCTCCATCGGCGACATCCAGTCCATGGTCGCAGCTCTCATCGAACGTGGGCACGCCTATCAGGCCGACGGCTCGGTGTGGTTCAGCGTCGAGAGCTTCCCGGAGTATGGCCAGCTCTCCGGGCAGAAGGTGGACGAGCTGCGCTCCTCGGATCCAGACTCCGGTAAGCGCCACTCTGGCGACTTCGCCCTATGGAAAGCCCACAAGCCCGGCGAGCCCAGCTGGGACAGCCCCTGGGGGCCCGGTCGTCCGGGCTGGCATATCGAGTGCTCGGCGATGGCATCCGCATCCCTGGGCACCACCATCGACATCCACGGCGGCGGGCTCGACCTGGTCTTCCCCCACCACGAGAACGAAGTCGCCCAGTCCGAGTGCGCCCACGGTGCCCAGTACGTCCGCTACTGGATGCACAACGGCCTGCTCAACCTCGGCGACAAGAAGATGGGCAAGTCCACGGGCAATGTGGTCAATATCAGCGACCTGCTCCAGGAGTGGCCCGCCGAAGCGGTGCGCTTGTACTACCTGCAGAACCACTACCGCAGCCCGCTTCCGTTCCACGACGCCGCCATTCCCGACGCCCTGGCGATGTTGGCCCGGCTATACGAAGCGCGCGAGTCCGCCGAGTCCATGGGGGGCGAAGAAGACCCCAAGGTCCTCATCGCGCAACTGGGCGCCGATGCCCAGACGGTGTGGGAGCTCGGTACCTCGTTCACCGAGCGTCTCCACGCTGCCATGGACGACGACTTCAACACCGCCCAAGCTCTGGGCAATGCCTTCGAGCTCGCCCGCGCCATCAACCGGTTCTCCAATCACAAGAAGGCCCGCAAGCGCGGAGGGCCCCTCGTCGCTCCTGCCCTCGCCGGCTTCGCGGAGTTCGCCAAGGCCACCGGAGTGCTCGCGCTGGACGCCGCGGCCTTCCAGGAAGAGGTCAAGCTCAAGCGCCTCCCGGCGATGGGGCTCACCCCGGCCGATGTCGACGCGCTGATCACCAGCAGACACGATGCCAGGCAGACCAAGGACTGGGCCCGCGCCGACGAGATCCGAACCGAGCTCGAGTCCAAGTCCATCTTGGTCATGGATCATGCGGGCGGCAGTCACTGGCGTATCCGCCTCTGAGGGGGTCCGGAGTCGCCATCAGGGGCACCGATAGGCCGCCGAATTCGTGCGTCGATCAGGGCATATCAACCTGATCGAGCAGGATACCAGCGAGCTTCTCGCTGTCGAGACCATCGGCCTCGGCCTCGTAGGTGGGAAGGATGCGGTGCCGCAGCACGTCCTTGCCGATGGCCTTGACGTCTTCGGGCATGGCGAACCCACGTCCATCCAGGAATGCGTGAGCGCGCGCGGCGGCCGCGAGGGCGATCGAGGCACGGGGAGAGGCCCCGAACTCGATGGCATTCTTGAGCTTCTTGTCGACGGAGCCGGGGTCCCGCGTGGCCCGGACGATATCGACGATGTACCGCATGAGCACGTCGGTGACCTTGACCTGACGTACGATCTTCTGGGCTGCAACGAGCTGGTCGACAGACATCTGGGGCTGGAGAGCCGGCGGTGGATCGCTGGAACGAGCGATGATCTTGAGCTCTTCTTCCAGGCTGGGGTAGGTGACAGACAGCTTGAGGATGAAGCGGTCCATCTGGGCTTCGGGGAGCGGGTAGGTGCCCTCCTGCTCGACGGGGTTCTGGGTGGCCAGAACCAGGAACGGGTACGGCAGCGGGTAGGACTGGTCGCCCAAGGTGACCTGACGTTCCTGCATGGCCTCGAGCAGCGCTGACTGCACCTTGGGGGGGGCGCGGTTGATCTCGTCCGCCAGGAGGATGTTGGCGAACATCGGCCCGAGCCGCGTGGAGAATTCACCGGTAGCGGGTTGGTAGATCTGAGTTCCGAGCAGGTCGGCTGGGAGCAAGTCCGGGGTGAACTGGATCCGAGCGAACTGAAGCGCCATGGACTCGGCCAGGGCCTTGACCGCGGTGGTCTTGGCCAAGCCAGGCACACCCTCGATCAGCACGTGTCCATTGGCCAAAATACCGATCAGCAGGCGATCGACCATATACTTCTGGCCCACCAGGACCCGACCCATCTCGCGCCTCGCAGCGTCGAAAACGGGGATCTGCCTGGCAACCTGAGCCTCGATCTGTTGGATATCGGACACGCACCCTCCTGGACCGCCCCGTAACGCCCGTTAGCTTGGGGAGCATGGACCCCTACCTCGAGCCCGATGCCTTCGTCGACAGCACCCACCCCGCGGTGGTCGCGTACGCCGACAGACATGCCGGTCCGCTCGCCGGAATCGAAGCCGCGGTCGCCCTGTACTACGCCGTGCGAGACGGCTTCCGATACAACCCCTGGCGAGTGCGCTTCACCCCGGATGACTTCTCGGGGAGCGATGTCCTGCTGCGCGACCCGGACGAAGGCGCCCACTGCATCGACAAGGCGCTGCTCCTGGCCGCCGCCTGCCGAGCCCGCGGCATCCCTGCTCGGCTGCACTTTGCGAATGTGCGCAACCACATCGGCACCGCCAAGCTCGAAGAGAAGCTCGGCACGGACCTGCTGGTCTTCCACGGCTACACCGAGCTCTGCCTCGAGGGGCGCTGGGTCGCCGCCACTCCGGCTTTCAACAAGGAGCTGTGTGCCCGGCTCGGGGTTCAGCCCCTCGACTTCGACGGCCGCCACGACAGCATCTTCCAGGAATACGACCCCTCCGCCGGCCGGTTCATGGAGTACATCACTGACCACGGCAGCTTCGCCACCCTACCCTTCGAGCAGATGCTCGCCGAGTGGCGCAAGCACTACCGGGTGCTGGCCGAGAGCCGCAGCTGGCCCAAGCCCTGAGGATCAGCCGAAGAGCTTCTGCCAGAAGCCCTTCTCGCGCACGCCTACCTCGAGGGTCTCGGCGAGCTGTCGGAGCAGATCCTCTTGTTGGTCGGTGAGCTTGCTCGGCACGTCGACGACCAGCCGTACATGGTGATCTCCCATCGTGCCCCGCGCGCGTAGCCGAGCCAGGCCCTTGCCCCGGAGGGTGTGGACATGGCCGGACTCCGTGCCGCTCTTGAGCTCGAGCTCGACCTCGCCGTGCACCGTGGGCACGTTGATGGTGCCGCCCAAGGCCATCACCGGGAACGGGACGGGCACCGAGACGTAGGTGTCGGCGCCATCGCGCTTGAACACCTCGTGGGGCCGTACATCGAGGGTGACATACAGGTCTCCGGCCGGCGCACCCGGATCCCCGACCTCTCCACGCCCCGGATGTCGAATCTGGAGCCCGCCGTAAGAACCCGCCGGGATCTTCACTGTGATGGACTCGGTCTCGCGGGTGCGGCCGCTGCCGCTGCAGTCCTCGCAGCGGTCTGCCGGGTCGACACGCTGGCCCTGACCTCGACACGACGGACAGGTCGTGCGGATGCGCAGAAAGCCCTGAGCCTGGATCACCTGGCCCGCCCCGCCGCAGGTGGAGCAGGTGTGCTTGGACGCCCCGGGCTTCAGGCCACTGCCCGTGCAGGTCTCGCAGTGCACATGCTTGGGCACCTCGATCGTCTTCTCGATGCCGAGGGCAGCTTCCATGAACGAGAGCCGCAGGGGATACTCGAGATCCGCTCCTGGCCGGGGCCCCCCCCGACCGCCGCGTCCCCCCATCCCACCGAAGCCGAAGAGGTCACCGAAGGCCGAGAAGATATCCGACAGATCCGTGAAGTTCGGATCGTAGCCCCGCCCCTTCAGCCCATCGTGGCCGAACTGATCGTAGATCTTACGCTTCTCGCCATCCGAGAGCACAGAGTAGGCCTCGGAGACCTCTTTGAACTTCAGCTCAGCGTCGGGGTCATCCGGGTTGCGGTCGGGGTGGTACTTCAGCGCAGCCTTGCGGTACGCCTTCTTGATGGAGACGGCGTCGGCTGTCTTCTGTACCTCGAGGACTTCGTAGTAGTCGCGCGGCACTCGGCCTCCATGGGGTCGAAAAGGGGCGGCCCGACCCCTGGAGAGGAGCCGGGCCTTCTACCTGGTACGGGACCGCTTACGCGTCTTCGTACTCCGCGTCGATGACATCGTCGTCGCTGCCAGTGGCATCGGCGGCGGGCGCAGCACCTGCGGGCGCAGCGCCCTCGGCACCGCCTCCCTGCTGGTACATGATCTCGGCGAGCTTGTGGGAGGCCGAGGTGAGCTCGTCGAACGCGGTCTGGAGCTGGCCAGAGTCGTCGCTATCCTTGGCCTCCTTGGCCTTCTCGAGCGCTGCGGTGACGCTGGACTTGTCCGAGTCGGAGAGCTTGTCGCCCTGCTCCGTCAGCGTCTTCTCGACCTGGTAGATCAGGTTGTCGAGGTTGTTTCGCTTCTCGATGACCTCCCGACGCTCCTTGTCGTCGGCCGCATTGGCTTCGGCTTCCTTCACCATGCGATCGATCTCGCCCTCGGACAGCCCACTGCTGGCCTCGACGGTGATGGAGTGCTCCTTGCCCGTGGCCTTGTCTTGAGCCTTGACCGAGAGGATGCCGTTGGCGTCGATGTCGAAGGTGACCTCGACCTGGGGCATGCCCCGGGCTGCCGGCGGAATTCCGTCGAGGCGGAAGTTGCCGATGAGCTTGTTGTCACGGGCCATCTGCCTCTCGCCCTGGAAGACGTACACATCCACTGCGGTCTGGTTGTCTGCGGCGGTGCTGAAGATCTCCGTCTTGGAGTGCGGAATCGTGGTGTTCCGCGCAATCAGCGTGGTCATCACGCCCCCCAGGGTCTCGATACCCAGGGAGAGCGGAATCACGTCGAGGAGCAGCATGCTGGTGACATCGCCGGAGAGCACGCCCCCCTGGATGGCCGCCCCCATGGCCACGACCTCGTCCGGGTTCACAGAGCGGTTGGGCTCCTTGCCGAACAGAGCCTTGACCTTCTGCTGCACCAGCGGGATGCGCGTGGAGCCGCCGACGAGAATGACCTCCTGGATCTGGCTGGCGGACACGCCTGCATCCTTGAGCGCCTTGCGACAGGGCTCGAGGGTACGGTCGACGATGGGCTCGATCATGCGCTCGAACTCGGCGCGGGTGAGCTTGCTCTGGAGGTGCTTGGGACCGGACGCATCTGCCGTGAGGAACGGGAGGTTGATCTCGGTGGACTGCGCGGTCGACAGCTCGATCTTGGCGCGCTCGGCCTCTTGCTTGAGGCGCTGGAGCACAATGGTCTGGTGGGTGAGGTCGATGCCGGTGTCCTTCTTGAACACGCCGATCAGCCACTGGATGAGGACCTCGTCGACATCATCGCCACCGAGGTGGGTGTCGCCGTTGGTGGCCTTGACCTCGACCACATCTTCACCGACCTCGAGGATCGAGATGTCGAAGGTGCCGCCGCCGAAGTCGAAGACCGCAATGGTCTCGTCCTTCTGCTTGTTGAGGCCGTAGGCGAGCGCTGCCGCGGTAGGCTCGTTGATGATGCGCTTGACCTCGAGGCCCGCGATACGTCCCGCATCCTTGGTGGCCTGGCGCTGGCTGTCGTTGAAGTACGCGGGGACCGTGATGACGGCCTCTGTCACGGACTGACCGAGGTAGGCCTCTGCCTGCCTCTTGAGCTTCTGCAGCACCATGGCCGAGATCTCGGGGGGGCTGTAGTCCTTGTCCTGGATCTGCATGCGGCACTCGCCCTGCGATCCCTTGGTGACCTTGTAGGGGAGGCGCTTGACCTCCTTCTCCGACTCGTCGAACCGGCGGCCGATGAGCCGCTTTGCCGAGTAGACGGTGTTCTCTGCGTTGGTGACGGCCTGACGACGAGCGACGATGCCCACCATCCGCTCTCCGTCCTTGCCGAAACCGACAACAGACGGGGTGGTGCGCTGGCCCTCTTCGTTTACGATCACAGTCGGCTTGTCGCCTTCCATGACCGCGACGACCGAGTTGGTCGTTCCGAGGTCGATACCGATGATCTTGCCCATGGCGTGAACTCCTTCCGGTCTCTATGCCGGCTCGAATCCAGGTTGTTTGGAAAACCCGTGGAAGCGTGGTCGCGATTGCATCGCGAGTCGGCGCAAAGGGTAAGCCCACGGGTTCGGGCGTCAAGGCCACAATACGTGACCACGCTCCCGACGACAGAAGGTGGTGCCGGAAACATGCACTGACCAGGGCTTGTACGACAAAGTGTGGCGTGTATGAAGAGGGGATCGCCACAGAAAAGTAGCGCCGAGAGCCTTGACGCGGTTGACCCCAGTGCCTACCCCTTGCCCCCTCCCGCCAGTTGACTGCGCGGGCACCCATCAACATGGAGAATCCCATGAACTTCCGACCCCTCTACGACCGCGTCCTCGTTCGCCGTCTCGACGCCCAGCAGAAGTCCTCCGGTGGCCTTTTCATCCCCGAGTCCGCCAAGGAAAAGCCCCAGCAGGCCGAGGTCGTCGCCGTGGGCACAGGCCGCATCACCAAGTCCGAAGAGGTCGTTCCCCTCGTCGTGAAGCAGGGCGACCGCATCCTGTTCGGAAAGTACGCAGGCGACGAGGTCAAGCTCGACGGCATCAACCACATCATCCTCCGCGAGTCCGACATCCTCGCGATCATCGAGGCCTGAGCCCAAACCCCTTTATCCGGAGGTCCACATGGCCAAGGAAATTCAGTTCCGCGAAACCGCCCGTAGCGAAGTCCTCGCAGGCGTCAACACCCTGGCGAACACCGTTCGCGTCACCCTCGGGCCCAAGGGCCGTAACGTCGTTCTCCAGAAGAGCTTCGGCGGCCCAGTGATCACCAAAGACGGCGTCACCGTCGCCAAGGAGATCGAGCTCGCCAACCGCTTCCAGAACATGGGCGCACAGATGGTGAAGGAGGTCGCCAGCAAGACCTCGGATGTGGCCGGAGACGGCACCACCACCGCGACCGTGCTCGCACAGTCCATCTTCACGACCGGCAGCAAGCTGGTCGCAGCGGGCGCCAACCCGATGGACATCAAGCTCGGCATCGACCACGCAGTCAAGCTCGTCTCCGCCGAGCTCCGCAGCATCTCGCGCGAGACCCAGGGCCGCAACGAGCTCGCCCAGGTCGCCACCATCTCCGCCAACGGCGACACCGAGATCGGTAAGATCATCGCCGAGTGCATGGACAAGGTCGGCAAGGAAGGCGTGATCACGGTCGAAGAGGCCAAGGGCATGGTCACCGAGTCCGACATCGTCGAGGGAATGCAGTTCGATCGCGGCTACCTGTCGCCGTACTTCGTCACCGACGCAGACCGCATGGAGACGGTCATGGAGAACCCGCTCATTCTCGTCCACGAGAAGAAGCTCTCCTCCATGAAGGACTTGCTCCCCGTGCTCGAGAAGGTCGCGGAGGCCGGCAAGCCCCTGCTGATCATCGCCGAGGACGTGGACGGAGAGGCGCTGGCCACCCTCGTGGTCAACAATATCCGCAAGACGCTTCAGGCCGCCGCCGTCAAGGCTCCCGGATTCGGCGACCGCCGCAAGGCGATGCTCGGCGATATCGCCACCATCACCGGCGCCAAGCCCATCATGGAAGACCTCGGCATCAAGCTCGACACCATCGGGCTCGATTCCCTCGGCACCGCAGAGCGCGTCGTCATCACCAAGGACAACACGACCATCATCGACGGGAACTCCAGCCCCAGCGATATCAAGGCCCGGGTCAAGCAGATCCGTCGCCTGATGGAAGAGACCTCCAGCGACTACGACCGTGAGAAGCTCCAGGAGCGCCTCGCCAAGCTGGTCGGCGGCGTGGCCGTCATCTACGTCGGTGCGGCCACCGAGATCGAGATGAAGGAGAAGAAGGCCCGGGTCGAGGACGCACTCAACGCGACGCGCGCCGCAGCCGAGGCCGGAATCGTTCCCGGCGGTGGCGTGGCACTCATCCGCGCCCAGAAGGTCCTCAACGAGGTCAAGCTCGACGGCGACCAGCAGTTCGGCGTGGACATCATCCGCACCGCCTGTGAGGCCCCGCTGCGCATCATCGCCGGCAACGCCGGTCAGGACGCCAGCATCGTCATCCACACCGTACGCAGTGGCGAGGGAAGCTACGGCTGGAACGGTGCCACGGGCGAGTTCGGCGATATGGTCGAGGCGGGCGTCATCGACCCCACCAAGGTCACACTCACCGCGCTGTCCAACGCCGCATCCGTGGCGGGCCTGCTGCTCACCACCGAGTGCATGATCGCCGAGAAGTCGAGCGACGACGACAACTAGGTCGACCCGTTCTCGCAGCAAAGGGCCCGTTCGCATCACGCGAGCGGGCCCTTTCTCATTGGATCCCACGGCAGGCGGGACAGCTCACGGTCGAAGTACAACCAGGACGGACGCCGCTGTCGCTGACTACCTCTTCTTGGCCGCCATCGACAGCCCGACCGCGAGCACGTACAGGACCGTGCCCAATGCGATGACGTTCGAGAATCCGAGGTTGATGATCGCCGTCATCGCAAACGCGCTACCGAGCACCGAGGACAGGGTGGTCAGCCCGTAGGTCATGGGAATGGTCGGTGCCTGGCCTGCATCGACGATCTTGCCGACACAGTAGGGGTAGAAGGTGCCCAGTACCACTCCGGCGGGAAGCACGATGATGGCCACGCCGAGCGCCTTGAGCGGCAGCGCAACGGAGAGCAACGTAGCGCTGGAGAACTCCGCCGTGCCGACCCCCCAGATCACCGCCAGGACGACCCCCACCACCAGGTAGGCAGGCCCCTTCATGATCTTGAGTTCGTCCTGCAGGTACGCGCCAATGGCGTTGAACACGAGGAAGGTCGCGAGATTGATGGAGACTGCGTACAGCGGATTGCCGATGAACAGCTCGGTCTTGGCGATGAGCGGGATCTCGACACACATATAGCCCACACCGGTGAGCAGCAGATAGCCCACCCAGACGGCCGGAACGCGCTGCTCCTTGGTACCCAGACCCGCCGCGATCACCGCGACGAGCCCACTGACCATGGCGAACAGCAGCACGGTGAACACCTTGACCCAGCCAGACACATAGGCCGCATCCCGGTAGCGCTTGGCGTCTGGGAAGAGAGTGAACTTCTCCCACTCCACCCGTGCCGTGAAGGGCTTGTCATCGGTGACCAGCTTCAGGTCGGACATGGGCGCATCCAGCAGCTCCTGGAAGCGCGGAAAGCCCCGATGCCCGGGCTTGTAGAGGACCTTGTCGCGCTTGCGCTTGGCGACTTCGGCGTCTAGCGCGCGGATATCATCCGCGGTGAAGCCAGATGGCTTGACCACCATCGAGTCCAGCATCGGGTGGTTCGGCCCGAAGATGTAGATGGAGTCCTCGATCGGGGCGTAGCCCTTTTCCTTGAAGATCTTCCGGAACGAAGGGAGCTTGCCCATGATCGGCTGGGCGGTGAATACCATCACGCCGGTGGGTGAGAGCTGGTCCATATAGGCCCGCATGGCCTCGTAGGTGTCGAGGTACTTCCGTGTGTGGCCGGTCCGGCTGGCGTGAACCGCTCCGTTGTTGGCGACGTAGATGATGTCGTACATCCGATCGTCGGTGTTGAGGAAGTCGCGGCCCTCTTCGTTCTGGAGGTCGATATTGGGCCGGTTGTGGAACTCCACGAGGTTCATATGGGCCAGAGCCGGGTGAGACTTCCACTCCACCACGGTACGATTGATCTCGACTCCAGTGATGTGAGCTTCGCCCTTGGTGAGCTCGTTGAACGCGATCATGTCGCGCCCCATCCCAGCGAACATCACCAGGATGTTCTTGGGGTTGGCGCCCACTCGGAAACCGAGGGAGTAGTGGAAGAAGCGGTCGAGAGCATCCGGACGATAGTTTGGCTTGAACCCGTGGATGGTCACATTCGACAGTCCGTTGTCCTGGACGATGGCCCACACCGGCCCGTGCTTGTTCTCCACCGGACCCGCCCGCATGAGTGCGGTGCGCGCGATCTCGTTCCAGTGGGAGTCGACCTCGGTGATGCCGCCGTCTCGGTAGGACTTGAGGATGGACCGCGAGAGTAGTTCGGGGTTGGGCTTTTCGTGGAACACGACCCCACCGAGGGCCAGGCCGGCGATGACCAGCCAGCCGACGAGCGCCCCTCCCTGCACCGCAGGCTTCCTCTCTTCTGCCATGGCGAGCAAGCCCATGGAGAGGAATAGGCAGAGCAGGATGGCGGGGGGAAGGCCAAACCAGGTGAGCATCAACGGAGTGAGCACACAGCCCAGCCCTGCTCCCGCGAGGTCGAAGAAGTACAGCCTGCCGATACGATCGCTGAACTCACCGAATAGCGTGGAGAACAGCGCGCCGAATGCCACATAAGGAGGCAGAAAGATCGCCGAGTACACGATGACCTTGAGCGCCTCGCCCGGAGGGGTGGACACGGCGACGTGGATATCCGAGAAGAAGGCGTTGGCGACCCCGAAGAACACGAGGAAGGACATCACCATCAGCGGGAACACCGCCACGCTGAGCCGCTCGATGAGCGCACTCGACTCGCCCTTGTACAGGAAGTGGCGGAACATCGAGCCCATGGCCAAGCCCAGCAGGGCGATCGGGATCGCGAGGATGTCCATGCTGTTGCCCAGAAAGAACGCCAACATGCGTACCTGAATGAGCTCGTACATCAAGCTCACCACACCGATGAGGAAGGTGATGGCGCCAATGCGGCGGTCGAATTGCATGGAGAGTCCTTCGTGAGCCCGGCCTCGTAACGTCAACAAGCCCCGCCGTCAGTCGGACGATGACGGACCGGGTGGTCGGGGCTCCCAGACGGCTCATAGCGTGGCCCTGCGGGGGGTGTAGTCCACCTGACGTCGCAGTCTGTACAGCAGAAACTAAAATAGCCACATGACCGCGTCTCCCTCCACATCCGATCCCGCATCCGCACCGCGGGATCCGACACAGACGATCCGCCCACACACCCTGAGTGCGCCCAGAGATGCCCAGCTGCCCGCAGCACGGATCGGCGGGAAGTCCGACCCTGACTTCGTGGTCGCCAATGTGATCGGACGGGGAGGTATGGGGATCGTGGAGGCCGCGTCACAGACCAGCTTGGGCCGAGAGGTCGCGCTGAAGCGGTTGGTGCACCCTGACGACGAGCATGGGTTCCGAGCCTTGCTCCGCGAAGCCCGGATCACGTCCAGGTTGCAGCATCCGGGCATCGTCCCTGTCCATGCCGTGATTCACGACGAACAGCTCGGGCCTGTCGTGGTGATGAAGCACCTCGAGGGACAGACGTGGCGCCAACATCTGGTGGAGCACGGCGCCGATACCGATCCCCGCGGCCACGCCAGGATCGCCATCGAGGTCTGCTACGCCCTCGAGTACGCACATAGCAAGCAGGTCCTGCATCTCGACGTGAAGCCCGACAATGTCATCCTGGGGAACTTCGGAGAGGTCTGGTTGGTCGACTGGGGAATCGCCCTGGATCGGGCCGAGGAGCCCGCTCGCATCGAGGTCCTCGGCACCCCCGCATATATGGCTCCCGAGATGGTCCACCCAGAGATCACGCCCATCTCGGAACGCACCGACGTATACCTCCTCGGGGCCTGCCTCTACGAGGCGCTCTACGGCGAACCCCCGCACCGCCGAGCCGACTCCCGGGCCTCGATGGTCGCCGCTGCCAACGAGATCGAGTTCCCAGACGACTCCATCGGCTTTCCCACCGAGCTCGTGGGTATCGTGCGTCAGGCGCTTGCTCCAAGCCCGTGCAATCGGTTTGGCTCGGTCCGAGAGCTCCGCGACGCACTCACCCAGTCTATCGAGCACGAGGACGCCGAGCGGTTGGTCACCCGCGTGATGACCGCCCTGAAAAACCTCGACTCCAACGCCGATCACCTGGCGCTCGAAGCACTCGAGCAGCAGCTGGCCTCAGCCCTGAGCCTCTGGCCGGAGAGTCCCCGAGGCCTCGCTACCCAAGCCCAGCTCCGCCGGACCATGATCGAGCAGTGCCTGAACAGCGGCGACCTCCACACCGCCCAACGCATCGCAGAACAGCTCCCGAACCTAACCAGCAGACTCCGCGAACAGCTCGATCGCCTCATCCGGACCCGACAGCTCGAGCAGGAGGCCCACGATCGCAGGGCTGCCGCCGGGCACGGTCGAGACGCGGCCCGACACTCCTTCCTGCGTCAACGGCTGGCCGGGTTCCTGGTGCTGGTCTTCCTGGCGATGCCCCCCGTGATGTTCGTCATCCACCCTGGCTCCACACCCTCGCCAGCCGGTCATTTGCTGCTGCTCGCTACCCTGCCCAGCCTGTTCTGGGGAGCCACGGTGTGGACGCTGCGTCGCAGGCTGATGTCCAACTATGTGAACCGCGCCGCGACCAGCGCGATCAGCGTCGCCTTCGTCTGTGTGCTCCTCAACCGGAGCATTGGCGTGCTCGGACATACCGAACCCTCCGATATTCTGGTTCGGGAGCTCTTCCTCCTGGCCGGAATCATGGCCGCCCAGTCCAGCCTGCACCGGGTCTTTGTCGGCCTGGGATTGATGTACGCCAGCGCCTGGACCCTGGGGATGATCGAGCCCAGCGCCACGCGCTACGTCTACAATCTGGCCGTAGCGCTCAATGCGGTGGTCCTGTACCGCGTCTGGCATCAGTTCGACGAGATCGGCTGATGGAACTCCACGATCCCACCCAGACCATCCGACCGCACTGGCTCGACGAGCCCACCGGTTCTGGGCCGATCCCGGCGGTCCATCTGGGCAGCACCGACGCTCCCGACTTCATCGTGGACCAAGAGATCGGCCGGGGTGGCACGGGTGTGGTCGAGCTCGCCCACCAGACGGTGCTCAAGCGCACCGTCGCGCTCAAGCGCCTCTCCATGCCGCACGACGAGCAGGGGTTCCGTGCCCTGGTCCGCGAAGCGCAGATCACCTCCCGCCTCCAGCACCCGGGTATCGTCCCGATCCACGCCATCGTCGAGGACCAAGACCTCGGTCCCATCGTCGTGATGAAACGCCTGGATGGCATCACCTGGACCGAGAAGCTCCGCGCCAGCGCGTCGTCTACCGATCTGCGAGAGCACATCCGGATCGCGATCGGGGTGTGCTTCGCGCTGGAATACGCACACAGCAAGGGCGTGCTGCACCTCGACGTGAAGCCCGACAATATCGTGGTCGGGAAGTTCGGTGAGGTCTGGTTGGTGGACTGGGGCATCGCCTTCGACCAGAACCTGGATGCTCCCCGCACCCATGCGCTCGGAACGCCCGCATATATGGCTCCGGAGATGGTCGATCCCACTCAATTCCCCATCACCGAACGCTCGGACGTCTACCTGGTAGCCGCGTGCCTCTTCGAGGCGCTATTCGAGGAGCCCCCCCACCAGGGTCCGGACACCGAGAGCTCGATGATCGCCGCCTTCGAGAGCGTCGACTTTCCCGAGGACTCGGTAGGCCCCCAGACCGAGATCATCAACCTGGTGCGCGCCGCCCTCGCCCCTGACCCTTCAGACCGGCCTCCCAACATCGCCAGCCTGCGGAATCGATTGGAGTCGGTGCTCGAACACGAGGACTCCGAGCGGCTCGTCACCGAGATCCTACGAGCCCTGCACGGCTCTACTTCCTCCCCCGATCTCCGAACCCTGGAGACCCAGCTGGGTGCGGCGCTGTCCCTGTGGCCCCAGAGCCCGCGGGGTCTGGCCGCGCTCTCCACGCTCAAGTGCCGCCAGCTGGTCGAGTGCCTGGACGCGGGAGATCTGCACACCGCAGAGCGGGTCGCCTTCACCCTGCCCAACGTGCCTGCCGACCTCGAAGCCCGACTCGCCACGCTGCGACGGGTCCGCGAAGCCGAGGTCGCAGCCCTCGCCCTCGCCCGCCAGAACGCGGAGCAGAGCTCCATGAACCGGCATCTTCGGATGAGACGCCAGGCTACTGGGCTCGCCGTAGCGCTCTACGTCTTCCTTCCGCCGTTCTCATACTGGCTCAATCCCGGCGCCACTCCCGCCCCTCCACCCACACTGCTGGTGTACGCGATCCTCCCGACCCTGGTGTGGGTCACCCTGATCACCGTAAAACGGCATCAGTTCTTCGCCAACTTCGCCAACCGGGCCGCTACCCTATCGGTGACAGGAGCGCTATTCGCGGGGCTCGTCAACCGCTCGGTGTCGCTGTACCTCGATGCGGATCCCGTCGAGATCCTCCAACGGGAGATGCTGTTGATCATCGGCATCTTCGCCGCGCAGATCAGCCTTCATCGAGGCTTCGCCTTGATCGCCGCGGGGTACGCCCTGGAGTGGGTGATCTGCCTCTATTTCCCAGACCTCACGCGCCACGCATACAACGCCGGCGGGCTCGCGGGGGGGCTCGCGGCGATGGTGCTGTGGAGCGATCTGTCGGACGCAGAACCCGCAACCTAACCGTTGTCTATCTCGACCCGCATGGGGTGTAGACGCGCCCAGCCCGCATCCTTCTCGACCAGATCGACCGGCAGGCCGGACTTCGAGAGCTCGGCTCGCAGCCGATGATTGAGCGTGTTGAGCCGCGAGCGCGAGGACTCCAGCCCCGCCCGGCCCCACACACCCACCGACACCGCCGCATCCGAGCGCCACCCGCACCGCTCGGGCGGCAGCCCCGCAGCGCGGTCCTCCACCAGCGCTCCCGCGAGGAAGTACAGCAGCGAGACGCGATGCTCTGCACGGACCGAGTGCTCGAGACCGGTGCTCTGGTCGTGGACCGTAGCCACCGGTGGGTCGAGCGAGACCTTCAAGATGCGGGGGTCGAGATCGGTAGTACGCCATTGAGTCGGCGACCAGTCCGCGGACTCCCGGGTGATTCGAATCTGCCGCCCTCCCAATACGCCGTCGAAGGGAAGCGCGATGGGCTCCTCGCCGAGCATGAGCTCCGAGCCCAGCATCGTGAGCCGCACCTCATCTCCTGAGGCCGTGCGCAGCATGGCGTTCTCTCCGGACCCAATAATAAAACCCGGGCCGCGAATGGGGTACTGCACGCCGAGCTCTACATCCTCGAGCACCACAAGGCCGCCCGAATCGACATCCCCGGACAGCTTCACCCGAAACTCGAGGTCTCCGATGCGCACACTGCTGCTCTCGAGCACAGCCTCGGGATGCTCCAGACGTCGCCCATCCAGGAACGTACCGTTGCGGCTGCCGAGGTCTTCGACCACCACGGTGGAGTCCACCCGGCGGAAGACTGCATGGGTCCAGGAGACATCGGAGGTGCGCAGGACCAGATCATTATGGGGCCCACGACCGACGCGTAGCTCCTCCTCGAGCGCGAGGGTCTGCCCGCTTCCATCTGGCGTCTTGAAGTGCAGAGCTGCTGTGAACACCTCCGAACCATAGCAGCAGCGAGCGCTGCCGGTGCGCAAAGCTGCATGCTGGAGACCGCCCCCGTACACGCCGATCCGTTAGATGCCGCCTCTGGAGGTCTTCATGCCCGCGCTCTTCGACCAGCCACGCCGCCCGCGCCGCCTGCGCAACTCTCCCACTCTTCGCACAGCTGTGCGCGAGAACACGTTGTTTCGGGACGACCTGATCATGCCGATCTTCTTGGACCCGAACCCCACCACCAAGCGCGAGATTCCGTCGATGCCGGGCATCTACAACCACGGACTCGACACCGTCGCTGCCGAGGTCGACGCGATCCTCGAGGCGGGAATCGACAAGGTTCTGTTGTTCGGCGTGCCCGAGCACAAAGATGCCGTGGGATCCGACACCTGGGCAGACGATGGGATCATCCAGAGAGGCACGCGTCTGATCAAGGAGAGGTGGCCGGAGCTGTATGTCATCACCGACGTGTGCTTCTGCGAGTACACCTCCCATGGACACTGTGGCGTGCTCTCCGAAGGCGGAGGCCTGCTCAACGACCCCACCCTCACCAATCTCCAGAAGCAAGCGGTCTCCCACGCCAATGCGGGAGCAGATATGGTCGCGCCCTCCGGGATGATCGATGGCATGATCGGGGCCATGCGCACCGCCCTGGACGACCACGACCACGACCAGATCGCGATCATGAGCTACGCGGTGAAGTATGCGAGCGCCTTCTACGGCCCCTTCCGCGACGCCGTCGACAGCGCGCCGACCTCTGGCGACCGGAAGACCTACCAGATGGACCCCGCCAATACCCGCTCCGCCCTCATCGAGGCCGAGCTCGACTTCGAGCAGGGCGCGGACATCCTGATGATCAAGCCCGCGCTCTCCTACCTCGACATCATCCGGGCCGTCCGGGACCGCTTCGACATCCCAATCGCCGCCTACAATGTGAGCGGCGAGTACGCCATGGTGAAGGCCGCCCAGGAGCGAGGGTGGATCGATGGAAACGCTGTGGCGCGCGAGATGCTGCTCTCAATGAAGCGCGCCGGTACCGATATCATCATCAGCTATTTTGCCCGGGAGCTGGGCCCCCAGCTGCCTGCAACAAAATGACCCACCTCCTGCCGATCCCGCAACCATCTACTATGACGGACCCAAAGCGGATTCTCGATGCCACTCGACCTACTCCTGATCGAAGACGCCCCCACTGACGTGATCCTCACGCAGACGGCTTTCCGTAGAGCGGGAATTCGCAACGCGGTACAAGTCGTGGAAACGGGCGAGGACGCCTTGGACTACCTTTTTCAGCGGGGCTCCTTCGCAGACAAATCCCATCCGGGCCTCATCCTGCTCGACCTCAACCTACCAGGCGAAGTAGACGGCCACGAGGTGCTACGACAGGTTCGCGCCAACCCCGCCACTCAGCAGATCCCCGTGGTGGTGCTCACCACCTCCAAGGAACACACAGACCTCCTGCGCAGCTACGAGCTGACCGCACAGGGCTTCGTGACCAAGCCCCTGGAAGTTCGGGATCTCCTCACCGTGGTCGCGAGCCTCGACCAGCTGGGCATCGAGATCGTCTGATCCCCGCGCGCACGGTCGATTTCTCAAGCGCACCGGCCTCTGATCCGATGGGAGGGCATCCGAACGAGGTGCCCGCATGCAGGCTTCAGAAGACATCGCCGCGATCGTCGACGCAACCGAGCTCGGCAGCCTGCCCGGTGCCTATGCTCAACTCGCACGCGTGCTACGCGACACCTCGGCTTCCCGGGAGCAGATCGCCCGGGCGGTCGGCATGGACCCGGGGCTGGTCGCCCGACTCCTGAAGCTCGTCAATGCGCCCGGCTTCGCTCGCCGCCAGATCGAGACGGTCTCCCATGCCTGTCTCTACCTGGGCCGGGACCAGCTTCGAGAGCTCGCGCTCGCCACCAGTGTGGTGCACATGTTCCGCGGTCTGCCTGAGCATCTCCTCGATATGCGCTCCTTCTGGACCCACTCGGTCGCCGTCGGACTCCTCGCCGAGTCCCTGGCCAAGCAGCTTCGGTTCTACGGTGATGAGAGCCTCTTCGTGTCCGGATTGCTCCACGACCTCGGGACGCTGGCGCTCTCCATTGGCCAGCCGCGCTCCATGCGTTCGGTCTTGATGGACGCCGAGAACACCGGCCAGCAGCTCACAGAGTGTGAGCTGCGGGTCCTCGGCTTCGACCATACCGAGGTCGCAGAGCAGCTGCTGAAGCAGTGGCGCCTGCCCGAGATGCACACCATGGTCGCGCGATACCACCACGGCCTCGATGACGACATCGCACGAAGCTCCCTGGCCCAGCCCATCTCCCTGTGCCATGTCGCAGATGTGATCGCCACCGGCATGCAGTGGGGAAGCTCGGGCGAGCGGCGAGCCATCGACATCGATCCGCGGGCATGGACTGCGAGCGGCCTGACCCTCAAGGAGCTGGACATCGCCGTAGATGGCATCGAAGAACAACTCGAAGCCGTCGTGTCGGCGCTGGTGTGACATGACCACCGAGCTCCCCATCTCTCTCGGCGACGGCTACCGACTCATTCAGCAGCTCGAAGGTGCAGGACTCGGTCGGGTGTTCGTGGCGAGCGTTCGCGACCAGGCGATCGTCGCGGTCAAGGTCTTCGATATGCACGAAAACGACGAGCAGACCCAGGCTCAGTGGGACCATGAGTGTGATGCCCTCGTCGCAGTCCGGCACACCGGACTCTCTGGAACCATCGACCACGGCGTGGAAGCCGAGACGGGCCGCCGCTACCTGGTGCAGGAGCTGGTGACGGGGATCAGCCTCAGCAAGCTCCGCCGCATGCTACGTCGCCCGCTGGAGCCTGTGGAGGCCGCTACGTTCCTCCTTCCCATCGCAAACGCTCTGGTCTACTGCCACTCTCGCGGGGTCACCCACGGGCGACTGACGGCCGACCACATCCTGATCGTCGAAGGAGCCGAGACCCGCACCCGCTTGGTCGGACTCCGGCCCCATGGACCTCAGTTCTTCCCCCACGTCGATGGTCCCGACTGGCAGGCCTCCACCGAAGACCCCGAACATGCCGATGTGCTCGGTCTCGCCGCAGTGGCCCACTTTCTCACCTTCGGGCTCGGCGGAGAGGGTCCTGGGCTGCACCCCCACGACCTCGACGCGCTCTCATTCCACGGAGAGGACCCCACCTGGGATCTCATCCTCGCCCAGGTCCTCGGGAACCCCGCTGAGGCCCTCTCCATCGTCTCCCTGCGCGACAGCTTGCTCAAGGTCGTCTCAGACAACGATGCTCAACGCCAGGCCACGCACCAGCTCGGGGTCCGGATCGTTCAGAGCAACGCGTCCCCACCGGAGCTCGCCGCGAGTCTGCACGAGGTCGCCGAGCTGATCCGACCCATTCCGTCGATCCTCACCATCCCCCACCAGATCTATCGTCAGCACGATGGGCCGGTACGGATGCTGCTGATCTGCGGGCTGGCGGTTCTCGGGATCGTGGGCTTCGCGGTCGCTGCCGGTGGGCTCGGTCCGGGGTAGACTCGGCCGGCCAGGAGGCTCCGTGTCCCGCATTCTCGTCGTCATCGACCCAGGTACCCGGGTCCCCGAGCTCGACTGCTTCAATCGAATCAGCAGCAAGTCACCGCTCCCCGCCACCTATCACCTGCCCGCACAGCAGGGAATCGACTCCCTCGAGCGGCTCACCGATCCCATCGCTGGAATCGTGGTCCTCGGCAGCGGAGCGTCGGTCTACGATGACGAACCCTGGCAGACCGCACTCAACAGCTGGCTCCGGCCCCATCTGCACACTACGCCCATGCTGGGGCTCTGCTATGGGCACCAGCTCCTCGCTCACCTGCTCGGTGGCGAGGTCGGGCTTCTCTTCGATGACGAGACCAAGCTCCGGGGGGTCCGCCAGGTGCCGCTCTTCGACGACCCCTTGTGGGGCGCCGCGGTCACCGGCCCGATGGTCGTCTCCCACCGCGAAGTGGTCAAGACCCTCCCGCCGCGCTGTGTGCTCCGAGGTCGCAGTGAGGCCGTCCCGGTCGAGGCTTTCGCTCACCTCGATCGCCCGATCTGGGGCTTCCAGCCGCACCCCGAAGCGACCACCGCCTTCACCACCAACAACAAGATCCCCTTCGAAGCCGACCCGGCCATTCTCGGCTTCGGCCATAGCTTCGTCGACCGGTTCACCCAGTTCGTCGCCGAGCGCTGATCAGCCGGACCACGGGGTCTTGGGCACCAGGAACAGCGGCTCCGCAGGGGGAAGCATCGCAACCGCCACCGCTGGATGCCGCTCGCCGCCCACATACTCCCAGTGCCAAGCCTCGCTCCGTACGGTCGCCGCGAACCCGAACTCGGCCCCCCGAGACCCGAGCCAGCGGCGCACCTGGGTCGTGTGGGTGTTCAGGTCCAGGGCCAGGCCGCTCTGGTGGTTGGAGAAGCCCGGTGGCGCGGCCAGGTTCCCGCCGTTGCAATCCCCCGACCGGTAACAATCGTACAGCGCGCTCTGCTCCGCCCAGGTCCGAAAGCCCGACGCCACCCGCAAGGTCACGCCGTCGGAACGCGCCGCCCTCTCCATCTTCCGGAACGCCCTCGCTGTGGCGATCTCGACGGGTTTGCCATGCACATCGTCCACGTGGAGGTCTCGGGGCACCCCCGCTTCATAGCCCTTGACCTCGACGCCGGTCCCCCCAGGTTGCCAGTCCCAGGACTCCGGCTCCGCCACCCCGCCGTGCAGGGACACCTTCCACACCTCCACCCCATGGGATCCATCTCCCGCGACCACCCGAACCCCCGCACCGGACAAGCTCACGTGGCTGACCGGCCCCAAGCCAGGGATCGTGCCGATCTCCCGCGACCCCTCGGGCCCACGGAGCACCACGCTCTCCCCACACAGGTCGACGATCTGCCCTTCTCCAACAGGCCAGATGCGGTGTCCATCCCCGCACACCTCCCACTCGCCCAGCACCTCTCCGCGCGCCGTATCCCGAAGCTGACCCACCCTGGAGCCCTCTCGCACGAACATCAGCCCGAGCTCCGTCCCATCCACTGAGAGCCGACGGTCGCCATAGTCGGGCTCATCGAGGACGAAGCGCACCCGACCGGAGTCGTCCCACACGACTGCACGGCCATCCGTGCCACCCACGACCGTGCCGCCCGCCCAGCGGACGTCCTCGAACTCCAGATCATCGAGCTCGACCAGCTGCTTGCGGAACAGATCGAGAACGACATCCGGCCGTCCGGAGAACGCCACGTGGGTCCCGTACAGCGCGATAGGACCATGCCCTGCTCGGACGTCGAAGGTCGTGAGCTCACCCGAGGCCTCGACCAGCAGCGCCGTGCGTCCATCGTAGAGCAGCGCCATGCTGGAGTCGTAGACCACCTGGGTATGTCGAAAACCCCACCAGCTCGGGAGATCCGCGCGCCATCGTCCCCCCCCCGCGACCCGCTTGATCACATCTCCCTTTCGCACCAAGGCGGAGTCTTCGGTCTGGGCGAGAATCGTCCCCACCACCGTGCTGGCGTAGCGGTACTCGCCGGGGTCGGCTGGTGGCGCGTATTCGCCCTCGAGATCGCTCCAGGCCCCTCCGGCGATGAGCTTGTTGCGCCAGGAGTCCAGCACCACCGCCTGATCTCCCTCGACATAGACCAGGCTGCCCCCCGTGCTGAAGTGCACGGTTCCTGCCAGGACCGAGGAGATCATCAGGAGCAACATGGCAGCGTGGACGCCGCACTTGGCGCTGTATTCAGAGATCCCTACGGATTTTCGAAGATCCGGATCTCCATGAACTGGTCGAACTGGTAGTCCACCACCTCGAAGGTGTAGCCCTCGAGCTTGAACTGCCTGGACTTGTCCAGATGAAGCGTGACCTTCTTCTCGGCCTCGCCCTCGCCGGGGATTCGAACGGTGAAGTTGAGGATCAGCGCGGGCGGCTCTCCTTTCTTGGTGGAGGGCTTGGACTCGTGGCCGTTCCAGACCGCCGTCGTCTTGCTGGGCAGGTAGAAGTCATCCCCCTTGCTCATCCGGGCCTCGTGGAAGGGCGTGGCGAATCGTATCGGACCCACCCGCTGAGTGAGCGGCCCATACACCTCCGGGCCCCCATCCCTCCACTTCACGTTGAAGGAGTAGCTCCGCTCCGGGATGATGTAGGCATCGCGAAGATCGACCTCCATCCCCACGGACTCACCGGGCTTCACCTCGGCGCTGGGTGCAGAACACTCGGCCGGCGGCTTGGCCTCCAGAGCCGGACTCGCCTCGATCTGAGCGAACTTCTGTAGGAAGCACTGCCCGGAAGTATGTTGCTCGAACCAAAGCACTTCGTCGGTTCGGTTCTCCATTCGCAGGGCGATGACGACCGGATCGCCGGGCTTGATCACCGTGCGAGGCAGCGTGACGGAGGTCTTGAGGGCCGCGCGCGTGGGCCCGGCGTGGGCGGTAGACAGCAGTGAGAGCAGCAGAATCATGACGCCGAGTATACCCCTGGAGACCCGGGTGCATTCCCATCCCGGCGCCACACCCGGATCGGCTCGCCGAAGTCTGCACTCTCTTCGAGTTCAAACCCGCTATCGCGGAGCGGATGTTCAAAACCGAACCCGCCTCGACCCATCATGATCAACGAACCGACCTGCACCCGGAGCACGAATCTCTCCAGCTCCGCGGGGGAGACCTCAGACCAGCTTGCACTCGAGAGCTCCAACCGGCTCACCTGCACAGGTGCGAGGAAGTCGAGCACGGATAGGGAGCCCCCGCGGACGTCGATCTCCAGCAGATCGAGCGCGGGCAGCGTGATCGGGCGCGCCCACCGAAACGGCAGCGCAGCCAGGCCGAGCATCCGCAGCTCATCGAAGCCCTCCAGCATGTTGGGCTCCACATCCCCGCCGAGCTGAAGCGCCCTAAGCCCCGGTAGCCATTTTCGCATCGCGGGCATCCAGGCTGCGGCGGTATGCCCATCGGGCACATGGGCGCGGACGAGCCCCAGCGCCAGCGGGAGCTCCGAGAGCACCTGGCACGTCCGTGATGCATGGCGATCGAAGCCCACCGGTACCCGCAACGTGCGGATCAGACCATGCTGCAGCGTCAACCAGCGTGGGTCGATGGCTCCTAGCAGATCGGCCTGGGGCTCGACGTGCTCCCGCATCAGCCCCGCCATGCCGTGCAGATGGTCCGAGAGCCACTCAGCTTCGGCGGCCGCGCCCTGCTCCTCCAGCCAGTCTGCGAGAATCGCGATCGCGCTGAGATCGTCGGGATCCGAGCGAAGGAGTTCGTGCAGGGCAGGATGGAGCTGGGAGCTTCTCACGGCTCAGACGGTATCTTGAAGCATGACCGAACGCATCGATTGGCAATGGACCCCGTGGGCCGGACTCGACCGCGATGCGCTCTATGCCTTGGCCCGCCTGCGCCAAGACGTGTTCATCGTCGAGCAGCACTGCGCCTACGCGGATCTCGACGGACGGGATCCCGGTGCTCACCATCTACTGGGCTGGAATCAGAGCGGGCTCATCGCCTATCTAAGAGCGTTCGGCCCCGGCGCAGACGGCTCGGACGCGGTGCTGGGCCGCGTCATCGTCGCCCCATCCGCCCGTCACCTGGGGCTGGGCCACACCCTGATGGAGAAGGGGCGCCACCACCTCGATACCACCTACGGATTCGGACCCATCCGGGTCGGTGCCCAAGCGCACCTGCAGCGGTTCTACGAGTCCCTGGGCTACTCCGTCTGCGGTCCCGGCTACGACGAGGACGGGATCCCTCACCTGCCGATGCGTCGGCCGTAGAGCTTCTCCTCAACCTTCGGACCGATGATCCGTGGAGTGGTGCGGAGGGATTGATGCTGCCCATTCGACGTCGTGTTCGCCGTGGAAACTACATGATGACCATGGGCATCTTCCTCCCGATGTTCATCGGCTTCGCCGCGCTCAGCGTCGACATCTCCTACATCAATATGTCCAAGACCCAGTCACAGAACGTGGCGGACGCAGCCTCCCACGCTGCTTTTGTCTCCTACCGCGCCACCCAGAACCTCAGCGCTGCCGATGCAGCAGCCGAGTTCATCGTGTCCCAGAACACCGTCGGAGGCGGCCAGGCCTCGCTCGAGCGCGTCGAGTACGGGGAGTGGGACTTCGACTCCCTGCAGTTCACCGTGAACTCCGCCTATATAAACTCCGCCCGGGCCGTCGTGTCCAGAAACACCGCCAGTGGCAACGAACTGAAGCTGTTCTTCGCACCGCTCCTGGGACAGACCACAGCCAATGTACGGGGTCAGGCCGTCTCCGCGGGCCGCACCCGTCAGATCATGCTCGTCACCGATGTCTCCTGCTCCTTCCGCTCGGATATCGACAGCGCCCGCGACGCCAACATCGCCTTTCTGGACTACATGGCCGCCCACCCCTACCCCGGAGATCTGCTCGGCCAGGCCGTCTTCGCAGGGCGCAAGACCTTTCCCCTGCTCCACGAGCTCGCCTCTCCGATCCAGGACTACAACAGCTTGCTCAGCGAGTTCCAGAAGCTGAACATCTGCAGCCGCATGCGCGGAGATCTCAAGGGCTCCCCGACCTACTCCGGTAGCTGCTACACCAGCCAGGCACGCGGAATGCACTGGGCATTTCAGGAGTTCATCACGAACGGCGACCCGAGGGAGTTCCAGGCCATCGTGCTGCTCACCGATGGCCAAGCCAATACCCACCTCACGTCCAGTCGCGACGGCCGCTATCGCAGCACGGCCGAGTCCGACACCGAGATGATTCGCGACTTCATGTGGGATGGCGGAAGCTACGCCTACGATGTCTGGGAGTGCCCATATGGCGAGCGCTATACCTCGAACTGCGGCATCAGGAGCTACTCCGGGAGCTTCAACGGCGGCGTGCACTTGTGGACCGTATACTTCGGCGGCTCTGGATCCAACGTCTCCTGGCTGCAGTCGCTCACCGACTTCGACGGGAACCGGGGCTCCTCCAAGGACACCGAGGACCCCTCCGAGCTCGAGGTGATCATGGTCGAGATCGCGTCATCGATCCCCATCGTAATCACAGATTGAACCCGTATTAATTACAGACCAGACTCTGCCCATCGAGCCGGCACTCGGCCGCCAGGGTACCGCTGAACTCGAAGTTCACTACACACCCATCTACGCGGCCATTTCCGGGGAAAGCCTCGAGGATATCCGCCTCGAAGGCGTCGCACTCCTGGGTATCGGGCAGCCTCCAGGTGACCGCGACCGTGGCATCGAGCGCCTCTTGCTTGTCGCCGAGCAGATCGAAGCTCCACACCGAACTCAGAGTGGCCTCGGTGCACAGCGGGTCGTCGATGACCACCGGGCTCGAGCCCTCACCCGTGACCCGGGTGCCCTCGATCTCCAAGGGAATGATGGGGTCGAAGATACCGCAGGACAGGACCGAGCCGCCCTCCAGATCACAGGTACCCAACGAGGCGAGGCCACCCACGATATCGAAGGCTACCGAGTCGGTGAGACCGAGTGGGATGCGCAAGCCCACGCCCACAACGCACTCGTCGCGGTCGAGCCGACCGATGGGTTCGCCATCGTCCAGGGCATACACCAGGGTCCGGTCGCCGGGCGGAACACAGGCGACCCACAGCATCAGAGCGGGAAGGAAGAGGACTCTCATCCCACCCCAATAACCAGAGGGGTCAGTCCGCGACGATCTCGTAGCCGCCGGCGTCTTGTGCGCGACGATGGAAAGCACACCACTGGTCGAGCCAGGCCAGCTGCTGGGGCTTCACCTTGAGGCGCTTGGGCTTGCGATTAGCTGCTTCGGACGCGATGAAGCCGCACTCCTTGGCCGACACGATCCAGTAGTTGCCGACGCGGAACTTGAAGGCCCCGACCATATGGTTCTCGATCTTTGGAGCCCGGTCGCGGGTCGACAGCTCGCGGCGGAGCGCCACGAAGTCCGCGTACTTCTCGCTGCCGGACTCTGGCTCGGCGTCGAGCCCGAGCTTGCGCCAGGCACGGTAGGTCCACCGCGACAGGTCCGGTGGGGTGCGATGCCGCTCGAACACCTGCACCTCGACCATACGCCAGAGCAGGTACTTCATCGCCGGACCCGTAAAGAGCTCGGGGGCCGAGCCATCCAGAGGACGCAGCTCCAGAGGACGCTCCTCGAACTCGGCAGGGGGCTCGCTGGCCTCGTCGACTTCGACCCAGCCCTGCCTGCGCTTGGTGTGGATCATCTTGTCGAACTCGACCTCGGCCTCCATATCGTGGAGGAAGGACTTCTCCTTCTCCGGAGCCTCCTTCCCGATCTTGCCCTGGCGAGTCACCACGATTTCATCGTAGTGGTCGATCTCCCAGTACTTTGCCTGGTTACCCTGGATGAACTCGAACCGACGCATCCGCCCTCCTCCACATCACTGGGCACGAGGCGCGCGCCAGCGCGGGATCGACGGATAACGGATCTGACGTACCCGTCGAATCCCCAATGACCCGACTCGCCGGGACTGCAGGATGCCCCAAGCTCATCATCGTCACATCCGTTCTCGCCGGTCGCCCACCGGACCGGCTTAGAAGGTCAGCTCGACCCCGATGGATGCATAGGGGCTGCCAACACGACCGATCAGCGCCATGTCCTCGCTGAAGTGGTAGCGCCCTCCGATGGCGGAGACCAGCCAGGAGCCCCCCGGATAGAGGCCGTTTCCCCGGAAGGTGTAGCTGTCGAAATACGGGTTGATCCCCGCCTCTCCAAACGCAGACCAGTCATCTGTGAAGTAGAAGTTCCACTGCATGGACACGGGAATCCCGATGCCGACCCCGCCGCGGTTGTTGAAGTAGGCGATATCGCTCAGCAGGTACAGATCGGCACCGATGGTGATGTACACGCTGTTGTTGAGGGGACCGATGAACCCATTGTCCACGATCGGAATCCCGATTCGGGCCCCACCGGCGATACCCGTGCCATACCAGCTGAATCCCCCGTGGAACTCGAGCGTGTTCGGCCGCGAACCGGTGAAGGGATCGCGGATATCGGTAGCAAAGGCTGGGGCTGCGGCGAGCAGCGCGACGGCTGTGATCAGCGGCTTCATGAGACCTCCGACCGAACCCTACCCCATCCCGGTGCAGGTGGACATCCCCCCAACTGAGGCAAGGGCGGACCGGCCCGCGGCCCCCACGGACGGTCAGCGAGGTCCCACTGGGGTCTGACACTGCGGCATTTTGATCCCGTTCTGCTGAACGACGCCCTGCCACAGACCCTCCGGGGCTTGGCCCGAATCCTGCACACCGTCCTGACCACTCCTTACCTTTTCTTGGTGTTTTTGATGTCCTTTCTCATGTTCTCCCTCGCCCTGGTTGCCTGCTCCCCCGAGTACGGAATCGCTACGGACCTGCCCACCATCGACCTGCTGGCCCTCGAGCCCAATGTCGACACCGACGGAGACGGCATTCCCGATGTCAACATCGACATCGACGGGGACGGATATGCCGACATCAACCTCGATATCGACGGGGATGGGGAGCCCGATATCAACATCGATCTGGACGGAGACGAGGTCCCCGATATCAACGTCGATCTCGATGGAGACGGATACGGCGATATCGACATCGACCTCGACGGAGACGACGTCCCCGACATCAATATCGACACCAATGGCGACCAGGACCCCGACATCAATATCGACCTCGATGGAGATGATATCCCCGACATCAACATCGACGAAGACGGCGATCTCTTCCCCGATATCAACATCCTGGACAGCTTCGTGGTCCCCGAGATCTCCGACGTGGACATCGTATTCTTCGGCGACACCAGCGGCTCGATGGAGGAGGAGCTCTCCCAGATCGGAGGGCGCATCGCCGAGTTCGCCCAACGTCTCGACAACCAGGGTGGCAATTGGCAGCTCGCTTCGGTCAACGGCGACGACGGCTGCGCCATCGACACGGTGTTCACCCCCGACACCCCGGACTGGGCCAACCGCTTCGCAGACGCCATCCTCCGCGAGCCCAACGACGACAGCACCGACGAGAGCGGGCTGATCACCGCAGCCCGGGCGGTAGAGCACGTGGGTCCAGGCGAGTGCAACGAGGGGCTCATCCGCCCCAACGCCATGCTCCACGTCATCTTCCTCTCTGACGAGAACGACGAGTCCCCGGGCTTCGAGAGCAACGATCCCGAATACTGGCGCCCCTACGCGGACCGCATCGCCATGGCCAAGAACGGCGTCCAGGGTCTCACCCGCCTCTCCGCCATCGTCGGCCAGACCCCAGACGGCTGCAATGGCGCCGACCCGGGCTTTGGCTACGTCGAAGCGATGGACGGCACGGGCGGCACCTTCCTGTCCATCTGCGACGCCTGGGAAGAGCAGCTCGATCTGCTGGCTCAGGCCTCGGTCGTGCAAGACACCTTCCCGCTCAGCGTCGTTCCCGACCCCAGCACCATCGTGGTCACGATCAACTTCCAGCCCGTCCCCCCCACGGACTGGACCTACGACGCCATCACCAACAGCGTGGCCTTCGTGAACAACGCGCCCGGGATCAACGAGCTCGTCGAGATCCGCTACGAGCTCCCATAGGGTTCAACGGGACGCCAGGTAGCCGTCGATTGGGCAGTCGTGCTCGAGGTGGTCCTTCCCGACCAGAGCGCGGGCTCGGGCGACCGCATCCCCCATCGCCACGAACCACTCGGACTTGGTGGGGAATAGTGCGTCGGTCCCAAAAGCCTCGACCAGGCCAATGTCGTCGAAGAGCTCCATCGTCTTGGGCGTCATGCCTGCGAGGATGAGGTGCCGGCCCGTCGAAGCGAGGCGCGCTCTCGAGGCCATCAGCACGCCTGCGGTGGTGTAGTCGAGCCCCCGGGCACGCTTGAGGCGGATCACCAGGGCGAGCACCCGCGCATCCCGGGTGGCTTCGTCGATGGCGTCCTGAAGCTCGTTTGCGGCGCCGAAGAACAGGTTGCCCTCGACGTGAAGGATGCGGATATTCGGGCAGCGCCCGTCGTCGACCGCCTCTTCCATGTCGACCTCCCGGAACTTCCCGCCGGTGAGCACCAGGTCCCGCACCCGCAGATTGCCGACCCGCCGCAGGAAGAGCACGATGCTGATGCCCACACCGAGGTAGATCGCGGTGTCGAGGGGGAGTGTCCAGGTACCGATCAGGGTGCCCAGGAAGGCCAGCTTATCCCCGAGCAGGGACCGCATCACCGAGCGAATCGCAGAGACATCCACGAGATCGTGCGCCACGAGGATGAGCAACCCAGCGAGGCTGGCGATGGGGGTGAGATCGACCACCGGCCCCAGGAGGAGCAGCACGAGGATCATGAAAACGCCCGACAGCACGCCCGCCCAGCGGCTGCCATGGCCCTGAGCCAGGACCGCGGAGCGCGACAGGCTGCCCGACACCGGGTAGCCCCCCATCAAGCCCGCCGAGAGGTTGGCCAGGCCCGAGCCCACGAACTCCCGGTTCATGTCGATGCGCTGGCCGGTCTGGGCGGACAGGGATCGGGCCACGGAGCTCGACTCCACCAGGGAGAGCACGCTGGCCGCAAAGGCCGCCGGAGCAACACGCTGAACGACCTCCCAGGACAGGTCCGGGATCGCGAATGGCGGCAACCCGCGCGGTACCGGAGACAGGTCGCCGGCCACTGCGAGCCCAAGCGAGCGAAAATCGAATAGCCAGGACAGCGCGATGCCCCCACCGAGGGCGACGACCGTGGCTGGAATCTTGGGCGCATACCGGCGGATCGCCAGCATTCCCGCGACCGTCCCCAGGGCCAGGGCGATGGAGCGGGGATCGGTCGCCCCCAGGCCGCTGGTCCAGGAGGCAAATCGGGTCCAGGGATCGCCCCGGGCCATCTCCGTACCGGTGAGGTGGCCGAGCTGACCGAACCCGATGAGCAGCCCCGCCCCGGTGATGTACCCAAGCACCACCGCCCGGCTGATGTAGTCGACCATCGACCCGAGTCGAAGCACCCCCGCGGCGATCTGAAACACCCCCACCAAGAACGCCATGACCAATGCCGTGGCGACCGGATCGGGGCCCAGACTGCCCGCCATCAGCGCACCACCGACCAGCAAGGAGAGCGCATTGGTCGGCCCCGTGGCGACCTGGGAGGAGCTGCGGAAGAGCGAGCCCACGATGGCCGGCACGGCGGTTGCGTACAGCCCCGCTACCGGTGGAAGCCCCGCGATCAGCGCATAGGCGATGCCCTGGGGCACGCCGAGCAGAGTGACTGCGCCTGCGGTCGTGAGGTCGCGCTTGAGGTTGGCCATCGACGGCCTGTAGCAAGACCACCGCCCCCCTACCAGCTACTGCCGCAGCACCAGGACCGGAGTGGTGGCCGTGCGCACCACCCGCTCGGCGACCGAGCCCAACAATAGACGGGTCAGGCCGGATCGGCCGTGGGTACAGACCGCCAACATGGCGACCTCACGGGCCTCGGCGAGCTCGGTGAGCGGGGAGATCGACGCCCCCGCGTTGCCCGCGCGGTACAGCCTCTCTCCGCGTACATCGTGGTGCAGCGTAGCGGCGAGGGCGTCGAGAGCGGCCCGTCTCTGGCGCTCCAGATCGCGGAGCCAGCTCTCCGGAGGGGCCGGGGCATCGAAGATCTTCGCGTGCTGGAAGGGGTCGATGTACACCAGATCGAGCCGCGTCCCCAGCTTGCGGGCCCACTCCGCTGCCTCTTGCACAGCGGTGGTGGGGGTCCCATGCTCCAGATCGACGCCGAGCAGCACCCGGCCCAGTCCAGGCCCCGCGGGGGCATCGTGGCGAAGCACGATCACCGGGGCCGCGCTGCGGCGCACCACCCGCTCGCTCACCGAGCCCTCCCACAGCCGCCGGACCCCTTGCCTGCCGTGGGTGGCGATGATCAGCGCGTCGTACTTCGACGACAGATCGACCAGGGCGTCGTCGGGGGCGCCCACAAGCACATGCACCGCACCCCGATGGGTCTCGGGGATCTTGGCCAGAGCGAGCTCGCTGGCCTGCTGGTCTCGCTTCTGGAGCACATCCCACTGCCGCTCGAACTCCACATAGAGCGTCGGGTCATCCGCGATGGACAGGCCAAATGGGTAGGTCTCGGCATGAGCGACATCGAGCACTCCGCCAAGCCGCTTGCACCAAGCGATGGCCGTGTCCACGAGGGGTTCGAGGGAGTCGTGCACATCGAGAGCCAGTAGGAGTCGCATTGGAGCCTCGCTATCAGGGAGTAATGAACCGGGCGAAGGCCCGAGCCCTCGCATCGCCAGGGGGAGTCTGGAGCAAACGCTTGGTACCGACCATCTCGGCGCCGAGCATCCAGGCGGAGTCGGACTCGGTGAGCAGCCCGATCCAGAGCAGCTCCATACCATCCCGCCCCTCGAGCGCGTCGCGCTGGGGAACCGCCGGCCCCCCCTCGACCGCGACATGACAGCCCCCGCAGCTCGCCGCGAGCCGAGACACCGCCAATCCGGCATCGTAGAGGCTCTTCGACGCGGCGAGGTCCGCCGCATTGGCGCGTACCTCGACGACCCAGGGGCGCCAGGGCTGCATCGGGAGTCCCGTGGGGGGCTGCAGAGACATGAGCGCCTGCCCGTGGGCCTGGGCCCCAGCGAGGTCTCCGGCCCGCACCGCATCGCGGGCGGCGCTCAGCACCGCAAAGCGCTCGTGCATCTCGGAGACAAGCGGGGTCGCACCCTGAACCGGGATCCCCACGGAAGCCGGCCCGCCGTGGGTGACTTCGTGGCAGGTCGCGCAGGTCCCGAGCATCTTCCCGAACAGCCGAGCGCGCTCCACCCCATCATCCGTCCGCCGGGCACGGGCCGCCAGATCCTGAACCTGTACCTCGAGTGCCTGGGCGGCCTGATCGACCTCGCCCCCCGTCGGGAGCCCGCTGCGCACGAGGTTTCCCGAGGCCAGCGTCGCTGCGCCCGCGTCGAAGAGCGGCCTGGAGCCCGACACCAGCCCCGCCCACATATACTCGGCGCCCGCCCGGTGGTGCTCCATCGACGCGGTACTCTCAGGAGGCTTGGGGGGCTCGTAGCTCCGGTGGACCTCGTTCTCTTTGTGACAGGCTGCGCAGGCCGCTGCCAGCTCGCCGACAGCCGCACCTGCCGCGGCCAGATCCTTGGCTCGGACCAGAGCATCGAACCGGGGCTCGAGCCGGTCACGAGAGTCGAGGAGGAGCTGTGCTTCGCCTTTGTCTGCCGCGGCCCACCGCGTTGCCGCGGTCTTCACGGCGGCGAGATCTCCAGCCACCACCGCGTCCCGGGCCTCGACCGCCGCCGACCAGTGCTCCGACATGCCGTCTCGCACACTCTCTGCGTCGATCGGTGCGCCGAGCGCGAAGTTCAAGATGAGCCACATGATCGCCTCCTGGCGTCAGCTGTTGACCATCCAACGTAGTAGATCGGTGCTGGTGAGCATCCCGACCAGCCGATCCTCTCTGTCGAGCACCGGCAAACAGTGAAATGCCCCGTCCGAGAGCTTGTCTGCTGCCAACTTCACCGGATCGTCGACCCGGCAGCACACGGGCTCCCAGGTCATCAGGTCTGCGATCCGGAAGTTGGAGTCCATCCAAGCCGCCTCGGTCTTGGGATCCTGAACCCAGACCCCGAGGGAGACCCGCGCCAGATCGACCGCGCTGACCACCCCGACCAAGACCCCGCGGTCCAGCACCGGTAGGTGATGAAACGCATTCCCCTCCAAGGTCGCCTGCACAGCGCTCGGCGCAGCGCCGATATCGATGAACACAGGGGGCGTACTCATCAGATCCTGAACATGCGTGGACCCGTTCATGGTTCCTCCTGCTCCATACGAAAGCAGGAACCATGCCAGCCCCCGATTGGTTGAAACACCCATTGTTCGGCGCCCTTCGCGAGCTGGGCTGTGCGATATCCCCCATCCCGTTCGTGTGGAATGACCCGGCTCTCTATACGGGATCCTCTCTCGAACCAAACTGGAGAGTTCTGCCCTTCCCGGTCGCCTGATGAAAGCCAGTTGACATTGCGTTCACCAAATCCGCTCGCATCTGGTAGCCTCGTGTGAGGGGGCTCCCATGACCAGTCTGATCACCACACTCGCACTCATCCAAACCGCTTCAGCGTGGACGGGCTCCACCAGCCCGGACGGCACCTATCAGTGGAGTCATTCCTCGGTCACGGCCGACCCGGACTACCCCAACTCCTACCCCATCGACCCCCTGGCCAATCTCCAGGCCAACTACGGCATCGATGGCGGGATCGCGTTCGACGACGACGAGCTCATCGCGTTCTCCATGGCCGATGGGTTCAACTACTACGGCACCACCTACACCAGCATCCAGATCTGCTCGAATGGGTACATCACCTTCGACGCCACCGAGACCAACTGCGACTACTCCCCCACGCCCCTACCCAGCGTGGCCGCCCCCAGCCTGATGGTCGCCCCCATGTGGACCGACCTGTCCCCCAACAACGGCGGGTCCATCCACGCCTTCACCTCGGCCCAGGCCACCGTCATCCACTGGGAGTCCGTTCCCCAGTACGACGTCGGCCCCAATATGACCTTCCAGATCCTGCTCAACCACGCCGACGACACTCTCTACTTCGCTTATGGTCGGATAGAGGATGCCAACACCTGGAACCAGGACTACGGTCCTCCCGTGGTCGGCATCCAGGGCCCCGCCGGCGCCGATGGGGTCACCACCTTCAACCACAACGGCGGGTCCGCCCTCGCCAACAGCACCTACTACTTCGACTCCTGCTCCATCTCCCAGGACTTCGACGGAGACGGGGTGCCCTTCTGCCTGGACTGCAACGACTACATCCCCGGCGACGGCCTCAGCACCCAATACGCAGACGCCGACTTCGATTCATACGGCGACCCGACCCTATCCCTCGACTTCTGCTACTCGATGGCCGGCACCTCCTACATCGCAGACGACACCGACTGCGACGACTCGGACCCCCTGGTCAACCCCGCCGAGACCGAGATCACCTGCGACGGCATCGACAACGATTGCAACCCGCTCACCCTCGACGAAGACGACCTCGATGGTGACGGAGAGGGCTTCTGCACCGACTGCGACGACAACGACCCCAACAACTCCAACCTCCAGAACGAGCGCTGTGACGGCGCGGACAACAACTGCAACGCCCTCGTGGACGACGGCCTCACCTTCGCGACCTACTACCCGGACTCCGACGGCGACACCTACGGCGACGAGTCCGACCCCGGCCAGTACGTCTGCCTCCAGCCCGCCAACACCGTGCTCGACAACACCGATTGTGACGATGCAAATAGCGCGGTCAATCCCGGGGCGCCCGAGATCTGTGACGGCATCGACAACGACTGCGACGGCGATATCGACGAGGGCCTCACCTTCAACGACTACTGGGTCGATGTCGACGGCGACGGCCAGGGTGCCAGCGGCAGCGTCGCCACTTCTACCTGCAGCGGTCCGCCCAGCGGCTTCGTCGACAACGACACCGACTGTGTCGACAGCAACAACACCATCTACCTCGGCGCACCCGAGATCTGCGACGGTCTGGACAACGACTGTGACGGCACCGCCGACGACGGGCTCACCTTCTCGGACTACTACCCCGATGGGGACAACGACACCTACGGGGATGAGGGAGCCACCCCCACCAATGCCTGCACGCCTCCTCCGGGCACCGTGCTCGACAACACCGACTGCGACGACGGTACCGCCACCACCAACCCCGGCGCACCCGAGATCTGTGACGGGGTCGACAACGACTGCAACGGCACCATCGACGACGGCCTCACCTTCTCGGATTGGTACGTCGACGCCGACGGAGACTCCTACGGCGACGAGAACGACCCGGGCACCTCGGCCTGCGCCCAGCCCACGGGCTCGGTCGCGGACAACACCGACTGCGACGACGCCGATGCCGGCGTCAACCCCGGCGCAACCGAGATCCCCGACAACGGAATCGACGAGAACTGCGACGGGCTCGACGCCCCCAATGGCATCGACGACCTCAACCCCGGCGATCTGGTCATCACCGAGATCATGCAGAACCCCGATGCGGTCGGAGACGGCGTCGGCGAGTGGTTCGAGATCTACAACACCACAGGAACAGCGGTCGACCTGCTCGGTCTCGAGATCGCCGACCGCGGCACCAACTCCTACATCATTCCCAGCAACCTCGTCATCCCAGCGGGCGGCTACCTGGTCTTCGCACCCATCCTGGACACCAACGTCAACGGGGGCGTGCCCGCTGATGCCACCTTCACGGGAACCCTGGCCAATGGGGCCGACGAGCTCGTGCTGATCGCCAGCGGCCTCGAGATCGACGGAGTCGACTACGACGGCGGGCCTGCCTTCCCCGACCCCACCGGCGCCAGCATGAGCCTCGACCCCACCGCCCTCGACGCCACGGCCAACGACCTCGGCGCCAACTGGTGCATCCCGCTATTCGACAGCTACGGCGACGGCGACCTCGGCACCCCAGGGGCGGCCAATCCCGTCTGCCCGGTCGACGACGATGGGGACGGCTACTACTCCGAGCCCACCGGCGGTACCGACTGCGACGATACGGACGCAGGGATCAACCCCGGCGCCACGGATATCCCGGACAATGGCATCGACGAGGACTGCGATGGCTCCGACGCCACCTCCGGTGACGCAGACACCGACGCAGACACCGACACCGACACCGATGCCGATGCCGACGCCGATTCGGACGCAGACGCGGACGCGGATGCAGACACCGACGCGGATGCCGATGCAGATGCCGATGCAGACGCAGACACCGACGCGGATGCCGATGCAGACGCAGACACCGACGCGGATGCCGATGCAGACACCGATGCAGACGCGGACGCAGATGCGGATGCGGACGCAGATGCAGATGCGGATGCGGACGCAGATGCAGATGCAGATGCAGATGCGGATGCGGACGCGGACGCGGATGCAGACGCAGACACAGATGCAGATGCAGACGCGGACACAGACACAGATGCGGACGCAGACACCGACGCAGACGCCGACGCAGACGCAGATGCGGACAGCGACACGGACACGGACACAGATGCAGATGCGGACACCGACGCAGACACCGATTCCGACACAGACGCGGATACCGGAGCGGTCATCATCACTGGAGACACCGGAGCTGTAGGCGGCGACACCAGTGGCTTGGACACCGGCGTCATCGACACCGACACCGACGGCATCGACACCGGAGACGCGGACACCGACGCAGACACAGACTCCGACGCGGACACCGACACCGATGCCGACTCGGATGCCGATGCCGACACCGACACCGACACCGATGCGGACACAGACTCCGACACCGACACCGACGTGCTCGACACCGACACCGACTCGGACAAGGGGAGCTGTGGCTGCGCCTCGAGCCCCACAAATGGCTCCTGGCTGGCGCTTGGGCTGCTCGGAGTGCTCGCGCGGCGTCGTTAGTTCCCTACGCTACCGGAACCCTGTGGCCCCACGGGGAATCCAGGGGTATGGGCGGCCATGGACCACGACGTAGTCAGCTCTGACACCGCCCCGATTCGAGATCTCGTCGATGCGCTGGCCGAGCCCGCCGCCTGGTTCGACGCCAAACGATTCATCTCGAACGACCAGTGGCGGGGCTCCGTGCTCGCCAATGCCCGGCGGGTACGCACAGAGTTCGGACTTGTGCAGACCCCGCTACCCTGCCGCTGCCCCACTCCCTGGGGCACGTTCGATCTAAGCCCGGTCGGCAGTGGCATCCTGGCCAGACGAGCCCCCTCCGAAGACCGTATGCTTCGCGCTTTGCAGGCCAGCGAGTCCGCCTACTGGGAGATCGACCTCGAGACCAACGAGGTCTTCGCTTCGCCTCAGTATCGGGTGCTCTTCGGGGTACCCCTGGTCGATCTCGACTCCTGGCTCCAGGCCGGCCACCCCGACGACCGCGCCCTCTTCACTCGGTCGTGGCAAGCCCACCTCGGCGGTAGATCGCGACGCCTGCGGGCGGAACGTCGCTTTCCACTCGGCAAGGAACGGTGGCGGTGGCTCGATGAGAGCGTCTTCATCTACAAGCGTGCCGAAGATGGCTCCCCCTTGGGTATCGCGGGGAGCGCCATCGACGTGACCTGGCGCAAGCGCCGCGAAGACCGCGCCCTGGACGACTTCTCATTCGTCGTCTCTCACGACCTCACCGAGCCCGTGCGCACCATCCGCTCCTTTGTTCAGCTCGTCCAGGAGGGCGACTCGGGGCTCTCCGCCGATAGCCAGCGATACCTGCAGTTCGCCTTCGATGCCAGCGTGCGCATGAGCCGGCTCATCGAAGATCTGCTCCGCTACACACGGGTTGGCGTCCCCGCACCGGTCGAGCCGGTCGAGCCCACCTTGTTGGCTCGTGATGCCACGGTCGATCTCACCTCGGTCCTCCAGGACGGCCAGGCCACCGTCCAGGTCGACCAGATCCCCTCCTGCCTTGCAAACCCCGTGCGCCTCCGGCAGGTCTTCCACAACCTGCTCACCAATGCGGTGCGGTTCCGACGCCCCGGGCATCCCCAGCACATCCACATCTCCGGTATCCGCGACCGAAAGATCGTGCGGGTGTTCGTCACCGACCAGGGTATCGGCATCCCCAAGGCTCAGCGCGAGAAGGTGTTTCGTGTGTTCCAGCAGCTCTCGCGAGATCCCGAAGGGCTCGGGTCGGGCATCGGGCTCGCCATCGTCAAGCGCATCGTCGAGCAGTCCTCGGGCTCTATCTGGATAGACGACAATCCAGAGGGGCCCGGCACACGCATCGTGGTCCAGCTCCCAGCGGCCGTCTGATTGTCCAGGTACTCCCCAGAACAGCGGCAATGGCGAGCCCGGGTCTTCGCCGCTACCGGCTTGTCCTATGCCGGCTACTATTTCTGTCGCAAGCCCTTCTATATCGCCAAAGCGACCCTACAGGAGGTGTACGGCTGGGATGCCAGCACCCTCGCCCTGATCGGCACCATCTACCTCATCGCCTACACCATCGGGCAGTTCATCGCAGGATGGGCCGGCAACCGCTTCGGGGCCCGTGTCCTGCTGCTCACCGGAATGGCCGTCAGCATCGGCTGCAACCTGGTGTTCGGGTTCACCAATAGCTGGCAGACCTTCGCAGCCTTCATGCTCGTCAATGGGCTCGCCCAGGCCACTGGGTGGTCCAACAATGTCGGGGTGATGGCTCAGTGGTTCCGCAAGTCCGAGCGCGGAACCGTGATGGGATTCTGGGGCACGAACTACCAGGTGGGAGGGGTGCTGGCCAACGCTCTCGCCGCCTTCCTCCTCGATCTCTGGGGCGTGCAGTGGAGCTTCTTCGGCGGCTCCATCGTGCTGTTCGCGATCTGGTCCTTCTTCGTGTTCAACCAGGCCAACAAGCCCGAAGATCTGGGCCTTCCCGCGATCGTGGATGCCGAAGAGCTCGGTGCAGATGGCTCCGATGCCCCCTGGTCCACCGATGTGATCATCAACATCCTGCTGGTGGGGATGTTCTACTTCTTCGTCAAGTTCATCCGATATGCCCTGTGGTCGTGGACTCCGTACCTGCTCGACACCCACTTCGGCATGGATGCCGATGACGCGGGCTACCTGTCCACGGTCTTCGACCTGACCGGCATCCTCGGGGTCATCCTCTGCGGGCTGATGTCCGACAAGTGGTTCGACGGAAAGCGCGCTGGCATCTCCTTCATCTGGATCATCGGAATGGCAGCCAGCTGCGCGCTGATGTACCTCGTCGGCACCTCCAGCATCACCCTGTTCGGGATCTGCATCGGGCTCATCGGCTTCACCTTGTATGGGCCGGATGCACTGATGGCCGGCGCAGGCGCGGCCGAGGTCGGGTCCGCCAAGAAGGCGGTGCTCGCGGTAGGAATCGTCAATGGCATGGGCAGCATGGGCAGCATCGTCCAGGAGTTCGTGATGGGCAGCCTCCTCGAGGATGGCAGCGTGGCCTTCGTCTTCGCAGTGCTCTTCGGCAGCAGCTTGTTGGCGGCGGCTTGCCTGTCGGTGCTGATCATCCGGGGACGACGCGGCCTCCCCACGGTCTGAGTCGGGCTGCTACTCGCTGGGGACGAGAGCGGTTATCGGGTGGGCACGCTCTCGTAGCTCAGTTGGATAGAGCATCGGCCTTCTAAGCCGACGGTCGCAGGTTCGAGCCCTGCCGGGGGCGCTACTTCAACTGCGATAGTGGTCGGTCTCATCCGGTTTCCAGAGGCGTCCATCGCAGATGTCGTGTTGGAGGGGATGCTCTTCGTTGCTGAGAGTCGAACCGGTCTCGCACGTGCAGTTGTGCCCGTCCAGCTCGGCGACGACCTCGGTGAGCACGTGCTGGCAGCGACGGCCGAAAGCCAAACGGCGCCACAGGGGCGACCGAAGAGCATCCGGTGCAACCCCGATATCTTCCATCGGCTCGAGAAAGCAGCCGAGCTGCTCGGGGCTCGCCTCGTCGCGTCGCAATCACTCCCCGCCGTGGAGGCTCTGGCGTCCTCCCTCGCCGAGCATCTGGAGCCGCCCACCCCCACCCTCGAGCTGCAAGACCCGCAACCCTGGGTGGCTGTCGTTCGAGAGCTGGTACAGGAGGCCCCGTGGCAGGTCCTCCACGACCAGATCGCATTCCTTCTCGAAGGACCCGATTCCCTGGACGGCTGGGTCGGCCTATGCATGGGGCGGCGGGGAGAGCAGCGAGGGCTGGTGTTCTTCCCAGACATCGAGGCCATCGAAGATCTCTCCGAGATCCGGTCGACGAACGGTCTACCCCCGGACTTCCGGTCTTACTGCATTCACCTCGATCGGGTCGACGAGGTGCCTCCCGAGCACCTCGACTGGGCCCGGGCCGCGGGCCTGGTGTGCGACGGACTCGTGCTCCTGATCTTCGCCCTCGATGACGAAGGCGTGCATCCCCTCGACACCGAGGAAGAGAGGGCTTGGCTCGAGGCGACACGGGCCATTCTCGCTGTCTGGAAGCGCCACGGCGCGCTTGTCTTGGATGAGCCGACACAGACCCACTTCGACACCCCCATCGGGAAGCTCACGGTGAGCACCGCTCATGCCGAAGACCTCGCCCCCGAACCTCTCGTCCCTGAGCCACACCAGCTCTTCTTCGAGACCGGACCCGGAGTCCGGCGTCTGTGCTTCAAGGCTGCCAAGCGCGATGCCGAGCGGATCGCCGCCCGGCTGGCCCATGTCGAGGAGGTGCGGGTCCAGGCTCGGAACCGATGGACCCCGAGTGGCGCACAAAGGCCGACTACAGCGGACCACCGGAGAGCTGGCCTCCAGCGAGCACCGTCCTGTTGGCCTTCGGAGAAGCCCTGAAGCTCGAGCTGCTCCCACCACCGGACTTCGAGAGAGCGGTACACCTGCTCTCCCTGGTCTGGAACGCCGTCGTGCTGGCCGATGTCGAAGGAGACGACAAGACGCTGGCAGAGGTCCGAGACCGGATAAGCACCTCTGGATCGTCGGACCCGTTCACGGAGCGCCTCATCCCCCTCAAGCGCGCCGAATATGCCCAGGACACCCGGCTGTTCCTGGTGCATGAAGTGCACTGGGCGGGGGGGCAAGCCAATCTCCGAGTCCAGTGGCGGGACGCACGCGGAGGCTGAGACACCTCTGCTGTCGCGACCGGGAACTCGGAGCCGTAGAGCATGGCCGGAACGGTTCGCTGGACGACGCGTTCGTAGAACTCGTGAGCTATTTGTCGGCCTGAACGAGCCTCTCGAGCTCGCTCAACCGCTGTTACCGTGAAGGCGGTCTCGAACCCGCTTCCAGACGAGGTGCTCGTCATCGGGCTCATCGAGGTGCTCAGGGTGATTCCGGATCGCGGCCTCGCTCAACCGAGTCGTCTGGAGGAGCCGTTCGCCGATGGGTGGGTCGAAGTACGCCTGTCGAGCTCGTCCAGAACAGGGCGTATGCGCTTCCATCGAGCGCGGAGGTCGTAGGCTTCGGCCATCATACCCCTCTCCTACCGCCGCGGCGCGGGATGGTCTTCGGCGAGAAATCCGATGGACCTCAGGAAGCGGGCGACCTGCCAGAGATACGCACCCCGGTCGAGATGCAGCAGGTGGCTGCCGGGGAACCAGTGCATGCGGCAGTGGTCCCAGTGCTCCCAGAGCAGTCGACTGTGCTTGGGCGGCGCCAGACGGTCCCCGACCCCTCCGATGATCATGCGGCGCTCTGGGGCCAGCAGGGGGGCGTAGGTCAGTGGACAGCTCGGGGCGTTGAGGCGCCTGAGCTGCGGGATGGTGATGCCGGTGGCCTTGAGAAGCGCCCGTGCGGCCGGGCCCATGGGACTCCACTGCAGCACGAGATCGATGAGGCTGGCGACGGGGACGTTGGGAATCGCAAAGGAGATCCGCTCCTCGACGCTGGCCACGAGGGCGGAAGTGTGTCCCCCCAGGCTGACCCCGGTGACGCCGACCGCGGGAACGCCGCGCTCGTCGAGGAGGTGATGGATGAAGGCGCGGATATCGAACACGGCCTGGGCGAACGCCTCGTTGGTCCAGCCGAGGCCCTTGGAGAAGAACCCATGCCCTGAGAACGGAGAGAGCCGCCCCTGGCGCTTGCCGTGGAAGGGCATGGTGACCAAGAGCACATCACAGCCCATGCCGTAGAGCCACGGCAGGTTGAAGAACCACTCGTTGACCAGGTAGGCCTCCGCGGCGAAGCCGTGAATGGCGATGAGGGTGGGTCGCGGTCCGTCGCGGTGCTGCCAGTACCGTGCCCGGGCGATGCGGTTGCGGCGGTGCTTCTTCCAGCGAGGGCGCAGCTCGGGATTCATGGGCTCGAAGGCGCTCTCGAAGGACAGCTCCTCGGCCTTGCCATCCCAGGGGCGGAAGCCCGTCAGCCCCGGAGCCTTGCTCCGCATCGACACCTTGGGCGGTGGCCGGAAGAACGCGTGGGCGTCTGCGGCGTCGGCGATGGAGCCGTAGAAGTCCATGTGACGACGCAGCTCTCCGAGGCGTCCGGGGTGGTAGCCGAGCGGCAGGGCCACGCTGGTCAGCAGGGTCGCGAACAGGGCTCGGACGGCGTGGTCGGTGGCCGCGGTGACCTTGATGGACCGCATATCTCGGCCGCCCTGCAGCTCGAAGGGCTCCACGTGGCGCCAGAAGTCCGGCGCGAGGTCATCCCACCACGGGCCCTCTCCACTGAGAAAGGGAGCCTGGCCGGCGCTGGCGTGGAGCAGTCTGGAGACGATGGATTCGTCGGGGGGCATCGAGGAGCTCCGCTGCGGAGGCCTCAGGCTACACCATGCTCGGACGCATCGAGGCCGTCCACAGGGTCCAGAGCATAGCGACCTCCCTGTGGTCCATGCGGGCCCAGAACGGCAACGATTCACTCTTGACCAACATTTTCGGGCGTCTATCTCTCGAAGAGGAGGTCCGCGGTGAGTGGTTCTGGTGGTACCGATGTGATCAGAGCGATCAACCAGGCCTCGCGCAGGGCCAGCGCGTACCGAGCCGAGCGGTCAGAGCGACGGAAAGGGCTTCGCTATGGCCACGACTACGCCTTGGCGGGAGAGAGCCACGCCTGCGCCCGGTGCAACGCGATATTCGACGTCAACGGGCTGCTCCGGGACCGCGGCGAGTGGACCTGGGAGGCATGCAGCTTCGAGATCGAGGCCGACACCGAGCTCGCACGGGCTTCCGAGCCGACAGCGATGCTCGCCGCCTCTGGTGCCACGCTCACCGGCGTCGTGGCGTTCCAGATGGCGATGCTGCTCATCGAAACCCGGCTGTTCGTTGAAGCTGGGCGGTCTGTAGCCTGATGGTCACCGCTTGGGTCGCGACCTGGGCCGAGGGGCTCCGTCGGGCAGGGATCCGCCGCCCGAACCTGTACGCCGTGGAAGCCGCTGCCGTCGCGATCAGCACGGGGTTGGTGGCCACGGCGCTGTGGGGTTTGTTCAGTTGAGGGTACTCATCACTGCGGAGCACGCCGGCCCGTCGCACCTCGACGAACAAGGCCGGCCAGCTGCGCCGCGCCGAAGGCAAAGGTCTCGGCCGGGTCGCTGTCATTCATGCCGTTGAACAGGCCCGGATGGGACGCACGCCCCATATCCGTGTTTCGTATCGCCGAGACAATGCGGGTCATCCTGTTCATGTCCCTGGCCATCGTGGTGTTCAACTTCTATCCGGTCACCGCGGTGATGATCATCATCCTCGCCCTGCTCAACGACATCCCCATCCTCGCCATCGCCTACGACAACGCGAGTGTCGCCAAGAGCCCCGTGCGCTGGAATATGAGAGAGGTGTTGATCGTCGCCAGCGTGCTGGGGCTCGCCGGGGTGGCCTCGTCCTTCCTCATCTTCTTCATCCTGCAGCGCATGGGGCTCTCCCGCGATGTCATCCAGGCCATCATCTTCCTCAAGCTCGATGTCGCGGGGCACTCCACGATCTACGTCACCCGAGCGGGACGGCGCCACTTCTGGCACAAGCCCTACCCCTCCTGGAAGCTGCTGCTGCCCGCCCTGAGCACGCGCATATTCGGCACCCTGATCGCTTGCTACGGCCTGTTCATGCCCGCCATCGGATGGGAATGGGTGGGGTGGATCTACCTCTACGCGACCGCGTGGTTCGTGTTCAACGACTTCCTCAAGGTGTGGACCTACAAGCTCCTCGACGGCTTCCAGGAACGCTCCCACCGAAACGCCCGCGCCCACGAGGCTCGCTGAACCTCGGCCCGATGTGCCCGAGGCAGAGCGAGCCGAGCTCACGACGGTTAATCTCTGTGTCGACCCCCTCATGGCTCATGGGGCGTAACTCTAGGTTCAACCACGAAACCCACCTCCCCGCGTCCCCCGATCGAGTGGCTCAGCGACCTCTTCCGCGGCCCGACCCTGGACGTCGGGGTCCGCGCCCGGATCGCCGAGCGACTCGGACGCCTGCTGATCTACTCGGCCGTCCTCCTCTGCGTGGGCGGGTTCGCCATCGCGATGCTCGGAGATCCGGTGCGCGCGTCCGGTCCCACCGTCGGGATTTTCGCCACCGTCATCGCCGCATGGCTCGGGAAGAAGTCCCGATGGCTGGACGCGGTTGCCGTACTCGTGAGCGCCGCACTGGCCGCGGCCGCGGTCGAGACGATCTACTTCGGCATCGGTTCATCCAGTCTATGGGTGCCCCTCATTCTCCTCGGCGTCGTGATTCCCCTCTACGGAACGCGTGCAGCCATGCTCCTCGTGGGGTGCGTGGCCGGCCTCGCGAGCTTCGCCCTCGGAGCGGAGGCGGCGGGCTGGGTCACGGCAGAGCCGCTCAACTCGTTCCAACAGGCCCTCGTTGTCCTGCTCTTCACCCTCGCGGCGGCGGTGCTCCTCGCAGACCCCATGCTGTTGTTGAGCCAGACCCTCACGGATAGCGAGGAGAGACGCCGCCAGGTCGAGTCCGCAGAGCTCCGGTTCCATGCCATCTTCGACCAGTCCTCGAGCCGGTTCGCGCTCCTGTCCTCCAGCGGGATCCTGCAAGACCTCAACGCCTCCGCGCGAGCGGGCTTTGGCCCGACATCCGCCGAAGCCATCGGAGCCCCACTCTCTCAGGCCTCGTGGTGGACCTCGGAGCAAGCTGCCCAACTCGAGGCCGCGCTCGACGCCGCTGCAGAGGGCACCCTGTCGCGCTTCGAGCTCATCGCTGACGAGGAAACCCAACCCACGGTCTTCTCCGTGCAGGTCGCGCCATTCCGCGACACCAGCGGGGTCGTACAGACGATCGTGGTCGAGCTGATGGATGTGACCGACCTCGTCGAGGTCCGGCAACTCCTCGATCACAAGCGACGCCTCGAAGCCCTCGGTCAGCTCGCCGGAGGCGTCGCCCACGACTTCAACAATATGCTCGGTGCGGTGATGGTGTCTGCCCAGCTCCTCGCCGACGACCCGGTGGTGGCCGAGGATCCAAAGCGAGAAGAGCTCTCCCGGATCATCCTCGATGCCTCGATGAACGGCGCCCAGCTCACCCGAAAGCTCCTCGCCTTCGGGCGCCTCGACCCCATTGGTAGAACCACGGTCGACATGCAGCAGCTGCTCGTGTCGACGGGTGGAATGCTGCAGCGCACCCTGGGTCCAAATATCGAGGTGGTTCTCGCGCTCTCCGAGGAGGCCTGCAACCTCACCGGAGATGCCTCCGCGCTCCAGGCGATGATCATCAACCTCGCGGTCAACGCCCGCGACGCGATGCCCAATGGCGGGCAACTCGTCCTGCGCACCCAGGTCATCGACCTCGACTCGACCTGGGCCGCGACCCTGCCCAATCCCGTACAGCTCGGCTCCACCCTGCTGCTGAACGTCGAGGACAATGGCGCTGGAATGACCCCAGATGTCGTCAGCCGCATCTTCGAGCCCTTCTTCACGACCAAGGGGGTCGGCAAGGGCACCGGGCTCGGTCTGAGCGCGGCGCACGGGACCGTCCTCGCACACGGAGGGGCGGTGCGGGTCGAGACCGAGCCCGGAGTCGGGACCGCTTTCCAGATCTTCCTACCTCTCGACGAGGCGACCCCAAGCGGAGAGCCCAAGCACGCTCCCGAGCCCGGCCTCGCGCTCAGCGGCCATGTATTGGTCGTCGACGACGAGCTGGTCATGCGCCAGGCCGTTGCCGCACAGCTACGGGCACATGGAATGACCGTTCAGACCGCCAGCAGTGTGGACCAGGCCCTCGACCTGCTCTCCCAAGCTCCCTTCGATCTGCTGATCACCGATGTGGTCATGCCCGGCCGCGACGGGTTCGAGCTGGCAGGCCTGGTAAGAGCCGAGACGCCGGAGCTCCCGATCGTCATCATGTCTGGCTTCACCCGACAGGATCCATCGATCCCACCCGAAGTGGCCGCGCTTCCGGTCCTCAGCAAGCCCTTCGTCTGGGCCGAGCTGGTCGAAGCGATCCAGTCGGCCCGCGCCCGCAAACGCTCTTAGCCCCCCATCCTGCGACGCACCTCGGCGAGGCCCTGGGCCTTGGCCCCCCACCCGAGCAGGAGCGTGTCGGTGACGCTCCGGGCGATGCCCACCGTGTCGATGAAGCCAGAGGGAGCATGGGCTTCGAGCTTTGCGGCCTGTAGCGGCCCCTGAAGCGCCAGCACGAACGCAATCGTCGCCGAGGCGGGGTCCACATCACTGCGGAGCACGCCGGTCTGGCGCGCCTCGACGAACAAGGCCGACACCGTGGCATAGAGCGACAGGTAGGCGGGGAGCGCAGCCTGAGCATGCATCGGCCCCACGAGGATGCGCGGATCGGCGAGCCCCAGCGCGAATAGCCGAAAGCGAGCGGGGTACTCCAGCGAGAAACTCAGATAGGTCTCGGAAGCGCTCACCAGGGCGGCAAGCGACCTCTGGGCACCGGGCTCGAAGCGCCCGAATCGCTCGTCCAGGTCGGCCCTCAGCAAGGCCTCGAGCTGGGTGATGAAGGCCCGATGGAGCTCGGTGATGATGGCATCCTTGGACGGGAAGTACCGATAGAGCGCGCCGGGCGTGTAGTCGATGGCCTTGGCGATCTTGCTGACGGTGAGCCCCTCCATGCCATGCTCGGTGAGCAGATCCGCCGAGGCCTCCAAGATCTCGGCCTCGATCTTCTCTCGGCGCTTCTGGCGCGTGCTCATACGCGAGCCTTGCGACCGCGCAGGGCGTAGTCGCCGGCGTGCTGGGGCCAGACCTCCTGGGTGGTGGGGTCGCAGAGCCAGGCCATCTGCAGCTTCTTGGGGACCTCGATGGGGTCTTCGATGGGGACGTAGGTGCCGAAGACGATGTCCCAGATGGGCGTGGTGACGCCGTGGTTCATCTTGGGATCGTGGAAGTGGTGGTAGAAGTGGTGCCGGCGCGCCCAGCGACCGTAGGCACCGAAGCCACTGTGGACGTGCTCGAGTCGATGGAGGAGCTCGTAACTCCCATACATGAGCAGCAACCCGCCGACGAAGAGCCCCCCAGCGGAGCCCGCGAAGTACAGGCCAGGTGGAAGGAGGAGCGCCGACAGAAGCGCCGCTGCCCCGAGCTTCTTGTACCAGGGGGCGAAGTAGTTGCCCCTGCTGTGGTGGGCGACATGCTCCTGACCGAAGGGATTTTTGGTGTGGGCATGGCCGAGAAAGCGATGGATCAAGTACTCGAGGAGAGTCCACAGGAAGGCTCCCGAGAGAAATGCGGCGATCGGGATCATGAGCCCTCCGTGAATCATGATCACAACATAAACGTCGTTTACGATTCCAGCAAGCTCCCGAGGCGAGAAGCGTGTCACCCTCCAAGAACGGGCGCTCCGCGCGGGGATTTCTCGACCGCGAATCGAACCTGCTCGGCACCACCGGGCTGAGAGCCGGGCCAGCCTGAGAATCCCGCCTCCCAGACGGGGGCCCGATCGCGTTGCAGTGATTCGCTCATATTGGTGCTTTGTTGCCGGATGTTGCAAGACAGGACCCACCGGTTGGCGACTCCGCGATCGGGCGCATCCTCTGCTCACCAACCCAAGGAGCCCCTATGATCATCTTCAACCTCATCGCCGTCATCCAAGGTGCTATCGCCCTGATCCCCGCCGCCGCCGTCGGCACCCTGATCGGACTGACCGGATTCAACCCCGTCGGGCCCTTCCTCATCACCCTCGCGTTCACCGCCGCGCTGACCGACATCGGTTGGCGCTACCTCGGAGGCCTCGACCGACCCGATGACAGCGGTGGCACCACCCGTGGACGGGGTCTGTGGAACTTCATTCTCCCGTGGGGAGGCGGCCATCTGTTCTTCATTCCGAACTGGATCAGCGGCACTGGCGTAGCGCTTCTGCTCTCCTACGCCGGCATCATGAGCTTCTTCGTCTGAGCGACAGCCGCCCACTCCGCCAAATCGGCCCTGCATACCCGCCCGGGCGAGATAGGGTCCCAACCACCCCCTCTCCCCGGAACCGTCCATGTCCGAGCCCTACACCCCGCCCGAAATCTGGACCTGGAACCGCGACCAGAAGAGCCGCTTCTCCAATATCAACCGGCCTATCGCGGGGCCCACTCACGAAAAAGCCCTGCCGGTCGGCAAGCATCCGCTGCAGCTCTACTCCCTGGCTACCCCCAATGGGGTCAAGGTCACGGTCATGCTCGAGGAGCTGCTCGCCCTGGGCCACAGCGGCGCCGAATACGATGCCTGGCTCATCCGTATCGACGAGGGCGACCAGTTCAGCAGCGGCTTCGTCGAGGTCAACCCCAACTCGAAGATCCCCGCGCTGATGGACCACAGCACCTCGCCCCCCACCCGGGTGTTCGAGTCCGGGTCCATCCTGCTCTACCTCGCCGAGAAGTTCGGGGCCTTCCTCCCCACCGATCCCCGCGCTCGCACCGAGTGCCTGTCGTGGCTGTTCTGGCAGGTGGGTGCCGGGCCCTATCTCGGCGGGGGTTTTGGGCACTTCTATGCTTACGCGCCCATCAAGATCGAGTACGCCATCGACCGGTTCGCGATGGAGGTCAAGCGCCAGCTCGATGTGCTCGACCGCCACCTCGCCCAGCACGAATATATGGCCGGTGATGCGTACAGTATCGCCGATATGGCCATCTGGCCCTGGTATGGTGCAGTGGTCAACAACGCGGTCTACAGCGCCAAGACCTTCCTCCAGGCCGACCAGTACACCCATGTCCTTCGCTGGGCCGACCAGATCTCCAAGCGCGAGGCCGTGCAGCGGGGCCGTCGGGTCAACCGGGTGTGGGGCAAGCCCGAGACCCAGCTCGCCGAGCGCCACGACTCTCGAGATTAGGGCCGCCCCAAGAGGATGCCGACGCTCACCTCCCGGCGCGCCTCCGCGCTGGCCGCCAGCCGCAGCACCAGATCCGAGTACCCATCTCCGTTGAAATCTCCCGACGTGGGGCTCAGGTAGACCCCGAGCGTGTCTGCGTCGAGCATCAGTCGATAGTCCGCATCGGAGTAGGTCTGTACGCCGACCATCGGGCCCATGAACAGGTAGATCGCCGTATCCGTCGTCAAGGCATCGACGAGCACGTCTTCCAGGGCGAAGTCCTCGAAACCATCCCCATTGAAGTCCCCGATGGGCACCAGGCGGCCGAGCTTCGACGTCCCCTCGAGCCGGACCCCGGTGGGCACTCCCGCTGTGCCCGTGAACGGGATCTCCAGCGCGTAGCCATGGCCCCCAGGCCCCCACCAGAATTCACAGGACTGCCAGGTCGGATCGCAGCCCGCCACAGGCGCAGCGGCGAGCAGCTCCGGGACCCCATCTCCATCGGCGTCCGCGATCTCGAGGTGCGCACCCAGTGAGTCGCAGCGCTGGTTACCAAGCAGGGCTCCGCTCGCCTTCTCCGAGGCCAGCCCTGGGCTCAGGTCCACAGGTCCTGGAAAGGCATAGATCGCCCCAAACTGGTCCAGATCCGCACCAGCAGGACGAGTGTACGGCGCTCCAAGATACAGATCGTCATACCCATTACCGTCCCGATCGGACCCATCGAGGGCGACACGAAAGGTCGTCCCCATCTCCGGATCTGCGGATAATGTAGGTTCGGAAGGCAATATCTGAGAGACCAGCGGGCTCTCCACGACCCACACGCCGAAGGTGAACGGCCCCCCCGAGGGGTGCCGCCCAGCGCGGAGCACCAGATCGTCCTTATCATCTCCCACCAGGTTCCCCGAGGGCATCGGCCACAGGTCGTAGCCGTCCGAAATCACATCGATCGCGGCGATATAGGAGCTCGCCGGAGTGGGGGAGCTGGGCAAGCCACTGAACACATATAGGCGCTCTACACCGGAGTACGTCACACACGCTCCAACCGCGAGATCCCATTCTCCATCCCCATCGAAGTCCGCGACCTCCACGGGTCCGCCGAGGCAGACTGCCGGTACTCCGTCGATTCGGGTCTCGAGCGTATGCAGCTCCAGATCTTCCGAGATCGGCCCATAAGCTATATAGACACTCCTATTCCCATCCGGATTGATCGCTACGAAGATCAGATCCCCGATCCCATCCCCGTTCAGATCCTTCGCCAACCAGGGCAGGACCGGCCAGCCCCCGGCTGTGAACCAGAACGCCAGCGACTCCACATCCAGGTCGACAGGTCCAGGCCCTCCCCCGGTGTCGGCGCATGGCTCCCCGCTGTCCCCGGAGTCGAGCTGAAGGGAGCCGGTTCCACCCGTGAAGGCGAACAACCCGGTGTCCCCCTCCGCCGAGCCCCCTGTCCCACCACCGGTGGTATCGGCCGCGGTGTCCGCGGAGTCCGCGTCCGTGTCGGAATCCGCGTCCGTGTCGGAGTCCGCGTCCGTGTCGGAGTCCGCGTCCGTATCGGAGTCCGCGTCCGTATCGGAGTCCGCGTCCGTATCGGAGTCCGCGTCCGTATCGGAGTCCGCGTCCGTGTCGGAGTCCGCGTCCGTGTCAGAGTCCGCGTCCGTATCGGAGTCCGCGTTCGTGTCGGAGTCCGCGTCTGCGTCCACGTCCGAGTCCGCGTCCACCGGGATCTCATAGCCCAACGAGCTGGAGTCCTGGGACGAGGCAACACAGCCCCAGGCCAGCATCGCCCATATGACTCCGGTACCCCTCACAATCGCCTCCGATCTCTACGACACCTGGTCGGCTCCCACAGGCCCGACTTTAGCCTATCGGTGATCTGGCACGGGCCCGCGCTGTACCCTGCTGGGACGTCCCTTCGATCAAGGGTCTGGGTTATCCCCAGCCCCCACAAAGGGAGCGCCCATGATCGATCCGGTCAGCATATTCCTCGACGGGGGCCCGTATATGTACGCGGTCCTCCTCGTGGCCATGGATCTGCCCATCGCCGCACTGCTCCTCCTCATCACCCTCGCCCTTCGGGTCCGTGTCCCGGCCGCGGTGTGGACCGGAGTGGCCATCCTGCCCCTCTTCGTCGGCCTGATCGGGACCATCACCGGGATGGGGCTCGCGCTGGAGGCCATCTCGATGGCCTCCTTGGAGATGCAAGCGCCCCTGGCCGCCAACGGAACCTCAATCGCACTGTTCACGACCATCGCCGGCGCATTCGTCAGCGGTTTCGGCTTCAGCGCGTTCGCGCTCGTGTCGGGGCTGGGCCTGGTCCTCAACCCCGGCGAGGGGGATGCACCGTTCTCCCCCCTCACCACCATCGGGTCGGCCGTCGCCGTGTTCGGCGGGGCACTTGCCCCTTCCCCGTGGATACCCCCGCAGATCAGGCTCGGTGCGCCGCCGGCCGGGTCGCCACCGGCATGTATGGACTGCTGGCGGTCGGGTGCTTCGCTCTCGGAGAGGCCGCCACCTCCATGGCCGAGCACTATATGGTCCAGGCCGTGGCCTCCGCAGAGATGCGAGGCCCTCTCATGGCCAAGGCCACCGAAAACCTGTTCATCTCAGCCCTCGGCTCTGCCGCCCTCGCAGTGCTCGTGCTCCTGGGGACCGCCGCCGTCGTGGGCCCCAATCTGGGGTCCATCGACCGTAGAGCCTGGATCTCCGCCGCCCTCACCCTCCTCGTCCTGGTCCTGTCGGCGGTGCAATACACCCGCTACGCCGAGCTGACTGTGGTGGCCATACCCTGGCCAGAGAAGCGCCGGCTGGCCCTGGCGGATGCGGGTGTGAAGCCGCCCGACGCACCCGCGATCTTCCAGGAGCCCATCTCTGCACGCCCCACGCTGATGTTCACCCCCAACGGCCTGCTCCTGGACGGCACCCCCTTCGACCCCAAGACCGACCCCCGCCGGGAACAGCGGGTCAATATCGAGGCCTCGGAGACCCTTCCCCTCCCGGTGCTGCGAGAGGCGCTGGACGCACTGGAAGCGCGCTCCTTCACCCTCACCGTTGGCGATCAACCGCTCCTGGGGGTGCCCTTCCTCCTTCCGCGCGCCAGCACCCAAGCCGCCTCCTTCGGGGCGATCTGGACCGAGGACGGGTGGACCCTGTACACCCATGGTGAGCGCATCGAACGGGTCGGTACCGGCATCATGCCCGGGGGGCTCCAGGCCAGCGTCGCCCAGCTCCTCGAGTCTCAGGACGACCCCGAGGCAGCACTCGAGGTCTGGCTCGGCCCGAGCGGCACGGTTGGAGATCTCATCGAATTTCGCGCCAATGTATCGGCGCTGGAGCGACAGAACGGACGACCGAGGCTGGTCCCCCATGTCGAGTGGGCCCCGGAGAAGCGGACGCTTCCCCCCTCCGATTCCGTGCAGCCAGACGACCCGCCCGATGGGTTCAAGGCTCAGGTCCGGGCAGTCCTGGCCAGGTCTCGGCCCCAGATTCGGTACTGCTACGAACGGGAGCTAGTCAAGCGTCCGGACCTGGCAGGGAAGGTGGTGATGGAGATCACCGTCGCAGCAGACGGTCAGGTGTCGAGGGCCGTGATCTCGAGCTCCACCCTCTCCAACCCCGCAGTCGAGTCCTGCATACAGGGCCGGGCGATGCGCATGGTCTTCCCCCCGGATGAGGGCGAGAAGGTGCTCCGCCTGCCCTTCGACTTCAGCGCTCAGTAGGGTTGTGATCTCCGGGGCGCGCCCACCCCCGGCATGCACCCGCTACGATGTTGCGACATTCTCGGGGGCCCCGACCGGTCACTTTGGCGGTGGAGGTCAATCAACCATGCTTACCGCACTCATCGCTCTTTCCGCTCCTGCATCCGCCCACTTCACGACGAACCCCTGCACCAGCACCGTCCGGGGAACGACGGTCTACTACTTCGACCGCAACAGCTTCACCCGCACCCGGAACGGCACCAAGCAGTATCCGTGGAATGGCCTGGCCGAGTCCTATCTGCAGATCGTTCGCGCCACCACCGGCAAGGTCGCGGTCTGCCTGAGCGGCGACTTCAACCAGAACCTCGACCTGATGGGCTCGAGAGCTTCCACCCTATGGGTCGGCACCTACAAGGCCGCCGCCGAGGTCGGGGCCGGCGGAAACAACGCTGTGTACTTCAGCGGAACTCCCCACGTACAGATGGTCGATGTCGACGTGCAGGGAGAGTTCAGGGCCTTTGGGGTCCCTGCTCTCGAAGTCCGCGATCTCACCGTCGATTCCCAACAATACTACACCCTGGACACCTACAGTGTCCCCCAGGTGTCCATCTCCAACACCACGCTGTTGAGCAGCTACTCGACGGGTACCAGCCTGTACATCCGCAATTCCGACGACCTGACGGTCTCGAGCACGACCATCCAGAGCATGGGCGATACTGCACTCGGTATCTACACCTACCTGGGCGGGGATGTGACCCTCGCCGACCTCACCGTAGAGGGCAATCGCGCCTTCTACCTCCGCGGAGACGGCACGCTCCTGGCCGACGGCATCATCGTGGATAGCGACCTCGCCAACCGATCCTTCTACGCCAACGGCTTCAGCTCGGCGAGCCTCAGCAATGCCAGCTTCACCAGCACGGCCACGGACTCCACGGGCTACGCGATGGTGCAGATGGATGGGGGCGGAGCGGTCAGTCTCGACCAGGTCCTCATCGATGGAGGCTCCGGCACCTGGTGGACAGGCGTCTATGCCTCGGGTTCACAGATCGATGTCACCGATATCTCCATGGATGTGGCCGCCAGTCGCAGCGGGCTCTACCTGCTGTCCGACCAGGTCAGGATCGACGGAGGTGAGGTGCGAGCCACCGGTGGCTACAGCATGGTAGAGACCAACGGGTCCAGCTCCGAGGTGGTCGGGCTCGATATCTCGGGTACGATGCAGGTAGGAATCGATCAGACCGGCGACTACGGCAGCGCGACCGTAGAGAACAATATCCTCAGCGGCTACACCCAGGTCGGGATCAGGATCGACAAGATTGGGGGCTCGGTCAATGCCCATCGCAACCAACTTCGGGGGACCGCAAACACCGGCCTGGCCCTGCATTCCACCCTCTCCCAAGCCGCCGTCTCCCACAACAGCTTCTATGGCCACAGCTACGGTATCAACAACGAGACCGACGCCGACATCACCTTCAACACCTTCGTCAACAACACCAACGGGGTGTGGGTCTCCGGAGGGGGCTCCCAGACCGGCAACCTGTTCATCGGGAACCAAATCGCCCTGGTGGGCTCCACCGGCGCGCTCCAGACCCCATCGAACTGGAACTTCTTCGACGGCACCGTCGCGACAGATTTCAACACCGGTGTCGACTACGACCTGCCCGCCTGGCAGGCCCTCACCGGCAACGATGCGGACTCCCGCAACAGCGGTTCCGTGGGCTTCATCGACGGGCTGGGTAGAGACCCCCATCTCTACTGCCCCGCGACTGCGCTCCAGAACGGCGTGCCCGCTGGCCGAGTCGACATCGACGGCGTGTACAACCCCGCTTGGTCGATGATGGGCGCGGACGAGTGCCCATAGAACTCCAGCACAGCAGCGACTGATCGGCCATGAGGGGGTCGGGCTCTACGGGCTCGGCCCCCTTCAGCGGTAGGCTTCATCCTGCTCGATCCGCGACAGGATCCAGTCGTAGCTACCCCCCGTGATCACCGAGTCGCAGTACCCACACACCCCCGTCTCTCCCACCTGATCGAGGGGCGCCCCGCAGGATGGGCACTGGGTGAGGGGGTCGTGCTCCACCCCTCCCTCACGGCCGAGGGCCCGGATGAAGACCCAGTACTCGCTGAATCGGGTGACTTGATCCCGGTCCCCCTGCACCACCTGACCCGAGCTGTCTTCCATCCAGTCCGCCATCGCTGCATGGACCCGGACGGTGATCGACTCGTACCACGCGTCCGTGATGATCTTCACGACCTCGACCTTGCGCACCTCGACCTGCTCGAGTCGATTTCGCAGACCCGCTCTCCGGTTCGAGAGCTGCCAGAAGCGCTGCGTCTGGTAGAGATGGTTGCTGACCCATGGACGCGCCCGCTCCCACTCCCCATCGGACCAGGCTCGCTGAATCGCCAGGAAGAGTTCCTCGACTCGGGCCTGGAAAGCCTCGAGCTGGAAGCCCGAATCCCGGCCCTGAAGCGCCCGGAGGCCCGCAGCTCGGTCCGGATCGAAGACGGTCTTCAGCTCGGTCCCCTCCTCCACAGGGCCTACCGGGCCCAGCTCCGGGGGCCCCACCGGCTCGTGAACCGGCTGGAGGATGAGCTCGATCTCCCACATCCACCGGCCGTCCCCGACGACCGTGCTGCAGTGGGTACATCGGCCACTCGGGTCCGTCTCGGCCGGATTCCCGCAGCTCGGGCAGGACAGCGCCGCCATCCTCTCCGGACTGGGAGAGAGCTCGTCGACCGCCTTCCTCAAGGTCCAGGCCTCCTCGACATAGACCTGCACCGGAGGACCATCGATTGGGGTCTCGGTCCGGTTGGAGACGAACTCCAGGCTCAGCTTCAGCCAACCCCCATCCCGCCGGGCCGAGCGCAGCCGAATCCCCCCGATGATGACCTCGTCCACCGACTTCAGTCCATGGGACTGCTTCGCCAGAGCCGTCCGAGCCGAGCTGGAGAGCCAGGGATCGACTGTGTCGAGAGCGCCCGGCTGCGCCTCGTGTACCCGAACGAAGAGAGCGGAGGAGAAGTCGAGCAGAGCCGGAAGGCTGAAGTTGGGATCGGCCTCGACCACTCCCTCGAGATCGATCAGAGGCTTGCGCTCGAGTGGGCCGCGCCGAACCGTCCTTCCCCGGCGACCCGAGGACTTCCCCATCGCCTTCACGGCGAAGATCATGATCCCGAAGACGGGGAGGAGCATCGCGGCGCTAAGACCGCAGCAGAGGATGTTGAGCACCGCACCCAGCAGTCCTCCCGATGGGTCTCTGTGTCCGGTGAACGGCTGAGACGACCCCGATGAAGAGCCCGGTCGCTTCGAGCCCGACCCAGACGATGGCCGTGGAGAAGGGCGGGGGCGGGGACGCGGAGAAGGGCGGGGGCGGGGACGCGGAGAAGGACGGGGCCGGGGACGCGGAGAAGGACGGGAGCGGGAGCGGGAGCGGGAGCGATACCGACTACCCGAGCCCACCCGGCCCTCAGCCTTGGGTGACACCACGACCGCTGCGAGCAGCCCAGCCATGAAGATCCGCCGGTCCATCATGGGTAGAACCTCGGCTCATCGGGGATCTCATTCGGGTTGTCGTCCAGAGCGGGAACCCGCTCGGCGAGCAGCACCCCCAGACCGCGTAGTCCTTGTACGAAGGCCTCAGGAGTGGTCAGCCGGGGTCCATCCCCAAAGTCGAGGCCATTCAGAAGCGCCACGGGGATACGGCCCTGCAGCCCCAGATCGGGCCGCAGGGCCACCTCGCGCTCATCTACCGAGACATAGATCAACAGCCCCGTGCGCCCGCGGGTCCCATGAACGACCTGCTGGTAGAAGGCCGCATCCGCCGCGTCCTGGACCTGCTCATGACGTCGAGAGGGGCGGGTGAGAGCGTGTGTGATGGTACCGGAGACCCGCGACGGTACAAAGCCGAGGGCTCCCCCCGCCACCACCAGACCCGGAATGAACAAGGGATCGAAGTCCCAGGGCGAGAACAGCAGAAAGCCCAAGGTGGCGAGGGCGGTCGCGATACCGGCCATCAGCGCCACGTCGAGCCCGCTGGCCGAGCTGCGCTGCACGACCACCACCAGCTCTACATCGGTCTCCGCCTCGGCTTCGGCGACCACCGCTGTGAGTGTGCTGGCAAACGTATCTGAGAACCACATCCCTGAGCCTATATCCGACCCTGACGCAGCATCCCCCCGCGACCGGTACCCCACTGGATACAGTTGTCGCGGGCCCCGGGTAGGTCGAAGATCTGAACCCCTCCCTCCCCTCCTCCGAGGGTGTCCTTGAGCGAGACCAGCAGCTCAGGTTGGCCATCTCCATCGATATCCGCCACCGTCGGAGCCGACATCGAGCCCCGGCCATAGAGCTCCACCTCCTGGAGCAGTACCCCGTTGGCGCTCAGCACGATCAGCTTGGCCGGCAGGTCCCGCTCCCCGGGCGCCCCTGAGGAGTAGGTCGTGAACAACACCTCGGGAGTCCCATCTCCGTTGAGGTCCGCGACCACCGCCTCGCTGCCGCCGAGGTAGGGGCTGGGCCCCGTGCCGAAGGGATATCGGAACAGCTCCGACCCATCGGCCCCGTATGCATAGAGGTTTCCGTCGTAGGCGGGCGCGATGACCTCGAGACCGGGCAGCACGCTGAGGTCCGCGACCGCGGGGGATGGGTGGGTGGGCACGATATTCTGCCCCAGGCTCGAGCCATCGTGGAGGGGACCACCGGTGTTCTTGGGCTCCACCCAGCCGTCGGGACGGGAGGCGTCGGGGTTGAGCACCCAGAAGCTCACCCCCTGGTTGACCGTGCTCTCGCTGGACTCGTGGTCACCGACCAGCACGACCTCGAGCGCACCATCCCCGTCGATATCCGCCATCGCGGGAGGGCTGTAGGTGAACTCCGAGCGGTCTCCGCTGCCCCACCCCTGCTGGGCGAGAGCGAGGTCGTGGTAAGCCTCCACCGCCGTCACCACCCCGTCTGCAAAGCTCTCATGGGCGGGGAAGGGGCTGCCATCGGCGTGGAAGATCCCGAACCCGATGGCATCATAGGAGGACACCACATCGAGCTGCCCATCCCCGTCGAGATCGGCGAGGCCGATGTTCTGGTTGTAGCCACCGAAGTCCCAGCACGGCTCCGCCGGTTCGGGGGGGTCGCAGGTGCTGTTGTCGACCTGAGGCCAGCCCGGACGCATGGTGCCATCCAGCGCATAGACTGCCGTAGCAGGCCCGCTATTGGTCTTGTTCACCACGATCTCGTAGGAACCATCGCCGTCCAGATCCCCCGCGGTGATCGAGCGGACCTCGGAGTCTCCGAAGGTGACCGGCCAGCCCGGCAGCAGCTCGCCCTGGTGGTCGTAGACGGCGATATTGGGCCCACCCCCATCTGCATCCGAGCCCACCGCGATCTCGAGATCCCCATCCCCATCGAAGTCACCGATGGCCGGCGAGGACCACATCCGCGTGCTGCCATGGTCGTCCGGATCCGAGGCATTCTTGCTGAAGGCGGCGCGCCAGATCATCGCTCCGGAGTCGTCCCAGGCGTACAGAACCGAGTGCCGGGCCGCGACGATCTCCATATCGCCGTCCCCATCGAGGTCCACCACCGCCGGCGACGCAAACCAGTTCTCGTCCCAGCTCGCCGGCAGGGTCATCCGGAGCACGGGCGCTTGGACCGAGCCCGTCGCCCCATCAGCCAGCGCTGTACAGGCCGAGCCCTCGTCCTCGATGCAGTCCTCTCCCACCGGGTGAAAGCCCACATCGCATTGCTCGCACGCGGGACCTGCGAAGCCCGCCGAGCAGCTGACCGGACCCGAGGCCGCCCCCCCGCTACAGCCCGAGAGCATCAGGAAAAAGAGCAGGGACCAGGGCTTCATCATGCACCTCGGAGCCCACCGATTGTGCCTCATCCCACCGCCAAAGTCACGACCCCGCCGCTACTCTGTGCGCCGAGAAGCCGCCCGTCTGCGCGCATTGCCAAGCTCCGAGAGCTCGCTATCCGTGGCCCACTGGAGCTCTTCCTCGATGGATAGCTTGCCCGTGGCCTCCTCCAGAAAGCTCGACAAACTGCCCGAAGCAGGGTCCGAGGTGATCCGATGAAACAGCTCCTCGAAGGTCTCCGACATATGCAGCAGCTGAGCGGCCAGGGCCGCATCCCGCGCCGGCAGTTGAGCCACCTGCTCGGCGGTGCGCTGCAGATCGTCCCGAGCCCGCTCCAGCCGGCTTCGAAGCGCAGGAGGGGCTGAGTCCAGCTGCTTGTCGATGTCCTGAATCCGAGCTTCGACCTCACCCGAGCGGCTGGACTCGATCCGCTCGAGCAGGTTGTGGCGCGCATGGACCAAGCGCAGAAAGTCGACCGTCGAGTCCGAGAGCCGCTCGATATCCTCGCCCGAGATCTCGGATTCCCGGGTCTGAGCGAGCTCGTTGAGGGTCTCCAGACGCCCGACCATCCGCTGGTATTGCGACCGATAGGCCTCTACATCGTCCGTCCACGGAACCTCTGCGAGATCGATCTCGGTCTCGAGCAGCGACATGCCCTGGACCTTGAGGAGATCGCGGGTTCGCTTCTCGGAATCGGCCAGCCGCGACAGGAAGCGGCTGCGAAGCTCCTCTCGGCGCTCGGAGCGCAAGCGCCGGTTCACCCGATGTCGGAACACCGGTGAGGACGGGACGAATAGCGCAGCGATCGCGGCCCCTCCGAAGTAGGTGACCAGCGGAAATGCCGCGAGCGCGGGCCCCCCCACGAAGGCGGCGGGAATGATAGCGGCCACAGCAGCCCCGAGGCCCAGCTTGCTGAGAGACGACGACAACATCTCCTTGAAGTAGGAGACATCGTCCTCGTCGATGGCCACGAGGTTGTGAGTCGAGCCGGACTTCCCACTCATCCTCGCAACACCTCCATGATATCGAGCTCCATCTTCTCGATGCGGGTGGAACGCATCCACAGCTTGTCCCGCGGCCGGGGGTCGGGAAGCAGCAGATCGAGGGCCAGCTGGGCGGGCGGAGAGGAGAGCACGATGATCCGGTCGCCCATGATCAGCGCCTCGTCGACATCGTGGGTGATGAACACCACGGTGGACCCGATCTCTGCGATGAGATCGATCAGCAGGTCCTGCATCTCCCGGCGGGTCTGAGCGTCGAGGGCTCCGAAGGGCTCGTCCATGAGCAGGATCTTGGGCTGGAGCACCAGAGCACGGGCAATCGCGACCCGCTGGTTCTGCCCCCCGGAGAGCTGCGAGGGGCGATTATGAGCGCGATCGGCGAGCCCCACCCTGTCGAGCGCCCAGTCGATGCGTCGCTCTTGCTCTGCCGGGTCGATGCGGGACTTCCACAGGCCCAGACGAAAGGGCAGCGCAACATTCTTGCGGACCGACAGATGCGGCAGGTTGGCGTAGTGCTGAAACACCATGACGGTGTCGTCGTGGGCGCCATTGCAGGGCTCGCCGAATAGCTTGACGGTGCCCTTGGTGGGCGTGACCACATTGTAGGGTCGGACCCCACCCATCATGCGCAGCAGGGTCGACTTGCCACAGCCCGACGGCCCCATCAGCATATTGATGGAGCCCTCCTCGATCGTGAGGTCGACCCCGTCGACCACGGTTATGGTCCCGCCGCTGTCGTCCGGACTGTCGTAGACCTGGGTGACCCCGGCCATCTCGATGGCGCTCATTCGGTCTCCCAAGCGAACAGCCGGCCCTTGAGGAAGACCAGCACGGTGTTGGTGAGCAGCGCCAGCGCCACGATGACGATGATGCCGGCAAATACCTGATCCATCGCCGAGAAGCGCTTGGAGGTCTGGATCATCGAGCCCAGGCCCGACTTGGCGTTCACGTACTCGGCGACGGTGATGTAGGTCCACATGATGGAGACCGAGACTGTCATTGCGTCCCAGATCCGCGGCAAGGCCATGGGCAGGACCCCGAGCCGGATGGCCTCGAAGTCCGTGGCGCCCAGATCCTTGAGTAGGATGAAGGTCTGCTTGGGGACGGCGAGCATGGCATCCCGGGTCATGGGGATGAGGTAGACGACCGCGCCCAGAAACAGGAACACGACCTTGAGGGTCTCACCGATCCCCAGCCACATCACCAGGATGGGGAGCACGGTGACGATGGGAGCCGAGCGGAACGGGTCCAGCAGGAAGCCCAGCGCAGCGTTGATTCGGGGGGAGGCCCCCATCAACAGCCCTACCGGCACGCCGATCCCAATAGTGACCACCGTGGCGATCCCGATCCGGGACACGCTGGCGAGGGTGGCATCGAGCAGGAGGTAGGATTCCTTGGCCTCGTTGTAGGAGAGGAGCTGACCGAAAGCCGCGAGCACGGCCCAGGGCGCGGGGAGCTTGGTAGGAGACACCATGCCCGACACGGCGAGCCCGGACCACACGGCCAGGACCAGCAGCGCCGCCCCAACCCCGAGCCCGTAGCGGGCCACAGGAGCCATGTCGCGGTACGGGTTCCACATCAGCGGATCAACACACCCAGGCGGACCGCCCGGTTGGCCTTGCGACAGTCTTCGAGGGAGAGCCCCTCTGAATCCGGGCTAGCCTCGTTGCACACGGGCTTGTCCGGGCCATTGCCGACCACCTTGAAGCGCTCGATGGGGAACTCCCACTCCTTGACCAGATAGTCTTCGACCGCTTGGGCCCGCTTCTTGGACAGGGCGAGGTTGCCCGCCCGCCCACCGGTGGAGTCCGTGTTGCCGGAGAGCTCGAAGTAGGCCGAGCCATTGTTCTCGATCATCGGGACCATATCGTCGTCGATGGTCTTCTGGGCGCGCTTGGTGAGCGTGGACTTGCCGGTCTCGAAGTTGATCGACACCAGCTTGGTGAGCGCCGCCGGCTTGGCTGCGGCTTGCTGCTGCTCCGCCTCGGTGAAGGTGAACACCGGCTTGGCAGCCTCGGCCTTGGCAGCCGCGTCATCTGCCAGCAGCGCCTTGATGAAGGAGTAGTCGAAGCTCTGGTTGGGGGAGATCACCGGGCTGTTGGGGTTCGCCAGGGCTCCGATGCCCCGGTAGATGCCGTCGAAGCGACGGTACAGGCGCTCGTAGTGGTTGGTACCACCGGCCATTCCCAAGATTCGAGCGTTGTCGGACAGGCCCGTCCAGTCGAGGTTCTTGGTGAGACCCAGGATGAAGTCCTTGCCCTCGACCTTGGCGAGCTCGGCGAACATATCCTCGGTCGCGATCACCGCATCGACCGCAGCGCCCGGGTTGGCCTCGGAGGCGGCCACACCCTTCATCCACCCGCTGACGAAGCCCTTGAAGGCCGCCTTGTTCGCGGGGTCGTCCAGGTACTTGGTGTCGCATACGATCACATCATAGATGAGGTTGGTCGCCGTCTTTGTGGAGTAGACCACATGGGCGCCCTTTGCACGCATCGCGAGGGCGAGGTCGGGGTCCCACAGCGCGGCGGCATCGACCTGACCCGACTCGAGCGCGGCGCGGACACCTGCGGTGCCCTCGTCGACATTGATCGGGATGACCTTGACCGATGCCTTCTTCTTGGCGGACAGCGAGGAGTTCTCGACCGCGTCGATGAGCATGCCATGGCTGGGGGTGAACTCCAGCAACGCGACCGACCGGCCCGCCAGATCCTCGACGCGCTTCACATCGGGCTTGGTGGAGATGATGGCATCGCCGCCCTGGGTGTTGTCGACCACCATGATGGCCTTGGCGTCCAAGCCCGCGTTCCGCAGGTTGGGGTGCTCCTGGGCCCAGAAGTCCGAGGTTCGCCAAGCGCACTGGGCCGTTCCGGACTCGAAGATCTCGGTGAGCGTGGGCACGTTGTCCTGGATGATGAACTCGACATTCGTGCCCTCCTTGGCGAAGATCGAGCCGGGCTTGGTCTTCAGGGAGTTCCCGTTGGCCAGGAGCGCGGGCGCGTAGCCGTGGAAGGACACGATCGAGACCTTGAGCGGGCTCGCTTCGGTGCCCAGCGCGCCGGCGCTTCCCCCGTTGGTCGGGATGCCCGGCTTGGGAGAGGGCAGCTCTCCGTCGGAGCTACCCGACATAGAGGAGATCAGGGCTCCCACACCGGCAAACCAGCCGAGGCAGAGAACCACCGAGAGGATCATGACGACGATGAGCCCCTTCGCGAGAGGGGTGAGGCGTGCTTTTGCCACTACGGCTCCTGAGCCATGGGACCAAACACATCCACGATACGTGTGATGCGCTTGATCTCGTTGTCGATTCGTTCGTGTTCGGTGCGTGCGTCGAGAGCAATCCCAGCGGCGCGCTCTTCGGCCGCGGCCTGCTGCGCTGCCACGCTGCTCTTCTCGGCTACCAGCAGGCCCTCGAGCTCACGGATCTGCTCCTGGAGCGAAGCGATCTGGGCGCTGATGGTGTTCTGGGCGTTGTCGAGGTAGGCAGCGTACTCGGCGACCTCTGCCGCAGCGGTGGCTTGCACCGCCTGGACCTGCTGATCGACCGCGAGCTTGGCCTTGGCCAGGGCGTCGACCTTGTACCGGCCATCGAGCACGACATCGGCGAGGGTCCAGTTGGGGTCGGCCTCGTCCATGGCCTTGAGCGCCTGGTTCTGGACCGTCTGGGGCATGCCCTGGAGACCCTGGAGGAAGAGGATGATCTCCTCGACGGTCTTGGGAGAGTCCGGCACGCCGTAGTTGGCGTAGAACTCCTTGAGGGGCTGTCCGATCTCGAGGCGGGGCCCGGCAACCGGAGCCGGGACGGGCGATGGAGCCGGAGCGGCGGCCCGTGAGGGGGCAGGCGGTGCGGGCGGGGGCGCCGGGGCGCTGGGGGCCTCGAAGTCCACATCTGGAAGCTCCGATGAGGACGTGCCCGCGAGCAGCGCTTCGATGTCGACGGACTCGCTCGAGTCCTGCTCGCCATCGGTCTCCACGAATAGGCTGGTGAATGCCTGGCCCCAACTCTTCTTCCGCGTCGCCATCGAAGTCCTCTCCGCCGCGGCAGACTAACGGGTATTCCACGCCGAATACAGACCCGTTGTCCAACCCGGCCCCTCAGCCGCCAATCTGTTCGAAAAACCGTGCGTGATCGCGGCCGAACTCATCGAATCCCGCGAGAACCGCATCGAGAAACTTCCGGCGTTGTTCGGGCGCGAGGAAGGCTTCGGCGAGACGAACCGCGTGGAGCGCGTGCTCGAAGTGCTCCATCTCGACCGCCTCGCCGTAGTCGCTATGAATCGACACCCAGGCGTAGCAGCGGTGCTCGACCCCGTTGAGCACCACCGTGCGAGCCAGCAGCCGAGCGCAGAGGTCCTCGTGCGCGGTGCGGAACTGACGATCGATCTCCGTGAACTCGGTAGCGGCGAGGATCTCGGACCCGAGGTGGTAGCCCATCGCCCGCCCGATGCCTGAGACCGAGTCCGGCGTGCCATAGCCATACCCGGTGCTCACGCGGCCTACCAAGCTCAGCAACCAGTCTGGGCGGGCACAGAGCTGGGCCACCCTCGCCGCGTCGAATCCAAGCTCCGCCGCCGTTCCGAGCACGCACGCCTGGGCCAGGCAGCGGTGGGTATCGCGGGCGGGATTCGCACGGTCGTTGAACTCCGCTCGGGCGGCGTCGAATACATAGGAGGCCACATAGACCCCGCGATCAGCCAGAGCTGCGATGGGCTGCTCGGGGTCGCTGAACAGGGAGCCCGAGCGCGCGATCTTGCCCGAGAGGCTCGCGACCCCAGCACCGAAGTCTCGATTCCACGCGGTGTACAGCCCCAGGAATCGAAGCATGGAGTCCGGCGTAGACATCGCATCCGCGACCGAGCGCCGTACCTTGGCGCCGATGGCATCGAAGTCCGCGCGGAGGGCGAGTGTTGCCAGGGTGATGCGCATCGTCCTACCCTTTACGCCCGATGATCACCGCTTCCTTACCGCCCGCAAAGCGGTGGATGCTGGGCTCCAGACCCGCCCCGCTCAAGGCCTCGGCGATCTCGTCCGGACGCAGAAAGTGATTGCCCTGCACATGCTCGCTGAGGTTCTGGAAGGCCATCGGGCGCATCGCCGGGGCGCGGAGCTCGCTCCGATCCGCGGGCCAGGCGGGCTCCCAGATCACCGCCACCCCACCCGGTCCGAGGTGGTCTCGGAGGATGTCGAAGACGTCGTCCTTGTCATTCCACACATGGTGCAGGGCGCGGTTCATCGCGATGAGATCGACGGGCTCATCGCAGCAGAATCGGTGCAGGTCGCCCGAGCGGAACTCCAGCCGCTTACCAAGCCCCTCTCGCTGGGCATGGGCCGTCGCTGCATCGATATTCTCGTCGAACCCATCGAGGCCGATGCCGCGCAGCTTCCGGTACTTCTTGGCGAGCCTTCGCAGGTACCAGCCGTTGCCGCAGCCCAGATCCACCGCCAGCCCCGATCGGGCGTCGATCTCGGCGAACACGTCGAGCTCCGGCAGGATGTGTTGCTCGAAGAAGCCAGCGAACATCGCCTCGAGCATCGGCCCGAACCAGGGAAGCACCGTGTCTCGCTCGCCGAGCACGGACTCTCCCGGCCGCTCGCCGCTGGGCATCAGGCCCGCCGCACGCTCGGCCATGTGGGCACCCAGCACCGAGTGCACGGCGAAGGGCATGAGCGTGCCCTCTGCCTCGGGGCGAAAGGAGTCGCCAAGAACGCTGAGCGCAAAGACCCCGGGGGCGCGCTGGTCGAGCAGCTCGAAGGCAAAGGCCGCATCGCACCAGCGCTCGACATAGCCGAGATCCCGCGCCGTCCGGGTCGCGAGCTCCTTTGCAGAACCCGGGCCCCCATGCAGTGCGCTGAACAGACCATTCACCACCCCGATGTAGGCGAGGTTGAGCATCGCCGACCCCTGAGCAGCGGCGATGGCCTGTTGGCGGAGGGCTTCGATGGTCTGGGTCATGGGCTGCCTCGGGTGGGTCCCCGCTGATAACCGGATGCATCGTCCGAATCCAGCCCTGCAAGCCGGAATCAAACGCACGATGTCGGTCGTTTGACCGACAATATCGCCTATGGACCTCATGTCCCGATCGGGCGAATAGCCGCGACAAATATGTCCCAGGACGACCTTCGATCGGTGCTGTTGACGAGCTGGGGCTGGCCCGCGCCTTGCGCTGGGAAGAAGCACCTCGAAGGAGGGCTTTATGTACCGTATTTCTTTGGTTCTATATGGATTTCTTTGTCTTGTCGCCTGCACGGGGTCCGGGCTCAGTCTGCCCGCCGATCCCGAGGCCGGCCCCGAGCGCAGGCCTGATGACGACGCGGACGCCGACACGGACACGGACACGGACACGGACGCGGATGCCGACGCAGACGCAGACGCAGATGCAGACGCCGACACGGATGCAGACTCCGACGCAGATGCGGACTCCGACGCAGATGCCGACGCCGACGAGGAGCCCAGCTGCATCCCCTCCTCGGAGTCTTGCTACGACGGCATCGACAACGACTGCGATGGTCAGGTCGACTGCAATGACAGCGACTGTGGCTCCGCCGATTGTTTCGAGGACTGCACCTCGACCGAGGGCGGAAACTGCAACACCGATATGGGCTACGGAGACGCCTGTGCTCCCTCCGACAATATGTGGGGCTGTACCGATGAGCGCTTCTGGGCTTGGTGCAACCGGCGCAATGACGCCCTTCCCGATATCTGGTACGACTACCTCGAGGGGTGGGTCGAGGACCGCTGCGAGAGCGCGATAACCCTCGTCGATGTCGACTCCAACGGGTACAGCGAGTTCATCTGTACCAGCGAGACCGACGGACGGAGCTATTCCTGCACCACCCCCCTGGTCATCCAGTTCCATCCCGGTGACCCGGTCCGCCTGAAGTCGAACTCGGCCGCCTGGTTCGAGCTCGGCCAGGGTCGCTCCGCCACCACCGACTGGCCCGATGCGCAGCACCCGTGGTTGGTACTCGACCGGAACGACAACGGGCGAATCGACGATGGTTCGGAGCTCTTCGGGAGTATGACGCCGATCCCCCGGGGCACCGCACCCGACGGCTTCGCAGCCCTCCTGCCCCTCGATAGCAATAGCGACCACACCCTCGACTCCCGTGATGCCGCGTGGACCTCCCTGGGACTCTGGTTCGATCGGGACGGCGATCGCCGCTCCACTCCGGACGAGCTGATCTCACTCTCCGACGCCGGGGTGCTCGGGCTCTCCCTCGATCATCGGGACTCCACCGACTGTGACCCCAGGGGGAACTGCGAGCGCCTGGTCTCCAGCATGCAGTGGCGGGATGAAACCGGACAGCCGAGGAGCGGCGAGGTCATCGATCTGTACCTGGCGATTTACACCGTATCGTCGCCGGTCTGCAGCACTCGGTAGTGCGCTACAGCGCCAGAGCGAGCTCCCGGCGCCACCGCGCGGCCGTCTCGCTGAGTGGCCCCACCCGATCGAAGAGCCGCAGCATGGCCTTCCGAGCGCCATCCTTGCGGTAGCTCCGATCTTCGACGACCAGCGCCAAGAGAGCCTCCAGGGCTTCGTCCCAGCGCTCTTCTACCGCGAGCTCGTGGGCCCGCCGAAAGGCCTCGTCTTGTGGCCCCGTGCCCGAGCGGTCCGAGGCGAAAATGCTCACCTCTACACCAGACCGGCGCAGCGCCTGATCGCTGCTGAGCCAGCCCTCCAGCCGGGCCAACATCGTAGAGGCGCGGTCGAACTGCCCGTCCTCAACGGCCAGCTCGGCGAGCCGGATCAGCGCCTCTGCGTGGCTCGGTCGCTTGAGCAGGGCAGCCTCGAGCCGGTCGATGACCACCGAGCGCTCCGATGCTTGCTGGGCTTCCCGGACCAGCTCCTCGGCCTCGTCCGGCACGAACTCGCGCAACCAGGCTTCGATGGCCGGGCGCGGCCGTACCCCCACGAACTCCGCCACCATCTCGCCGTCCACGAAGGCCTTGACCGCTGGAATCCCGCGGATCTCGTAGGTCTGGGCCGCGGCCTTGTGCTGATCGGTGTCGAGCTTCTTGAGCTCCCACGCTCCGTCCGCTTCCGCGGCGAGCCCCTCCAGGATCGGACCGAGGGTTCGGCAAGGCCCGCACCACGGCGCCCAGAAGTCCACCACCACCGGCACCTGGTGGGATCGCTCGAGCACTTCGGTGTGGAACGACTCGTCGTCGATATTCATCCTGCCCCCAATCCCGATACTGTATCCCCATGGAGATCCTGGATCGCAGCGGAGCCCCCGAATTCGGGCGCTCCTTCGACGAGCCCGAGACCGAAGCCCAGCTGTACCGGCTCGGCTTCGAGCGCCTCGGTGCCATCGGGCGGGCCGACGACGAACACCCCACAGCCGAGCACTACGACGACGCGGACCGCGCCTGGTTCGAGCGCCACGCCCGGCTGCTCACACCGGTCTACATCCACCCCGAGTCCGGGGCCTTCGCAGAGGTCTCGCGCTTTCACGGCAATCGCCTCGCGGTTCGAATTCAGACCGCGCTGGCGGACGGAAGCGTGGCACGCACCGCCATGCTCTGGGGCCGGCTCCCCAACCTCGCTGGTGCCGCTGCCGCCATCGCCGATAGCAGCCCTCGTGCCGCCCAAACCAAGTGCCACAACCCGCGCAAGGGCATGAGCATACAGATCGAAGATCTCGACTCAGCGACCCCGCTCTTCCAAGCACACCAGCAACATGTGGCCGAGCTCTCCACGCTCCGCGGGTCCCAACCCGCCATCCAGCCCACGATGGCGGCCTATATGCGCCTCCAGCGCGCAGCGATGCAGCAGGTCCAGACCCTGGGCAAGCGGGAACTTCAGTCCGCCATCGGGGCCTGGCTCCTGCCCGCACTCATCGCGATCACCGCCGCTCTCACCGCCGCATGCTCGGGCTCCCTGCCCCTCGCGGGCTTCTTGGTGCTGCTCGGGCTGGGCTGGCTGGTGCTCACCCTCCGCTACGCCCTGGGCTGGGGCCGCGCCATCGCACGCCGATTCATGGTGCCGCCGCTCTCTGTGTCCTGAAGACCCCGACCGAGGCCTGCACCTCGGCCTCAGCCAGGCGCAGACCAAGCTCGGAATTCACTAGATTCTTACGCGCCTTCGCGAGGTTCGACTCCCGAAGGAGGAGCTGGAACAAGGTGGTACCGCCCAGCTCCATCCGCCGGCGCTCCATCTGCAGCACCCGGTCGGCCCGGTCCGCCGCCCCTCGGGCAGCCTCCACCCGCTGCTCGGCCAGCTCCCTCACCGCATGGGCGGCGAGCACCTCGGCCCGCGCCTGGTCCCGGACCCCACGAAGTCGGGCCTGCACCCGCCGGACATCCGCCACGGCCGCATCCTGGCTCCCCCTCTCCTTGCGCAACAGCATCGAGCTGCTCAGCTCGAGCTGGCCGATGAGCTCCAGCTTGGCGCTCTCCAGATCGCGATTGAACTCTCCGGTCGCCAGCAGGTCGGGGAGCATCGCGTTCGCCGCACGCTTTCGCTTCGCTTCCACCGCCCCGAGCAGCGCCTGGACCGCGGCGATATCCGGGCGCGACGTCGCTCGCTCGAGATCCTCCTCGGCGGGTCTGAACTCGCCCTGCGGGGGCCACTCCGCGGGGAGCAGCTCCGTCGCCGGGAGCTGCGGATCCCCGCGCTCGTGCCGCCACCAGAGCGACAGCTCGACCGCCGCCACCTGGAGCTTCTGCTCCGCAGTGATCAGCGACGCCCGACGCTCGAACCGCACCCGTTCGTTGTCGAGTACATCCAGCTCCGGTCGACTCCCCTCTTCCTGCTGGCGGCGCAGCATCTCCACCCGCTGGTTCGCCAGCTCGACCAGGCTCTGCTCCACGGCCAGCGCCCGACCCGCCGCGACCCACTTCCAGTAGGCCTCGGTGGCCTTCTGCCGCACCTCTACGCGCTTCATGTCCCGCTCTGCGGTGCGGGCGAGCAGGCTGGCATCCGCCACATCTCTCACCACCCGATCGGGACCGTAGAGCAGCCCATCGAGCACCGGTATCGACCCACCGACGAAGACCTCACCCTGGCTCTTGGTGTACAGGCCATCGTAGCTGGGAAACTCCCCCACGCCGTAGCGCCAGCCCCCGACGACCTCCGCTCCCATCGGGGCCCGGATCGATAGATAGCCTTGAAAGAGCGTGCGATCCCAAGGATCATCCGAGTAGATCTTACCCTTCCCCGATAGCTTTGGATCGAAGGCCCCCCGCGCCGCCAACGCCTTCCCCTCAGCCGCCCACTGCTTCGCCTCGGCCTCCGCAAGCACGGGCACCCGTGAATCGAGCGAGCCCAGGACCTCCTGGAGGGAGAGCTCCGCCCCCATCGCCCCCCCGATCAGGATCCACAGCCAAGCGATCATGGAGACCCCAGAGCGGACGGGGCCTTGGGCTTCTTGCCGCTCGGCAGCGTGGGCTTCTTGCCCTTTTCGATATCCGGCAATGCTGGGAAGCCATTGATCTGCCGCCACAGCTCGTAGCCCAGGGAGACCTGGCGCAGCAGCACGAAGCCTTTGGCGCGAACCCCCTGCCGTAGCGAGCGGGCTTCGGGCCACGGCGGCTCGTCCTCGTCGGGCAGGACCACGATTCGGAACTTCCCCTTCCCATCATCTGTGGCATCCACGAAGGCCAGGCGGCCCGCAAATGTGCCTGTGCTCGCAGCACCCTGCATGCCCACGAACTGAAGCGCCGGCCAGCCCTCGAACACCAACCTCACCGGGTCTCCGGCCTGCATCAGCGGCATATCGTTGCCATCGACGTACAGCTCTACGGCACGCTGGTTGGTCTCCGGCACCAGGGTGACCAGGGTATCGCCCGCCTTGATCGTGCCGCCCCCCGAGCCGCCGTGGAGCCGCAGAACCGTGCCGGCACGGGGAGCCAGGACCCGCTGCCGAGCCTGCCGCGACACCTTCACATCCCGGTCGACGACCTTCTCCTGGGCCGACGCGAGCTTGCTCCGCGCATTCTCCAGATCGGCTTGCACCGAAGCGATCTTCGCGTCCACCGCTGCCGCTGCCTTGCTCTGAGCCTGGCGCACCGAGGCGATCTCACGCCCCAGCGCCCCCACAGCGGCTCTCGCCTTGTCCGACTTCATCTGGGCGACCTCGACCTCTCGGGTGGACGCGATGCCCTCTGCGGCCAGGGTTCGCAGACGAGCGAGATTTCGCAGCGCGGTGTCCAGAACGCTCTCCTCACCCACCCGCTTTCGCTGCAGCGCTCCGATCTTCGCGTCGTACTCCGCCACAACCAGCGCTCGACCCGCTTCCTCTGCCACTCGCTTCGCTTCGTAGGAGCGGATCTGGGCCTCGACCGCGTTGTACGCATTCTGGCTCGCATCGCGCTGGCGACCCAACCGGTCCATCAGCTCCGGATCGGGATCCCGAAGCTCTACCAGAGGGTCCCCCTCCTCGACCGACTGGCCCTCCATCACGAAGAAGTGGTCGATCATCCCCTTCACCGGAGCCTCGACCGATTGTTGGCGCTCCATCGGTGAGAAGGCGATCACCCGACCCGTCCCCTGGGCCGCCTGCTGCCATGGAAGGAGCAGCAACAAGAGCACCAATAGCGGAGCCGCGATTCCCAGGGTCCAGGCGACCCGCCGGAGACTCGCCGGCGCCCGGATCAGCGACATCGCCGGATCGGCGTCGATGCGATCGGGGTGAAGCATGGGGTGATCCTTCACGAGGCCACCTCCAGGCTGAGCATCGCGTTGCAGGCTTGGGCGACCGCGACCTCCTCGGTCAGCACCAAGAGAGTGGCGCTCTGCTTCTCGATCTCCTCCATCAGTCGATGACGATGGCTCGCCGCGAGGCCGTCGAAGAGGCCGTCAACCACCACCAGCCTCGTCTTGGCGAGCAGCGCTCTGGCCACGAGCAGGTCGATCATCTGGGACTCCGAGAGCGGCTGTCCCTGGGTGTCGAGCACCGTCGATAGCCCGTCCGGGAGGGCTCGAACCGCCTCCGTGAGGCCGACGGACTCGAGAGCGACCCACACCGCCTCCAGGGAGCGAGAGCGTCCCACCAGGAGGTTGTCCTCGACCGGTCCCTGGATGACCTGGCCCCACCGGAGTAGAACTTCCTCCTCGAATATCTCTTGGGGAGCAAGGGAGTCGATCGGCATGCCATCCCGAAGCGCGATCCCCTCGGTCGGGCGTCGGACCCCCAACACGATCTCCCCAAGGGTCGACTTCCCCGATCCCGCCGGCCCGTAGACCCCAAGCGAGCGCCCCGGCTCGATCCTGAGGTCGACCGCTGCCAGCCTGCACCCCAGCCCATGAAAGCTCGCCCCCTCCAGCGCCACCGTAGCCCCATCCGTGCGCCGGGAGCGGTGTCGGCCCCCCAAGGGCTCCCCCTCCAGATCGAGCAGGGCACCGAGCTTGTCGATGCCCGCGAGTAGATCGTACACCGTCTCCAGCTTCTCAGTGAACTTGGACACGCCCGTGATGGCCGTGGCCATGATGAACTCGGCCGCAACGAGCTGCCCCAGGGTGAGCTGGCCCTCGAGCACCAGCCAGCCGCAGCTCACCATCAGCACGACGGGGAGAACTACATTGGCGATCTGCATGCCGGTGTACTGGCGCAGGAACACATCGAAGTGGGCCTTGCGCGACGCCAGATAGGACCGCGTCAACTGGTCCGCGCGATGCTCTCCCAGCTGGCCTCCGCCGAGCTTGAACACCAGGGGATGTCGGGCGATCTCCTCGAGCCATCCCGCCACTGCGTACTTGGCCTTGGACTCCCGGATGGCCGTGCTCTCAGCCCCCCAACCCGTGGGCCAGAGCGCCAACCCCAGCAACAAGACCGCGAACAGATCGAAGAGCAGCAGCATCGGGTGGTACACGGCGAGCAGGGAGAAGCCCACCAGCGCCTGAAGCACGGCCGAGACCCCATCGAGTAGCAGCGCGGAGGTCGCCTTCTGCAGGGTGAGCACGTCGAAGAAGCGATTGGCCAGCTCCGGAGCGTAGATGCCGTCCAACTTGTCGATCCTGACCCGGGTGAAGCGCGCCGTGAGGTCGGAGACCGCACGCACGAACACCCGACGCTGGATCACCTCCACCACGTGTCGCTTGGCGACCATCAGCCCCGCAGCCAAGGTCAGACAAACCAGCAGCGCGAGGCCCAGAAACAAGATGGGCTGGAGCAGCATTCCGAACGCGAGCTGATTGATCAGGACCTGGATCGCCAACGGGGTAGCCAGGGAGAGCACCCCGACCAGGATGGCGTAGACCACGACCACCACCACATCGCTACACTCGCTCTGGAGCATGCCCCGAACGCGCTCGATCGGCCGAAGAGTGCGCCCCTCCCCCGAGGCCCATGGGCTGGCCGGGAGCAGCGGCTCTACCCGAGCCCACACCGTAGTAGATGGCTCCGTGAGTTGACCCGGAGCGAGCCATCGGGCCTCACCCCAGAGCGCGCTGCGCGTGCGAACCCGGCCCATAGAGCCCCGATCGACCACCCACCAGTGACCGTCCTCGCGGTCGATCCCCAGCAGCGGAAGATCAGGCCGCGCGCCACGGAGCAGCTCGATCCCTTCGGAAGCCATCCACCTCACACGCAACCCCACCCCAGCGAGGGCCTGTTCTATGGCCAATCGGGAGTCTGCATCCGGCGAGATCGCTGCGAGAGCACCATCCACCGCCTCGTCGTCCACATGGGGAGCGAGGGTGGAGGCGAGCAGGCGCAACAGCGTGGGTAGATCTTGGGGAGCGTTCATGAGGTCATCCGTAGCGCCTAACACATGCTATCTATTTCATGTATTACATCTCAAGACATTGAGCACCGATGTTACAGAAGATCCCAGCCCCCCGGAGGAGCTCGATGAGCCACTGGACATTCCTGAGCAACCACGCCCATGTCTGGCTCTGCCTCGCTCGGGATCCCGACCTCCGCCTGCGCGATCTGGCGGTCTTGGTGGGCATCACCGAGCGAGCGGTGCATCGGATCGTGCACGAGCTCGCCGAGGAGGGATACCTCGAGGTCACCCGCGAGGGGCGCCGAAATCACTACGCTGTGGTCGCCCAGCAGCCCATGCGGCACCCGGTCGAGGGGCAGGGCACGGTCGGCGATCTGCTGCACCTGCTGCACCTGTCAGAGGATTAGTCGCTGTCTAGAACCCCGCGCACCCGCTGGGTCAGCTCCCGGATCGCGAAAGGCTTCTGCAGCAGCTCTGCGCCTTGGGGGAGCACTCCACGCTCGGCGAGCTGCTCGCCCGGGTAGCCGGACATGAACAAGACCTTCAGCCGCGGGTTGAGGGAGCTGTACGCCTCGGCCACGTCGAACCCACTATGGCCCGGCATCACCACATCACAGAGCAGCAGATCGAGCTCGGAGGCGAGGGTAGACATCGACAGCGCTTCGGTGCCCGAGCGGGCCTGAAGCACGCGATACCCGGACTGCTCGAGTGCTCGGACCGCGAGGCTACGAACCCCATCTTCGTCCTCGACCACCAAGATCACCTCGGTGCCCACGACCACTGCCGGGGTGGGCACTGGACGAACCTGGGACACCTCACCACCGGTCGCGGGGAAGAACAGTGTGAAGCAGGTTCCCTCGCCCGGAGTCGTGTCGAAGAGGATCGAGCCGCCGCTCTGGTCGATGATCCCGAGCACGGTGGACAGCCCGAGGCCTGTTCCCTGGCCCGTGGGCTTGGTCGTGAAGAAGGGGTCGAAGGCTCTGGCTTGGGCCTCTTCGCTCATTCCGGTGCCCGTGTCGCAGATCCGCAGCGACACATAGGTACCGGGCTGGAGGGTGGCATGACGCTGGGCACGCTCCGTCGTGACCTCCTCCAGGGCCGTGGTGAGTGTGATCGTGCCCCCGGAGGGCATCGCATCGCGCGCATTCACGACCAGGTTCACGATGACCTGCTCCACCTGACCCGGATCCACCTCGATATTCTGGAGGTCCCCCGCAAGGGACTCGGCGAGTGCGATATCTGCGGGCACGAGCCGGCGGAGCATCTTCATCAAGTCCGAGACCAACCGGTTGAGGTCGAGGACCTCCGGGTGCATCACCTGGCGCCGGCTGAAGGCGAGGAGCTGCTTGGTGAGATCGGATGCGCGATTCGCCGCGCCCATGATGTCCGACAGATCGCGGTACAGCGGGTCGGTCGGTGCCACGGACTGCCCCATGAAGTCGCAGCAGCCGTGGATGACGGTGAGCAGGTTGTTGAAGTCGTGGGCCACACCGCCAGCGAGCAGGCCCACAGCCTCCATTCGCTGAGCCTGCTGCAGCTCGCGTTCGAGCAGCAACCGGTCCGTTACGTCCTGGCGCACCGAGACGTAGCCCGAGACCTCCCCAGTGGGCGAGCGCACTGGGGAGATGCTGGCATCCTCGGTGTACAGCGTTCCGTCCGCACGCTTGTTCACACATCGGCCCGTCCACACCTCGCCACGCCGCAGCGTGCTCCACATGCCGTCATAGAAGTCCCGGTTGTGCTGGCCGCTCTGGACGATTCCATTGGTCTTGCCGATGACCTGCTCGCGGGTGTAGCCCGTGACCTTCTCGAAGGCGGGGTTCACGTACTCGATCAGCCCATTTGCGTCCGTGAGCACGATGGAGTCCGCCGCCTGCTCGATGGCGGCGGTGAGCCGCAGCAGCCTCGCCCTGGACTCGTACTTGTCCGTGACATCGTGAAATACCAGCACCACGCCGGTGATCGTCCCGCGGTCGTCCTTGATGGGGGCACCGCTGTCCGCGATATGACGACGGGTGCCGCCCCGGGCGATGAGCACGGTGTGGTTGGCTAGATCGACCGTCTTGCCGGTAAGAAGCACCTGCTGCACCGGGTTGACCACCGGCTCACCAGAGAACGCGTTCACGATATCGAACACCTGGGGGAGCGGGCGACCCATCGCATCTGCGAGACCCCAGCCGGTGAGTTCCTCGGCGACCGGGTTCATCCGGGTCACACAGCCCTGGGCATCCGTGGCAATCGCTCCATCGCCGATGGAGTTCCAGATCGTGCGAAGACGGGCTTCTTCGAGGCGCGCCTGCCTCTCGCGCCGCCGCTGCCGCTTGAGCTCGATATGGGCCTGGGCGTAGCTCGCCGTGAGCGATCGAAAGCGGGCCCCCGTCTCGCGCTGCAGCGCGAATAAGGTAGCCCTGCCCTGGTCCCGGATGAGGACCACTCCACGAAAGGGAAAGACCTGGGTCTCCCCGCCCTCTGCCACCAGATCGAGGCGGCCCACGACCGGCTGTCCGGAGGTCGCGCAGCGACGGAGCATGCGACGGACCTGCGCGGGATCGTCCGACCACTGCATCAGCGAAGTACCGGCGAGATCGGTGGCACCCAGCAGCTCGCAGGCGGGCCGGTTGGCGAAGCCGATCTGCCCCTCACCGCCGACCAATAGCGTGGGTTCGCACTGGAGCCGGGCCATGGCGATCAGCTCGGGGCTAGGCTTCATTCTTCTTCGTTTCGGTAGTATTCGCGAGCGGTGAGAGAGGCCTCAGCGCCGGCCTCTTGCAGGCACACCACGACCCGGCAGCCTCCATCCCCTCTGGCGATGGTCTGCTCGAGTTCCACCCGGGCATACCCGAGTTCATCCGCGACGATCGTGCCGAACACATTCGAGGTCATCATGCACATCGAGGACCGACCGTGGACCTTGTCACCGAAGGGACAGGCCGTAGCGGTGAGCACGATCTTCTCCTCGTCCTGCTCCACCACCTCGAAGTCCCCCTGAATCCTCCGCTTGAGATCGACCAGGACCGACCCGACCTGGGACGGCGAGAGCCGCTCCGCCCCGAGCGCAGCCCGATAGCTCCGACCGATCCGCCCACCGATCCGCTGCCCCACCACGCTGATGAAGCCCGTCGCGTGGTCCAGCCCAACCACCTCCTCGAGCACACCGGACAGTTCCCGGAGCATGTCGCGGACGAACCCGTCCCGTTCGAGGGGAAGGTCCAGCTCCTCCATCGTAGACTGTTCGGTCGGGTTCTTGGACATCGGTCCCCCACAGCGAAGATCGCCTCGCCGCATACTAATGTGGCGAAACCGTCGTGTCTCCCCCGCTACTCCTCGCCGATCTCCTCCAAGGTCCAGCCCTCTGGCCCACTCGAGAAGCGCATCCACACCTCATCCACCGGCCGCCCGTCGATCCCCACCAAGCAGGACACCACCGAACGATCCCCATCAAGCCGGATCGCCACAGGCCGAAACTCAAGCTTGTTCCTATCGATCTTGGATAGGAGATCCGTACATACCGCGCGAGACTCCGCAGAGCACCGAGCCTCTCCCTTGCCCACCCGCTCGAACCAGTGATCGAGCCCAGCAGGTAGCGTCGGAGCGCCGGGATCGGGGCGTCCCTCCAGAGAGAGACGGGTGCGCAGAGTACCGCTGTCCACATCCACACCGTCCACGAAGACCCAGTTTCCTTCCGACCGAATCGCCTGCAGCACGATCGGAGTCCGACCGGAACGATCGGGGATCCACAGCTCCACCAGGGCCTCGCGCCTCTTCTTCGCGAGCCGACCTCGCGCCACGCTCCCCCGCCTGACGAGCTCCTCCACCAGGTCGTCGCAGCCGAGCTTGGAGCGCTTGCGGAACCGCGAGCTACAGGACTGCTGCGCCGTGGCGACATCCCCGGCTTCGAGCGCGTCGAGGAAGCGCTGAACGAAGCCGTCGATGGGCTCCGCTCCCATCGCTATTCCGAGCCATAGCCACGCAATCACGACTCCACCCCCGCCTCGATGAGGCAAGATGCCCCTCCCGTGATCCCTACCACACCGCCCGCGCTCCCTCACTCGCTGCTCCAGGAGGTCCTCGAACCGGAGTCGCTGCAGCACGCCCACTGGATCGCATCATCTCGACGCCTCCGCTGGAAGTTGTCGCTGCCAACGGACCTCTCAGATCGGGTCTCCCGCGAGCGCGAGCGCTTCGATGGGGTCGCTGCCTGGCGCCGAGAGGAGCTCCAACTCGAGGCCCCCGGGCGCTGGAACCACAGCCCCTGGCTGGTCCCTGCCGAGGTGGAATCACTGCTCTCAGCCCACCCCGATCTCATCGATGTCACGGGACTCACCGTGCTCGATATCGGCGGCACGGCGCCGGTCTCCTGGCGGTTCCTCGCCCACGGCGCCCGCGCACTGCATCATATCGATGTGAGCCCCGACTCCCAGGCCGTGGCACTCGAGCGCTGCCAGCTACACCGCGTCGCCGACGAGCGCCTCGTGTTCCACACCGCACCCGCCGAGCGGCTACCGTTTCGCGACCGCTGCTTCGATCTGGTGTTCTCGCGCAACAGCGTGCACCACCTCTCCCGGCCGGGGGCCTATGACGAGATCGCTCGGGTGCTCCGTCCCGGAGGCCGGATGTTGATCTTCGAGCCCTGGCTGAATCGAGCCATGCGCAGGTTGGTGTTCGGGCGACGTCGGGCGCTCGGCATCGATCGGGGCACCGACGATCCTCTCGGGCGACGCGACATCCACCAACTCCAAGAGCGCTTCGAGCACGTATATATCGGCCGGTTCGGCGCGGGAGCCACCGCCGCCGTATGGGCACTCGCGCGCTTCCAGACCCTGCACCCCGCACTGCGGCTCACCCGACGCGTCGAGGAAGTTATCGGTGGATTGGCCCCTGTCTCCCGCATCCTTGCGACCCATGGGTGGATCCTGGCCGTCGGCCCAGCCCCACCCTGAGCTAGGATGTGCGCGATGTCGAACGTGCCAGAGGTCCTTGGAGACGGGCGATTCACACTCACCCGGCTGCTCGGCGAGGGTGGCATGGCCGAAGTGTGGGAGTGCTACGATCACACGATCGAGATCGCCCGCGCCATCAAGTTCCTGAACGCCGATCTCGCCCGACGTACCACGGTCCTGCGCCGGTTCATCTCCGAGGGTCACGCTCTCGCCCGGATCCAGCACCCCAACGTCGTCCGGGTCTTCGACGTGGGCGAAGCCGGTGGACGCCCGTACCTGCTGCTCGAGCTCGCCAGCGGCGGCTCCCTGGCAGACTACATCGCAAGACACGGCCCGATGGAGCCCCGTCTTGCTGTGGACTGCCTCCTCCAGGTCTGCAGGGGGATCGAGGCAGCCCACGCTCAAGGAATCATCCACCGCGACATCAAACCCGACAACATCCTCGTCGACGGGAAGGGCACCTGTAAGCTGACCGATTTTGGAATCGCCCAGTTCGTGGACTCCTCCAGCTACACCCGCACCGGCTCCAGCATGGGCACCATTTCCTACATGGCCCCAGAGCAGCGCACGGACGCGAAGAATATCTCTGCCACGGTCGACGTCTACGCTCTCGGTGCCACCCTATTCGCTCTGGTGACCGGAAACCTGCCCGGGGAGCTCTTCGTCGCCGAGCACCATCCACACCTCCTCGATGAGCTACCCGAACCCCTTCGTGCGGCGGTCCTCGGGGCCACCCCCTTCGAGCCGGACAAGCGATTCCCCTCTCCCGAGCACTTCGCCAACGCCCTCACCCAAGCCCTGACGCAGCTTCCCGAGGCTCCCCCAGATACTCCCCCCCTCGTCGAGCTCCAGATCGCCACCGGTCCAGTCCCCATCGAAGACAACGCCACTCCGCCGACCGCCCCCGATACCTCCCGGGCTCCAGCACATGCACCACACGCGGCCACCGAAGAGCCGGTCGCCGAAGAGGCCGGTGCATCCACAGAGCCCGAAGTCGAGTGGCTCTCCCGCGGCACCGCTCTCGCCCTCGTCGCCACCACTCTGCTCTTACTGATCAGCGTACCCACCGTGGTGCTCGGCGCCGGCATCTACGTCATCGGAACCGCCGCCTCTGCGGCCGAGCAAGCCGAGCAGGATCTGTACACGACCATCGACGCAGAGTCCGGTGTGCTAGACGACCTCACCGCCATCCGCGGCGACACATCCGAGGCGCGGCGCTTGCTCGAGACCGTGCACTCCGCCAACGGCCCCGCCCGCCTCGAAGCTGCCAAGAGCTACCTCATCACGGTGCGAACAGAGGTCGAGACCCGAGCCCCACGAGCCCCCGCACAGGCCGAACAACGCGCACGTCTCGCCATCGAACGGGTCGAGCGAATCAACGCCGCATTCGCTCTGCAGCGCGACCGCCATGCCACCTGGACCTCGACCAGCCGCAAGGGGCTCGGCGCCACCGTTTGCTCGATCGGGTTGGGGCGATGCCCCCGCTGATATCCGGGCTCCGTCCAGCTCCATGCTGCGTGGTCGAGCCCTGATATTTGGCCCGATTCCGATTCCCACCCGCATATAGCGGGCATCGTCCGGGGTCCGGTAGCTGAGAGAGGGAGCGATGCCTCCACAGGGGGCGGATCACCGCGCAACCAGCGCCCGCGCGGGCTCCGGCACCACAGCTGGCTCGGGCGCACACGCGATCAGCAGAGTCAGCACGATCGGTCCTGGTACAGCCCTGGTCGGCCGAGTCGGTGCCCTACTGGAGCTCGTTGTACATCGTGAAGCTGTAGGTGATCTGCGAAGGGATGGCCGGCACCAAGCCGATGAGCGGCGTGTAGTTGCAGTCCACCGTTGTGGTCAAGTAGTCGAGGTTGAAGCCATCGACGAAGCGGCTGGTGTTCACATTGCACCCCACCATGCCCAGCGAGAGGAGCGTGGCGTTGGCGCGGGAGTTGGCATCTGCCACGCTGTTGGTCACCTGCTGGGAGGCCGCCCCGTGTCGCGCGCCGTCTCGGGCTGCGCGCATGACGATCTCGGAGCGGGACATATACCAGCTGAAGTCTACGATGCCCGAGAGCATCGCCATGACGAACACGACCCAGAACCCGAACTCGATGGCCGCAGAGCCGCGACGGCCCTGGCTGCGCTGAAGTTGAATGCGTCGCATATTCACCTCTGCCATTCCAGGCGGGACTGGGTCTTGGATCGAATCTCGGTGGGCATGAGGCTCGGCAGCACGTAGCCCACACCCGCGCCGGTGAGCGCTGCGTAGGGAGTCGCTACCTCGCACTCGAGGGTGCGCTCGGGCACCACGCCCACCAGGGTAGCCGTGGCGCAGCCACTACAGATGACTCCGGCGGAGTTGAGCACAGCCTGCATTCGGGCCTGGGCGACCGGAATGGGGTCGGCCACGAACTCGTCGACCAGCGCCCCCTCTCGGCAGCCATCCATGGCCGCGGAGTTGTGGATAGCCAGTCGGGAGAAGTACCACCCGAACTCGATCATCGCGAAGGTGATGGCCAGGAATACCGGGAAGGTGAGCGCGAACTCGATGGCATTGCTGCCACGTCTGCAGGCTCGCTTGCGGATGGAACGCATCATGACAGAGCTCCTCAGTCCGTGAGGACGACGGGGATGGAGGCGGCGATCTCGAGCATGATCTCATCGAGCTTGTCGGGGTCATCGGTGTCCTTGGACTCGCCCCGGTTTCCGTCGAAGGCGGTGAGGGACTGCAACCAGTCCACGTTGGAGTCGTCGCTACCGAAGTAGACGGTCCACAGGTGAACCCCCCCGCCGAAGGTGCCGCTGTAGGTGTTGATGCTACATCCCGAGGCGCTGGTGTGCTGCAGCAGCGGACACTCCCAGACCTGGTAGGTGTAGGGGCCTCCATCCCACATCATCTGCACCAGCATCTCGGCGTCATTCTCGGCGGCGCTGGTGGAGTTGCCGTCGTGGTGGGACTGCAGTGAGGTGTTGGCCTTGCCATCCGTGATGAGGATATTGGCCTGAAATTCACGGGGATCGCCGTTGGTGATGAACTCCTGCATGGCGTAGTGCAGGCCCCGAGCTTGGCTGGTGTAGCAGTCGCCCTCCCAGGTCGGCGAGCCCTGGAGATCGTGCTCAAGATTGTAGCATACCTCGAGCTTGGCGAACTGGGTATTGAGCGACCCGTAGTCATCGACCGGCGAGGCGAGCGGGTGCAGCAGGGGGAAGTTCTTCATGCCCGCGAAGATGGACTGACCGAGCCGGTCCCCTGGGAAGGGGTTGTTGTTCATGTAGTCGAGGAAGGCGATGTTGGCGCCCCGAGCCGAGTCGATATCATCCCAGAAGGAGCAGGAGACATCGGTGATGAGCATGATCTGCCGGGTACGCCCCGCGGCCACACCCTTGGCGGCCACGTCGATCTCGTTCATGCCGAGGATGGGAGCGAAGAACAGATCGAGCTGGTTGCCATACATATTCTTGCGGCCCACCCGGGCCCGAGCGGAGTTGATGTAGGTCCCCCCTGCGTTGAAGGTCAGGTTGTCGAAGTCCCACTCGCCGAACTCGACGCCCTCGAGCTTACCCGTGGAGTTCCCGATATTGTTCCAGCCGATCACATTCTCGGCCGCGGTGGTTCCCGTGGCCTGGTTGCCGGTCGCCCGGTAGGCGACGAACGCAGCATGAGAAGCCGCATCTGCGACGTTCTGGGTCTGCGTGCGGGCCATATTGATGTAGGAGATGTCGACCGATAGTGCGGCAAACCCCACCATCACGGGCAAAAACACGCCCATGGCCATCATGTAGTTCCCTCGGCGGGAGTTGCGAGTAGCTGAAATCTGTTGGCTCATGCCGACCTCCGTGCTCGAAGAGTACCATTCGGCGCTCTTCGGCGAAGCGATGTCCGTTACATCGCAGTTACAAGGCCCCCGACGCGAGCTACACACCGCCATGAAACCCGGTTTTTCCTTGGACTTTCGCTCGGCCGACTCACTTCGACTGGGCGATCAGACATCCGAGATCCCCATGCGATTACGCACGAGCACAACGGCCAGGGCCGCGGCGGCGAGCAAGGCCGCCACCACCAGCATCGCGAAGATCGGGCCCAGCTCGCCCTCGCCCGACGAATAGAGCCCACCGATCACCAGCTCTTGGGCGACCGACCCAATAGAGCCCATGCCGTTGATGATGCCCGCAGCGAGCGTGGCCCGACGCCCCCCGATGTCCTGGGCCGCCGCGCCGGTCATCAGCGCATCCGGGCCGTACAGGCTGAACCCGATCAGGCCCAGAGACACGGTGAACAAGACCAGGGCCTGCTGCCCCACCGTGTACAACACGACGGTCGAAGCGACCATCGCCAACAGCAGTGAGAAGCTGACCTTTGCGCGGCGCCCTTCGAAGAACCGGTCCGAGACGAAGCCCGCCGCGATGACCCCACCGATGCCCGCGAGGTCGAAGACCGTCGACAGATATCCCGCCTCGGACGAGTCCATTCCGTAGTTTCGCTTCAGCAGGAAGGGGACCCAGGACCACAGCGAGTACCGGATGAACTTCACGAAGAAGTAGAACACGCCGATCAGCAACACCGTCGTGATCACCGACCGAGACCACCCCGCATCCGAGTCCGCTGCCTCGTGATCCTCGTCGTCGTCACGCAGCTCCAGACCTACATCCTCCGGCCGGTTCCGCTGGTTGACCAGGAAGAACAGCAATACCGCCAGCAAGACCAGTGAGCCCGCGAAGAAGCTGTACTGAAAGCCCAGCGCGCCCAGAGCCCACGCCGCCAGGCCATTGGCCGCTACGCCTCCCCATTGGTAGCAGGTGGCCCAGAACCCCATCACCGTGCCGCGCTCGTGCCGCCGGAACCAGTTGCCCATCGTGCCGACCGTGCCCGCCCAGCCCGTGGCCTGAGCAAAGCCATTGAGCGCCATGAAGCCCATGAAGGTGCCGAGGCTATTGCTCAACCCGAACACCACCCCACATGCGATGGAGGTGGACATTCCCGCGATCAACAGGTTTCGGGCACCGAAGCGGTTGCCCGACCACGCCGCGGCGAACTGCCCCAGGGTGTAGGCGACCAAGTAGACCGTGCCGATCATCGCCAGCGCACTGGCATCCCAACCGTACGCCTCGCCCAGGTCAGACTTCACGATATAGAACGGCTTCCTGCAGAAGTAGAAGCCCGCATAGCAGAGCCAGGTGGACGCGAAGATCCGCACGCGCCACGACTTCATCTCCGGTGAGAGCATCTGCTCGGATGCGTCCATCAGCTGTTCATAAGCGACCCGCCAGGGCGGCGAGGTAGAGCTGCTCGTAGTCGAGCGCAGTCAGCGGGATGGGGTTGGTGCTGGCCGTGGGATCGACCACAGCCTCGGCAGCGAGCGGACCGGCCATCTGCTGAGTGAAGCCAAGCGCGTCGCTGGTGTGGGGCACGCCCAGGTCCTCGCGCAGGGAGAGCACCCAGTCGAGCACCGCATCGAAGCCGTCTCCAATACCGAGATAGCGGGCCAGCCGCGCCATGGGCTCGCCGATCGCGTCGCGATTGCGCACCATCACATAGGGCAGGAAGACCGCATTGGTGAGGCCGTGATGGGTGTGGAGGTGGGCGCCCACCGGGTGGCTCATGGCGTGGACCCCACCGAGCCCCTTCTGGAAGGACGTGGCGCCCATCAGGGAGGCCGCCATCATCCAGGACCGCGCCTCGATATCCGTGCCATCGGCCGCAGCGCGACGCAGGCCCAGCTGGACCAGCCGCATGCCCTCGAGGGCGATGCCCTCGGCCTGGGGATGAAAGCCCGGAGCACACAGCGCCTCGAGGTTGTGCACCAAGGCATCCATGCCCGTGCCCACGGTGATGGACCGGGGCAACCCCACGGTGAGCTCGGGATCGGCGAGCACCCGCGCCGGCATCATCTTGGCGTGGAAGACGACGATCTTACGCTGCTCGGCCGGGTTGACGATGACCGAGCAGCGCCCGACCTCGGAGCCCGTGCCCGATGTCGTTGGCACCGCGACCACCGGTGCCATGGCAGCCGCATTCACCCGGGTCCAGTTGTCGCCCACATCTTCGAAGTCCCACATCGGCCGAGTCTGGCCGACCATCAGCGCCACAGCCTTGCCCACATCCAGGGCGCTACCTCCGCCAAAAGCCACGACCCCGTCGTGCTGACCGGCCCGATAGGCCACGACCCCCGCGTCTACATCTGCCCCCACGGGGTTGGCTGTGGCGCCGCTGAACAGCGCAGCGCCCAGATCGGCCTCGACCAGCAGGGCCAGAGTGCGGGTCGTGATCTCGAGCTCTGCGAGACCCCGATCGGTGACCAGCAGCGGCCGGGACATGCCCAGCTCGCGACAGATCGATGGGAGCTCGGCGATGCGACCGGGCCCAAAGCGCACCGCGGTCGGGAAGTTCCAGTTGCCGGACAGAGACATCAGGGCAGCCTCAGGTGAAAGGATTTGGGTCGGGTGAGGTTCTCGTAGCCCACCGACGAGAGCGTGCATCCCCGACCCGAGTCCTTCACACCGACCCAGGCCAGCTCGGGATCGAGGACGTCGCAGCGATTCAGGAAGACCGTGCCCGTCTCCAGCCGGCGCCCGATCGCCTCGGCGGCTTCGGGGTCGGTGGACCAGATCGAGGCCGTGAGCCCAAAGCGGCTGTCATTCATCAGCGCCACCGCCTCGTCGTCGCCGCTGACCCGCATGATCCCGACCACCGGCCCGAAGCTCTCCTCGGTCATCAGCTCCATGCTGTGGTCGACATCCACGAGCAGCTGCGGGGCGAGGTAGGCACCGCCATCCGCGGCGAAGCTCGAGGGGTCGATGAGGGTCTTGGCCCCAGCTGCCACCGCATCGGCCACCTGCTTTCGCACGAAGTCCGCCGCCGAGGGCCGGACCATCGGGCCCATCGTGGTGTTCGGGTCGAGGGGGTCGCCGAGCTGGGTACGCTTCACGACACCCACCGCGCCCTGGACGAAGGCGTCGTACACATCGGTGTGCACATAGATGCGCTCCACTCCGCAGCAGCTCTGGCCGGAGTTGAACATCACGCCATCCATCACATTGTCGACTGCAAAGGCGATATCCGCGTCGGCTCGCACATAGGCGGGGTCCTTTCCACCGAGCTCCAGGCCCATGCCCACGAACCGATCCGAGCCCGCGCGCACCACGGCATGCCCTCCTTCGACCGACCCCGTGAAGGCCACGAAGGACACGCGCGGGTCCTGGACCATACCCGCGACGGCGTCGTGGGTGGCGTGGACATAGGAGAACACCCCCGCAGGGAGCCCCGCTTCTTCGGCCGCCTGGGCCAGCCTCTCCGAGCACAGCGGGGTCTGGGCGCTGTGCTTGAGCACGACGGTGTTGCCCGCCGCCAGCGCCGGTACGATGGCGTTGACTGCGCACAGATAGGGGTAGTTCCATGGAGCGAGCACCAGGACCACGCCCAGCGGCTCGCGGCGCACGAAGCGCTTGAACCCGTCCTTGGCCGGGGGCACCACATCGGCCAGGGCGTCCGGCGCCAACCTCAGCATGGTCCGGGCGCGCTCCTCGAAGCCCGAGACCTCCCCCGCGGCATAGCGAATCGGCCGGCCCATCTGCTGGGTGAGCTCCCAGGCGATCTCGTCGCGGTGGGACACAAAAGCATCCACGAAGCGCTCGAGGGCGGCGACGCGCTCCGCAAGCGGGGTGTCCCGCCAGCTCGGGAAGGCAGCGACCGCTCCGTCCAGGACGGCGTCGATCTGCTCGGGGGTGGCATCGGGGCGCTCGACGAGCACGCTGCCGTCGATCGGGGAGAGAGTTCGTATAGGCATCAGATGATCTCGAAGTATCGACGGAGTTCCCAGTCGGTGATGGCTTTGCGGAACTCGCGCTCCTCCCACTCCCGGGAGGCCGCAAAGTGCTCGACAAAGGTGTCGCCGAAGAGGGATCGCGCGGTGGCCGATCCGTGTAGCCTGGCGGCGGCCTCGGTGAGGGTCAGCGGAAGGTGAAACTCCTCGGGGAGTTCGACTTCATAGGCATTTCCGCGGATCACCTCCGTGGGCTCCCACTCCTGCTCGATGCCGACCAGACCCGACCCGATCACCGCCGCCAAGCCCAGGTAGGGGTTGTGATCTGCGGCCCCCACGCGGTACTCGAGCCGCTGGGAGTTGGCCGATCCTGGGATGATCCGCAGCGCACAGGTGCGGTTGTCGACGCCGAGAGTGGGCGCGGTGGGCGCCCAGGCGCCCGGAACCAGCCGGCTGAAGCTGTTGACCGTGGGCGCGACCATGCACAGCAGCTCGGGCATGAGCCGCTGACAGCCCGCGATGAAGTGACGCTGGGTGGCGCTCATCGTGAGCTCGGCACCGGGCTCGAAGAAGACGTTCTTGCCCTCGAGATCCAACATAGACACATGGATATGCCCGCTCTGGCCGGGCCAGTCGTTGGACCACTTCGCCATGAAGGTGGCCATCATGTCGTTCTTCTGGGCCAGGATCTTGAGGAAGGTCTTGAACAGAGCCGCCTTGTCCGCGGCCGCAAGGGCGAGGTCGGGCGACAGCGCAGCCTCGATGACTCCCGGTCCGGTCTCTTCATGGAGCCCCTCGATAGGGAAGTCCATCTCCTCGCCAAGCTCGAGGATGGCCTCGTAGAACTCCGACCACACCGAGTTGCGGATCATCGAGTAACCAAAGCTGCCCGGCGCGATCGGCTTGAGGTTGCGGTAGCCCTTCTCCCGCACGGAGTCGGGGGTCTCGTCGAATACGAAAAACTCGTACTCCAGCCCCCCGAAGGCAGCCAGCCCCATGGACTCGGCCTTGGCCAGCACCCGCCGCAGGGTACCGCGAGGGCACACCGGCTCCGCGTAGCCGGTGAACTCCCCCAGGAAGAGCACGGTGTCTTCGAAGGGCAGCTCGCGACAGGTGTCCGGTAGCAGTCGAACCGGGGCATCGGGGTAGCCCGTGTGCCAGCCCGTGGTCTTGACATTGTCGTACAGCGCATCATGGCTGTCCCAGCCGATGACCACATCGCAGAACCCAAACCCCTTCTCCAGCGAGGAGAGGAACTTGGACCGGGACATATACTTGCCACGAAGGATGGCATCCGAGTCGAACACCCCCACCTTCACAAACTTCAGATCGCGCTCCTCGACGAGGCGCTTGGCATCTTCGATGGTCTTGACGTCGCGGGCATTCATGGGGGGCCTCCGAGTGGGAGGCGGAGTGTAGCGGACTACGCGGCCGTCGGGTGATCCGTCTGCCCGCGACGCCGCACCAGCAGGGCTGCCAGCCATAGCAACCCAAACGGGCCCACCGGAGCCGAGCTGCAAGACCTCAGCTTCGCGGAGACCTCGCAGCGCCCGTCGTCCCGGGTGTCGAGGAAGTCGGCGATCCCGTCGCAGTCCAGATCTTCCGACTCGGCCGAGTCGGGGATCCCGTCGCCATCGCTGTCCTCATCGAGGTAGTTCGGAACCCCGTCGCCATCGAAGTCTGCGCTGCCTTCCTCGAGGGTCGGTATCCCATCCCCGTCATCATCCGGGTTGTTCGGGTCTGCATCCACATCGTCGGGGATGCCATCTCCATCCGCGTCCCCCACACCCGCGCCGTCGATATTGCCATCGCAGTCGTCGTCTACTCCATTGACGATCTCCACAGCCTCCGGGTTGATCTCCGAGTCCGAGTCGTCGCAGTCCCCCCCGACCGAGACGCTGGCCGCGCCATAGGGAAGGTCCGCTGGAGCGGCATCGATGCACGCTTCCACGCCGGATCCATCCGCGCCGAAGCCATCATTATCGGCGTCTTCATACCAAGTCTGGGTGAGCCCCGCGTCTACGGAGCCATCGCAGTCGTCGTCGATACCATTGCAGACCTCCGTAGCGGCGGGGTTCACGGCGCCGTCGAGGTCGCCACAGTCGGTCCCGTCGGGCACCATCCCGAAGACATCGGGAAGGAAGTCCCCGCAGGCCTCGATACCGGCCACGCTGGCGTCTCCGAATCCATCGCCGTCCTCGTCTGGGAAGTAGAGCAGGGAGGGCAGCCCATCGTCGGAGATGCCATCGCAGTTGTTGTCGAGGCCATCGCAGACCTCGGTGGCTCCGGCGTTGACGAAGGACTCGCCATCGTCGCAGTCGAAGCCGTTGAGGGAGGGCACATAGCCGGGGGGCTGGGTGCCGGGGCAGCCTTCGTAGGTGAGCGAGGGGGTGCCGTAGCCATCGTCATCCTGATCGAACCAATAGGTGACGGGATCGCCCGACCAGTCGGGGTCATCGGCATCGATGAGCCCGTCGCAGTCGTTGTCGAGGCCATCGGGGCAGGCCTCGATGCCGGCGATATTGATGGACGCGTCCGCATCATCACAGTCATTCGCGCTGGCCACATAGGAGGCGGGGGGCAAGCAGGCCCGGACGGGAAGCCCCACATCCGACCCGTAGCCATCGCCGTCATTATCCGGGTAGTAGTCGGGCGCGAGCAGCCCCGGGTCCGCGTCGTCGACCGCCCCATCGCAGTTGTTGTCCAGGCCATCGCAGACCTCGTCCGCGTCGGGGTTGATCGCCGCGTCAGCGTCTATGCAGTCCTCGGCATTGGGAGCATAGTCGCCGCCGGTAGGCTCGGCGCAGGAGAGGGTGCCGGCGCTGCTGATGTCTCCAAAGCCATCATCATCGAGGTCCTCGTACCAGAGCAGAGAGGCCGCATCGTCCTGAGCGACCCCATCGCAGTCGTTGTCGATGCCGTCGCACTGCTCGAGGGCTCCGGGGTAGACCGCGTCGCTGCTGTCATCGCAGTCTGCATCGTTGGTGACCATGCCCGAGGGGACCGCGCAAGCGTTGCCCTGGAGAAGGCCCGCTCCGAATCCATCCCCGTCGGCATCCGCCCAGTAGTCCTCGAAGACCAGGCCGTCGTCGATGGCGGTGGAGCAGTCGTTGTCGATATTGTCGCAGACCTCGATCGCATCGGGGTTGATCAGCTCGCTGCTGTCGTCGCAGTCTCCGCCATTGGACAGGAAGCCCGGGGGAGCGGAGCAGGCTGAGATGGCGCTGAGATCGTCTCCGAAGCCATCTCCATCGGCATCCTGGAAGAACTCGCCCACAGCCAGCCCCTCGTCGATGGAGCCGTCGCAGTTGTTGTCGCGGCTGTCGCAGATCTCCGGAGCCCCGGGGTAGGTGAAGGCGGAGTCGGGGTCGCAGTCGGTGCTGTCCGGGACGCGTCCGGGGACGGGCTCGCAGGAGCTGATGGGGATGCTGGAGGGGTCTCCGAAGCCATCGTTGTCGAGATCTTCGTAGTAGTCGGTGTAGACCACCCCATCGTCGACCTGGCCGTTGCAGTCGTTGTCGATGCCGTCGCAGACTTCTGGGGCGTCGGGGCTGAGGTTGAAGTCGGTGTCGTCACAGTCGAGGCTATTGGGCACCGGGTTGATGCCGGCTGGGGGCGAGCAGGCGTTGGCGACCAGGGCATTGGGGTCTCCGAAGCCGTCATTGTCCAGGTCTTCGTAGTAGTCCTGGAACTGGGTACTATCATCGACCAGGCCATTGCAGTCGTTGTCGACCCCATCGCAGGCCTCGACCGCGCCGGGGAAGGAGAGGGAGTCGGTGGGCTCGCAGTCCCCATCGAGGGTGACCCAGCCGGTGATGGGGGAGCAGCTGTTGTTGGCGAGCCCGGAGCCGTAGCCGTCGTTGTCTGCGTCGTTGTAGTAGTCGGTGAAGATCAGGGAGTCGTCGACGGCGTTGTTGCAGTTGTTGTCGAGCCCATCGCAGACCTCGGCCACGCCGGGGTTGATGCTGCTGTCGGTGTCGTCGCAGTCCTGGTTGGCGTCATTGCAGACCCGGTAGCCATCGCCGTCGAAGTCGTTCTCCCCACCAGCGAAGTCCGCCAATCCATTGCAGTCGTTGTCGAGCCCGTCGCAGAGCTCGGCCTGGCCCGGGTTGCTGAGGGGCTGGACGTCATCGCAGTCGCCTTCGCAGATGCGGTAGGCGTCGTTGTCCTGGTCGACCTCGCTGCCGATGCCACCGACGTTGGCGAAGCCATCGCAGTCATTGTCGAGGCCATCGCAGAGCTCGGTGGCGCCGGGGTTGATGGCGGGGTCGGTCTCGTCGCAGTCATTGCCGAGGGTAGCGAAGCCGCCGCCAAGATCGGTGCACGAGCTCTGTGGGGTGCCGGAGCCGAAGCTGTCGCCATCGGTGTCCGCGTAGTAGGCGAGGAAGCTCAGGCCATCGTCTGCGATCCCGTTGCAGTCGTTGTCGGCGCCGTCGCAGGCCTCGGGATTTCCGGGGAAGTTGTTGGGGTCGGTGTCATCACAGTCGACACAGGTGGCGGAGCCGTCCCCATCGCCGTCGGGGCCGTCGGGGGTCGCGGCATCGCAGTCGTCGTCGATGCCATTGCAAAGGACCTCCGTGGCGCCGGGGTTGACGGCGGGATTGGAGTCGTTGCAGTCGGGGGAGACCGGATCGCAGGTGGTGTAGCCGTCCGCGTCCGCGTCCGCGGAGTCATTGCCATCGATACAGTCCTCGTCGACACCATTGCAGTAGACCTCGGTATTGCCGGGGAAGTTGTTGGGGTCGGTGTCGTCGCAGTCAGCGCCACCGGCCGCGCAGATATTGGAGCCGTCGCCGTCGTTGTCCGGCTGGTCGATGGTGGCAGCGCTGCAGTCGTCGTCAATGCCGTTGCAGGTGGCCTCGGCAGTGCCGGGGTTGACGGCGGGGTTGGAATCATCGCAGTCGGTGTTGTCGAGGACCAGGCCGCCGGGGTTGGCGCAGGCGCTGGTGGCAGCACCGGCGCCGTAGCCATCTCCGTCGCCGTCGCCGTAGTAGCTGAGGAAGCTCAGGCCGTTGTCGGCGGTGCCATCGCAGTCGTTGTCGGCACCATCGCAGACCTCGGTATTGGCGAAGAAGTTGTTGGGGTCGGCATCATCGCAGTCGGTGCAGGAGTCCTCGCCATCTCCGTCGACATCGTTGGCGTCGGAGGTGTTGGAATCGCAGTCGTTGTCGACCCCGTCGCAGGACAGCTCGGCGGCGCCGGGGTTGATGTTGGCCTGGGTGTCGTCGCAGTCGGAGTTGTCGAGCACATAGCCGCCGAGATCTGCGCCCCCCGCTGCGTTCGCGTCTCCGAAGCCATCGCCGTCGGAGTCGGGGTAGTAGAGCGTGCAGGTCCCGCCATCGGTGTCGACGATCCCGTTGCAGTTGTTGTCGATGCCATCACAGGGGTCTTCGACGGCTCCGGGGCCGATGTTGGAGTCGGTGTCGTCGCAGTCGATGACCGTGGAGGACTGGGTGTCTGCGACTGTGGCGCAGTTGCCGTCGGTGTCGTTGTCGATGCCGAAGGGGCAGGAGCCATCGCCATCGTTGTCGGTGTATTGGGCGCAGGGCTGGGTGTAGTCCAGCTCGACCAGATCGATCAAAGGATCGTCTGCTCCGGGCGACTCATTTATGACATCCACCTGGAGCTGTTCTCCACAGGCCGGGGATACATCCAGGCTGCCCTGAACCCAGCCGTTGGCATCGTCGCTGGGCACCACCTGCTGCCAGAAGGCCACCTCCGGAGCCCCACCCGGATAGACCGCCGCCACCCGGACATCGGGGTTGTCGCCGTTGTGGCCCGCCACCCAGAAGGTCATCGCTTGGGTTGTAGACAGGTAGGGGTCGCTGCGGCAGACCGTGCCACTGTTCCGAACCTCCATCGCCTGGGTCCCGTCCGGCGGGTATTGGGGATCTCTACGACGACAGCGATCGCCCACCACCAGGGACCACTCTGCGATCTCGCTCGGCCCCCCGCCGTTGATCTCCATTGAGTTGTTGGGCACCACCTGAGCGGGGGCGTTGGCGATCAGCAGCGGGAAGAACAGGGTGAGCATGGGCTACGATACCCCATTCGAATACCGCGTCGGTCCACGCGTATTGCGGTCGACCCCAGTCCTCGGAGGCCTCAGTGCTCACCCTGCTCACGACCCTCGCCCTCGCCGACGACGTGATCGACGCAGAGCGAGCCATCAACAACCCCGATGCAGCCGCCCTGGATGCCAAGGTCGTGTACTCAGCGCAGCCCGCACACAGCCCCACCGATGCCAAGGGCCTGCGTCCGATCCAGAGGTCCGATCTCAAGCTCTCCCGGCCCGAGCTCAAGCGCCTCACCGAGCAGCAGGTGGTGATCTCGAAGCGCAAGCTGCGATCCTTCGGCACCGCCTACGAAGACCTGTACCACGAAGATCTGCGGGTCTTCATCAGCGCCGACAGCATCCTCCACGCCATGCACCGCACCTATGACGACAGCTTGAGCGCGGTCGAGACTCACGCCCTGGTCGGAGAGATGGACCAGGCCCTCAGCCAGATGCGGGCTGCGCTTCCCACCCTGGACGGAGCCCCTCCCGACGCCATCGCCGACGCCGATCTCTACCTCAGCGTCGCCCAATCCCTGCTCCAAGACGCCCCCGTGCAGCCCACCGCCGGCGCCGACCCCGAGCGCGTCGCCGAGCTCTTCCAGGTCGCCCAGGACGCAGAGGGAATGATCGAGCTCGAGCTGTTCGGGTCCAAGCGCCTGGTCGACTCCTCCCAGTTCACCCCGCGCGGCCACTACACCGGCTCCCTCGCTCCCTACTTCCGCGCCATGATCTGGCTGGGCCGGATCGATCTACGCCCCGTCGAGCCGATCGCCGGCGAGCCCGTGTTCAATCGCCGCCAGTTCGATGGGGCCGCGCTGATCACCCTGTCCTGCGAGGGCGCCTGTATCGCGCACCTCGACACCGTCGACCGCGTCGTCGAGAGCTTTGTAGGCCCCCCCGACAGCATCGACACGACCGAGCTCCGCGCCGTGCTCGGCCAGCTCGGTATCACCAGCCCCGCCGCACTCTCCGAGCTCCCCGACGCCGACATCGAAGCCGCCCTCTCCGCCAACATCCCGCCTCAGCTCATCCTGTCGCACCTGCTCTCCGACTCCAACACCGGAACCGGGGCCGACCGCCTCCTGCCGGTCTCCTTCCTGCCGATGGGCCAGCGCTACATCGTCGACAGCTATGTGATGTCCGAGACGGTATACGGCGGGGTCAAGGGCAAGCGAATGATGCCCGACCCCCTCGATGTCGCCTACGCCGCATTCGGCAACAACACCGCGCTGGGCCTGGTCGACACCCAGCTCTATGGCGAGGCCCTGCTCCGCACCCGGGCCTATGTCGACGCCCACGAGCGGGACTACTGGGAGTCCAACCTCTACACCCGGTGGATGAGCGCGATCCGCGCACTCTCCCCCGACGAGGGCGGCTTCGGCAGAGCGGCTCCAGCCACCGAGATCTGGGGGCGCCGGGTCCTCAACACCCAGCTCGCATCCTGGGCAGAGCTCCGACACGACACCCTGCTCTACGCCAAGCAGTCCTACACGTCCATGGCTCTGTGCGCCTTCCCCGATGCCTGGGTCGAGCCCTCTCCGGTCTTCTGGGACGAGGTCGGCGGCTATGGCGAGCACTTCATCGCCACCCTCGACGGGCTCCCGCTGCCCGAACCCGAGCGCGCCCGCCTCCTCGCACCCCAGCAGCAGCTCGTCCGGGCCGCCGATATCCTCGGCCAGATGGCCAGGAATCAGGAGTCCGGCGACCCCCACACCCGCGAGCAGATGCGCTTCGTCAACGACGCGGTGATCCGCAAGCTCGAGATGGAGGGATGCGCCGAGAACCTCGTCGAGGTGAGGGGCTGGTATCCCCGGCTCTTCCTCGATCCCAAGCGCTCGGTTCAGCGCGACCCCACCATCGCCGATGTCCACACCCAGCCCACGGATGGCGCTGGGAACACGGTCGGCAAGGTGCTCCATGTCGGCACCGGAGAGCCCCGGCTCATGGTGTTCACCGTCGACACCTGCGCCGGCCCCACAGCCTTCGCTGGACCGGTCAGCAGCTACTACGAGGTCATCACCAAGGACTTCGAGAGGCTCGATGACGCGACCTGGAGCGGCATGCTCGACGGGGCTTCAGAACCCGCGCTCGAGCCCTGGCTGGACCCGCTCACCGAGCGCTGATCCCAGCGGCCGAGGGCTCGGACAGCTCGACGTAGCCTTCCCCATCGGCGAATAGCCCCGCAAAACCGCCACGCTCGCGCTCCAGCTCGACCACCAGCTTCTTCTGGCCTGCCGTGGCGATGAGCTGGGTGCCTTGAAGCCGCGCGCTCAGCTTCACCTTCGCAGCGGTGTCGATTTTCTGGCGGCCGAGCACCCGCACGATCTCCAGATCCCGCAACTGATTGGGGGATCGGGTGCAGGAATCCGGCTCCGGATAGCTCTCCTCCAGCTCTGCGACGATCAGCTCGCCCTCGCGAATGAGCACGCCCAGGGCGGTCGTCGGAACCGGCGTCATCTGGGTGGGGTCGGCGGGGTCGCAGAGCGGAGCGGCCTCGATCTCGCGTAGGGCCAGCAATAGGCCCGCCGTGGGGCGATCGGCCAGCGGCTCCCAGCCCGGAGGGGTCTCGCGGAACTGCGGCGGCCACCAGTCCGCTGCCGGCTCGAAGTCCAAGGTGATCGCCGCGGTCATCGCCGTGCGAGGGACCCCGCCCATCACCAGGACCGTGGGCCGGTCGCTGTGTTTGACGCCATAGGCCCCAAATTTTCGGGTGTCGACATAGTGACGGAGTGACCCGGTCACGTCCCGAGCGCTACGAGCCCCGGTGACGAGCTGGGTCGAGTGGTCACGGGGAATCGACCACATCGGCACTCCGCCCACGAAGATCGGAGCCTGAATCGGCAGAGCGGAGCGCACATAGTAGTGTACATCAGAGAGCGCCCGCTCGGGCCGAGCTCGCAGCCCCTTGGCGGTGGCGGAACCCCGCATCGGCATCCGGAGAGCCAGGGCCTCGCGGTGGACCGAGCCCACCGGGAAGCTCTCCAGCTCCTCGAGCTTCTTGGCGTTGTTCTTGGCCTCGATGGCGACCCGGTTGAGCATTCGCTCCTCTGTAGACAGATCGGTCAGCCGCTTCAGCAACGCGCTCGACTTCCGGTAGCGGCCCTCCTTGGCATAGCTATTGGCCACCTCGAGCAGCCCTGCGACCCGCTTTTCCACCTCCAAGCAGTCCGCCGCGCTGTCCAGCAGCTGCTCGTGTAGCTCGAGCTGCCGGATCCGGGACACCCAGAGCATCTCGAGCACGCCGTCATCGACCCCGGAGAGCGCCTTGGAGCAAGACGATAGGCGATGGCTCTCATGGGCCCCTGTGAACCACACCTCGCGGTTCTTCGCCACATAGGCCTCGACGCTGAACTCCAGACTGCGGTTGAGCTGCCGGGGCTCGGAATAGGCCGGGAAGAACTCCGGTGCCCGTGGAAATAGCTCGGCCCAGTAGGCCTGATAGGCCCTCTCACCTAACCGATGCAGAGCCCAGCGGTCGGTCGCGGCCTCCAGCTCGCGCAGCCGGCCCCCGCGCATCTGAGCGCCGGTCAGGCTCACCAGCATCAGGTTGGCGGTCGCCCTCTCCTCCCAGTGCCGGGCCGGGTCAGCCGCTATCGCGCGCACACCCCGAAGGATCTCCGCATCCGCTCTCGCCGACTCCCGGCGCACCGCAAAGTCCTCCTCGGCCGACGCGATCGCCGCCGCCTGGGCCTTGCGCTCGGCGCGAGCCTGTACATCCCGCACGTCTTCGAGGCTCATCGAAGCCAGGCTGAACTGCGGATCCGAGGCCGAGACCGACTCCAGCACCGAGACCGCCTCCTGGTACCGGTCCGCATCGAACAGCTCGAGCCCCTCTCCGAAGCGACGGAAGCTGTCGAAATCCGCCGTGTGTAGCCGCCCCACCGCCGCGCGCTCCTTGGGCGAGAGCGCGGCCCCGAGCTCTGCGAGCAGCTTCTTCACGAGCTCCTTCTCCAGCTCGAAGAAGGCCTCCTTCTCGCCGGACATCTCGGTCGCCACCGCTACCTCGCCGCTCTGTACATCGGCCAGGCGCGCGTCGAGGCGCATCGTGTCACCGACCACCGTGAAGGAGCCCGCCACCACATGGGTCGCCCCGGTGAGCTTGCCGATCTCCGCGGCCGTAGCGGGATCGATCACGCCATCCTTCGCGAGCCGGAGCTCCGCCAACAGATCCGCGATCTTGGCACGCTCCACCACGGTCACCGCGTTGGCCTGGGACAGATCCGTCGTCACCATGGACTGCAGCCCGACGCTCAGACCCGAGAACTCCTCGGCACCACCGTTGTCGAAGGGCACCACCGCAACCCGCACACCAGCCAAGGCGGACAGCTCGGTCCCGAGCAATAGAAGCGCGATGGCGACACGTCGGATCATGATCTCTCCCGAAACGGATTCTACAGGTCCCGCAGACACGCGCTAGTCTGCGGCCATGTGGTGGATTCTGACCGCGTCGGCCGCGACGTGGAACATCCCTGGGGACTTCAACACCCTCCAGGACGCATTCAATAGCCCCGTCGTCGTTTCCAACGATGTGCTGGCGCTCGGACCGGGCAACTTCGAGGGGGCCCCACTCAACGACGGTCGCACCCTGATCGTGCGCGGCCAGGGCTCATTGCTCACCACCATCAACGCCTCCCCCAATGGGGGCAACAACATCGGCGTACTCGAACTCGACCTCGGCTCCACCCTGCTGGTCGAGCAGCTCACCCTCGACGGGATGGGATTCACCCGAGGCATCCACGCCAAGTCCAACTCCACCGCCATCCTCAGCGATGTGCGGATCGTCGGTGGAGAGGTGGTGGACAGCGGCGGGGGCCTGTATCTGCTCGACTCCCAGGCCCTGCTCACCGATGTCGAGATTTCGGGCTGCAGCGCCCAGGCAGATGGGGGCGCCGTGGTCTTGCTCGGCACCAGCTCCCTCGACATCAGCGGCGGTATCTTCCTGGGCAATCAGGCCTCTGCCAGGGGTGGCGATATCGCGGTGGCGGACAGCTCCCAGCTGACCATCCAGGACAGCTACTTCAGCAGTTCGAACGCGGCCTTCTCCGGTGGATCCATCGAGATATCCACCGTGAGCGGCGGGCCGATCTCCTCCATCTCGTCCACCCAGTTCGACAATGGATCGGCGGACGACGGGGGGGCGCTCCATATCGAGGGAGCGACGGTCAGCCTCAGCGACTCCTTGTTCACCCAGAACTACGCCACCACCAACGGGGGGGCGATCTACGCCTCGGCCAACAGTACCCTCCTGCTGTCGCGGTCTCGCTTCCTCACCAATAGCGCCGACTTCGGCGGGGCCCTATCCTTCGATCAGTCCGCCACGCTCTACGGCCGCAACAGCTTCTTCTGCCAGAACGGCGGTCCCGGCGGGTTCACTACAAACACCGTTCACGGCTCCAACGGTACCATTCTGGACCTCCAAAACAGCCTCTTCGCCCAGAGCGGCACAGCCGCCCCCGGGGCGTCGACCACGCTCTTGGCAGGCGGAGGCGGCATCATCGCCCACAACACCTTCTTCGGGGACACCGCGAACGTCGTCCTGACCACCGGCGCTCTGGTCGAAGACAATGTATTCACCGAGAGCTTCGACTTCGCCCTGGACAGCACCATCAGCGGCATCGTCCACGGCAATATCGTCTGGAACGCAAGCGTCACCGGCGCCGTCGATCCCAACCAGCAGATCTTCGCCGACCCCATGGTCAGCTCCACCACCGGCAACGACTGCAACCTGCTCGACCAGGCCTACGCCACCGCCGCCATCTTCGACACCTCCACCTCCGGGCGCTCCGACCTCGACGGCTCCCCTGCAGATGCGGGGCACCTCGGTGGTCCCGACCTCGATGTCGCCTACTGGAATGCCGACAAGGACGGCGACGGCTCCCTGGTCCACGTCGACTGTGACGACAACGATCCCGCCCGCTATCCCGACAATCCCGAGATCTGTGGAAACGGGATCGACGACGACTGCGACGGCATCCAGCCCTCCACCTCCACCTGGTTCTTCGACGGGGACGGCGACGGCTTCGGCGACACCGCCCTCGACGCCTGCGATGCCCCCACCGGCTTCGTCTCCGAGGGGGGCGACTGCAACGACTCGGATCCCACCATCCACCCCGCTGCCCTCGAGTCCTGCAACGGCCTCGACGACGACTGCAACGGCACCGCCGACGACGGCCTCCCCGAGCAGCCCTGGTACCTCGACTTGGACAACGACGGCTACGGCACCGACCTCCTCGGGATCTCCTGCGCCCTCATTCCCGGGGGATCCGACGTCGATGGGGACTGCGACGATGCCGACCCCAGCACCTACCCCGGTGCCCCCGAGACCTGCGATGGGTTCGACAATGACTGCAATACCCTCGTTGACGACGGGGTCACCGCCATCGACTGGTACTTCGACAACGACGGGGACGGCTTCGGCGGCGCATTCGACACCTCCGACTGCGCCCAGCCCCCCGGACGTGTCCCCGATGGCACCGACTGCGACGACACCTCTCCCCAGGTCAATCCCGGCGGGATTGAGGTCTGCGATGGCATCGACAACAACTGCAGCGGCTCGGCCGACGACGGCCTGGTCTTCACCGACTACTTCGTCGACGATGATGGAGACGGCTTCGGCAGCGACCCAGCGGGCAACGCCTGCGCACCCATCCCCGGCGCTGTGCTCTCCAGCACCGACTGTGACGACGCCCTCTCCACCGTCTACCCCGGGGCTCCCGAGGTCTGCGACTCCCTCGACAACGACTGCGACGGCATCATCGACGACGCCGACTCCGATGTCATCGCCACCACCTGGTACGCAGACACCGACGACGACAACTTCGGCGACGACGCTGACACCGGCACCATCGCCTGCATCCAGCCCGCCTCCACCAGCTCGGATAGCGGCGACTGCGACGACACCGACCCCACCATCAACCCCCTCGCCGTCGAGGCCTGTCCCGATGGCATCGACAACGACTGCGACGGCCTGATCGACAGCGACGACCCCAGCTATACCGATCAACCCGTCGAGTTCTGGTTCGACCAGGACGGCGATGGAGCCGGCACCAGCGCGCTCAGCGCCGAGGGCTGCTCGGGGGAGCAACCTCCGGGATACGTCCCAGCGAGCATCGGCGAGGACTGCGACGACGGCGATGTCTCCTTGAGCCCATTGCTCGGCGAGCTCTGCGATGGCATCGACAATGACTGCACCGGGGTCGCCGACGATGGCCTCTCCTTCGCAGACTTCTACCCGGACACCGACGGGGACGGCTTCGGAGACCCCGCCGGAGTGCCCATCAGCGCCTGCGAGCAGATCCCGGGCTACTCCGTCGAGCCCACCGACTGCGACGACTCCCGCTCCATCATGTACCCCGGCAATGACGAGATCTGCGACGATCTCGACAACGACTGCAACGGGCTCAATGACGACGGGCTCAGCACGCTCTGGTACTACCCCGACGCCGATGGAGACGGCTTCGGCCGCGAGGCCTCGGGTGCGGAGCGCTGCGAACCCGTGCCCGGGTGGATCCAGGTCGGTGGCGACTGCGACGACACCAACCCCGAGGTCAACCCCAACGCCGTCGAAGATCCAGACGATGGCATCGACAACGACTGCGACGGCATCGGCCAGGACCTCGAAGACACGGGCGACACGGGCGACACCGGGGCTCCGCTCGACTCCGACGGCGACGGCATCCCCGACTCCATCGACCCCGATCCCTTCAGCAATGGCGACATCTCCGGACGCCCCTCCCCCGACCCGGCTCCCGGATGTGGGTGCGACTCCAGCCCGCCATCCGCCATCGGGCTCGGTCTGCTCGGCGTCTTCGGCCTCCGCCGACGGCGCTGAGGGGTCTGCTCTCGCACAAATCTGCGGAACCGCGCAATCAGCGGAACGGTCCAAGCGTCTGGGTGGCGTCAGAGACCGGAGGGTGTGATGGAATCGCGAATCCTCCTGCAGAATGGCTATCGCTACGCCCTGTCGCTCACCCACGACAAGGAAGAAGCGGAAGACCTGCTGCAGGATGCCTGGGCCAAGCTGCTCCGGGCCAACGGGCCCCGTCACAAGGGCTACCTCTATGCGGTCATCCGCAACGGCTTCATCGACCGGGTGCGCCGCAACAAGGTCGTCTCCATCGTACCTACCGACGCCCCCGAGCTCCACGCCGACACCCGCGTCGGCATCGAGACCACCACCGCTCAGAGGCAGCTGCTGGTCCAGGTGCTCGGGATCCTCCGCCCCGAAGAGCGCGAGGCCTTGTTCCTCAATGCCGTCGAGGGCTACACCGCCGCCGAGATCGGCAAGCTCTCCGACACCCCCCGCAACACCGTGCTCTCTCTCCTCCACCGCGCTCGCCAGAGGGTGCTCGCCGCCTTCGACTCCAAGACCATCCAGGAGGTGCTGTGATGCTCGACATCGACCATGAGATCAGTGAGCTGTACGCGGACCAGGAGCTCGACCCGTCCACGATGCACGCGCTCCTCCAGATGGAAGCCCAAACCCCCCGGCGGCGCTCCGTACCCTGGCGGGGAATCGGCCTCGCCGCCGTCGCTCTGCTGGCCTTCGGTGTGTTCTCCGTCGGCACCGTCGCGACCCTCGGAACTCGGGGCGCGGCGCCCATGGAGCCTGGGGTCCATGAGGCGACCGACGGCGTCGTGGACCTCCCCACCCCCTCAGCCGATGAGGACGATATTGCCGACCTCGGCGAGCGAGGGGAGTTCGTCAACTACCTCGAGCCCCCGCCCCCTCTCGGCACGGCCGGTGTAGGCAAGGGGGGCGGTGGATCCGCCGGCGAGCGCTCCGGCTACGGGCTCCAGACGGCCCTGGGCCGCAATCGCACCGCCGAGCTCAACGGTCTCGGCTACCTCGGGACCGAGGGCATCATTGGGGACTCCAACCGCGGACCGATGCGGCCCGCTCACACCTCCACCCGCTTCGACTCCCTCTCCACCTTCGCCGTCGATGTCGACACCGGCGCCTGGACCCGAGCCCGGCGCAGCCTGGGCGATGGCTTCCTCCCCTCTCCTTCGGAGGTCCGGGCCGAGGAGTTCATCAACGCCTTCCGCTACGACTACAGCAACCCGCAGTCCGGGCCCTTCGGGGTGGAGACCGAGATCGTCCCCTCCCCCTTCGACCCCGACAAGACCCTGGTGCGGATCGGCCTGCAGGCCAAGCAGATCAGCGTCTTCGAGCGCAAGCCCGTGCATTTGAGCTTCCTGGTCGATGTGTCCGGTTCGATGTCCCGGGCCGACCGACTGCCCCTCGCCAAGCGGGGCATGAAGATGTTGGTCGAGCAGCTCCGAGACGGCGATACCGTCGCTCTGGTCACCTACTCCGGCAACACCCGCGTCGCGCTTCCCCCTACCCCGGCGACCGATACCGCACGGCTGTTGCGAGAGATCGACGCGCTCTCTTCCTCGGGGGGCACCGCCATGGGAGCGGGCATCGATCTGGCCTACGGAGTCGCCCAACAGAGCTTCGAGCCCGGCGCCATCAACCGGGTCGTGCTGATCAGCGATGGGGACGCCAACGTCGGGGAGTCCAACGCCGACCGCCTCGCCACCAGGCTCCGCACCGCCGCAGACCAGGGCATCACCCTCACCACGCTCGGTTTCGGCTCCGGCAACTACCGGGACGATATGATGGAGCGCCTCGCCGACAAGGGCGATGGTCAGTACCACTACATCGCCAACCAGCGAGACGCCGAGCGGGTCCTGGTCGATGGGCTCACCGGCACCCTCCAGACCCTCGCCCGGGATGTGAAGATCCAGGTCGAGTTCGACCCGGCCGTGGTGAGCGCGTGGCGGCAGATCGGCTACGACAACCGCCAGCTCGCCGACCGTCAGTTCCGCGACGACTCCGTCGATGCGGGGGAGGTGGGAGCGGGACACCAGGTCACCGCGCTCTACGAGGTCCAGCTCGTCGATCCCTCCGCCACCGCCGTGCTCGGAGAGCTGCGCCTGCGCTACGAAGCCCCCGGAGCCGAGTCGGGAGCGGCGGTCGAGCGCGAGATGAAGCTCGTCGGCACCCCCCGTGAGACCCTCTCTCACGCCTCCGCCGACACCCGGGTGGCCGTCGTGGCCGCTACCTTTGCCGAACGTCTACGCGGCAGACCGGGTCCGGCGCTGTCCTCTCTGGACGACCTGCTCCCCATTCGCCCGGAGTATGCCGAGCGAGACGGAGAGCTCCGCGAGGCGATCGGTCGGGCTCGGCAGCTGGGCTTGGAGTAGCGGGGGCCTCAGGCCGCCGTAGCTACAGCGCCAACCCCGCCAGCAGCACTGCAAATACGCTGATCGCCCCCGCAAAACCCAATACAAGCGAGCTGGTAGCAGCCAGAACCAGCAGCGGCAGGGCCTCGTCGTCCAGCCGATCCCTCGGCCAGGCCAGGCCCACCGGGTCGACCCAGCGCCCCTCGTCGGCCGAGTCGTACAGATGGGCCGAGCGGAAGGCCGAGGGCGGCGGGATCGAGTCGGCCGGGTACAGCGGCATCGGGCAGAGTTGCTCGTAGGTGCCGCTCAGCTCGAGGTCGTCGGCATCCGGCTCCACACCGATCTCCGAGGTCGGGTCCGGTAGATCGTAGGGCTGAGCCTGGAGCAGAGCGCCGGGCAGGTAGGTGCCGGTGAGCTCGAAGTCGTCCTCGCCCTCGATGGTGGTCGGAGTCGCCAGCTGGACCGGGCTCTCCCAGGTGCCGGTGAGCTCGAAGTCGTCCGGCCCGCCGAGCGCGAACCCGAGCGCGGCCGGAGCCAGGGCACGAGGCCGGGGTGGCACATACTCCAACATATCGCGGCTCAGCTGGAGGGTGGCATCGGTCTGCTCGTCGAGCTCCAGCTCGAGGACATCCGTCGTCACCTCCTCCAGGGAGACCTCTTCTGTGCGCTCGTCGAGGCCGGGGATCGACTCGTCCGCGTACCCACCGGCGATCTTCTCATAGGCCTCGGAGAGCGCGATTCCGAAGGAGGTGGTGTCTGGGTAGCGCAGCCGCGGAGGCTTCTCCATCGCGTTCTGGAGCACCTCCATCAGCGGGGCTGGGATGCGGGAATCACAAGGCACGGAGCCGTATAGATGACCCTCGCGAGCGGCCCGGTTGGACCAGCCGAAGGGCGGCTTCCCCGTGCGCAGCGTGTAGAGCAGGGCCCCAAGCGCGTACACATCGCTGGACGCATCGCCCCCATGGCCGAGCTGCCTCTCGGGGCTGCCGAAGATCACCGCAGACTTGGAGAGTGGCTCTCCGGGAATGGCCGGGAAGTCGAGGATCTGGGGGTCGAAGCTTGGGCTGATGTGCAGCGAACCCGTGCCCAGCGAGCCATGATGAAGGCCCCAGCGACCGGTGTGTTCGAGGGACTCACAGACGCCGAGCGCGATGATCATCAGGCTCTCGAGGTCGAGAGGGGCCTCTGCGAGACGCCCGATCAGACGGGCCACACCCTCGCCCGGACCCGGATCGAGCACGCTGACGTACCACGCCCCGATGCACCCGACCTCGGCCGGCTGAGCGATGCCCTCGTTGGCCAATCGAGCATCGGGCGCCCCCGGAGAGGCCTGCACGATGAGCTGGACCCAGCGATCACGGCGCTCGTCCCAGGCCTCGTAGCGGCGGCGGTTGTGCCGATTCTCGATGCGAGCACCCAACCGATAGCGGCCTGCGACGCGGCACCCCTCTTCCAAATCGGGGGCGGTGCGGGCAATCCGGAGAGCCGGCTCGAGCATAAGAACCTCACAAAACAAAACAGCATACGCAGCAATCGCTGCTCGATCAGCTTAGCACAATCCGCCGTCCTACCAGGAGCTCCCGCCCCCTGCCCCGCCCGAGCGCCCTCCACCAAAGCTCCCGCCTCCGCCGCTTCCCCCTCCAAAACCACCGCCCCCACTCCCGCCGAAACCTCCCGATCCTCCGCCCCGACCCGAGCTGACCACCACGCGCGGGAGCGGGGCGGTACTGCGCTGATAGGTCCGGGAATGGGAGCAGAAGCCGCAGCTCTCGGTGATCTCCACCAGGCCGCCGCGGTACTGCGTTGCATGCCGCAGGGTGCGCGACTTCGTGCTGCGGGTCTTGTTCTTGCACGATGGGCAGCGCGAGTAGCCCGAGAACCACGAAGCGCTCGCGAATGTACGGGTGTTGGCGCACTGCGGACACTGGTGCACCCGCCAGTCGACGCTGCCGAGCTGTTCCTCGCGAACCTGGCCCGCCGAGAGGTGGGCGTCGTCCTCGGCCTCCGAGAGCAGCGGCATATAAAGGTCGCAGTCCGGACAGGTGCGCTGCCGCCGACGATAGGCGCGGATCCCCAGCACCAGTCCGGCGATCAGCGCCCCGGCGATCCCCAGGGCCACGCAGAACAAGCCCGCACTAAGCGCAGTCACCCCGGCCGCGAGCTCGGCTTCCCGGGGCGGGCCAGACACCTCGCCTCCGGTCCCGAGTCGGACCTCCTCGGCATTGTCGCGTATGCGCTCGTCGATCCGCTTCATGCCATCGACCAGCCCCGCTCCGAACTGGCCCTGCTTGAACCGAGGCACCATCTGCTGTTCGCGGACCCGACCCAGCCAGGCGTCCGTGAGCACGCCTTCGATCCCGTAGCCGACCTCCATCTCCACCCGCCGGTCGTCCATGCTCAGCAGCACCACCAGGCCGTTGTTCGCCTCCCGATCCCCCACACCCCAACGCTCGAATAGTGCCGTCGTGAACTCCCGCGGCGTGTCCGGAGCCGTCGACTGAACCGTGACCACGACCACCTCGGCGTCGGTGGCTGCATGCAGCGCCTCGAGTCGCCGATTGAGCGCCGCCTCCTCGGACGCATCGATCACCTCGGCCGTGTCGCTCACCCAGGCGCCAGCCGTGCGGGGGTTGGGGAGTTCCGGTGCCGCGAAGGCGACGATGCAGAGCAGGATCACGGGGAGTCCTCCGACCGGGGGCGCTGGGGTCCAAGACAGCATACTGTCTCGCGGCGGAGGCCGGATGAGCACCAGAGAGGCGCTGCTCCAGCGCAATGATGTGCCCGACGAGGACATCGACGACATCATCGAGATCGCCGCCCAGCTCCAGGATGCCGAGCGGGACGTGCCCAAGCGGGCCAGCGTCGAAGACGTGCGCAAGGTCGCCGCCGAGCTCGATATCGATCCCAAGCACGTCCAGGCCGCCATCGCCAAGCTCGAGCAGAGCCGCGCCGAGCAAGCCGCACAAGCCGAGCAGCAGGCTGCAGCCTCCGCCCGCACCGCCAAGACCATCGGGCTCGTCGGGGTCGGGCTGATCGCGCTGCTGGTGCTCGGCGGGCTCGGTGCCACCGGGGTCGTCGGGGCGGTCACGCTCTCCGCCAGCTCCAGCATGAGCAGCGCTCGTGTCGACCAGCGCCGGGCCGAGGCCAAGCTCGCCGCCGTGCTCGACCGGCAGGCCACCCTCGCCCCCCAGCTCATCGCCCTGGCCGGGGGGGACGCGGCCGAGCTGAATGCTGGGGTCGCCCAGCTCCGCGATGCCCCCGATATCCAGGCCAAGCTCGCCGCCTCCGACGCCCTCGGGCTTGCCATGGCTACCGCACTCGGCGCCCTGCCCCCCGCCACCGACCCCGCCACGCAGCAGTCCCGGGCCGACCTCCAGTACGAGGTCTCCGGCATCGCCAACCGCATCACCGTCGAGAGGCGACGCTATGACGAGGCCTCCCTCCGCTACGACGAAGCCTCCACGGGCATCGGCGCGGGGATCGCACGCCAGGTCGGGCTCGCCCTATGAAGAAGCTCGCAAAGCAGCTCATCGACTTCGTGCGGGAGGACTTCGACTGGGGCGTCTACCTCGGCACCGCTCTGCTCATCACCGCGCTCATGGTCGCCAACTACAAATACGGTCTATTCAGCGGCGTCCGCGTCGGCCGTCGCAGCCCCACCCAGCTCTTCGAGCTCATGCTGTTCTACGGCCTGCCCTGGGGCTCGGTCCTCCTCCTCCAGGCCGCACGCGGGCGGCTGAAGACCGACGGCGAGCCCCTGGACCTGGGCTTCTTTCGCATGGCCGCCGCTGCCTTGTTCATCGTCTCCTTCGTCGACTGGTTCCCCTACCACCACGACCTCGTCAAGCTCTTCCCACCAGAGATGGCTCGCTGGGTCCGCAGCATCACCTGGAACCTCAAGTCCACCCTGTGCTGGCTCACCCCGATGGCGCTGTTCTGGCTCGCCTTCGACCGCAAGCGCGGGGTCCCCTTCCTCTATGGCTTCACGCCCCGCGGCTTCGATATGAAGCCCTACCTCGTCTGTCTGTCCGTCATCGGTCCCCTCGTCGCCTGGGCCTCCTTCCAGCCCGCCTTCTTGCAGACCTACCCCACCTACAAGCCCTGGTTCGGGGTCGAGACCTACCTGGGCGTCCACCCCCTCGTCACCGTGCTCCCCTACGAGCTCGTGTACGGCTTCGACTTCTCCTTCGTCGAGATGTTCTTCCGCGGCTTCCTGGTCATCGGATTGGCCAAGTGGCTCGGTCGCAATGCCATCCTCCCGATGGTGGCCATGTACGCCGTGCTCCACTTCGGAAAGCCCTTCCCCGAGACCATCGGCAGCATCTTCGGCGGGTACATCCTGGGCGTCTTCGCCCTGCGCTCCAAGTCCATCCTCGGCGGCATCATGCTCCACCTCGGGATGGCGTGGTCGATGGAAGCCGCGGCCTTCATCCAGCACGGGTACGCCGGTCATCTCGGGGGCTAGCCCTCCAACAAGCCCAGCAGCTCCTCGGCCCGAAGCGTATGGGTCTCCGCCGTGCCTTCCAGAACCGCCGCCGCGAGCTCTCGCTTCTGAGCGTGAAGCGCCAGGACCTCCTCCTCCACCGTGCCCGCAGCCACGAGTCGGATTACCTGGACCGGCCTGTCCTGCCCGATACGATGGGCCCGATCCGAGGCCTGGTCCTCTGCAGCCGGGTTCCACCACGGGTCGAGGTGGATCACCGTCGTGGCCGCCGTGAGGTTCAGCCCCACCCCACCAGCCTTCAGGCTGATCAGGAACACATCGGCCTCGCCCCGCTGGAAGCCATCTACCGCCTCCTGGCGACGCTTCATCGAGGTGGACCCATCCAGCCGAAGGATCCGCGCCCCCTCCGCTACCAGAGCCTCGGCAGCCAGGTCCAAGAGCGAGGTGAACTGGCTGAACACCAGGGCCGCCTCCCCGCTCTCCCGAACACTCCGGATACGCTCCAGCAAGCGGGTGATCTTCGCACTTGGGCCTTGGAGATCGGGCTCGATCAGCTTGGCTGCGCAGGCGGCCTGGCGGAGGCGGGTGAGGGCCGCGAGCACCTGAAAGCGACCGGGCTCCCCCTCCCCGTGGAGCGCTCCCACCGCAGACTGGCGAAGGCGCTCGTAGACGACCCGCTCAGGACCGGTGAGCTCCACCCAGTCCACCGACTCCTCCCGGGGCGGGAGCTCGGGAGCCACAGCCGCCTTGGTGCGACGGAGGATGAATGGACGCACCAACCGCCCGAGCTGGCCGCGCGCATAGGGCTCCCCCTTCAACATCACGCGCCCGAAGCGCTGCATGAAGTGCTCTCGTGGACCCAACATCCCGGGTGCAACACAGCGCATCAGGCTCCACAGCTCCATCAGATCGTTCTCGACCGGGGTGCCCGACATCGCCAGACAGAAGCCCATATCCAGGGAACGAGCCGCCTTCGCCCGCTTGGAGGAGGCGTTCTTGAGCGCCTGGGCCTCGTCGAAGACCACCGTGCCGAAGCGCACCTCGCACAGCCGATCGAGATCCCGGACCATCAGCTCATAGCTGGTGATCAATAGACCACGGGGCGCCTCCAACAGCGCCTCCCGGCCGGGCCCTCGGTACATCGCCACCGGCAGCCCCGGAGCGAAGCGCTCAGCCTCCCGAAGCCAGTTCAGGTTCACCGAGGCCGGGGAGACCACCAGCGCGGGCCCATCCGCCCGACCGAGCAGAAAGGCCAGCGCCTGAACCGTCTTTCCGAGCCCCATCTCGTCGGCCAGCACCGCACCCGGCGCCCAGCAGGTCATGCGCCGCAGCCAGGTGAGCCCATCGAGCTGGTAGTCCCTCAAGGTAGCCTGCAACCCGACTGGAACGGCCGCTTCGAGGGTGTCGGCGCTGCGGATTCGCGCCTCGTGGTCCCGCAGCTCGTCGGGAATCTCCACGTGCACACCGGCCGACTCCAGCTCCAGCAGAGCCCGGGCGGCGGCGAGGGGTGGAAGGCGCGGGGTCGGGTCCAGGGTCGCCACAGCGGAGGCCGTACGCAGCGCCTCCTGGAGCTCGATGGTGAGCCGGACCCAGCCCCCATCATCCATCGCCACATACCGCCGGTTCTCACGAATCGCCGCGAGCAAATCGACCAGCCGCACCCGGCTCCGACCGGCCTTCAGCTCGCCTTCCACCCCGAACCAATCCCGTCGCCGATAGGCTGAGAGCCGCAGTTGCTTGGCGCTCCCCGGAGCCGCCACCACGCGAAGCTCTCGCTCCGGCCACTCCACCTGTGCCCCAGATTGGCGGAGCGCGTGGACCAGATCGAGGGCCTCGTCGGGATCCTCGATGGCCCCGTCCCAGTCCGTGAGGAGCGGGAATGGCAAGCTCCCCAGGGCCTGGATGATCTGGGCGGGCTCCCGACGCAGCTCCCGGATCGCTACGCGCCTCTCGCCCTGCTGGACGCGAGCGACCTCGACCGGCCCCGAACCCGGCCGAAAGTGCGGCCCCCCTGGGAGCGGACGGATGCGCAGGTTCACCCGAAGCGCCCCCTCCGAGAGCGGGATCAGCAGCACCACAGGTCGTAGATCCGCCGGCACGGTGCGCCCGCGAAGCGAGCCCTCCAGGCGCATGGGCACGACCGCTTCGAGCAGGCCCAGGCGCTGCATCAGCGGCTTGCGCGCCCCACGGGGGAAGGCACCGCCATAGCGCTGAAGGATATCGGCGACCCCCTCGAGCACGGGCCCGACCTCGACCACGACCACCGAGCCCCCTCGATGCAGCACGGCCAGCCCGGCGGTGGAGCGCAGCAACTCGAGCTGTTCGGGTGGAATCGGCTCGCCATCCACATGAATCTCCAGCAGCAGACCGCCGGACTCGCGCACCGAGACCTCGATGGGTGCGCGGCGCACCCGCAGCAGCTCGCCATTCTCGTCCACGACCCGGGGGTGATCGATGAGCTGCTCCAGGATCAACGGAGGCGCGCCCTTCGACAGCAGCGCTGCATGAGCGGCTCGATCCGCCGGGAGTGGAAGCGACTCGGCACTTCGCAGCAGCAGCTTCTTCACCCGGAAGCCCGACCGGGTCTTGTACGGAGTGAGCATCACCGGAGCGACCTTGTCGACGCGCCCGTCTCGGGAGTGCACCTTCCAGCCCACGGCCGAGGCCTCCCCCACCGAGGAGGAGGGGCCCTCCAGAGATAGCGCCACATCCAGCCGGGCCAGGGCCTTCTGCCAGCCCGGGGTCTCGAGCACCGCGCGAACCCCTTCCCGCACCTCCGGAGCCAGCGGCCCGATCACAGAATCCAGCACCACACCCGCGATCTCCGAGCGCAGAAAGGGGGACATCCGGCTGAACATCGAAGCGGAGATGGGCACCCGAACCGGGGTGGTCGGCGCCGACCGAGCCCGGAACACGAGGACCTCGGCCTCGGAGTCGAGCTGGACAGAGCCGAGCTTGCCCGGGGCCCGCCGCCCGTCCTGTTCGGTGAATACCGCGGTCGCGGCTTCCCAGAGAGCCCGGAATATCGGCTGTTTTGGGGGCTCTTCCCGCCAAGACCGAGCGCGCTCGAGGGCCTCGCGGTGGGCCCTGCGACGGCGCACATGCTCGGTGAGCTCGGACATCACGGGCTCGAAAGCATGGGGCTCGTCGATCCCCTCGAGAGCATCGCCGAGTTCCTCGGTCATCCAGCGCCAGAGCGGATGGGACCGAGGCAGGTAGTGGCCCCGCTCCAGGAGCTCCTCCAGGGTCATCTCCAACAGCTCGGGGTCTGTGGCCCCCAGCCAGGTGAGCAGCGCCCGGGGCTGGGTCGGGAGCTGAATCTGGAGGGGCACGATCTCCTCGAAGCTCTCGGGGCAGCGCACCCAGGCCATGAGCAGGACCGCGGCGTGCTCACAGCCGGTGCGGTACAGGCAGGAGCAGCGCGAGGTGAGCGGCAGCCCGAGCTCGCTGCTGACCACGAAGCCCGCCACCCGCCCCTGGATCCTCTGGCCCACCCGGCTCGGCTCGTCGAGCTCGTACCAGCGCACCCGACGCATCGCGCGCTTTCCGACATGCTCTGCGACGAGTCGCTGGGTGAGGATCATGGGTCCTGGCTATCCGCCAGGCCGGCTCACCGCCTGTTGGGACGACCCGATGGGCGGCCTGAGCTCGGCCGACCCGAGCCCGGCCGACCCGCGTTGCTCGGCGCGCTCGCATTGCCCGGCGCTCCCATCGAGGACTCCAGCTGGGCCAGCCGAGCCAGCAGCTTCGCGTTCTCGGCATCCTTGGCGCGGAGCTGCTGCCGAAGCCGCTGAACCTGGCCCGCAGCCACCGCCCCGCTCGACGCCTGGCCCTCGAGCCGCGTATTCTCCGCACGGAGTGCGCGGTTGTCCGCAGCGGTGCTCGCCAGGCGCTGCTCGGCCCGACGAAGCTCCAGCTGGATCTGGGAGAGCTGCCGGTCCTGGCCCACCACCCGGGCCTGGAGATCCCGCTGAAAGGCCATGGCGTTGGCGAAATCGGCGCGCATGGTGCGGTCCTCGCGGCGTTTCTGGCTCAGCCGATCCCGGACCTGGCCGAGCTCCTGCTGCGCAGCCACGAGCTCTGCCCGAGCCTGCTGAAGCTCTGCCTGAAGCCGAGCCATCTCTCCGGACTGCCGCTGCAAGGAACGGACCTGGGAGTCGCGACTGGCGAGCTGAGACTGAAGCGTCGCGACCTGGCTCTGAGCCCGATTCAGCTGACGGGTGGCCGCATCGAGCTGCTCGATCTCCGCAAGTGCCAGCGGCTCGGGGGGCAAGATCCGCTCGGCCTCGAAGCTGCTGACCGGAACCCCCTCAGCTACGGGTTCCGGCTGCTCGGCTCGGCTCGCGACGCAGCCGGTGGCAAACAGGGAGAGTCCGAGGATGAGCGTGCGCATGATGCCTCCGTGGGTTGCGATCGTGGACGCAGCCCCTGCCGTAGACTTCGGGCGCGTGACATTCCCCGACACCCTCTGACAGCGCTACCAGACCGGCTCATAGCCTTCGGCGACCAGGGCCCACTTCTTGCCATAGGTGTGCACCCGACGCGTGTCCCCATCCGCATCTTTGAGGGGCTCACCGGTGTAGGTCCACAGCAGGATCGAGCCCTTGAGGTTGCGGACCTCCCACCCCTGCTTCATCAGCTTCTTCCCGTACACTCCGCTGCGGGCGCCGATGGTGCAATAGGGCACGATCGTCCGACCCCGATACCTGTCGGGGTGGGCCTCGAACTCCTCCTTGGTGATGGAGCCCGGGATCATGGAGACCTCGCGCTCCTCGGCCGGGCGCACATCGACCAGCACGGGGGATTCGAGGGTGGACAGCTCTGCGGGCATGATGTCCGGTACGCCAGAGAAGCCGAGCTTGCGGTAGTTGGTGTACATGCGCTCGATCTCCGCCTGGCGCGCTACCGGATCGGTCGGTGGCTCGGCACATGCCGAGCCGCCCAAAGCCATCAGCCACACCAGGAATGCCGCGAATATTCCGCCGAGTCGTGCCATCAAGGTCGGGTACCGATCGATTCCCAAGACAACTCCCAGTCCCGCATCACCCGATATGAACGACCATTCATTTCTTGTCCCTGGCTGATCCGGAGCGAAGCGTGCAGGCGCGCCGCATCGGAGAGTCTATCGAATCGAGGCCGCCGTTTCGAATAACGCTGTATTGGAAGAGGCAGGCCGTGTCGTCGTAGGCGCTCTCAGGTTGGACACCGCCGGTATAATTCGTCGGGTATCCATGCCAGGACGTGCCGGAGATGAAATTCTTGCGAGCCCTGTTCGGTTCCCATCCGTACCCACCCGGGAGCCGCGTGCTGGTCCTCGGCCACGGGCTGGGGACCGTCGAGCGGTACACCACGGACGAGCGGGGTAGCCGCGCCATCGCGATCGACCTCGACGCCGGTCGATCGATCGAGATCGCGATCGATGCCTCCACCGCCATACTTCGCCCCCCGTTGACGCCCGCCGAAGCAGAGTCGTTTCGCAACCGAATGCTGTCCGGAGAACCCATCGGCGAGCTGGACCTGGGCCTATTCGGCCTGCGGATCGAGCTGTCTGATACGGACCTCAACCAATTGGTCGAAGCGACACGCAAGTGCCTGGCATTGGGACCCTTCGCGAAAGGGGAAGGCGCTGCGCTACGCGTACAGGCCCAACACACACTGGTACCCATCGCGGATGCTCTTGGGGTGAACCCGGACACCCTGGCCGCCGAGGTCGCTGCTGCCCATGGGACCACAGATATTCCCCCCCGCGCTCCCGAGCCTCCCTGGAACTTCGAGTGTGGTCCCGACCTGCAGATCGGCACCGAGCGGATCGCGGTGCACCCAGGCCGGTGGACCGTTCGATGGGACGGCGAGATGCTGATCCTGGCCCACGCCTCCGCTGATCCAGACAGGATGCTCGACGAGGCCACACCACTGTGCGAGCCGACGACCCACGGCGAGCTCGTGTTGGGTGGCCGAGCCTTCCCCGTGGACCGCACCCCTGAGGTCCTCGCCGCGACCAAGAACGAAGATATCGTATTGCTCCTTGTGTTTGCAGGTTGAGGCGCCCACTCGAGGGATCGGGGTCCCCGCGCAGCGCTGGGCCGCCAGCCCTGTCCCTACAACACAGCGTGTAGGCATCGCCCCGGGGAAGAAGCCGCGCTCGATCTCCCCCTGGCGCGGCACATACCGATTCATCCCCTCAAAATTGCACATTCCGTGGAGGAGCTCGAACGCGGGGGAAGGGGTTGCCGCCGAGCACGCCCAGCCCCGCCGTCAACCCAAAGGTGCCGAGCAATGACAGGCCCACACCCAGCAGGATTCCCCCATTCCGAGCGGTTGGGTTGAGGCGCCCACTGCGCGGTAGGGGCAAGCCCCGGGAGCGATCCAGCGGATTGAGCTGGGGTTTGAAGTACACGGGCACCGCCCATGCCTCGATTGGACGGGTAGGCCGGGGACGCGCAGGTTCGCCCGCCTGGGTGACGAATCCGATGGAGATCAGAGCAATCATCGTGACCCCAATGTAGCATCGCCCCATGTGGTTGTTCACAGCATCCGCGATCGCGGCAAGTCCGGGCGGGTATCGCGTCGGCCCCGCCCTGCCCGTTCGCTCCGTCGAGCTCCGCCAGGCAGTGGTGCTGGGTCCCACGACCGTCAGCCAGACCAACCTGGCCGCTCGTACCCACCTCGGGGGCCGATTCAGCGCGATCGTTCAGGCTCCCTTCGTGGTCTCCAGTGGCGATCCCCCGCTCGCGGGGTTCGGGCTGCTGCGCCTCGGCGCCGAGGTGCACCTCGGCTACCGGGCCGATCGGGTCTTCTCTGTGGGGGTCGAGCTCGCTTCTCAGTGGGTGCCCAACACCGCGGTCGCCCAGAGCTGGGCAACCGTCGAGCGCGACACCGCCCCGGCCAGCGAGGCCGTCACCTATGCCGCGGTCAGCCTCTTCCCGAGCACTCCCCTCACCCTCCGCATAGGAGCGGGCTTTCGCCAGGCCCGCTACGATCGCTATGGGGGCTTCCCGCGCCCACGATTCCTGGCAGAGGGATCGATAGCCCAGGTTCTCCCAATCTACCAGCGCAGCTCGATCGTGCTGGAAGCCGAGTGGATGGTCGACAGCATCCCCATCTCAGCACGCACCCTGTTCCGGATCGAGCCCCCCAAGATCACCGTAGACGCCGGGGCACAGCTCTCCATGGCCGAGAATGGGGCCAATCGAATCGGGCTGCTCATCGCAGTCCGTCGCTTCTTCTGAGTCCGTGCTTGGCGCCCGGGAAGAAGACCGTGACGAAGGCCCGGCCGTAGAGATAGCCGGATGGATCGAACTCGGTGCCGATGACGCCGGTCCCCAGCTCCGCCCCCACACCAAAACCCTGGACCAGCCGAACATCGGCCCGGATCCCGCCTACCGCCCCGACCCGCATCAGACTGCCTCTCTCTGGGAGCCCCGAGACCGTGGCATGGAGCTGGAATCGCCACACCCCGGCGACGGTATTCCAGGTCAAACCGAGTCCCCCCATCAGCCCAGAAAGATCCCGATTCAGCCAGTTGGAGATGTAGCGGCCCTCCGATCGCACCCCCCAGTGCCGAGTGAGCGGCAGATCGACCATCACCACAGGTGCTGCGCCCAGGCCCCCATCCAGGCCGAAGGAGACGTGGACCTGGTCGCGATCGTGCCGGTGATGGTTGAGCCGCAGCGCCTTGCGTGCCCGGCTGCCGACCCCCGGGTCCGAAGCCAGCCCCTCCAAGATCTGCATGGCCTCGGCCCGGTGGCCCCGCTTGTAGCGGGCGTAGGCGTAGAGCAACCAAGCCGGCGAGTGGGTGGGCTCCAGCTCCAGGACACGCTGGGCCGCCATCCACGCAGCCTCGTACCGAGCAGAGGACCACTCCACGAGCGCCTCGCAGCAGTAGATCTGGTCTGCAGCGCTATCGCCATCGCAGAGGCATGCATTCGACATGGGTCCAGAGTACCATCGGGTCATGATCCGCCGCGCCACCGCTATCGCCATCGCAGTCAGTGCGTCACTGGCCAGCTCCGAACCCTCGCGTACCGACTACCGCATGCCCTGCGCCCGGCGAAGGGCGGCCAGCCAGGACTGGGATCCCAACCTCCCGCTCTATATGCGCTGGGCGGGCAGCATCGGCGTGCCCACCGGCCCCAACCTCACCGACGATATCTACCTGCAGACCGCAGACGGCACGCCGGTCCCGTACTGGGTCGCCTCCCCTTCCCCGGGGGTGATCACCCTCTGCCCAAAACAGGGACTGCAACCGGACACCGACTACCTGTGGCGAGTCGATTCGTTCAACAACCGCGACCCCAACAGCCTGGCGGCTCCGCCGTATTATCAAGGTGGTGTGGTGAACTTCCGGACCGCTTCAAGCTCCAGCTTCCCGCCGATCACCTCCCGTAGCGAGTGCCGCCGCTTCGACGACTGGGACTTCTCCACCCTGCCGGCCTGCACCAATGCCCCAATCGACAACGACCAGGATGGATGGGCAGACGGCGACGGCGACTGCGACGACACCAATCCCAGCATCAACCCCGACGCGCTCGAGCTCTGTGATGGCATCGACAACAACTGCTTCCAGGGCATCGACGAGGACTTCGTGATCCGCGTGTGGACCGATGCCGACGGGGATGGCTTCGGCGATCCCGACACCGCCCTGGATATCTCCGAGTGCGCCGAGGATTTCCCAGACAATGTGGTGATCGACCGTTCCGACTGCGACGACACCGACCCGAGCATCTACCCCGGCGCCCCGGAGGTCCCGGGCAACGGGATAGACGAAGACTGCGACGGGGACGCGGGCCCTCCACTGGACACCGGTGGGGAATCAGCCGGCTCCACAGCGGACACCGGCTCCGACACCGCAGCCTCACCCTCCTCCACCGGAGACACCGGATGATCCTGGCCTTCGTGCTGGCCTGTCAGTGCCAGTCCACCCCCAAGCCCGTCGTACCCCCTGTCGATCGCGAGTCGGTCACCCAGTCCACCTGCTACCGCGCCGACGACGGCTCCCTGCTCGAGCTCCAGCTCTCAGCCCAACGCACCGTCACCGGCACCCTCACCCGCTCCGGCTCAGCCCCACGAGCCCTCTCTGGGACCCGCTCGGGCCGGGAGCTGCACTTCGACGGGCTCACCATCCAGCTCCTCGGGCGCACCATCACCGTGGAAGATGGGGCCGACAAGATGCTGATGGAGCTCGGAGGTTGCTCCGAGTCAGCCGGCCCGCCTGCGCCCAGCCAGGAGTAGAGCCAGGGTGCCAAGCCACAGCGCGCTGGCTCCGCCGCCCGAGTCGCAGCGACACCCGGTGGTTCGCACACAGACAGCGCTCAGTCCGGGATCCGCATCGTCGCAGTCGCCCCCGAGCTCGACCACATCGCAGCGCCCCTCCACGGGCTCCCCGCCGATCCCGTCTCCGTCAGCATCGATGAACCCCGCTACCAGGGGGATGTCGGGGTCGAGCTCGTCATCGAGCCCATCGCAGTCGGAGTCTACGTCGTCGCAGAGCTCGGGAGCCCCTGGATACACGGCCTCGTCATTGTCATCACAGTCTCCATCCGCGTCGACAAAGCCCGGGGGAGCCTCGCACCCCACCTGCTGCACGCTGGGGTTGCCCGACCCATCCCCATCGCCATCTTCGAACCACTCGGTGGTCGGAATTCCCTCGTCCACGAGGCCATCGCAGTCGTCATCGGCGCTGTTGCACACTTCCGGAGCGGCCGGGTTCACATCCGCATCCGCGTCCTCACAGTCGCCGTCGGTGGTCACGAGTTCCGGGGGAAGTACACAGACGAGCTGCAGCGTGGAAGAATCCCCGAACCCGTCCTGGTCGAAGTCTTCGTAAGCCGAGATCAGGCTGAAGCCCTCATCGACCACCCCATCGCAGTTGTTGTCGACCCCATCACAGGCCTCGGGGGCAAGCGGCCCGATGCCGGCGTTGGTGTCGTCGCAGTCCTCTAGATTCGCAGGCACGTATCCGTCGGTCTGCTCACCCGAGCACGCAAGCTCGACGATATTCGGGTCTCCAAAGCCGTCTCCGTCCGCATCGAACCAGTGCGGGACCTCTCCGCTGAAGTCCGGATCGTCCGCATCGATCAGACCATCGCAGTCGTTGTCGAGCCCATCTGTGCAGGCCTCCGGGGAGCCTGGGAAGATATTGGCGTTGGAGTCTTCGCAGTCTTCGCTGTTCGCAGAAGAGCCCGGCGGTTGGAGACAGAACGCGCCCAGGAAAGAGTTGACGCCCCCATAGCCATCCGCGTCTACGTCCTCGTACCAGTCCGCGCCCCCCGCCACGTCGGTGTCGGCATCGTCGATGGCCCCATCACAGTCGTTGTCGATCGCGTCGCAGATCTCCGTCGCCAGAGGGAAGATCGTGGAGTTCCCATCGTCGCAGTCTCCCCCGGAGGTCGACTCGCCATCGGCCGGGAGGCACTCCCCATCCCCGCCATCGTTGATGGCCACATCTTCGCCGAATAGATCCCCATCGATATTGCGATAGCACTCATCGTTGCCATCACAATCCCGATCGACTCCGTCGTCCACATCCCCCGCGACCAGGTTCGCTCCCGGAAAGATCGCTGCGTCGGTGTCTGCACAGTCATCGGCGGCGCCCGAATACCCAGCGTCCACACAGGCCGAGCCGAGGGGAATCGGGACTGCGGTTCCGAAGAAGCCGTCACCATCCGCGTCGATGAAGCACTCGTCGAAGCCATCGCAGTCGCGATCGAGCCCGTCCTCTCCATCGGTGAGGAGGACTGCGGCTCCGGGGTATACGGACCCATCGTTCTCATCGCAGTCCGCCACCCCATACCAGCCGTCCCCATCGAGGTCGATCGCAGCGCCGTCGTATTGAATCGCCCCGATATCGTCGCCCGAGTCGCCCGCTCCGACCAGCACGGAGATCGGCGCGCCCGGGGCAACCGCATCGCGGCTGCAGGCGGGCTGGGGAAGAATCCAGGGGTCGCCGGTGAGGATATTGCCCGATCCCGGAGGGCTGAGATCGCCCACAAAGTCGGTCTCATTGCCCAGGAAGGCGTTGTTGGACCAGGTGCCGCTTCCATCACCAATCGCCTCGCCGAGGTGGTACAGGAAGGCGTTGTTGGTGGCGTCTACGTTGCTCTCGAAGGCCGCGGCTGTGGGGTTCGCACCGCCCTCGTTGCCGATGAAGATGTTGTGGTCGAGGGTGAGGGTCGATGTGGTGGTATGGAGGATGGCACCGGCGATCCCCGTGGCCCGGTTCCGGATGAAGACCCCGCCGGTGAGGGTGAGAGGGTCGTCCACCTCGATGGCGCCGCCTTGGTCGGCCTGATTGAAGCAGTACAGATCGTCGGTCGACACGGAGTCGTTGTTGACCGACAGCGCGCCGCCGACCCCCGAAGCCTCGTTCGCCCGGAAGGTGTTGCGCTCGGAAGTGAGGGTTCCTCCGTTGACGAAGATCGCCCCTCCATCGCCGGCGCCTGCCCGGTTACCGACAAAGACCGAGTCCAGGATCTCGGAGGTCTGGGAGGAGGTGTGGAGGCGGATCGCGCCCCCCGAGCCGGCGGGGGCGCGGTTGTCGAAGAAGCGGGTGTTCTCGGAGATCTTCATATTCCCCGCGTACATGTAGATCGCCCCACCGCCTCCCGTCCCATCCGCGGTATTCCCCATGAACTCCGAGCTTCGAATATCCGCGTTGATCGGATCGCGTAGATAGATCGCCCCTCCGACATCGGCGCTGCAGCCGCTGAAGCGCAGCCGGTTCCCATCGAGGGAGGTGTCGCTCCCAGCGGAGATATAGATGGAGCCCCCTCTTGCGCCGTCGGCGCGCCCCCCGACGAACTCCACATCTTCGAGCGCGATCACCCCGTCCTCACCGTAGATATGGGCCCCCCGAGAACTGGAAATCCACGGTTCGAAGCGGGACTGTCCATTGATCTGCACAGTCGCTGTGTTCACCCGAATGGCCTCTCTCGAGGAGACCTGTGAGGGGTCGTCCCGGCGGATGATCACCCCCGTGAGTGTGAGCGTGCCTCCTTCGGCGGAGATCGCCCGACTGTCCACCGCCGCCTCGATCTCCACATGCAGGAGCGTGATCTCAGAGCTCCCCTGAATCTGGAACATCCCGCCAGTACCGGAAGCGCCGGTGAAGACCGGCCGGAGCGCCGCGCTCTCTCCGCGGATGGTGAGTGGCCCGATATCGTTCAGCGTAAGCTGTGGATCGGTCTGCACCCCTGGGCCGACCCAGATCGTGTCGCCTGGCCCGGACGCCCCGACCGCCGTGACCAGGTCCCCATAGCCCGCACAGGACACCCCGCTGGGTGAAAACCCTGCCGGAACGCATAAATCGGCGCCAAACGCCATGGATAGTATGAGCATCACGCGCGCATTCTACGCGCAGCGAGCCCGTTCGTCAGTACATGCGCTGAACCCGGACCTCTTCGCCCACCTCCTCGACCACATCCCCAGGCAAAGCGACCCACTTTCCGCCCTCGTCGACGACCTGCTCCACGAACACATGCCGAGAGCGCAAACCCCCAAGCCACGCGCGCCGATCGCAGACATAGACCAGGTCCCCGGCCACGGCCCGCAGCTCGACCGCGAGCGCAGAGGAGAGCTTCGCGATGGGCAGGTCGAGATCGGGATGGACCCGATCGGCTCCGACCCGGGACTCGGCGCGGATGAACCGGCTGTAGCTCTCCGTGCCCTTCGAGCCCTTGTAGCGGCGCAGAGCATCGGAGACCGTGCCCCACACATAGCCACGGATCTCGGCGAGGGGCCGTGGCTGGGTGAAGAGACTGACCCCCACGCCAATCCCCACGGCCCAGATGATTCCGTAGAGCGCACGCATATACTTGTACTGCTTGGCGCCGGAGAACAACACGCCGAAGTCCCCACTCCCCAGAGCGTCGCGGTACAGGACGATGCGTTCCAAGGCGGTGTAGCTCTCACCGCTCATCGGCACACCCTGGGCGAAGGGCGTGATGACCTCGGGGAAGAGCAGGGAGTGGCTCACCACCAGACCCGCGCCTACCATGGTCGCCAGCGCGGCGGTCGGTGTGTAGCGGCGCCAGAAGACGCCCATCAGCAGCGCCACGACCATGGGTGGCGTGACCGCTGCGGTGAACGCGCCGTGAGCGGTGTAGATGCTCTCGAAGCGCGCGAAGACCGGCACCAGAGCGACCCCGACCAGGGTGACCCCCACCGCAGCGAACCGAGCGGCACGGAGCTGCTCGGGGTCGGTCGAGTCCGGGTAGAGCGGCCGATAGATATCGTTGACGACGATGGCCGCGACCGCCGTCACCAGGGAATCGACCGTGGACATCAGCGCCGCGGTGAGCGCTGCCATGATCAGCCCGAACACCCCGGGCATCGCCAGCATCTCGGCGACCAGGAAGAACACATCATCGCCCGGAGTGTCCGCTGGCATGAGCCCCGCGTGGACGAAGGAGCGCCCCACCCAGCCCCCCGAGGCAACGACGACCGCCGCAATCGGCATGAGGATGACCAACACCGCGATGGCCGCTTTCCGACCTTCCTGCACGGACCGAGCGGCCATGAACCGCATCAGGATGCCCTGGTTGAGGAAGTAGAACATGGCGGAGTTGGCCATGGCGTCCTGCCAGAAGATGCCCACGGCGGGGTAGCTCGGGTCTGCGTTGAAGTCCGGAAAGGCGGTGCGGTGGTCCCGTGGCAGGTGCTGCCAGAGCATATCGAAGCCGCCCAGGTGGTCTGCCCCGAGCACGAGGATGATGAGCCCGGTGGCCAGCAACATCAGGCCCTGGAAGAGGTCGGTCATGATGACCGAGGACTGCCCTCCGAAGGTGACGTAGATGGCACTGATCACGGCGACCACACAGGCCGAGAGGAACACGTCCACGCCGAGCATGATCTCCATCGCCCGGCCCATGGTCAGCAGGTTGATGCTGACATAGCCCACCAGATAGAGCAGCAGCATCGCCGTGACCACACGCCGAGAGGTGCGGTCGAAGCGGTGCTCGAAGTACTCTGGAATGCTGGTGAGCCGCCCGAAGTACAGGATCGGAAGCCATCCGAACAACAGCAGCGGCAGCCAGAACCAGTCGTTGAGGTAGGTCTGGGAGCTCGCAAGCCCATGTCCGAACGCGATCTTCGAGTATTTGACGAAGGAGGAGCTCCCGATGGTCGTCGCGACCAGGGAGAACGCGATGAGCCACCAGCTGAAGCGCTGGCCCCCGAAGAAGAAGTCCTTGGTCGTGGTCTGGCCCTGGCCGAAGAAGGTGCCAACTGCCAGCATCGCGGCGAAGTAGGCGACGATGATGCCGTAGTCCAGGGGGGTCCCTAGCATCCGGTTCTCGAGGGGAGGCCCGTCGTATGCAACCGCTGGCGCCGTGGTCATGGGCGCGTACTGAAGCCAGGCCTGGAGCCCAGCGATGGCGAACAGCCCGCCGAACATCAGCAAGGTGTTGCGAAGCGGCGTACCCGACAGTCCGAGATAGCCCTGACGGTACGCATAGAGCATGCCGACCAGGAAGACCAGCCCCCCGACCGTGTATTGATAGAGATAGGGATCCATGCGCTATTCCTCGGCGGACGGTGCCTCGACGTCGTCGTCCGAGAAGTGCGCCAGGTGGATCAGCGGCGAATCCTCACGCTCCGGATCCTCGTCCGGGAAGTCGAGCACCGGTCTCTCTGGCTCGCCACCGAGCGCGTCGATCGCCTGGGCCCCGTAGGCCTCGAGGCGCCGGAGCTGCCAGCGGTAGGCGTCGCCCAAGGAGGTGGGCATGGCCTCGGTGAACATCAGGTACAAGCGGAAGTCCTCGAGCTCGCGGTAGAACTCCTGGATCTTCAGCAGGGTGTCGGGTTCGAGCAGGGAGAGCTCGCGGAAGCCGAGATCCCGGAAGCGGGTGTGGATGGTGTCCATGAACGGACCGCGATCGCGGTGCCGGCCCCAGATATCCAGGAGAAACTGCTCCCGTGCGACGAGGTCGTCGACCACACGGGCGATCTCGAGGGCGAGGAGCATCAGGACACGCTCCGCTCTCTCTTGCTCGCTCAGGTACTGTGGGATCACATCAACTCCTGCTCAGCCTGAGATGGACTCGCCGCCATCGACCCGAATCACATTGCCGGTCATCCAGCCCGTGCCCGGCTGGCTCAATACCACTAGGCAGGCGGACACGTCTTCGGGGCGCGTGAGGCGACCGGATGGATTGCGCTCCAGCGCCTTGCGCTCGATCTCATCATTGCCCGGGATCTTTTCGAGAGCTGCGGTGCGTGTGACCCCAGCCATGATGGCGTTGGCCGTGATCCCACGGGGCGCCAGCTCGACGGCAAGCTGCCGGATGTGGGACTCCAGCGCGCACTTGGCCGCGCTGACCGCCCCATAGGCGGGCCAAGCGGCCAGGGAACCCGAGCTCGTCATGGCGAAGATCCGGGCGCCTTCGTTGAGCATTCCGGCGGTGAGCAGGTCCTGGGTCCAGTAGACCAAGCTGTTCGCCATCACATCGAGGGTCATATCCATCTGTCGCTTGGACAGCGGCTTGGTCTCGTCGGAGAAGAACGGGCGAAGCGTTCCGAAGGCCAGGCTGTGCAACAGCACGCCGACCTCGTCGCCCTCTCCCATGGCCATGCGAAGGCGCTGAATGGCCGCTTCGCGCTCTTCGTCGCTGGCCGCATTGCCGTTGTGGAATACCACCGGCACATCCGCAGCCTCCAGCTCGGCGATGAGCGACTCGACCGCCGGCATGGTACTGCGCCGATCGAGGTGCAGCCCAAAGATCCCGTAGCCCTTACGAGCGAAAGCACGCGCTGCAGCGGCCCCAAAGCCGGAGGATGCCCCCAGCACACAGATCCATCGACGGCCCATGATCAGTGTTCTCCCGGCGGCGGTGTGCCCTTCGTTACACCCCAGGCATCGGTACGGTTGTGGATCTCCTGGAGCTCACCGAAGCGCTCGAACCTGAGGCTGGCCTTCACCTCTTCGATGACCTTGCCGTACTCCTTCTCGAGCAGCTCAGCCTCGATCTGATCGTGGACCTCTTCGAGAGGGATCGCATCCCGCCGCTCGAGGGGCTCCAGGACGTGGAAGCCGAAGCGGGTCTCGATGGGGCCGACCGGCTTGTTCAGCGGGGAGTCGAAGGCCGCAGCCGCGACCTCCTCGATGAGCTTGTCGCGCTGGAACCAGCCCAGGTTCCCGCCCTCTCCACGGGTTCGAGCATCGATCGTGAACTCCTCGGCGAGCTTGGCGAAGTCCTCGCCTCGGCCGAGCTTCTCCATGATCTCCTCGGCGAGAGCCTGCTCCTGAACCAGGATGTGGCGCGCGCGGGCCTGGGGCTGCCGATACTGGACCGCCCGCTCGTCGTAGGCCGCCTGGATCGCCGCGTCCGTGACGCGCTCCCGGACCCGCTTGGCGAGCATCTCCTGGGCGAGGGCTTCGCGCTCCTTCATGCGGAGAGACTTGATGATCTCCGGATCCTTGTCGAGACCGGCTTCGAGGGCCTGCCGGTAGAGCAGCTCGCCCAGCGCGATCTGCTCGACCATCTTCACATAGCCCCCGCTCTGCTTCTGGTTTTCGATCTCGGCATCGGTGGTGAAGCGGGTGACGGCCGCGACCATATCCGTGGTCACATCGAATTTTCCGTCGACGGTGAGGAGCTTTTCGCCGCTGGGCTCGAAGGCCCCGGGGACCCGTACCTTGTCACCACCGTTGTTGCATGCGCCCATCACCAACGCCGCGAGAACCAAGAACCGCAAGTCGACCTCCGCCTTCGTTCGGCCCGCAGTATCGCAGCGATCCACTCGGCGCGACCCCGCCACCGCTTCGAGACGATATGTGGCAGGCGCACTCACCATGGAGGTGTGCCGGTGATTCTCCCCACCATCGCTGCCGCTCTCGCATCCACTCCGGCCGCCGAAGTCACTTGGAAGGGCGATCAGGCCCAGATCCACCTCAGTCCGCCCTCGGGCTACGACATCAGCCCAGATGCCCCCGCAGACCTCTTGCTGCGCTGGGAAGGTCGCGAGCTCGCCGTGTCCGGATTCGGCGCTGAGCTGCTCGGTGGTATCTCCGTGGGAGATCTTCGGGGCACCGAGCTCGAAGGCGAGGTGGCGCTGCAGTTGTGCAGCAAGGCCGATGGGGTCTGCACACCCGGAGAGTTCGCCCTCTCCGGCACCGTGCCCGAGGCCAAGAAGGGCAGCCTCGCCCTGTCCGTCGGCGCCACCAAAGCCGCAGAGCCCGCCCACGGCTCCAGCTTCAACAGCGACGCCAGCGACGCCGCCGAGTCCGCGTTCTCCGCCGCGGAGCAGTCCAAAGAGCTCGTGATTCTCGACTTCTCTGCGGTTTGGTGTCCTCCGTGCAACCTCCTCGCTGCCGAGGTGCTCCACGCCCCAGACTCCGCAGAGCTCCTCGACGGGTTCCAGCTCGCCGTGCTCGATGTCGACCACCCTTCCAGCTGGACCCTCAAGGATCGCTACGACGTGGGCGGCTATCCCACCGTCGTCGTCGTCGACCCCGAGGGCAAGGAGCTCGATCGCGTGGTCGGGTACCCCGGGCGAGAGGACTTCCTGAGCTTCCTCGCCAACGTCACCTCCGAGAAGACGGACTACTCCAAGATCGACCCCTCCACCCTCGAGCCGGACGAGGCCGCCCGCGGACTCTGGCTTCAGGTTCAGAACGAGGTCGACGAAGGCCTGGAGCCCTGGCTAGAGGCCAGCAAGAGCAGCGATCTGGTCGACGCCCACCTCGCGCGCTTCCACATCGATCCCAACACCGAAGACGCGGCCTGGCTCGCCGAGAACGCCCCCGAGAGCACCCTCGAGTGGGTCCCCTGGGCAGGGGACTGGGGTGACACCGACGGCGCCGCCGCCCCGATGCGGGCCGCCATCCAAGGCGCACTCACCGTAGCTGACGGAGCCGAAGCTGCGGATCTGCTGTACTACGCGGCCCAGCTCGCCGAGGAGTCCGATCAACCCACCCTCTATGGGGCGGCCTACGCCACACTCAAGGCCTCCCTCACCGGCGATCCCCTGCTGGACCGCGCCAACTGGACCTTCCTGGCCTCGCTCCAGGCCAAGGCCGGAGACCTCGACGGGGCGGTCGCCTTCCTCGACCAGCTGACCGAGGACAACCCCCAAGACCCCACCTTCTTGCTGAGCGCCGCAAATCTCCTCAACCGCTCCGAGCGCTACGAGGCTTCCCTCGAGCGCTCAACCACCGCCATGGAGAGGTCCTGGGGCGACAACCAGCTGCGGGTCGCCCTCGCACAGTGCGAAGCCCTCGAAGGTCTCGGGCGGCACGAAGACGCGAAGAAAGCGGCCAAGAGCCTGCTCGATCAGGCCGGAGATCCGGACGAGGGGCTCCAGGTCCGCACCCATCGCTATCGCGAAAAGCTGGCTAAGTACCTGGACTAAGCCCGCTAAAGCGGGAGCTTCCGACCATCTTGTCGCTGGGACTCCGCCTGCTCCCGCTCGGCCTCGGTCACTGGGTGCTCGGAGTCCTGCAGGATGTTGCGGATCCAGGACTCTGTAGCCTTGGTGACCTGCCTGCCCTCGAAGGTGTCGGCACGGGTCGCCCAGAAGCGAAGGATCGCGGCCCTCCGGGCTTGGATCCCTTCCACCGGGGTGCTCCCCACCAGGGGCACACCGTCCGACCAGAGCGCATCGAGCCGATCGGGGAGCGCGTCGAGTTCAGCGCGCACCGCCGTGTCTCGAAGCACTCGGTGGAAGCGGTCTACCTCGGGCTTCACCGCCTCCCGTACCTTGGCGTAGACCCCGTTGAGCAACGCCCGTGAGGGGAGCACCCACAAGCTGGCCTGGCCGGCCGGAAGCGTAGAGACCACCTCTCCGCTGGGGAGCTGGACGACCATCCCCTCGGTATCGCGCTGGAGGTTCGGGTTGGACTCGATATCGTTGGGGTCGGACAACGCAGCCTTCTGGAATGCGACAGCCGGGTATCCGAAGTCGAGATTGCCCTCGGCATCGAGATGCCCCCGCCCCAGCCAGCGCCGGGGAGGCTTGAAAGCCGTGGCTCCGCCGCGCTTGTCGATGGGCTCCCAGCCCTGGCGCTTGAGCGCGATCAGCAGATCCCAGCGGGCCTGCCGGATGGCCGGAGCGCCATACACGATGATCTCGTAGTCGAAGGACTCCGATGAGACCTCGGGCAGGGCATCGCCCGTGGCTTGCTGCGCAAATACCAGCCCGAGCCACCACATCAGCTCACCCAGGGCCCAAGGCGACCTCGGAGCTCGTCGGTCCACGGAACCGGTCGGAAAGTGTCGGGATCCACACGAACCACCGTGCGAAACCCGCGAGCGCTGTCCCGGTCCTCGTCCATGGGCATCAGCCGAAAGCCAAAGGTCAGGCTGGTCGTACCGAGCTTCTCGATCCACACCCGCACCCGGACTTCCTGCTCGCCCTTGACCGGACCGAGGTACTCGATCTGGTTGGTGCGCACGAGATGGAAGCGGTCTGGAGAGTGCGGATCCTGCATGCCCCCCAAGCCGAGCACCCGCCAAAAGGAGCCGAGCGTGCGCTCGAACAGCAGCAGATACCGGGCATTGTGCAGGATCTGAAAGGGGTCCAGGTCGTCGAAGTAGACCCCCATCACCTGCTCATGAAAGCGCATCGGTCCTCCACCCTTCCACTAACCGAGTAGCGGGAGAAGAAGCGGGCTCGATGGGCTGGGCCCCGGTCAAAACTCGGACCCGCGAACCCTCAGAAACCCATCAAGGGCGCCGAGTCGGCAGGCACTATTGTCGAGAACGCCGGTTCGAGCGACGACGGTAGCTCGCTACACGAGGGCAGGGCCAAGTTCTCGGCGAAATAGGCCGAAGGATCGGTGTCCTAGCGTTTTTCGGTGCCGAAGGGCGGCGGGCACACCTGGGTACCGTTGAGCCGGATCCGATATCCGACATCGCACTTGATCCGCCCATAGTCCTCGTATTCTCGGCATAGATCGCGACCATCGATCACGACCGTGTCGTCGCCGATGCAGCTGGCATCGATGATGCTATCGGTCGATAGCAGGTCTGCGATGAACTGACAGCCGCCGAGGCTGAGTGTGGTGAGGATCGCCATTCCCGAGAAGAAGGATCGACGCAACAAAGAACACCTCCACCTCAATCATACAGCGAATCGGGTCAGCGCGTCCCATACATCCTGTCACCGGCGTCTCCCAGACCCGGACAGATGTACCCATGATCGTTCAACTCTCGGTCGATCGCGGCCGTGAAGATGGGCACATCGGGGTGAGCCGCACGAAGCGCCGCGATTCCCTCGGGAGCGGCCAGAAGACAGATGAACACGATGGACCGGGGGCGCGTCTCCTTGAGCCTCGTGATGGCGGCGATGGCAGAGTGCCCCGTGGCGAGCATCGGATCGACGACCAATGCGTCACGCTCCGGCATATGTTCGGGCACCTTGAAGTAGTACTCGACCGCCTCCAGGGTGTCCGGGTCGCGGTACAGGCCGATGTGGGCGACCCGAGCCGAGGGGATGAGGGTGAGCATGCCGTCCAGCAGCCCGTTTCCGGCACGAAGAATGCTGACCAGGACCGGCTTGCGGCCGGCGAGGATCGGGGCATCCATGGTCTCGAGCGGGGTCTCGATCTGGGAGTGGGTGAGCGGGAGGCTGCGGGTGGCGTCGTAGGCCAGGAGCAGCGCGATCTCACCGAGGAGCTGTCGAAAGCCCCTGGTAGAGCGGTTCTTGTCGCGCATCAAGCTGAGCTTGTGCTGCACGAGGGGGTGATCGACCACGGTGACGCTGGACATAGGAGACCTCCGCGCGTCAGCTATGGGACCACAGAGCTGGGCGCCACGACGGATCGGGCCCGGTGCGGACGTGCTCATTGCAAGTACACTGGCAATCGGCCTCGGGATCGCGCAAAATGTGGGGGGGTTCCTCAGCCCCGCTGGGAGGCGAGATGGCGTTTCGCGACGATCCATATGGTGCGCACTACTTTGGCCTGATGCTCAAGGGGGCCGGCGGCGGCAGCTTGGTCGAGGTCGCGCACTTCCACGAGTGTTCGGGTCTCAAGTCCTCTGCCCAGGTCTTCGAGATCGAAGAGGGCGGGCTCAACGGGCGCACGCACAAGCGCCCCGGCCAGAGCCGCTGGGAGAATATCGTACTCCGCACCTCCACCCACACCTCCATGGAGCTGTTGGAGTGGCGCGACAAGTTCCTCCAGGATGGCTGGTCGGATCGCCGCGACGGCGCCATCATCATGTACAACGAGGCTGGCGACGAAATCCGCCGCTTCAACTTCCGCAAGGGCTGGCCGGTCTCCTGGGAGGGGCCCAAGCTCAAGAGCAGCAGCTCGGAGCTCGCCATCGAGACCCTCGAGGTCGCACACGAGGGCATCGATATCAACGATACCCAGCCCACCCCACCTCCCACGGTCACCGAGGCCCCTCCAGAGAAGCTCGACCTCCCGCAGATTCCGTTCGAGTACGACTCAGATGTGATCGCGGGCAACGGGCTCGCGGTCATCGCCCAGGCTTCCGCCGATATGGACCGTATGGAGGTCGACGAGATCTGGCTCGAGGGCCACACCAGCACCTCGGGCACCTTCGGCTACAACCAAGACCTCGCCAAGCGCCGCGCAGATGCCGTCAAGGCCGAGCTCAAGCGGCTCAACCCCGACCGGGATGTCTACACCGCCTCCTATGGCTGGAAGTACCCGGTCTCGCCCAACTCCACGGCCGCGGGCATGGCCGCCAACCGCCGCACCGACTTCTTCACTACCAGCTTCGCCTCCCGGGGCCGCGACCCGTCGCCCATCACCCCCGAGAACAAGAAGTACGATCCCCCGTACAGCCACCGAGACTCCGCAGCTGCGGCCGAAAAAGCCGGCCAGTAGACAGCAGCTACCCTATTGACTCGGGTCTCGCGGCTTCAGCGCGCACTCCAGCGTAAGTAGCTCTACCTGTGCTGCGACCGCGCCCCGCTCCCCTGCGGTGTGCCGCGCCAGCCCGTGATGCAGCTCGGCATTGCCCGGGAACCAATGCGTTGAGCAGGTGGTCTGGGGCAGGAACCCGCGCTTGTACTTGTGCCCGCCCCCATGCCCCGGCTCGAATACCTCGAGGCCGTGCTCGATGCAGTACTCGATGGCCTGGTAGTAGCAGACCTCGAAGTGCAGGAAGCGGTGCTCCTCTGCGCAGCCCCAGTGCCGCCCATAGAGCCGGCCCGCCTTGATCACATTGAAGGCCCCAGCCACCGGCCGGTCGCCATCCCACGCCATGACATAGTGCAGCCGGTCTCCCCAGACCTCGCCCAGGTGCAAGAAGAAGTCCTCGCTGAGATACACCCGTCCCCATGGGCCGAAGTTGCTGGCGGTGTTGCGGTAGAAGCGATGCAGAGCCCGCAGTCGCTCCCCGTCTGGCCGGGTCCCGGACTCGATGCGGAGACGCTGGGCGACCTTGCGCTCGCGGCGGATCTTGTTGCGGGTCTTGCTCTTGAACCGCTTGAGGTAGTCCTCGAAGCAGCTGTAGCCTTCGTTGAGCCACCAGTACTGGAACTGGGTCCGCGTGAAGCCCCCGAGCTTCTCGAGGGCCTCGGCCTCGGACTCCGTGTCGAAGAGCACGTGGATGCCGTGGCAGTCCTCGGATGCGGCCATGAGCCCCTGGACCAGGCCCGCCCGCCAACGCTGCACATCGGCGCCGGGCTTGACCAGCAGCCGGGTGCCGGTGACCGGGCTGAAGGGCGCCGCCACCACCAGCTTGGGGTAGTAGTCGAAGCCCGCGCGCTGGGCGGCATCGGCCCAGCCGTGATCGTAGACGAACTCGCCCATGCTGTGGAGCTTCACCCAGCCCGGTGCCACCGCCACCAGCTCGCCATCCTCCCAGCCGGTGATCGGCCGGGGCACCCAGCCCGTGTCGGGTACGGCACAGCCGAACCGCTCCACGCCGTGCAGAAAGGCGTGCTCGAGGAAGGGACAGCCATCGGCCACGACCGCATCCCACGCGGCTGCGTCCACGCTTCCGTAGCTCCCGAAGATGCGGATCTCGGTCGTCAACAGCGCCCCCTGTTCAGCCATAACGAGCCGAGCTCAGGCCGAGGCGAAGTTCACCTGCAGCTCGGTACCGACGATGCGGAAGCGCGGCTGAACTCCGTCGACGGGGTTGCCCGAGAACTGCGTCGCCACGAAGCTGCCCAGGTTGGGCGCTGAGAGCACCGTGTACACCGTGTTCTTCGCGAAGCCAGCCCCCGCTGAGAACGCGAACACCGGCCCTCCTCCGGGCATCAGCAGCTCGACGCCCACCTTCACCGCTGTGGTCGTCATCCCCAGCTTGCACTCGATCACCCCGCCGCTCAGCCCGAGCCGACCCACCGATACCGGCCCCGTGTGATCGCCGACAGAGAGGGTGCCGTTGCCGAATAGCGCCACGGTGGCCTGCCCCCCAGAGGACTGATCGTAGAACTCGATCCGCCCCCCCGATCCGCCATTGCTCCCCCCAAAAGCCACCAGCTCCGCGCTCTCTGCCGTCGTCGTGTCGCTGAAGGAGGTGCTGCCACCCCAACATCCCTGACTCATCCCGCCGAGGTTGAAGAAGACCGCACTCCCTGCCGAGGGCACCGGTCCCACCGCCCCGCCCTTGCCATCCGACCAGATCGCGAACTGGGTGTAGCCCCCCGCACCTCCGGTAGATGGGGCTGGGTGGTTCCAGACCACTGCATTCCCCGCGGTGGGCGCGTAGGAGTTGGGCGTGTTGACCGAGAAGATCGTGTGGCCCGCGCTCGAGCGGTCCGCGTTCACGCTGCCGTAGTTGTGGATCGTCGCATTCGCCCCGGTCGGCGAGCCGTACTTCGCCGTGAACTCGGTGTGGCCGCCGCCCCCATCCGTGCTCACTCGCGCGCCGTAGTTGTGGTAGCAGCCGTGGTCCGCCGAGGCGCCCCCCGCGATGGCCGCAGCGGGGTTGTTGTTGAAGCTGACCACGCCCCCATAGGCTCCAGTCGCTGTCGCCGGATGATTGTGGAACTGGCCCTGGCCCGCGGTCGCCGGGCCGTCGAAGGCCACATCCCCACCGTTCGAGCCCGCCACCGAGCCCCCCTGCTGGTCGAAGAAGCCCGTCGCCGCCGTGGAGTGGTCGTAGAACTGCGTATTGCCACCGTCCCCGCCGTTCACCGTGCCGCCGATATTCATGAAGGTCGCTCGATCCGCCGTCGAGTGGCCATGAAAGACCCCATTGCCGAAGGTGTCGCCGTCGGTCCCGAGGCTCCCATAGATCGTGAACCGCCCCTGACTGGCCGAGGCCGTCCCGCTGAACGCGACCTCGCCGCCCACCGTGCTGTCCGAAGAAGGCGGAGCCAGCGCTCCGGTGCGCACCACGAAGTTCGCCGTGCCCGCGTTCGATGCCTCCATGAACCCGATGACACCGCCACCCGAGCCCCCCTCGAGGGACTCCGGCCCCGCGTAGTAGTGCACATCGGAGCCCCCCGCAGAGGCCGCACCCGTAAACGCCAGCTTCGGAGCGTTGTAGCTCTGCGCGGTCGCCGCCACCGAGAAGCACTGCACGCGCCCCGACCGATTCACCACGCCCTCCCCCGAGATCGTGAGCGCCCCGATCGCGTCGGCGCTGACAAAGTCGAAGCTGTAGGTCGGTGCTCCCAGCTCGAACACCACCGACCCCACCATCGCCGGCGATGCAGAGAAGGCGATGGTGCTCTGAGTGGATTGCCCAAAGCAGGCCGTCTCGGTCGGCACCTCCGCAGGACTCCAGTTCTCGGGGTTGGACCATTGATCCGTGGGGGCCTGGGGATTCCATCGGGCTGTGCTCATTTCGATCGCTCCGCTCGTTTTGCGCAGCCTACGACACCAGCCGATGAGGTTCTGAGACATCCGGGGACAAAGTTCTCGGGCACCTCGCCCGTACGACAGGTGTCATGTTGAGGAGGAGACGCCCATGGACCCGTACACAGCCCGCCTCCCGGACGCCCGCTTGATGGTCCGATTGATGATCCAGCTGCGCTTCGGTGACCGGGTCGGAGCCTTCACCCGAGCCGGCGAAGCCCTGGCCATCGCCATCCTCGCGAGCCGGGGCGGGCAGCCCATGCCCCAGTGGGCCGAGCCCCTCGCCGATGCCATGGTCGGCGCACTTCTCCTGGTCGAAGATCAGACCATCGACAGCGCGCTACCCGAGGAGAGGCTGCGGCTGAGCATCGCCGCCATCGTGCTCTCGGTGATGCGCCCCCGCGCTTCGTCCGGCACAGACGGCGCGATCTCGCTGTGGATGGGCTGGGGAATGGGCACCCCGCGCTGCGTCGACGACGAGCTCTCCCTGCTGCGCTGGACTCTGCTGCGGCTCTTTCTCGACGACAACGACGGCGCCGCCAATGCGGTGCACAAGATGCTCGAGCTCGCCCCCTATGGCCCCGCCCTCGTGCTCCACGACTGGGTCGTCGCGCGCCTTCAAGGTCATGGAGAGTTCCGCTTGCGCCAGTGCTTCTCCAACCTTCGCACCCTCCTCTCCTCCGACCCCACCGACTCCCATCCGGCCCTGCTGGTCGCCGCAGCCGTCGCACTCAACCAGTGTGGTCCGATGCGCCGAGCCGAGGTCCTGGGCTGGCTGGACGAGCAGCTCCCCGCAGAGGTTGCCCGCAAGACAGCCGTCTGATCCGCGCGACGGGGTATGATTCCCCAATGCAGAAGCTGGTCTACGATGGCCTCCAGCGGTGTCCCTACCGCGACGGCCAGGTCGCGCGCATGCCGCTGTACCGACAGCTGCGGCGGCTCACCCTCGCCGAGGCGGACGTGCGCTTCGCCAACGCGGAGCGCCGCGTCGGGGCCTGCCTGTACCGAACCGCCTGCCCCACCTGCACCTCCTGCGAGGGGCTCCGCGTCCCCGTCCACGACTTCAAGCCCAGCAAGTCCCAGCGACGGGTGCTCAACCGGTGGCGCGACAAGGTCCGCATCGAGTACGGGCCGCCCACCTACTCCGAAGCCAAGCTCGCCCTGTTCAACAAGCACAAGCAGCAGCGGGATCTGGTCGCCGGTGAAGACAGCCTGATGACCGCCATCGGCTACACCAGCTGGCTCGTCCACAGCTGCTTTCCCACCATGGAGATGCGCTACTTCTACGAAGACCGCCTCGTCGGCGTCGGCATCGTCGATTTGGGTGAGAGGGCCATCTCCTCGGTCTACTTCTACTTCGACCCCGATCCGGCCTTCAACCGGCTCTCACCGGGGGTCTACAGCGCCCTACGCGAGATCGAGCTCTGCCGCATCACCGGCCGCGACTACCTCTACCTGGGCCTGTATGTGGGAGACTGCTCCCACCTCAGCTACAAGGCCCAATACCGACCCCACGAGCGCTTGTTCGATGGGGCCTGGCGTCGGGTCGAAAAACCCTGAACCCGCGGGTCCGTCTTGCTCCTGTTCGCCCTCTTCGGCTGCCCCACCGAGGCCCCGCTACCGCCCGCCACGATCCCCCTGGTCGCCGAGGCTGGCGAGCCGCGGGTCATCCCCGTCGGCGTCGCCATCAAGCTCGACGGGCGCGCCTCCACCGGGGCGGTCGACTGGCTCTGGAATATGGGTGATGGAAGCACCTACACCACGCCGGCCCCCACCCATATCTACACACAGCCCGGCAACTACACCGCCGTGCTCCAGGTCACCGACGGGGGCGGCTCCACCCAGATCGACAGCACCCCCGTGCTCGCCCACCCCATCCTCGCCGACCTCGTGCCCACCGTCTCCAGCACCCTCGCGCTGCAGGATGGCCGCGTGACTGGCGTCGTCTCCGATGCCAACACCCTCTTCGTGGCCGATGCAGACGGCGTCACCACGGTCCAGGCCTGCTCCGGGGGCTCTCCCGTCGGCCTGGTCGCGACTCCCCAGCTCAGCCTGCTCTGCGACGGCCCCCTCCCCAAGCTGGTCCACCTCCCCACCGATCCCCTACTCATCGAAGAGGTCGAACTGCCCCCCGCCAGCCGCCCACGGGGGCTGGTCTACAGCGACGGAGGCTGGTGGGTCTCCCTCTCCGGGACCGGCCAGCTCGCTCGCATCGAAGGCGACTCCGCCCCCGTCTACACCGATGTCGGCCCCGACCCCCGCTCCCTGCTGGCGCTGCCCAGCGGACCCGTCGCCGCTCGCCTCCGAAGCGGCACCGAGTTCGGTGAGATCTACGGCCCCGCCGGGCCCATCGCCATCCCCTACGACCCCGGTCCCGATAGCGACACCGGCAACCGGGGGGTCCCCAACCTGCTCACCCTCGCCCCCAGCCCCGATGGCAAGACCCTCTACGCCGGCGGAACCCTCTCCAACACCGCCCGGGGCGAGGTCCGAGATGGCGTCGACCTCAGCTTCGAGACCACCGTTCGGGCCTTCGTCAGCATCATCGACCTCCCCACCGGGGTCGAGCGGGTCCGCCACCAGTTCGACGACCAGGGACAGGTCGGCGCCCTCGTCGTCAGCCCCCTGGGCAACCTCGTCTACTGCGCCTTCCCCAGCACCCACACCGTCATCGTCATCGACGCCTTCACCGGCGAGCTCGTCGGTAGCCTCATCGACATCGGAAGAGGGGTCGACGGCATGCTCCTCTCCCCCGATGGGCGCACCCTCTACATCAACGCCACCCTCGATCGGGAGGTCCGAGCCTATGATGTCAGCGATCTCGGCGCCGTCCCCCCGCTGCTGTGGAGCCAGCGCTCCGTCACCGACGACCCCCTCTCCCCACAGGTCCTACGGGGGAAGCAGCTCTTCCACGACTCCGCCGACATCCGCATCGCCAGTGCGGGCTACATCTCCTGCGCCGTCTGCCATCCCGAGGGCGATCAGGACGGTCAGACCTGGGACTTCACCGGACGGGGAGAGGGGCTTCGCAATACCATCACCCTGCTCGGCCACGCCGGGACCGATATGGGACCGGTGCACTGGACCGGCAACTTCGACGAGATCCAGGACTTCGAGCACGACATCCGCGGCCCCTTCGGAGGCTCCGGCCTGATGACCGATGCCGAGTTCGCCCAGGCCGACACCCCCCTCGGCCCTCCCAAGGCCGGGCTCTCCGCCGACCTCGACGCCCTCGCCGCCTATGTCGAGTCCCTCGACCAGTTCCCCGCGAGCCCATTCCCCGCTCCGCTCGGTGGAGACGTGCTCTTTGCGGCCCAGGGTTGCGAGGAATGCCACCCCCCGCCCCGGTTCACCGACAGCGCACTCGACCTCCGACACGATGTCGGCACCCTGGACGCCGACGCCGGTCAGCGACTCGGTGGGCCCCTCGATGGCTTCGACACCCCCACCCTGCTCGGGGTCTGGGATAGTGGGCCCTGGCTGCACGACGGCGGCGCTCCCACCCTGGAAGCGGCCATCTCCGCGCACACCGACGCCCCCACCGACCCCGCCATCGTCAGCGAGCTCGCCGACTATATTCGCTCCCTCTGAGGACCCCATGAGCAAGATGCTGGAGCACTATCGGAGCTGGCTCGAGAAGAAGCCCGAGGATCGGCTGGCCCTCTATGGGCTGGCTTTCGAGCTCAAGAAAGCCGGGGAGTCCACCCGCGCCGCCGAGGCCTTCGAGGCCCTGCTGGCGCTGCACCCTCACAGCGGCGCCGGGTGGTTTCAGTACGGCTCGATGTACGAGGACGAGGACGAGGAGCGGGCCATCGAGGTCTGGCGGCGCGGGCTGGCCGCCCTCGCAGATGCCAGCGGGGCGGATGCTCGCCGCTCCATCGCCGAGATCGAGGCGGCCCTCGCGATGCTCGAGTGAGCGCCCCAGGCCCCCGGGGGCTCGAAGTCATCAGGGCCATGCGTCGGTTCTCACAGGACCGGCTGCAGTTCCAGCTCTGGCTCCGCGAGCGGTGGGGCGACCGGGTCGGGGTGCGGCTGGGGCCTATGGATCTACTCTTCCTCTACGACCCCGAGGACTACGAGGCGCTGTACACCGGACCCGGCAAGAACGCCCGGCGGCACCGGGTGGTTCGTATGCACACCGCGGTCATGGGCGAGGGCCTGCTCACCGCGGACGGAGAGCACTGGAAGCGGCACCGCAGGCTCATCGCGCCCAGCTTCACGCCCGGCTTCATCGAGCGCTATCGGCGGGGCTTCGTCGATCGCACCCACGAGGCCATCGACCGAGCGGGGGGTCAGGCCGAGCTGCACGAGCTCATGCTCGATCTGGCGATGCGCATCGCGGTCGAGTCCCTGTTCGGCCTCCAGCTCGGCGACCGCTTTCCCATCGTGCAGCGTGCGCTTCGCACCGGTCAAGAGCACTTCGTCGCCCACCAGACCAGCCCCAAGTTCCTGCTGCCGGCCTGGTTCCCCAGCCGGTCCCGCAAGCGCTACCGAGCCGCCATCGCCGATATCGACCGCGTGGTCTACGAGCTCATCGCCGAGCGCCCGACCCAGCCCCCCGGCGACGACCTGCTGTGGCGCCTGCTCTCCGCTCGGGACGATGACGGCACCGCCTTCTCCGAGCAAGATGTGCGCGACGAGGTCGTCACCCTGTTCGTCGCCGGGCACGAGACCAGCGCCAGCACCTTGAGCTTCGCCGCCGCCCTGTTGGCCAGCCACCCGCAGATCCAGGAAGAGCTGCACGCCGAGCTCGCTCCCACCGAGCTCGATGTGAGCGCCCTGCGGACCCTGCCCGTGCTCCACGCCGTGCTCAACGAGACTCTCCGGCTGTATGGGCCCGCCTGGATGTCCGGTCGGGAGCCCGAGCAAGACCTCGTGCTTCGGGGCCTCCCCATCTTCGCCGGCACCCAGGTCCTGCTGCCGCTGTGGGCGCTCCATCGGGACGGCCGGCGCTTCGCCGATCCCCACCGGTTCCGTCCTCGGCGGTGGATCGACGGCTCCCTCGACGGGCTGCATCGCTACGCCTTCGTGCCCTTCGGGGGCGGGCGCCGGGTCTGTGTGGGCAGCCACTTCGCCATGCTCGAGCTCGCCACGGTCATCGCCACTCTGGTCAAGCACCACCGCATCGAGGCCGGGTGGACCGGGCCGATCACAGCAACCCCTGGCGTCACCCTGCGCCCCGCGATGCCGCTGCCGGTACGGCTCGTGCCCCGTCACACCTCGTAAGATGGGGGCATCACTGGGTCAGAGCCGGTCCTCGGGGACCGACTCCATGGCCTTGGCGACATCGGCGGGGGTGGGGTCGATGACGAAGGACTCGGCGCTCGCGTACGGTTCGATGCGGCTCCCTTGATGAGAGGCTTTGATCAACACCTTGTGCCCAACGGCATCGGGTCGGATCGCCCCGACACAGGGATCGGTGCATGAGAAGGGCATATCCGGTAGAACAAGTACGGAGACCTGGATGGTGCTGGGGATGTGCTTCGGGTCGTAGAACCGTTGCTCGATCTCGAGATCGACCTGCTGGTAGAAGGCCATCCACCCGTAGTCGGCCCATGCACCAGGGGGCGGTCCCATGCGCTTGATGGTGCCGATCGCGACCACAGAGGGGATCATCCTCTCCGCGAGCGGCACTCGCTTGTAAGGAGGGGGGCGCTTGTAGCCTGGCGCCGGCGGCTGCTCTGTAGTCGATGGCGCTGACGTACCGCAGGCTGCAAGGAGAATCCACAGCGCACTCACCGCTGGAAATCCTCATCGACGACCTTCATCCGATCGATGACATCCGTACCGGATTGGAACAAGGCCTCAGCGACATTTCCCGCGTCGTCCTGGACACCGAATTGTCCGTCGATCGGTCGAGCGCCCCGTTCTATGCGGGTCTCGTTCGTGCCGTCGATGATGGCATCGTTGTGCACTTTCTTGAATTGCTCTGCAGAGATCGGCTCCCCACGCATCCGCTTCTCTCGGATATCGAGCTGCTCCGCGAACACATGGGCGAGCATATCCTCCCGGGAGAACTCATCGACCTTCGAACCCGCCGGGAAGGAGCTCAACGCCTCGATATCCGACACATCGATCTCTCCCGTCCGCGCGGTATCCCCGAGCACCCCAGGCTGCCCACGCCCGAGCTTCATCCGGTTCGCCCCCAGGGACATCAGATCCGCCGGTCGACTCTTGCCCTCCATCTCACCGATATCGAAGAGACCACCGAATACATCCCGCAGACCCGCGGACCCGAGCAGCCCCTCTGCCAGCATCTGCTTGAAGGCCGCCGTCGGCTCGGCCTCCCCTTCGAGCTTCAGGCCCACACCCCGCTCCATACAGCCCTGGCCGGACGAGATGGGCTGGCGACCCGGGGTGGTGGAGAGGTCTCCCGGTTGGCGAACCTGATACGCATCGAGGCCGGTCGGCGGCGCGGAGCGCGCTGGCGCCTTGGGAGGGGCCTGCTCGTCGGGGTCGGAGCTGAAGCATCCGGTCAACAGACCCAGCAGCACGGGCATTTCGGCGACTCCATCGCCTTCCATTCGCTCGAGCGGGTCTGAGTTGCTGCCGAAGTCGGTCACCGGCGGGGCCTCAGTGGAGGGTAGCACGGTCGGCGGGAGGAGATGATCAGCGTCGGTCCTCAGGGACCGACTCCATGGCCTTGGCGACATCGGCGGGAGTGGGGTCGATGACGAAGGACTCGGCGCTCGCGTACGGTTCGATGCGGTCGGGTGGCCAGTGCTTGGCCTTGATCAGCACCTTGTGCCCAACGACATCGGGTCGGATCGCCCCGACACAGGGATCGGTACAGGAGAAGGGCATATCCGGTAGAACAAGCACGGAAATCTGGACGGTACTGGGGATGTGCTTCGGGTCGTAGAACCGTTGCTCGATCTCGAGATCGACCTGCTGACGGAAGGCCATCCACCCGTAGTCGGCCCATGCACCAGGGGGCGGTCCCATGCTCTTGATGGTGCCGATCGCGACCACCGTGGGGATCATCGACTCGGCGAGCGGCATTGGCTTGTAGGGGGGTGGGCGCTTGTATGCCGGCGCGGGCGGAAGATCGGGAGTCGATGGCTCTGGCATGCCGCAGGCTGCAAGAAACCACCACAACGCGCTCATCGCTGGAAGTCCTCATCGACGACCTTCATCCGATCGACCACATCCGGACCCGATCGGAACAGAGCCTCGGAAACATCTCCCGCGCTGTCGAGCACGCCCTCCTGATCTGTGAATGGCTTCGCGTTCCGCTCGACACGAGTCGCGTTCGTCCCTTCGAGGATGGCCTTGTTGTGTACGTCCTTGAACATCTCTGCAGAGATCGGCTCCCCACGCATCCGCTTCTCGCGGACGAGGAGCTGCTCCGAGAACACACTGGTAGACCTCCTACCGGCTTCCCGGTGCCGAAGCACCGATGGTCAGCAGGAGGCCCCCGTTCGAACCGTGCGTGCGGTTCTCCCGCACACGGCTCACCGATGATCTCTTGGGTCGTGGCAT